>ERZ1034626.1294-NODE-1294-length-16966-cov-171.851576_pt1 | contig 16966 bp, 10 predicted proteins | sample MGYA00520652_ERZ1034626 | MGnify/ENA primary metagenome ERZ1034626 (study PRJEB33766, sample SAMN09781765) | gut metagenome | biome: gut microbiome | host: Homo sapiens | place: Madagascar | study: EMG produced TPA metagenomics assembly of the PRJNA485056 data... | reverse complement strand
CGTGCTGCCACCTTATTATATATAGTAACATTTGCCATAGAGTCATACATCTTCACCAAAGCTTTAGCATAGTTCAAAGCTTTGTAAGGTGCCAGCTGTTCTTCTACTTCAATCAGCTTATCCAATGCCAAGCATTTTAAATTCATATTATGGAGGCTGTCAGATATGGAATACGACTTTTCCAGGCAACTCTTTGCCTGCTCCATACTATCATTCAGCAGAAAGCATGTTCCCATATAATACAAGGATGAAGCATAAAGAGAATCTTCTTGGTGACCCTCATACCAATCATACGCTATGCGAATCAAGGAATCGTTATCCACATCCAAGCCCGACTTATCTTGAGCCATGTAATAAGTGAGAGCATACTTCGCCATATCTTCATCAGAGAGTTTACCTTGATTGATACGGTTCAAAAAGGCCAAGGCACTATCAGGCTTAAACTCTGCCAACGTATAAGCTAAGTCTAACTCTCTCTTATGACTTTGATGACATGATACCAACACCGAAAGCATCACAAAAAACAATATCGTAAACGAAATACTTCTTCTCATATTTAGTATAATTACATTCTGGGCGCAAAAATACAAAATATTTTTCAATAATAGAACTAAATAGGGTCTAAAACACAAAGTCTGCAGAAAAACACAATACAACTGATTATCAGGTATATATATTATATTTATAACAAAAGGGGGTCTAAATAATAGTCGTATTTTCGCATTACCAACCTTTCTGCCTGAAAGCAGAAGGCGTTACCCCTCTCATCTTCTTGAAAAACTTGGTGAGATGAGCCTGGGATGAGAAGCCGAAGGTATTGGCTATCTCCTGCACCGTATGCGTGGTGGTAGAAAGCTCGCGCTCTATCTCCTTCACGATGTATTCATCGATGATTGCCTTCGGCGTCTTGCCGGAAATGCGGCGGGTAACCTGAGCCAGATAACGGCCACTCACATTCAACTGGTCGGCATAGAAATGAACATCGCTATAAGTGCGGCAGAAGTTATTCACCTGCGAGATAAACTGGTTGTAAAGCTCGGAACTTCTGCCCTGCAGATTGCTCTGGCGCACGAGTTCTACATTGATGAAATCCTGCGCCTTCGCCAGTGCCTCCTCCATCTTCTTGCCCTGATTCAGATAGACAGCAAGGGCTGAAGAGAAACAGTTGATGAGACCATGCGAATTGGCATTGTCAAGCCTGTAAACCTGCAGTCCCTGCTTCTCGGCAAGGCTCAGCAGTTTGGAATTCTGAAGAATGATGTCGCTCTCCTTCTTGCGTGACACGACGACAGAACAGAGCGGCAGCAGACGGTATTTGATCTGGCTCACCACATCTTCCGTCATCAGCGCATCGCCCTGACTCGACCAGATGGCAGGGGCATAGATGATATGGGCAGGACGGTACTTGGTCAGCGCATCGATGACCACATTCAGCGTTTCCACCCTGCGTATCATACCTATCTTCACTATATCGGGCTGCACATCGTTCATGATAGCCTCAATCTGCCCCGAAACAATCTCAGCTGGAATATCAAAGAACTCCTGAATACCGAGCGTATTCTGCACAGTGATGCTGGTTATTGCCGAAACAGCATAACCACCCAACTCGGCAATCGTCCTGATGTCCGCCTGCACACCAGAGCCTCCGGTGCTGTCTGAACCTGTAATCGTTAATATCATATCCTTAAACTTTGAACCCGATGATAAGTTTGAGGGCAAAGATACAAAAAAAGAGCGAATAATCCGCAGAATTTGCAGATAATTCGCTCTTTTTTTATTCTTCAGTGAGATCTTTACAATCCTTGAGTATCTCAGCAGGAACCTCATTGCAACGCTTGTAGCGGCTGATGTCGGTAACATTGTCCTTGGCGGTCCATATCATGGAACCCGATGCCAGGAGGCGGGTTACGAGATAACTCTGGTTCCAGTCGCCCTTACCGTTATCATAGCTTCCGCTGATGATGTAGCCCTGGTATGGATCGTTCTTGATAGCGAACGAACCGGTGATATGGCGACCATACATACTGTCAAACTTCTGATACATCTCGAAAGTCAGGTCCTTGCGGTTGAAAACGATGTAGCAGTATGTGCCCTCAGCAAGAGGTTCACCGTTCCACTCAGCCAACTCCCATGTGCCATGAAGATTGGCAGGTGTAACTTCCAGAGAACGCTCCTCCGGTTCCTCATCATCGCTGCTGCAGGCTGCAAAGCCGCAGGCAAACAAAGCAATCACCAGGAGGGTGAAGAGTTTTTTCAAATATTTCATTGTCTTGGTATTTTTTTCTTTTTTACTTTTTTACCCTTTTACCTTTTTAACTTTACAACAACCTGTATCGTTCTGTCAGACGGACGGGCATCCAAGCCCTCCAGAATAACAGGGAAGGTGAAGGATTCGGGCATCGTAGCCGGAATCTTATCGGCTATGATGGTGATGACGAGGTCAGCCTCATCACCCGGTTCTATCACCTCAGGCTCTGTCGTAAGACGGGCATAAGGAGGAAGAAGGAGGCTGGATATACGGAGCGGCTTGTCGCCGCTGTTTCCGCAGAGGATACGTGCCTCAGGCTCTGTGCCCGGCTTTACCTCTGTGATACTTGCCTTCGCCTGTTTCAGTCTGAGTACGCCCATCTTGTGCGGATAGCGTGCCCACTGGTCAGCACCCGGCAGCACCTTGCCCGTTAAGGCAAGCTTAACGGCAGGCTGTCCCTCTACCTCTTTCAGATAGAGATAAGCACCCGTATTGATGGCGCCCGGATAGCGGTTAGGCGTGAAGGTGATTTGCACCTGACAGGTATCGCCAGGTTTCATCACATCGCCCCTGACATAAGAACTGGTACATCCACAGGTGGTTCTCACCTGTGTGATGTGCAGTATCTTCTTGCTCACATTCTTACCTGTGAAGTTGAAGGTGCGAGGCGCATCGTCCTCGGTCATCGTACCTGCATCGATAAGCGGATGCTCAAACTTCAGCAGTTCCTTCTGCGCATTAACCGTAACAGGCAAAGCCAGGAAGAAAAACGATAGGAAAGCAAATATCTTCATATTACATCCAATTACATCCAACCATTGTTGCCGGCACTCTTTCTTACGGTCACAACTACTTTCTGGCTGGTGCCGTCAGCAGCTGTTACGGTGAGCGATGTGCTTCCGGCAGCGATTCCCTTCACGGTGAGCGTCTTGCCATCTACTGAAGCAGAAGCTACGCCGCTATTCGCTACAGAGCAAGAGAAGCCCTCTGTCTGACCTGCGAAATAAGGAGCGAGGTTGAGAGTATATGTCTTCTCGATGCCCACATACACGTTAGGCAACTTCATATCAGAGCTGAGTTCCTTGTTCTTGATGTTGTCCAAGAGCTGAGCAGCATCAATCAGACCAGCACCCATCTTGCCGATGTACTTAGAGAGCTGTACAATCTCTGGCGAAGCACCTACGGTAGTATGGTTCATATAGTAGGTCTTGGTTGCACCATTTCCGTAATGGCTATCCAGTTCCTTTACAGACTTCTTCATCAGGGCTACGAAATCGGCAGCACGATAATGACGGTTCGTCTTGGCAGCATAAGCGAGACCCAAGGCAGCCACACCCGAAACGTGAGGACAAGCCATAGAGGTTCCCTCCATGTAGCCGTAAGCAGGCTGACCGTTCTTGATCATCGTAGAGAGCACAGCACCTTTCTGCTCGGTGGTCTCTGCCCAGTATTCATCTTCCTGCTCGCCAATCTTGCTGTAATATTCCAAGTCGCCACCAGGAGCACTCAGGGTTACGAGCGAACCGAAATCGGTGTAGCAGGCTGGAGTAAAGTCGGCAGCTACTGAAGATACGCAGACGCACTTAGAGTAAGCACCTGGGAAAGCAGGATTGCCAGCATACTCGTTACCGGCTGCAAAGACTGGAATACCGCCGTCGATGACACCATTAGGCGAACCGGCATTGTTGATGAAGTAATCCAGCGCTTCCTTCTCCAGCGGATAGGTCTCAGCCCATTCCTTCTCGGTAGCAGGACCCGGAGTATAACCGTTGATGATGCTAGACTCTGAAGAGTTGTAACCCCAACTGCACTGCAGGATGACTGCACCATTATCGGCAGCATACTTGATGGCTCTCGCCTCGCCTGCCAAGGTTACACTGTTCTGACCGGAGAATACCTGGCAAGACATGATCTTCACACCAGAATTAGGAGTACCGTCACCACCGGCTACACCACAAACACCTCTATCATTATTATTTACGGCTGCAATGGTACCTGCTACGTGAGTACCATGACCAGTATCGTTGGCATCAGTCCAGGTAATATCGCCGCTCTCAGTAACGAAGTTGTAGCCATGAAGGTCACCTTCGTATCCATTTCCATCGCCATCGGTCTGAGCGCCCTGGACGGTTTCGCCCGGGTTGCACCACATGTTGGCTGCCAAATCAGGATGGGTGTACATCACACCTTCGTCGAGAATAGCCACGATGATAGATGGATCACCTGTGCAGGTCTTCCACGCCTCAAGTGCATTCACATCACATCCAGCCTTGGCACCTACATGATTGTTGTTGAGGTTCTCAAAATCATAGTTGCCCTCGCCCAGGTTACGGTAATGCCACTGGCTGGCAAAGCCTGGGTCGTTTGGCTCGCCCTCGGCTGCTGCGCGGGTAGACTTCTGCTGAAGTGCCTTATCGCTGAGATAGATGCGCTTGCTGTCGGTATTGTAAGCACGCTTGATGCGACCGTTGGTCTGAACCTTTGAGATTTCACCCAACTGCTTCAGGCGCTCGGCAGCCGCCTTCAGGTCGGTTCCCTTATTAAACTTCACCGTATACCAGAGGTGGAGTCCCGCCTCGCGGGTTCTTGCCTCAGTATTTGCATCTACCGGGAACACACGCTCGAAGCTGTAGCTTCCCAGGATGTCGAGCACCTCGTCGGTAGAAGGAATACCCGAACGGGTAGCCTTTCCGGAGCGAGTCTTGCTCAGTTGTGCCTGGTCGAGGATATCGCTCATTTCCGGACTGAACTTAATCAGCAGTTCACCCGCCTCAGCATCTGCAGGGATGGTGATTTCTGAATTGCCGTCAGAAGAGCCGATGGTTGACAGGCTGTCAGAACAGCCCGTCAATGCCAATGCGACCATTGCTATATAGAAAAACTTTTTCTTCATTGTTTGCTTCTATATTGTTTTTATGTTTATCTTACTTTTTCTTAGTTCTCCTGTACTTAGCCATCAGCGCAGCTTCATCAATATCGCCTGCTGCCACGTATTTGCGGTAGTAGAGCGGATAAGCTACACCCGGAACCTCCCACTTGCTGCCTGGGTCGCTGGTTCCGTAATAGTAGTCGTAGCTGTAGCTGTCTTCTGTCATATTAGAGAAACCAACGGCAGCGCCATCGCTATTCTTACCCTTAGGCTGCTGGTTGAACACCATCGTTGGTGCATTCCATTCTACCAGGTGTGGATGGAAGAGAATCCAGTTTGGCACCTTTCCTGTAAAGAAGTTCAGGTTGAGTGACAACTGACGGCAGTTTGGCAATACACGTGGCACCTGGAGAGGATAAACATCCTCACTAACTACAGAACCGTCCTTGTGTTTGCAGGTTACAGGATTACTCCTGTCTGAGAGCAACCACTTGCAGGTATCGCCTACCAGCTTGTCGAGATAATCTTCCTTGTTGGTAGAGAAGTCAGACTTGCTGTATCGGGTAGCCTTGCCGGCAGCCTCCAGTGCCTCAGTCATCTCATCATCGGTAGGAAGTTCACCCTCCAGGAAGCAGTAAGACAACTCCAGTGTATTCAACTTATCCCATGTCAGGAGCTTGAGAAGCGCCTGACGGTCTGCGGTTCCGGCATTTACCTTACCATACAGTCCGATAGGATAGTTATTATAAACATAGACGCCTGATGCATTCATTTCGCCCAGCGAAGCGATGTTGATGACAACATCCGTACGGCGCTGTGCATAGAGAATGAGGTTACGCAACTTAGGGAAGTTCTTCTCATTGACGATATTGGTGATATCCGACAACTTGTTGAAGTTGTTACTTACCAGGTTGAGCGTTTCAAGACTGCTGCCCAGTTTAGCAAAGCCAGCAGGCAACTGAGTCAGGCCATAAGCCTGAACGGTAAGATTCTTCAGATACTTCAGCGAGCAGATTTCTTCACCGAGGTTCACCTCACGAATCTGGTTGTTCTCGTTAGCTGCAACAGAGAATGACTCCAGGAACTTGAGATTGCCCACTTCCTTAGGAAGAGTTTCGCCACTCTTGAGGTTGAACATACTGAACTTGACTGAACGTACACGTCCTAAAGCCTCAGGATGAGTTTTCACGAAATCATCAGTAGCTTCCCAGAGCGTTACGCCGCTCCAGTTGCGCATGTTATCGCTGGAATCGAAGGTAGCAATGCTACCCAGTTTCTGGTTGATCATGATGACAGAGAGAGAGTCACCGGCACGGTTGTCCTCAATCTTTGGTGCTGCCTTCTGACGAACGGTCAGGATGACATCAGCTGTAGGATTGCCATCAGCATCTACCAGCTGGTCTTCATCCTTGACTGGCACGAGATGAACCTTAGCCACACGAACGGCAGGAACCACGTTCATCGCCCAACGGAACTTGAAGTTCACGGTGCGAGGACGGTACTTTCTGTCGAGCACGATGCCCAGGTTAGTACCTGTCAGCTTATCTTCATCCTTGCTGTTCAGGAGCCAGCCCTCACGCTCGCTCTCGTTCTCAGCCTTCTCAGCATCGGTCAGATCACCCTCAAAAGAATACTCAATCTTACCAATCTTGCATTCCACGTTGGCAGAAATGAGACTCTCGAAAGCACGGTTATCGTAAGAATCGGAGTTTTCGATTTCTACAACAGGATCCTTCAGGAAGATCTGCTTGCCATAACCGAACTGGGTGACGGTAAGCTTGCGACTCTGTCCGTTGGCACCCTGGAAACTGAGTTCTGTGCTGCGAAGCGTGTTGGAAAGAGTAGAATCCACCTTGATGGTACCCTCAACAGAACCCACGCCGTTGGCAGGCGAAAGCATCAGCCAAGGCTCAGAGGTATTTGCTACCCAGTCCTGTGAGGCAGCGATGGCAATCTGCTCTGTTCCACCCTGAGGGCCTATGGCGATTTCCTCCTTATCGAGCGCCAGTCCTCCTGGGATATCGACATCATCCTTATCGCTGCAGGCTGTGAAAAGCCCGGCAGCGAGAACGATACCTAATGTCAGTTTATTCATATATTTCATATTACTACTTTCTTATAGGGTTTAATTTTCGAGATCCAAAGCATCGCAACCGCGGATGTCCTGATTCTTGTCGTAGAACAGCTTATACATACCTGCCTTGATGTATGCGCAGACGCTGGTTACATCGATAGAGATGTTAGGGTTGTCTGCGATATTCAGGATATAAAGGTGAGAGGTCAGTGTCTCTTCTACCTTACGGATATCGTTGGAACCAATCTGGAACTGGATCAGGCTCGGACAGGTTGTGATTCCTGTAGGCCATGTACGCAGGCAACGCTGGTCGGTATTCTCATCACGCTGGTGGTTGATGGCAAAGGCACGGAGCACGGCACTGTTCAATGGCTGGGTTGGCACCTCGGTGAAGCAGTTGTAGCTCAAGTCCATATTGGTAATGTATGGCAATGTGGTTGAGCGGAAGTCATCAGAGAGGGATGTCAACTTGTTGAATCGGAGGTCGATGACCTGCAGCAGATAAGCCTTCTTGCCCTTGATGGAACCCTTAGGAATGGTACGCATCTGGTTGCCGCTCAAATCGATGGTTGTGATTGGCGAACCGGCTGTAAACAGCTCTGAAGGGAACTTCTCGATCTTGTTGTTCGAGAGAGTAACGGTTGCTGCATTAATACCCTTGTAAGTACCATGATTATTATCTACACCTGTAATCTCGTTGTAAGAGAAGTCTACAGAACCCATCTCGCGAACCGAACTTGCATCGAAGATATTCGGAATCTTCTTCAGTTTGTTATGAGCGAAAGTCAGACTTTCCACATCATCTGTAAAGGCACAGAGATTGGCAGGAACCTCCTCAATCTGGTTGTTGTTCAGATAGAGTGAAGAAAGCGCTACCTCAGAACCGAACGGATGCAACTTCTTGATATTGTTGTAAGCCAGGTCGAGCAGACCGAGGTTCACCATCTTGCTCAAGGCAGATGACTCAGGGAACTCCTCCAGGTTGTTGTAGCTCATATAGAGAATCTGGAGTGTCTTACCGGTCTTCTCATTAGCCAGACGGGTCCAGTCGTTTCTCAACTGGTTGGCTGAGATACCCTTGCATCGTGCCAGGTTCATCGCCTGCAATTTAGGGAGATTATAGTAGAAGTCTGGAATGCGACTGATCTTCGGACAGTTGTAAAGTTCGATATCGGTCAGGTTTTCCATCTTGTCCCAATCCTCATCCTTAAACTCCTTCGCAAACTTACCATAAACAGGATCGTCAGCATTGTAGAACTTCGCACAAACATCATCGGATGTGATAGAAGAGTTACCGATATAGAACTGCTGCAACTTAGTCAGACGGTAGATGGCCTTGGATACACCTTTAATCTTGTTGGTCAATGTACCGATCTGTGCATCCTTCAGGTTGATGCGGCTGTCCTTCTTGATTCTGTTCTTCGGTGCCACCTTAGGATCAGAGTTGTAGCTTGCTACAATCATATCCGACATGTTGGCACGTGGGTCATACTTCAGGAACTTATTCTCATAGTCGTGACGCATGCTGCTCTTCTTTGCTGCAGTCAGACTGTTTGCATCATAATCATTGAAGATGTTGGCACCAATCTTCTCATCGTGAGAACCGAGGTTGAGCACCTGGAGTTCTGTCAGCTGTCCGATGGCATCAGGTACGATTCCCTTTGCACCGAAACCAGCAATGATGAGACCGATGACACGGCCGTTGCTGTTGAGCGTTACGCCCGGCTGTTCGCCCCACATATCGAGTTCCTTGTTGAAGTTCCAGTTAGCTCCCTTGAAGGTAGCATCGCCATAGAAGCTCCACTCCTTACCCTGGAGAGATTCCCAGATAGCCTTCAAAGCCTCATAGTCCTTGATATACTCCTTTGTCTTGGAAAGGAGGATAGGCACCTGAGCTTTATCATTGAGTTGATTGTCCTCTATAATGAAAGCCTCACCCTTTACAGGCTGAGTCTCATACTTGGTCTTCACCGCACCTGTCTTGCCGTAGGTGGTATATGAGGTAACCTGATAAGTACCGGCAGGCAGCCATACGGTAGAATCGCAGTAAGCTGTACCTGTGTCCATATACTTATCGTTCTCATTGTCAGGATTCTGATGCTCTACGCTAGACTCCTTATATTTCACCTTCAGTTCAGGGAAAGTATAGGTCTCACGGGTAAAGAGGTTAGTTACGCTAACGTCAACGAGACGGATGTTAGAGAAGAGATACTCTGTACCACCGGCACGGGTCTTCTCCCACTCCTTCACGAGATTGAACTTCACCTTACCGCGCTCCACAGTCTCCACCATGAGGTTCTGTACTTCCAGACCGCCGCCAACTACAGTGAATGTTTCGCCGGCAGAAGAAGCCAGCAACTCCTCGTCTACAGCATCATAGAGATAGAAACCGATGACGGTGTAAGTACCCGAAGCGAGTTGCAGTTTTTCACTTCTCAGACCATACTCAGCATTCTCTGAATTATAAGAATTGAGCACCAGTGTCTGAGACACAGTTGTACCGTTGTGCTCCATGACCACCTTGATTTTCTTGGCATCATCCAATTTCTCAAGTTTGTCAAGGGCAGCAGCACGGGTAGCTCTAGAAGAAACCTTCTTGCTGAGCTTGAACTGCACATATCCGTATGTGCCGTCCCAACCCTCGGTTTCATCATCAGAGCAACTTGTTGCTGCAAAGGTCAGGAAAGAGACCAAGAGCAACAAGAGTGCCTTTGAAAATATCTTGAATCTGTTCATTACTTTCTAATTTTTCTGATAGAAGTATGTTTCTTACTCATTCCCTCTTCAAGAGGTTCAACAACAAGAACCTTTACAGGAGTTCCATTGTCCTGGAATACCATAAATATTGGAGCTGAAGCAGGAACATTTACAGAGAAAATCCAATTTCCATTTTCATCCTGTCCAGGCTCAGCGTAAACATCATTGCCGTTAACATCCATAACTGTCAGATAACCGGTTTCCAACATTTGGAGTGGATCCCAACCCTTGATATTAGGATTAACAGTTACAGAACTTCCAATCTCAGACTGAGCGACATAAATTTCATCACCATTGTAGCCAAATGCGTCAGATATGATAGAACCATACATTGATTTATCCTTCTTGCACTCTACTGGCAAGTAGTTCATCTTCAAGATTGTCGGTGCTGCAGACTGATCATCAGCAGAAGAGCTGGTCTCCTTCTGTACAACATCCATCAGGAAGTAGCGGTCGTAATCGCTCTTCACAGTCATGAAGTCTTCCTCCAGCATTTCGTCGAGACCATTCTCCAGGCTCTCGAATACGCGCTGTGGCAAAGCATAGACCAAGAACTCACGGCTTCCGCTGTTCAAGGCATCAATAGTGAGCTTAACATCACCCTTATCACCATTCAACTTCACAGCACCACTTCCATCCTCGAACAAGCCCTTCTCCGTATTCTCAAAGACTACCAGCTGATAATCATCACCAAAAGTCTTGAGGGTGAAAGGAACGAAGTTGTGGAAAGTGAAATTATTGGCAGCCTCACCATTCAGGCTAGAACCATTCTGAGTGAACACCTTACCATCGAGAGATACATTCCATACTGCCCACTGTGAAGAGGTTGGATAAGTAACATCCATGGTACTGGTGGTCATACCATTATAGATAACAGGTATGGTTGTAGCAGCCTTGCCATCCTCAGAAGTGAAGGTGATGGTGTAGTTGCCGTCCTTAGCGATGGCATACTTAGCACTTACGCCCTGATTCTCCTTGAAGGAAACACCGCCAACAACAGCCTCGTTAGGTGTACCTACCAAGAAGCCGCCTTCCAAGTCTACCCAAGCAGGAGTATTGGTAACAGCAAAACGGAAGTTTGATTTTACAGTAAACTTGTTGTATACATTGTAACCTACGGTGATACCAGTCTCGGTGATATCATTGCCAGCCGCATCGAATACCTGCAACTTATAGCCGGCAGCCGAACGCTTAACCTCAGCGATGGCAACTTTCTGACCACCCATGTTCAAGAAGAGCTGAGCCACGCTCATATCATCACTGGCATCATCAGCAGTAATCTTAACCTTGATGGTCTGCTTGCCTGCAGTACCGTTGAGTACGAAGGCATCTGTTTTCTCGCCCTGCACCAGTTTACACCAGATTTTGTCTGAAGAAAGGCTCCAGCTCTCGTTGGCATCGAAGGTGAAGTCCAACTCAGCGCCAGCTTCACCGGCGATAGTCTGTACCTGTGGGAACACAGGAGTTACGGCATCGTCATCATCGCTGGAACAAGCTGTGAACAGAGTCACTGATACCAGCGCCATCAATACGAGCCAATATTTTGAAATCAATGTTTTCATTTTCTTTTTATTCTACGATTAATATCCTTGTTCTTTCAATTTTTCTGCCTCTGCATCGCTGATCCATTCATACATGGTGATGAAGGTTCCTACGTTGCCGAAGGTTGAACCATCCTTGTTGTCAACACTCATGGTGACATACTGCAATACATAGTTCTGGCAGGTGTTATAATAAGAGGTATAGAGAGAAGGCTGGCTGATGCGCAACTTGCCGTCTCCATAGATGGTACCGAACGCCTCGCCGGTTTCACCGGCTATCTGGTCGTCCATCTCTACCTTTGGCTCAAGGATGTTGTCGGTATTGAACTTCAACTTCAGATTGTAGCCCTTATAGTAAACATCCTTCAGCAGAACGGTATTCTCCTCGCCTTCCACTACCTCAGTCTTGATCAGACGGTTGGTTACGTTGTTCAAGTACTGGCTGTAGAAGGTAGATGTTACCATGCACCAGCCAGAGAAGTTGTGGATATCGAAAGGACAAGACTTCTGCATTACCACGTGGGCATAGTCCTTATAGAGATCTGTCCAGTTATACTTCTCCGGAATCACCAGTTTCAGGGTGAAGCCGAGCGAGTCGGTCTTGCCGATGTTATCATAGATACCCTGAACCTTCACATTTCCTACCATCTCGCCCGCCTTGATTGTAACGGTGTTGTTGAGGATGCGGTAATGCTGCCCCTCGATGGCATTGCTCTGCTTGTCTACTACCTCCACGCCGAAGGTGCGGTCGTAGTCAGCTTTTTCGGTTGCAGATACAGGCACATTGAATACCTCATTGCTTTCCTGTACAGCATACTGATAGAGCGTATCAGAGAACATGATATGACTTGGACCAGCATAAGTGGTATAATCCTGTGAACAACTCACAAGAGCGATGAGTGCAGCTACGGCTGCCAAACATCCCATCATTATTTTCTTCATGATCGTCTCCTTATTTTATTTGTTACTTTCATTAGGCTGAATCTCAGAACCTGGAGCCTCAAGCTCATGCTGAGGAATTGGCCAGACAAAGAGAGGGTCATCCTTTTCAACCTTCAGACTGCTCTGCACGAAATTGGCAGCAGGCTGGTCGGCAGCCTTACGCTCAAATCCCTTGTGCCAGCGCTTGAGGTCATTCAGACGGAAGCCTTCCATATAGAGTTCCTTCACGCGCTCTGCCTCGATTATCTTCATGGCGTTGCTCTCGCTCATCGAGGTGTTACCGCCATATGAAGAGTAGCGGGCTGTACGCAAGGTAGAGATGTCTTTACCTGCCTTACCATATTCCTCCTTCATGGCGTAAGCCTCAGCACGAATCAGATACTGCTCTGACAGACGGAATACCATTGGCTGGTGAACATGCAGGATATTGTTGTTCAGGAATTCTGCATCGCCGAAATACTTGCTCAGCAAAGGCCACTGCAAACCGTGCTCATAACCTGTTACACGGGTTGTGAAGATGGCTGCAGCACGGAGGTCATTGCTGTCGAATGAGTTGATGACCCATGTCTCAGGCACATAGTCTGGACGATAAGTTACATAGTTGTAGTTATCGAAGATGGTACCCAGTGCACCGCCATAGCTGTTCACGGTGAAGCCTACCTTCCAGATAGCCTCACGCGAATCACCATAGGTCCAGATATACTTATAATCGTTCACCTGGTTTGAATAGGTGTTGGAAGAAGCCTTCTCCAATGTATAATACTTACTGCCGATTACCTTAGATGCATACTTGATGGCATCATCATACTTGTGCATATATAAGGATACGCGCGCACGCAAGGCATGACAGGTATACTCGTTGAAGTAAATCTCGTTGTAGAGACTTCCGGTGAAGTCTTCATCTACCTTCAGATATTCGGCAGCCTTGTCAAGGTCTCTCAATACGAAATCGTATGATTCCTTCAGACTGGCTCTTTTCTGTGGCTCATTGCCGTAATAGTGCTCTGTGAGTACAACGCCGAGTTCCTTCGCAGCCTGCTCATCGCTATCGTAAGCCTTGCAGAAACACTTGATCAACTCTGAATAAGCCAGGGCACGTGCGAAGTAAGCCTCGCCCTCACACTGCTCCAGCTTGTCGAGCTCCTTATCACTGTTGGTGTTTGCCTTTACCTTATCTACGTTGTCGAGCAGGAAGTTGGCATTGTTGATAACACCATAAAGATCTGCATATACCGCCTCGATGTCGGTGTTGGTAGCCTTGATATCTTTCCAACGGTAGATATCGCCATAGGCATTAGAGTAGCCCTTCACGCAGTACACGAAGTCTGCCTGCAGATCTGGCAGGATTGTCAGATTGCCCGAATAGAGGGCGCTGCTCTTGAAACTGTCGTAGATACCGTACACCAGCTTGTCCATGTCGTCCACCGTGTTGATAGCCTGGTCCATGCGGATAGAATCCTCAGGATACTTATCAAGACAGGAAGACATCGAGAGGGCTAGGATTCCCGACAGGATGTATGTCTTTATATTTTTGATATTCATTTTTTTCTCCTTTCTTGGTTAGAATTGCAATTCAACACCCAGAGTAAACTGGCGTGATGCCGGATACTGTGCCTGGTAAATATTGGATGAAACCTCAGGATCCAGACCGTTGAAACCGGTTACGGTGAAGAGGTTCTGTGCCTGACCGTAGATTCTGACCATAGAGAAGAAGTTGGTCTTGCGCAACAGACTCTGTGGCAATGAATAGGACAGACTGAGATTCTTCAGACGGAGGAACGATGCATTCTCCAAGAAGCGGTCGTCGAGCTGGGTTACCTCGCCCCAACGTGGGATGTCGGTAATATCGCCCGGCTGCTTCCAACGGTCGTACAACAGACGGTTTGACTGGTTGTAAGCAGTACCGAAGGTTACACCGCTCTCCTCGAAGTAACGGTCGTTGTTGATGACGTAGCGTGTACCGATCCAGCTGAACTGGGCAGAAAGCTGCAAGCCCTTCCAACGGAAGCTTGTACCGAAACCGCCCATCCAAGGTGCATCATAGGTCTTGCCTGTCATCACCTTGTCGCTCTCACGGAACTCGTTGGTTACGTTGCCGTCCTTATCATACCAGAGCTGCTCACCATTCGCTGGATTCACACCGGCATAACGGTTCAGGAAGAACTCGCTTACTGAGTGACCTACTACATACTTCAAACCGGTGGTTGAGTTTACATACTCGGTTACACCGTTATAGAGTTCCTTCAATCGGTTCTGGTTGTAAGATACGTTGGCACTTACATTCCAGGTAAAGTCGCGTGTGCGGATTACATCACCGTCAGCGCTCAGCTCGATACCCTTGTTAGCCATCACACCTACGTTCTTCCAGCGATAGCCCTCGCCGGTAACGGTGTAAGACTCAGGAACGCGCATCAGCATATTGGAGGTACGCTTGTAGTAAGCCTCGAAGCTGAAGTTGATTCTGTCGAGGAAACCAAGACGGAGGGCGAAGTTGTTAGCCCAGGTTGACTCCCAACCCAAATCCTCATTACCACTCTGTGATGGATAGAAACCGGCAGTATTATCGTAGTTGGCACCACCAGAAACCAAAGCCAGGTGATAATAGTTTGGAATCTCAGAGTTACCCGATGTACCGGTACTTACGGCAATCTGGGCTGTGCTGAGCCACTTCATATCCTTCAGCCAGTCGGTAGACTTCACGTTGTACATGAAACCGAGCGACCAGAATGTACCCCAGCGATGATCCTTACCGAAACGTGAAGAAGCATCGGTACGCAGAGAGAAGTCGGCATAGTAGAGCTCCTTATAGTTATACTCGCCACGCATGAAGAATGAGAGGTAAGAGTAATCTGAAGAAGAATCTGCCCAGCGGCTGGCACGTGTACCTGATGATACATTGGTCAGGAGGTCGCTGGTCTGACCCTTGGAATATACCTGGAACCCCTCTGAGTGGAAATTCACTGCCTCCTGACCCAGCATCACGTTGAACGAATGGATATCGTTCAGGGTGAAACGGTAGTTAGCCGTAGTGGTCTCTGTCAGGTTGATGGCATCGCTGCTCTGGCGTGCCGCAGTACCCTGTCCGTTATTTGAAGAGAGACTTGGGAACGACTGGAGGAACGCTGTAGAATGGGTGAAATCGGCACCGAACTGAGTACGGATAGTCAGATTCTCTATCGGATAGATTTCAGCATACATGGTAGAGAGTACCTTATATTTCTTGTTCTTGATAGGATTCAAGCCCATGTAAACGATAGGGTTCTCGCTGGTTCCTGCCCAGTTGCCTGCTGAAAGTGAAGCCAGACTGCCATCCTTTGCGTATGGATTCCAGTAAGGCAGCATGAATCGGCATGCTGAGATAGGAGTAACGGTAGTATAGCTACCGTCGTCAGCCTGCTGAGCCTCCTCATAGGCAGCCATGGTGTTGGTACCTACCTTCAACCACTTGCCAGCCTTTACATCAGCATTGGTGCGGATGTTGTAACGGCGGAAGGTTGAATTCTGTGCGATACCGTCCTGGTCGTAGAAACCACCAGAAACATAGTAGTTCAAGCGGTCGGTAGCACGGTTGATAGAGAGTTCGTAGCTCTGCAGCGGAGCGCGGTCGTTGAACACCTCGTCCAGCCAGTTTACGTTTACTCTTGAAAGGAGATTGTAATCCTTACCTGTATCCAGACCTACTTCTTTCTCAAACTGGATACGCTCGTCGGTATTCATCATCTTCCAGTTGGTCTGTGCCAACTCAGAGAAACCATACTGTGCACGGAGCGTAATCTTCGCCTTGTCCATCGCCAAGCCTCGCTTGGAAGTGATGACAACCACACCATTGGCAGCACGTGCACCATAGATAGAGGTAGAAGAGGCATCTTTCAATACAGAGATACTTTCGATGTCGTTAGGACTCAAGGTATTGAAATCAGAACTTGAGATTGGCACGCCGTCGAGGATAAAGAGTGGCGACTTGCCGGAGTTGATAGAGTTGGTACCACGAATCTGGAAGGTAGCCGCCTTGCTAGGTTCACCCGAAGAAGAGATGACCTGCAAACCAGTACTCTGTCCCTGCAAAGCTTGGTCGAAGCTTGCCGCTGGCACATTTTCTATCTTTTCAGACTTTACGGCAGACACGGAACCCGCAATGGTTCCCTTCTTTCTCACACCATACGCCACCACAACCACTTCGTCCATCATCTTGGAATCCGAAGCAAGGGTGATGTTGAGCGTATTTGTCTGCGCTTTCACAACGTGCTTCTGCGTTACGCATCCCACATACGAGTAGGCAAGCGTAGCCTTCGAAGCACCCTTAATTTCGATGGTATAGTTACCGTCAATATCGGTCACTACGCCATTTGATGTTCCCTCTTGCATAATGGTCACACCAATCATCGGTTCGTTGTCTTCAGCAGACACGACTGTACCCTTGACGCTGAAGCTCTGCGCCAAGACCGATTGGATAGACAACAATACAAGTGAGACAAGTAAAAGAGTTAATCTTCTCATCCTTGTTTGTTTCAAGTTTATTAATTAATAATTATTAT
>ERZ1034626.1279-NODE-1279-length-17110-cov-142.164644_pt1 | contig 17110 bp, 18 predicted proteins | sample MGYA00520652_ERZ1034626 | MGnify/ENA primary metagenome ERZ1034626 (study PRJEB33766, sample SAMN09781765) | gut metagenome | biome: gut microbiome | host: Homo sapiens | place: Madagascar | study: EMG produced TPA metagenomics assembly of the PRJNA485056 data... | reverse complement strand
AGCGCAATTCAGAAATGAAAGCTGAAAGCAGAAGTATTCACAAATTCACAATAAGAAATAAAAGAAAGAGAAATATAAACATTTAAAAATAACAGACAAGATGAAAGAAACAAAGACTATAGCAAAGGCTGCTAACTTCACAGCCACAGATTTTGGTAAGATGAGTGAAATCAAGGACTACACTTTAGAGTTGGGGCCTGAGATTAAGATTCCAGGAAAGGTATTCGGAGGTCAGAGCGTAAACGCAACCGGCAGCGAATTCTCATTCCAGGTTATGGTTCCAGGTCAGGAGACTGGTTTCCTCCATACTCACAAGAACCACGAGGAACTGTATTTCTTCCTCAGCGGCAAGGGCGAGTTCCAGGTGGATGGCAAGGTATTCCCAGTTCAGGAAGGAAGCGTGGTGAGAGTAGCACCAGACGGCAAGCGCTCCGTTCGCAACAACGGTACAGAACCACTCGTGATGCTCTGCGTGCAGTATAAGGCCGAAACCTTTACAGCCGAAGATGCAACCGACGGCGTGATTCTCAACGATAAGGTGGAGTGGTAGAAACTACTCCACCACCTCCATGATTTCAGGATGCTCAAGCTTTTCCTGTTTCTTGAGCTTCTTCACCACTTCGGAATAGCTGTGGCGAATCAGGGCCTGGATGAAATCATCTTCCAGCGTGCCATAAAGGTTTACCTGATTCCAGTATTTCTTATTCCAATGCCATGCGCCTTCTATTTCGGGATGCACTTCCCGGAGTTCGAGGGCGTAATCGGCATTACATTTCATCGTAACCCATTCCGGGCGCTCCAGGTCGAGACAGGCGAAAATCTTTCCCATAATCCGAAACGCCAAAGTGGTTTCATCAAAAGGAAAATCCTCAGTAACGAGGGGGAGTGAGAGGCAATACTCTCTAACTGATTCTATGTTCATCATATCTTCTGATTATTTCTGATTAAAATGATTCTATGTTTTAGGGGACAAAGATAACGAATTCTGATGAAACGGCAAGACTTATCTCATAAAAAAACAAATCTTATCCGAAAAAATTCCGTTATATTAAAATCCTTCTCTTTCCTTATCCGTAATTTTGCAACATCATTCGCAAGATTCCTGCACAGTAACATTCGCAAGAACTTTGCAGCATATTTACTTTAAAATAAGAAAGAAGATTATGAAACATGAATTGATCATGAGCGGTTTGCTCATCCTGGGAAATCCGATGATGGCGCACGCTCTGCAAACAAAGACCACTACAGCAGGAAGCATTTCTACTGAGAGCTGTTCTACTGAGAACATCCTAACCAAAAAGGAAGGACTTCTTCAGGATAGCATACAGGCAATGAAGGAAAAGCTTCGCCAGGACAGCATCCAATGGGAAAAGCAACTCGCAGCCGTAACCATTAAAGGAACACGCTCACAATTCCGCCAGAAGAACGGTGGAATCGTGGCTCGCATCTCGGGAACTTCTCTCGAGAAGGAGCCAACTGCTACGGAAGTGCTTGCCAAACTTCCCGGAATGTTCAAAAACAAGGATGGCAAACCGCAGGCATTTATCGGCGGCGCACCCGAAATCTACATCAACGACAGAAAGGTGCAGGATTACAGCGTGGTAGAAAACCTGCCCGTTACACAGATAAAAGAGGTGAAGGTGATTCATCATCCCGGAGCCGAATACGGCAACAACGTGGGCTGCGTGCTGCTCATCACAACCAAGAAGAACCTGCAAGGACTCGCTATCGTGGAGAACTCCGGCTTCCTCTTCGACTCCTTCGTGAGCAACAACCACGACCTCGACCTTACCTACACCCGCGGCAAGATGACGTACTACGGCAAACTGGGTTACGCCAACTGGCAGGGCATATGGAAAGAACAAGACATCACCACGAATTACGTAAGCGGCAGTAATACAGGCAGCAACGCTGGCGATAACGCCACCAGCTATATTTCCTCCTCCACCACCGACTGCAAGCACAGCTACAACGACCACTTCTACTGGAGTGCCGGAGCCGACCTCGCCCTGACTGAAAAGCAAACCATCGGAGTGAAATACAATGGCTACAACATCCATCAGCCGATGCCTTTCAAGATGACGAGCTATGCGATGACCAACGATCACGTAGATGACAACGTAACGGGCAACAACAAGTTCCTCTATTACGACTGGCAGCACCACGTGAACGCCTTCTACCAGGGCAAATACGGAGAAAAATGGAAGCTGAACTTCTTCGGCGACTTCGTGAGACTGCACACGGAGCAGGGCCAATTCGTGGATGAGGTTTCGGAGAGAGGAGCAGCCTCTACCCAGCAGGACGCCAGAAACAAGTTTACACTCCTGCCACAAAGCGATGGAACCATCTGGGGAGCAAAGGCCCGCGCCAACTACACCATCAACGACAAGCAAACCTGGATGATGGGCGCCGAGTACAACTACGTGAAGAGCGAATCGCGTACCGATTACACCCCTGCCGATAAGGGAACCTCCACCCACAGCATCACCAAGGAAAATCATGCTGCCGTCTTCGCCGAGTATTCACTCGACTTCAAGCCCTTCTCTTTAAGAGTAGGATTGAGATACGAGCACGTGGACAGCCGCTTGGATTCCCATGCCCCGCTCCATCGCAAATACGACAACCTCTACCCTTCCCTCCTGCTCTCTCATCAGGCAGGCAGATTCTCCCAGTCGCTGAGCTACCGCTCTTCCGAAACCCGCCCATCCTTCCAGGAGCTGAACACGGGCACGGTTTACGCAAACCGCTACTTGAGACAGATAGGAAATAGCCAGCTGGAGCCATCCAAGCGCCATGAGTTCCAATACCAGGCAAGCTACGGCGACCTCTTCCTCCAGGCAAGCTACACCTACGTGAAGGATTACATCACCAGCATCATCGAACCCTATTCAGATGACCCGCAAACAGGCTACATCACCTGGACCAACATCGACCATTGCTGGAACTGGGGCAGCTTCCTCGGCTACCGCCACCGCTGGGGCTTCTACGAGCCACAAGTGCAGGCAGGCATCCAGCAGGGCTTCATCAAGGCCATCAGCATGGGAAAGGAGAAAAGCTTCCACGACCCCTACTACATCTTCAGCCTCTACAACGGCTTCCATCTGCCCAAGGGCTGGTACATGAACCTCTCGTTCTCCTACCGAAGCAGCGGCACCTACGAATACCTCACCATCAACAGCGTGCACAACTTCGACTTCCAGCTCTACAAGAGTTTCCTGAAAGACCGCCTCTCGCTAAGCCTGAACGTGAGCGACATCTTCAACACCATAAGCCGAAAGACCGATGGCACCTACGGCAACGTGAGGTTCCAGCAGCAGAAGTGGGAAGACACCCGAAGCGTGCAGCTCCGCCTCACCTACCGCTTCAACCAGGCCAAGAAGCAATACCGTGGCGAGAACTCCGCCCAGGAAGCCGTGGGAAGAATGGGAGGAAAATAGAGCAGAGACTTTTTTTTCGAAAAAAGGTTATATTTTTGTAGATATACTTGCATATTTACTTAGAATATCGTACATTTGCGACGAAATTCTTGCTTAATTGCAATTTCGCAGCATATAAAACAACTAAAAGTAAAGCTAATGGTTGACTGTCAGATAATAAAAGATGGAAAGGTAGAAGGGGAAGTAAGGCAAAACGGCCTTACCTTCATCGACAACCATGGGATGGAACGGAGCAACCACATCGAATCGGATGCATTGGAAGTTTCGCTCAAGGAGTGGCATTACCAGAAGTTTGGCATTATGAACCAACACTATTTTGGCAAGGCGAACAACTCCAAGTTTATCGCACAGCATGAGGTAAGACCAGCCCTGCTCTTCTCCATGCCAACCCTTGGCGGCAGCATGAAAGAAGTGTACGGCAATCGTGGAACAAAAAAGGAAATGATGTGGAAAACAGGCGAGGCAAGCCTCTGTTTTCTAAGCGGCGAAGGTGGTGCCAACACTCACCTGAACCAGGGCACCCAATTCGAAATCTTCAACGTGGTCATCCCGCAGCAATTCATAGAAGAGTTGATTGAGCACGACGCGGAGGCTTTTGAGCAGCTCTCCCCTCTAACCAATCCTACCTTCGACACCCAGACCATCATCAAGTACAACCAGCCCGCCATAGCAGAAGTCATCAAGGCGGCACGAGACATCCAGCGTTCCCGCCTGTTAGGCAACCAAGCCTCCAAATACCTGGAATCGAAGATTATCGACTGCCTCTCGGGATTTCTCCTGCCCGCCAGTCTCTTGCCAAGCGCCCAAACCTTCAGTCTCAGCATCCGTGACAAGATACACGATGCCCAAAGCATCATCCTCACCCACTATCAGGAAATGCCATCGCTTCACGAGTTGGCGGCAATGGTGGGAACCAACGAATGCACCCTGAAGAAAGCCTTCAAGCAGGAGTTTGGAACCACGGTATTCCAGTATCTCTTCGATTTCCGCATGGATTTAGCGGTTCATTATCTCCTCGACACAAGTCTGCCGATTGCCGACATCGGTATCAAACTGGGCTACGATTACCAGAGTCATTTCTGCACGGCATTCAAGCGGAAACACGGGGTAAGCCCGATGGAATTCAGATTAAGACGTGGAGTTATCGCAAGAACCTGATGATGGCTTGCAATAACTCCATCTCCATTATCCAATTATATTATTGATAATAACATCTATCACTTCATCAAAATGATTCTTCTTGATAAAACGGTTATTTCTTTTCATTACATCGCTCACATTAAACATATTAACCAAATGAGTAATAAAGAACGATTGCTTTCCTAATGGCTTATTCAACCATTCATCTTGTATTTTAATTGTATACTCCGGAAAATGGTTTTTCGTAGAAATCAAAACCGCATAAAACATTCCATCCTCATCCTCCTGCAATTCATTTCTAGAAATTACAAGAGCTGGATGAGGAAGAATAGAACCGTCAGGCATTATAAACGGAACCTCAACAATTTCTCTTTGCTCAACAGAACTTACAACCATTTTTCTATTGTTTTTTGAACTTTAGGTGAACGATAAGGCTTATATTTCTGATAATCTATCTGAGATAAATCTGCATGGTCTGTATCATCCCAATCGGTCGTCGCAGAAAGCGTAGCAGCCAGTTCCGCATCAGATTTTCCAGCACAATGAATTCTACGATGTTTTCTCTGATGTGTCAACATATCCAGACACAACACCAAGGTTACTTTGTCATCAGACGAAGCAACAGCATCCATCACCTGATGGCGCAAAGCATCAAGCTGATGAGCAGAAGAAGTACTAACAGCTACCGGTTCTTCAACCTTATCACCAGAACCTTCTTCAAATGGGTTTATATAAGGTTTTACATCCATAATCTTAATCGTTTAAATTCAGATACAAAGGTAAGGTTTTCTCTTTAAAGTACAAAGATTATTAGAACTTTTTTATTGTAATTGCCTCTTTTATTCAAAAAATGCCGAATCGGCATCGGCGACGACATCCATAATTCGAATGCCGCCGCCCTGGAAGTTTCTCTTGCATTTATCTCTTTCTTCATAACATTCTTCTTCTCATCAACTTTATTTCAAATCATACTTTATCCTCATTTCCTTTTGCTCCGCCTCAGGAAGGCTCTTCATAAAAGCCTTCCAGCCGGGGCAGAAGCGAGTGTGCCAATGCCAGAAACGAGAAACAAGCGAACGAGGATTCGCCTCGTACTTACGGCGCATACAACAATCTGCGCAAGGAATATTCTTTTTCTTCATGATTTCTACTCTTTCTTCATGATTTTTATTCTTTCTTCATGATTTCTACTCTATCGGAATCCATATTTCTGTTAGCAATTCTTCCAGAGCCGTTGTCTCCGGGTCGTTCAGGTAACGCTCAAACATCTGACAATGCTCCAATACACCGCTTCCCAACTTCACCTTCTCGCCAGATGCAGGAAGGAGTTCGCCATAAACCTTGGCGTTAACTTCAGCCAGATTCTCATACGGTCCCTGATAACGATAAACGAGGAAGCGACCACCATAAATCGTAATGATATTCACATCTCCCTCTGGCTGAAGCTGCTCCACGATAGGAGCTGCGATACAAACATCCGTGCGGCAGGCTTCAGCAGGAGTTGTTGCCGGATTGTCGTGATAGATGTTGATGTATTCTGCATCTGGGCAATCATTATCAATATGATGCTTCTGACAATAAGCACCCAACTTGTTCCAAGCCTCCATATAATTGACAGACTTATAATCACCCAAAAGGCGAACACTAATCGCCTTTACATCCTTTCTACTCTGAATTCTTTCTGTAATTTCCATTTCCTTATTATTCTTACTTAATATAAACTTAATATTTTATAGGCAGCAAGACTAACCAGCATCGCCACCTTGATAATTACTACTCCTATTATCATACGCATTTCTTTCCTGTATCAAAATCAAATTTTTCTTCCTAATAAAAAATCAAACTTTTCTTCCAATATAAAAGACGTAGCCGAAGCAATCCTTGTTCTCCTCGTAATAGGCGATTTCCTCTTTCAGACGATTGATGAAAACCTGCGCCTTAGGGTCTTCTGGATGGTCTTTCAGGAAGGCTTCCATCGCCGGCTTCATCGGGGCATAATAATTCTCCGTCCAGCAGGTTTCGGGCAGGATGAAATGAGCGTAAGGCTCGTAACCCGCCTCTGCCATCTGATGAATCTTCTGCTCGATGGAATCAATCTCGGGAAGATTGTCCTGAATCCAGCCCATGTTCTCCGGGCGCTTATTGCCGAGCCAGCTACATTCCGTTACGGCAATAAAGCCGCCGGGCTTCAGAAACTCACGCCAATACGCCAGACCCTTCTCATAACCGATGATGAAGATGGAACCTTCCGCCCAAATCAAATCGTAAGATTCCTTTCTGAAAGGCAGCTCATCCATCGATGCCTGCACAGGATGAACGCAATCCTCCAATCCATTCACCTGAATCTTCTTCCGGATGCCTTCCATCATTTCGGGCAATAAATCTACGGCATCAATCTCTGCATCATACTCATCGGCAAGAACGAAGGTCTGGCTTCCCTTGCCGCACCCCATGTCGGCGATGCGAATCTTTCGCTTGAAATCGGGAATCAGACTCGTAGCAAGTCTTGTTTCCCACTCGCCACCAGGACCTTGTCTATCTACCCTCTTGAAGAAATCGGCTATCAGAGAGAAGTCGAAATCATCAATCACTACGTTTTCCTTATTTTCTGTCATTTCATTCTTATCCATTTTTCTTTTCTCCTTTTTATAATTTCAATTCTTTATTGTATCTCATTTCATGTAATGAGATTGCAAAGATAGGTTATTTTTCTCATGGAGATTTTAACATAAAGGAATAAAATGCAAGTTTTACCTTTCAGGGCGGGCTGCTTATAAAGCTTTCAGCCCTGTCGTAAACCACAAGCTATAATCTGTGACTTTAAAACATTTCTTTCCTTTTTTGTAACTTTTTCAAGAAAATATTTGGTAATTACATAATTTTATTGTAGATTTGCAGCAGATTTTTAAAAGAAGGAGTGACTATGCAGAAGAAAAAAGATAAAAACCTGATGAAAACGGATGTGAAGCCGATGAAACAAGGACTGCTATCCCAAATATTCCATCTCTATTATGATGGCTTCAGGACGATGACCCTGGGCAAGACGCTCTGGACCATCATCCTCATCAAGCTTGCCATCATCTTCCTGGTGCTCAAGCTCTTTTTCTTTCCGGATTTTATCAATACGAATTCCAAGAACGGAGACAAGGCTGGCTTCGTATCCAAGGAAATTCTCAACAGATAAGACTCTGAATTTCAATCCCATATTATCGAATATTATCGAAAGAAATAAAATACAAAAACATTATATAATAACAATTTTAAAACCATTCAACTATGATGACAAATCTATTGTTAGACATTACATCAGCCACCATCGACTGGTCGAGGGCGCAATTCGCACTCACGGCCATCTACCATTGGCTGTTCGTTCCGCTCACCCTGGGACTGGCAGTAATCATGGGCATTGCCGAAACATGTTACTACCGCACCAACAAACCGTTCTGGAAGCACGTAACCCGTTTCTGGCAAAAACTCTTTGGCATAAACTTCGCCATGGGTGTTGCCACAGGAATCATCCTGGAGTTTGAATTCGGAACCAACTGGAGCAACTACTCCTGGTTTGTGGGCGACGTATTCGGTGCTCCCCTCGCCATCGAAGGCATCCTGGCATTCTTCATGGAGAGCACCTTCGTGGCGGTGATGTTCTTCGGCTGGGATAAGGTAAGCCGGGGCTTCCACCTTGCCTCCACCTGGCTCACGGGACTTGGCGCCACCATTTCTGCCTGGTGGATTCTCGTAGCCAACGCCTGGATGCAATATCCTGTAGGGCAGGAATTTAATCCCGACACCATGCGCTTCGAGATGACTTCGTTTATGGATGTGGCACTCTCGCCATTCGCCATCAACAAGTTTACCCACACCGTCACCTCCTCCTGGATCATCGGCGCCACCTTCGTAGTAGCCGTAAGCTGCTGGTATCTCCTGAAGAAGAGAGAAAACCAACTGGCGAAGGCGAGCATCAAGATGGGTGCCGGAGTAGGACTCATCGCCACCCTGCTGGCTGCGATGACCGGCGACAATTCCGCCTATCAGGTGGCACAGGTGCAGCCAATGAAACTGGCTGCGATGGAAGCATTATATAATGGTGGAAAGGGTGAGAGCCTTACGGCGATAGCAGCCGTTCATCCCTTCCGGCAGCCCGATTACGAAAACGAGCAGGAGCCAGCCATGCGCATCGCCATCCCCAACATGCTCTCGTTCTTAGCCACCCGCACAGCCGATGGCTACGTGCCAGGCGTGAACGATATTATCAAGGGTTACACTAAAGAGGATGGCACCCGGGAACCATCCGTGCAGGAAAAGATAGCCCGGGGCAAGAAGGCGATTGTTGCCCTGAAAACCTATCGCGAAACGAAGGCGCAAAACCAGCTCCCTATCCTCAGGGAGAACATGAAATACTTCGGATATGGTTACATCAAGGACGCCAAGGAACTGGTGCCGAGCATCCCTATCTGCTTCTACGCCTTCCGCCTGATGGTGGGAGTAGGCTGCCTGCTCATCCTCTTCTTCGCCCTCAGCCTCTTCCTGGTCTATAAGAAGGAAATCGCCCAATACCGATGGTTCCTCATTTCCGCCATCATCATGATTCCGCTGGCTTACATCGCCTCAGAATCGGGCTGGATAGTAGCAGAAATCGGTCGCCAGCCTTGGACCATCCAAGACCTGCTGCCAGTAAGCGCCGCCATCTCCGACATCGAGGCAGGCAGCGTGGCCACCACCTTCTTCATCTTCCTGGCACTCTTCACCACCATGCTCGCCGTGGAAATCAGCATCCTGATGAAGCAGATTAAGAAAGGACCGGAATATGAATAATCTCTCTGATAATCAATGTTTTTTTTCAGAAAGATTTCGAAAAGAATCATAGGATAGTTTTTCAGTAAACAACAAAACCCGAAAGTATTATGACATACGAATTTTTGCAATCATACTGGTGGTTCCTCGTATCATTATTAGGAGCCCTGCTGGTGTTTCTCATGTTTGTACAGGGAGCCAACACCTTGATTTTCTGTTTGGGAAAAACGGAAGAAGAGCGTCGCCTCATCATCAACTCTACGGGGCGAAAGTGGGAGTTCACCTTCACCACGCTCGTCACCTTCGGCGGAGCCTTCTTCGCCTCGTTCCCATTGTTCTACAGCACCAGTTTCGGCGGAGCCTACTGGCTGTGGATGATCATCCTGTTCTCGTTTGTGATTCAAGCCGTGAGCTATGAATTCCAGAACAAGATAGGTAATTTTCTTGGACCGAAGACCTTTCAGATCTGCCTCATTATCAACGGAATCGTGGGTCCGCTGCTTCTTGGCGGAGCCGTAGCCACCTTCTTCAACGGCAGCAATTTCCTGATAGACAAGGGCAATATTACCAACAGTCTGCAACCCATTATCAGCCGATGGGCAAACGCCAGTCATGGTCTTGATGCCCTGCTCGACCCATGGAACGTGGTGCTGGGACTTGCCGTACTGATGCTAGCCCGCATCCTGGGCATGCTCTACATCAAGAACAACATCGAGCACCAGCAGATTCAGGAGCGCTGCACCCGCCAGTTGCCATGGAATGCCCTGCTCTTCCTATTGTTCTTCCTGCCATTCCTCATCAGATTGATGATAAAGGATGGATTCAGCACGGCAGCAGGAGCAGGAATGAGCGCAGCAGCAGAGGCAGGAATGAGCGCTGTATCTTCAGGCAGTATTACACTGGAGAGCATGAAGTATCTTCACAATCTCCTGGAGATGCCAATCTTGCTTGTAATATTATTAATAGGTGTAGTACTCGTTCTCTTCGGCATTTTCAAGTCATCGAGAAGCGTGCAGTATAGAAAGGGAATCTGGTTTACGGGCATCGGAACCGTGCTCACCGTGCTGGTTCTGCTGCTGATAGCCGGCTGGAACAATACCGCCTACTATCCATCCAACATCGACATTCAGAGTTCGCTCACCCTCGCCAACAGCTGCAGCAGCGAGTTCACGCTCCGCACCATGGCGATAGTTTCCCTCCTCATCCCGTTCGTCCTAGCCTACATCATCTTCGCCTGGCGTGCCATCGACCGCAAGCGCATTACGCAGGAAGAAATAGAGCAGGGAGAAGCGTATTAAAAAGGCAGAAAAAGTGAGTCACTTCAACGCCATGATAGATTTCGGAGAGCTCTTCATCGGAATACGCGGAGTTATCGGAGACATTCTTGCTTAAGCGATTACGCACGGATTTTAATCGGAAACTAGGGCAAACGGCCCTGGCTGTCACCTTGCAATAGGGAGATAATAGAGAGTATCTGTTACGACCGCCAGGTCGAGTTTCCGTTTAAATTCCGTGCGTAATCCGAGGAATGTGGTTCAGGCATCCGTTTCATCCGCGTAATCCGATGAAGAAAAAATCATCAGATGAAGGAAAAATCCTACAGCTCAATCACTTCCAAATCATCCGGAACGAAGATTCTACCCTTGAAGTTCTCGGCAGCTTCACGGGTATAATTTTCCTTACGATTAGCCAGCGTCTTCTCCTCCGTATGATAAAGAATGAGATTCTTCACCCCCAGTTCCTCCGCCAGTTTTCCGGCATCAAGCGCCGTGCTGTGGCATTTCTCGTAAGGCTTGAATGTATCCCGGTCGGCATAGAGGCAGAACGCCTCACACATCATCCAATCCGCCCCCTCAATGTAGCGACGATTCAGCTCATTATAAGGCTCATCGCCAAGACACGCCAAGACCAAAGATTTAGCATGATTTTCAGATGCAGCTTTATCGGATGCAGCCTTATCTTCTGAAGCATAATCGGATGCAGTCTTATCTTCTGAAACATTATCTTCTGAAGTTCCTGGCAACTCAGCCCGGAATCCGAACTGCTTCTCCTTAGTAGATTGAATATCAAAGCATTCCAGCTTCATATCCCCCACCTCGAAACAATCGCCATCTTCCAGCTGATGGAACACCACCCTTTCAGCCACCTTCGCCAGTTGCTTCTTGGCAAGAATCATGTCGATAATGGTTTTGATCACCTTCATCACCTTGTCGTTTCCATACACATGCAGCAATCCCTCGTAACCCTTGCATTGTGCCACCATTCGGATTACCCAGATCACGCCCAGCACGTGGTCAGTATGCGCATGGGTAACGAAGAGATGATGAATATCAGAAATCAGAACATTCACCTTCCTTAGCTGCGCCAATATTCCGTTTCCTCCTCCCGCATCCACCAGCATTAGAGTGCTGGAAGTCTGGAGCAGAAAGCAGGTATTATAAATCTGGGATACCGTAGCATTTCCCGTACCGAGCATCGTAATTTGATTCATCTTTTCGCTATTTTCGTTATGATTCATATTTATTTTATCTCAATCTCCTCATCATCAGGAATAACAGCCTTAATACTCTCATCGTATTTTTCCTGCTCCTCACTACTCAAGTAACGAACATCTGACAATTTTGCAAGATGATCAAATATCTTCTTCTGTGCCGTAAAAGGCAATCTCTCCAATACTTCCATATATTTCAACACATAAATCCACTTTTCAAAACCACTCTCGCATTCTTCCTCACTCTTATTAAAGAAAGGAAGAGAAAGATAGATAAAACGAAGCTTGTCAGAAAAAATAGTGTCGCTAGACTTCTCCCTCAAAGCAACGTCTGTCCTAAACTTTGTCACCTCATGCTCCTTTGGCATAAAATATTAGCAAGTCCTTGCTGAACTCTTGACCGAAGAGACGCTTGAAGCCCCAATCGGTAAAAGGGTTGATGTATCTACCCATAATTGATTATTTTAGATTCTATAAATCTGCTGAGAAGATACGCTATTGAAACTGCCAAGAAATTATAGGATTTTCTTTCTGACTCCGACCTTGACTCTCGTGCTTACAGCGTATAGCTGCTTAGCACATTATTGAATTATTAACGAACTATTGTAATAAGAAAACATTACCTTAATTTAATAAGGAAACAGCAGCGGCAGGACGAAGGTCATGACCACGCCGATGATGATCTGCAACGGCAAACCTACCTTTACATAATCCATAAACGTGTAGCCACCCGCCTTCATCACCAGCGCATTAGGCGGAGTGGAGAACGGAGAGGCGAAGCACATGCTGGCTCCCAGGGTCACCGCAAAGAGGAAGGAGTATGGACTCACCCCCACCTGCTGGGCTGCCACCAGGGCAATAGGCGCCATGAGAACCGCCGTGGCAGTATTGCTGATAAACATCGTCATGAGCGAAGTGGTGAAGTAGATGCCCGCCAGGAGAGCCGTAGGTCCCATCGCGCCCAGGCTATCCACCAGCCCCTGAGATACCAATGCCGAAGCACCCGTCTTCTCCAGCGCCGTTGACATCGGCATCATGGCGGCTATCAGCACGATGCTCTCCCAGTTGATGGTCTTGTAGGCAGCCTCTACGTTGCGGAAACATCCGGCAAAGACCGTGAGCAGTCCAGCGATGATGACCGCCGTAACCGGAGCCACCGGGATGAAATCGAACACCATCATGGCTATCATCAGCAGCATGATGGCAGCAGCCACAGGCGCCTTGTAATCCAGCAGAACCTTGTCGGCAGCCTTCTCCGGCTGATCCAGCACCACCCAGTTGGTAGTATCGGCAGTAAGATGCGCCAGGTTGGTCCATTCGCCCTGCACCAGCAGCATGTCGCCCACGTGCAGCTTGGTGGCTATCAGATTATCCGTGATGTATTCGTTGCCGCCTCTGCCACCCTCAGAAGAAGATGAGCCTCCGCCTCGCTTCACACCCAGCACGTTGATGCCGAATCGCTTGCGCAGGTTGGCATCGCCAATGCGCAAACCGGCAAAGTTGGAGGTAGGCATCACAACGATTTCCGTCAGTCCCAGGTCGTAGAAATCAATCTTCACGTCCTTCATCCTCCTCAGTCCGTAATCCTGGGCAAAGCGCTGCATCTTCTGCTCGTCACCTATTATATATAGTATGTCGTGCTCCTGGATGGTGCTGCTGCTCTTCGCCATGTTCTGGTTTACGTCCTGCACCAGTCCGAGTCTCGATTTCTTCTCGTTTCTAATCTCGATGATACTCACTCCATATTTCTTCTGGATGCTGAGTTCCTTCAGGGTTTTTCCCACGATGTTCATCGGCTCGCCGTTTTCATCCTTGGCGGCAAAAGTCCGGTTGCTTGGCACGATGTAGCGATGCAGATTGTCGAGCAGGCGGTATTCATCCACCAGGTCGTCGAGCGACTTGGTTTTCTTCTTCTTTCCGCTCTGTTTCCTGCTGAGGAAGATTTTGCTGAGCGGCATGAGCACGATGATGCCGATGGCGATGACGATGATGCCCACGGGGAAGAAGGAGAAGAAGGCGAGCGGCTTGAATCCCGCCTCGGTAAGCACCTCGTCGATAACCAGGTTGGGCGGCGTACCGATGAGGGTGAGCATTCCGCCCAGGCTTCCGGCGAAGGCGAGCGGCATGAGGAAGCGCGACGACTGCATGCCCGAACCTGCTGCCAGGCTCATGATGATAGGCATCATGAGGGCCACCGTTCCGGTATTGCTCACGAAGGCTCCGATAAAGGAGGTTACGAGCATCACCAGCAGGAAGGTGATGGTTTCGTTGCCGCGCGAGAGTGCCATCAGTTTATTGCCCGTCAGCTTGGCGAGACCGGTCTGCATGATGGCTCCCCCCACCACGAAGAGACCGATCATCATAACGACGATGGGCGAAGAGAAACCAGCCAGAGCTTCGGCTGGCGTAAGAATTCCGAAAACCAGGAGTGCTGCCAGGGCTGTGAGCGCCACGATATCGGCTCTCACCTTGCCCCAAATAAACATGGCAACCGTAATGATCAAGATAATAAGCGTTATTGTCATGCTATAAAAAACTTTGATTTTTTTAAATATGATGCAAAGATACTTACTTTTTCTCGCTTTTTTGACCTCCGTAATGCTAATTTTTCTAAATTTATAGCAGATTATAGGAGGAAACTGCACTTTATTCATCAGTTTTCAGTACCTTTGCCCTCAATTCAATCAATCGAATAAGTAGAAGATCAATCTCCGAACATCAATAGAAGATCAATCTCCGAAAAATAGAAAATCAATCATTCAATAAATAGAAGACTTAATAATTCATTAGAAATGGAACAGAACAATGTTAAACCAGCTGATGGCAAGCTGGGTATTATGGTTGTAGGTTGTGGTGCAGTATCTACTACATTCATGACAGGTGTGCTGATGGCCCGCAAGGGACTTACCAAGCCAGTAGGCTCAATGACTCAGTACGACAAGATTCGTGTGGGTAAGGGCGCAGACAAGAAATATCTGCACTACAAGGACATCGTTCCTCTTGCCAACCTCAACGACATCGTATTCGGCACCTGGGATGTCTATCCTCAGAATGCCTATCAGGCTGCCATGTATGCCGAGGTTTTGAAGGAGAAGGACATCAACCCTGTGCGCGAGGAGCTGGAGCAGATTGTTCCGATGAAGGCTGCATTCGACAAGAACTACGCCAAGCGCCTGGACGGCGACAACGTGAAGGACTGCAAGACCCGCTGGGAGATGGTAGAGGCGCTGCGCCAGGACATCCGAGACTTCAAGGAGAAGAACGGCTGCTCTCGCATCGTTGTTGCATGGGCTGCATCTACAGAAATCTACGTACCGGTGGACATGGAGATTCACGGCACATTGGCAGCTCTCGAGGCTGCGATGAAGGCTGACGACCGCCAGCACATCGCTCCATCCATGTGCTATGCCTACGCTGCCCTTACCGAGGGGGCTCCTTTCATCATGGGTGCTCCTAATACTACGGTTGATATTCCAGCCATGTGGGAACTCGCAGAGAAAACCCAGATGCCTATCGCCGGCAAGGACTTCAAGACCGGTCAGACCCTCGTGAAGAGTGGTTTCGCTCCTATCATCGGCACCCGCTGCCTGGGCTTGAACGGATGGTTCTCTACCAATATCCTGGGCAACCGCGACGGTCTCGTTCTCGATGAGCCAGCCAACTTCCACACCAAGGAGGTGAGCAAGCTCTCTACCCTGGAGACTATCCTGAAGCCAGAGGAGCAGCCAGACCTCTATGGTCACGGCAACGACGAGGATACCCAGTATTACCACAAGGTTCGCATCAACTACTATCCACCTCGCAACGACAACAAGGAGGGCTGGGACAACATCGACATCTTCGGATGGATGGGTTACCCAATGCAGATCAAGATCAACTTCCTCTGCCGCGACTCTATCCTTGCAGCTCCATTGCTGCTCGACCTCTGTCTGCTGAGCGACCTTGCTGCCCGTGCCGGCCGTTACGGCACCCAGCGCTTCCTGAGCTTCTTCCTCAAGGCGCCAATGCACGACTACACCAAGGGCGAAGAGGCTGTGAACAACCTCTACCAGCAATATACCATGCTGAAGAACGCCATCCGTGAGATGGGCGGTTATGAGGCTGATGAGGAAATCGACTAAGATTTTTCCGATAAAGGACTGAAGTGGATGATTTCACCCACACGCCCTGAAAGGGCAGAAGCTCCTAGCCCAGGGCAACACCCTGGGTACAAACAGCAACCATCAAGGCGCCCTGTAAGGGCAAAAGCTTCATTACCAATACTTTAAAGCTTTTGCCCTTACAGGGCGTATGTTTATAACACCGAACAACCCAGGGCGTTGCCCTGGGCTAGGAGCTTCTGCCCTTTCAGGGCGTGTGGAGCTTACTTGCAAGGGATGGAGCATACTTTCTGAGCATATGGAGCTTACTTGCAAATATTGACAAACATCTAATAAATATCAGAAGAATGACAAAGAAAGGTAAACATACCGTATTATTTATCTGCCTCGGCAACATCTGCCGCTCGCCTGCCGGAGAGGGCATCATGAAGAGCCTGGTAGAAAAAGCAGGGTTGCAGGATGAGTTTGAAATCGATTCTGCAGGAATCGGAAACTGGCACGTAGGTCAGCTGCCCGACAGCCGCATGAGAAAATGCGGAGCCGAGCATGGCTACAATTTCAACAGTCACGCCCGCCAGTTCCAGAAATCAGATTTCGGGAGATTCGAAACCATCGTAGTAATGGACAACGAGAACTACCGCGCCATCACCTCCATGGCTTCCTGCCAGGCTGACAAGGACAAGGTGGTGCGCATGGCAGATTTCCTGACCCACCATCGTGAATACACCACCGTGCCCGATCCATACTACGGCGACTACAGCGACTTTGAACTCGTCATCACGCTGCTGGAAGATGCCTGCCAGGGATTACTGAACAGCCTCGTAGAAGAATAACAAAAAAGAGGATGTGCCATAACTGCATGACACATCCTTTTTTCGTTTCTTCATAGATTTTATTCATCGGATTACGCTGAATAACAATTCCACCTTATTATATTTATACAGTAATTTCCCCCGAACCATAGCAGCGATGATGATTCTCATCATACACCACGCAGAACTGGCCGGGAGCCACGCCGTGGATCGCCTCTTCTGAATGTATCATCCATCTGCCATCTTCGAGTTTTTCGATAGTGGCTGGATGATACTCCGGTGTATGGCGAATCTTGAACGTTACCTTCTGCATCGCCACCTCGCGGGTGAGGAAAT
>ERZ1034626.1275-NODE-1275-length-17143-cov-36.989349_pt1 | contig 17143 bp, 15 predicted proteins | sample MGYA00520652_ERZ1034626 | MGnify/ENA primary metagenome ERZ1034626 (study PRJEB33766, sample SAMN09781765) | gut metagenome | biome: gut microbiome | host: Homo sapiens | place: Madagascar | study: EMG produced TPA metagenomics assembly of the PRJNA485056 data... | reverse complement strand
TTGTTGCCGCCCAGCTTTTGAGCTTCAAGGACTTCAGCTACCAGCCAGTCACCGAGATGAAGGTATATACCGGTAAGACAGCCGAGGCATTCGCCAAGCTGTTCTAAGGAAAAGTTCCGCCTGGCGGAATCATTATAATATAAGGGCGTGCTTCAAGTGGAAATCCACCTGGTGGCACGCCCTCTTCTATTATACATCCATTATATGTCTATTATACAATGGTAAGCCAGATGGCCTCATCCCGCTCCTTCGCTTCCGAAATGCGCTGCATCAGGCGATGCAGCCAGATGCGGGAATTCACAACCATGCCCTTCACCTTGTTCTCACCCACCAGAATACACCCCTGCGTATCCTTCGGCTCATTACCCACATGAATCCGGATGCCCTCGAAACCGGGCACACCCTGCACATAGGGTAACCACTCCTTAAATCTCGGCGACTTGGTAACCAGCACGGGATAAGTGCCCTCGGGAATCGCCGTGACGCCCTTCATCTTCTGCGCCTTCTTACCCGACACACGCCCCAATCGCACATTCTCCTCTTCGGGCTTCAACTCCACCCCCAGAAGATTGCGCCAAGTAGGCTCCAGGGTATCACAAAAACAGGACTCCCCGTTCAGCAAACCGTGGTCGAAGGTACTTGTGAACCAACGCTTCAGATGCGGGTTCATCATGGCACAATTCACCTTTCTCGTCACCTCCCCATCCTTCAGGATATACAGACGCCCAATGGTATAGGCATCCTTCCTGGCAATACGCTTCAATATGATTTCCATAAAAAAAACTATAAACTATAAATTGTAAACTATAAACTATAAATTGTAAACTATAAATTGTAAACTATAAACTATAAACTATTTCTATACTTAAGCTTTCTAAAACTGTCACAACTGTAACTGTCACGCCCATCCTCGCCCTGCGGCTTGATTCGCTCGATATACTGTCGGTGAACCCACTGGCGGATGATGCCCTTGGTGCCCTTCTGCTCCAATCCATGTTCCAATCGGAGTGCCTCCAACTGCGACAGGGTGAACACATCGGGCAAAAGCTGCAGCAGATTCTCCGGTCCACGCTTCGAACTTCTCTCGGCACTGTTCATTTCCTTCGCAATCATATCACCAAAGAAACGCATCTTGCACCACAGGTCGTAACGCTCGCTCCAGCGGATAAAGTCATCAATCTCAGGCTCCCACTTGAAACCATTCGCCACATAGAGCACGCATGCCTTGAGATAGGCTATCACGTTGGCACGAAAACTGAAATTCTCGTAGATGCGGTTCTGAGAGGTGCGGGCAAACTCGGCATTCTCGTTCTTCAGCACCGTGGCAAGCTGGAAGGCTTCCGGACAATCTACAAGTCCCGTGGCCATGCAGAGGTTCTCGATGTAAGGCTTCAAAGCCGTGCGATATGCCTCGTCGTAGGTGCCGTAAACAGGAATGTCCTCGCCTATCTCCCGTTCGGGGATGGTGCAGAAATTGATGCGGCTCAGCGGTCCGTCTATCAGCACCTTCGAGAAATAGCGCTGTCCCTTGTCGATGGTGGAAGACGCATTCCAGTTGAACCGGATGGTAACTCTTTCCGTAACACTCTGAACACCAACGCGCTGCTGACCGAAGGTATTTCCTGGGTCAAAGGCGAGACACATGATACGGAACTGCTGGTTTCCCATTCCCCTGAGGGCGTCAAACTGGTCGAGCTCGTTCATGGAAGTATAGAGAAAATGCTCCTGCGCCTCGGCAGTACGCATCACGAAAGCCGGATTGGTCATATCGGCATCAATCTCCTGGATAATCAGGTTTTCCGGACGTTTGCGCTTGTCTTTATTGGCACCTTTTCGCACCATTTCGTCCTTCCATTCCTTTTCACGGCGCATGTTTTCCTTATCACGCTTGCGGATATCCTCCATGATATAATTGATGGGCATCTGCACGCACGATTTTCCGGCACCGGTACCGGCAAGCAGGCACACGGAAAGTGTTGCTTCATGCTCCACGTTGTCAATATATCTGAAGCGTGTTCGCCAGAGGTGCGTGGCGAGTGGCGGAAAGATGGCGCAAGCCACGGCAGGCTTGTAGATATCCGGAGTCTTGGATACCAGGAGTTCTACCAGCTTGGGCAGCTTCTCGGGCATGGGTGGCGGAGCAGGATATTCATCGTCTTCACTTTGAACATCGGAATTAAAGCCCGCCAGGCGCCCCGGGGATTTGCAATCCCCGGCAAGCAAGCTGTACCCAGCATCCCCCATAATAGTACCCCCAACCAAGCCGCTGGCAGCCTTCTCTGCCGTAGCATTGATACGGATTACATCACGAGAAAAAGGCTTCGAACTGTCGCCATATTTCGCATAGAAGTCATGGATCAGCTGGTGGCAGTCTCGCTCCTCATAATAGCTAGGCATCTTCTTCGCCACCACCTTCATCAGCTCCTCCTCGCTCATTACTCTAGATGCTCCTGCGCTCATGATGGCAAGCAAAGAAGAATGTCTGGACCCGATGGTATCAATATCCATCCCGCACAATCCCGCAGCCTCCTTGAAGAGTTCGAAAGCTATGAGATTCTTCTCACTTGCGGAATTTTCATTCATCGGATTTCCATTCATCGGATTTTCTTCATCGATTTTCTTCATCGGATTACACGGAGGAATCGGAACATTCTTGCTTCCCGGATTACGCACGGAATTTAAACGGATTTGGCCTTGCGGCCATTGGCTAGCGCCTTGAGTTCCTGTATCAGCCGAGCAACCATCCGCATCAGCAGAGCCACTCCCCCCACCTAAGGCGGCTAAGGTTCCGTTTAAATTCTGCGGCGAATAGCCTTCCGATAAAGCAGCTAAGGTTCCGTTTTTTCCGCGTAATTCCGATGAAGAAAAACCAGATGAAGAAGAACCAGATGAAGAAGCTCTTCCGTCAATCGTCAATCCCCTCTTCACGAAAGCCTCTCTTCTCATCGAAATCTCCTCTGCGGGCAGCACCCCATACCACTCCTTCGAACGATAAATCTCGGAATCCTTATCCGTAATAAAAATCATTCTCTCAGGCGATATGCAGCTCTCATCATAAGGCACGCCCAGCGCCTCGCAATACGCACGCTGCGTCTCCTCGATGGTCATCCCCACCGGCATGCGGATATCGATATGCAGCTTCTTTCGGGCGGAATACTCCAGGTGCAGCAACATCCCCTTCCAGATGGTGTCGCTGCAGTTCAGCTCCCTCGCACGCTCAATCGCCTGATCCACATACTCCTTCTCATCCACATCCACGGTAGTCTGAAAGAGGAAAGCCGTAGGATCAGCATTATCCTGCGCCCTTCGATTCTTCAGAAACCGATAATAATGCGCACAACGGAAAGGCAACTGCCCCTTGATTCTCTGTTGTGCCTTGGCGATCTTGGCCTCATCAGCCCTATCTACGCTGCGAATAGACTTCTCGCCACGAATCTGCAGCACCATCTCGTGCAACCAGGGCAGCGAGATGGTCTTGTCATACTCCGAGAGCGGCTGGCAGCTTGCGCTGCCCTTGTTGCCCCCTCGGAACCCATTGAATGCAATCAGATGTTGCATCGTTTCATTTTGTACACTCATGATTTTTAAATTTTCTTCATCGGATTACGCAAAGTTAACGGAACATTCTTGCGTCACGGATAATTTTCTTCATCCCAGACCGAGCAGGTCAAAAATCTGCGTCACATCTAAAGAAAAAGCAGCAAAGAAAAAGCAGCGTCATCTGCGAAATCTGCGTCATCCCAGACCGAACAGGTCAAAAATCTGCGTCACATCTAAAGAAAAAGCAGCAAAGAAAAATCTGCGTCATCTGCGAAATCTGCGTGACCTAAAAAACAATCCGCGTGACCTAAAAAACAATCCGCGAGTAATCCGATGAATAAGATGAATAATAAATGATTAATAATTTACCCCAGATTCTTCACCTCATACATTTCTGCGAGTTCCCAGAAACGATGCACCAGGTCGTGGATAAACTTTCTGCCCTTCTCCGTCCACACCAGATAAGTGCTCGTCACCACTTTTCCCACCTTACGCTTCGTTCCGTCGCCCGCAGGCGCCATAAAGGCACGATACTTGGTTCGGCTCTTCGCCAGCCCCATGTGCGCATACTCCGCATAGAGCATATACTGTCCGCTCTGGTAATACTGCACATGCAGGGAACAGAGCGAGCGGTTCAGCTCCTGCGCCGTGATGCCCAGCTCCTTCGCCACCTGGGTGGTGGTGAAGCACGAAACGGAATCCAGCACATTATCCGAATACATCGCCTTCGGCAGAAGTCCGTCCACCTGACGCTCCAGAGCCACCACATTCTGTCCCTGGATAGCCATGCGGACCATCTGGTCGTTCACCTCCTCGTTGAGGCGATGAATCTCCTCATCCTGTTCGCCGATGAGTTTCTTGTCGAGCCCCATCTGCACTTCCTGCTGATGCAGTTTTGATTTCTGCTCCTCCATTAGCTTCTTCTGCTCTTTGAGCAGCTCCTTCTGCTTCTCCAGCAGCACCTCCTTTTCCTTCAGGGTAGCACGGAGAATCTGTTCGGCACTGCGAATCATCTCCTCCTCGCTCTCCCCTTCATGTACTGGGATATAACCGCCCGTCTTGCGAATCTGAGGCAGTACCACCGAGGTAACCCAATCCTTAAACATCAGAGCCGATGGCAGTTTGGAACCCAGCACCAGGGCATAGAATCCGCTCTCGTTAACGAAGATCATCTGCGTTAAACGTTTAGCTGGCGTTCCATCCTTCTTCTTACCCACCTCTACCCATACGCAGCGTTTCGCTGCATCATGTGGGTTAACATGCTGTTTTACAGCCAAATCCGCTCTTTTATATCCCAGCGCATCACACAAATCCTTAGCACAGAACCAAGGTTCGCCCTTCTCATCAGTAGCCGTGCGAACCATTCCGAACTCCGGATTTTCAAACACAAACACCGGTGCCGCCTTCTTATTCTTAGAAGACTGCGCACCACTCTTGGCAGAGCCAGCAGCCTTGCTGCCCTCTGCCTTCTGACTTTTTGAATTTGTCATTGTTGTAAAAATAAAAATGAATGATTAAACAAAATAGAAATATTGAACTTACTCCAGTAAGTCCTGAACCCTTAAATGTATCAGCCTTGTCAAAGAACGATGGGCTGATACGCTGCGCCAGCTACAACCTGGCACGAAATCCATGCCAGCACCCTGGCAATAGAAAACGGAAAAGCCCCGAATCCCAGAACTCGGCTCGTTCTGAAATCCGGGGCAAAAGTAGAAAGAAATCTCCGTTACGCCATTTCCGCCAAATGCGCCAAATTGAATTCGGCGGAAAATAAAAAAGGGCAACCCTTTCGGATTGCCCTATATACTAACAAGTTATGCCATTAACTTTATTTTCTTTACGTCAAATAGAATCCATATAATCCGCAACATTACACTCCACATCCACATCAACATGACCGGCATTAATCTTCTTTCTGATATAATCGCCATACGACTTGGGAGTCACCTTCATCTCTAGCTTACAGTCTTCCTGCAGGAATCTAGTAATGGAAGCCCCGTTGGGAGTACCCGAATATAAGTAACCCTGCTCGGACCAATACTGGTAGAAAGCCACCACACTCTCATTCATCACCCCATCCGAAGTAGAAAGCTGCTCGTTCGAAAGATGATGCAGTTTGAGATAATTCACAAAGGCATTCGCCATCTTCCCCGTCAGGTTCACATCCTTCCCGCCATTCTTGTCGGGAAAAAGCACCTCGGCAGTTCTTCCTGCTGCAGAAGAAGAGCATTTCACCTTAACACTCTGCTCAAAAACAACTTCATCGGAATCGTTCTTCTTTTCAGAAGAAACTTCAGAATTCTTATGCTGAAGTCCTACCCCCTCATAGTTATTTTCTATATAGGTAACAGGGCCATTAATACGAAAAATTCTACTCATCGGTAGCCTCCTTCAAATCATCATCATTAGAATTCACGTAATTATTCTCGATATATTTGCTGTTAGGCTGCATATATACCACAATCTTAAACAAATAGAATCCCCCATGTTTACAAAACAGGCGGATGAGTCTAAAGAAAAATCTTTTACCCATAACTAAAAGGTATTAAATTAAATAATATAGTTGATTGGGTCCTCTAGTGGTTGCGGAGAGGGCTAGACTAACGAGTAGCCAAGGAGAGCTTCATAGGGTGGCATCCTCGATACCAGCAGACTAGTCTTCCCTAAGTAAATTTGCTTGATTTCTTCATTTATTATTAGTATTTATTTGTTAGGCACAAAACGCCTTTGGTATATTTCTACCTGTTCTTCCAATTTGTTAAGTTGTTTCAAGTCTCTCGCAAATGTAATCCACTGCGAAAAAGCTTCATTGAAATTCTTTTCAAATAGGCTCTTATCAAACTTTTTACTTTCCGCCCTATGCCGCTTCTCCAGCTCATCAACAATTGTATCCCAATGTAACAGAATACAACAACACCATCTTCGCTGCTGATAAGTACGGAATTTTACTTCCCTATTCAAGATTCCGGTTACTGTAGAAAGTCTGATGTGAATGATATTAGAAAACTGATATGCGGATATCAGTCCACCACCATTACCAATAAAAGAGTTGAGATACAAGATGATGCACTCTTCTTGTATCCAATCGATTTGGTCCTCTAGCTGAGCTAGATTTTCCCGCATCAACCCTCTTCTATGTTTTGCAATATCCAACATACTGATGTAAATTTTTGCGAATTTACAACTAATTGTTGACACGGCAAAATCGATGTCACACCTAAAAGCAATAGGCGTGAGTATTTTTCAGAAACGTTAATACTTGAATAAAATTAAACTACAGAATAACAAAAAAAGGAGAAAAAGTGCGCATTTTTAGTGCTACACCTTCTCTCCATACTTTTATGAATGGGTAGGTAATTCCGTTACCATTTCCACGGCTTTCGTAAATGTCATGATAGGCGGCAGCTTTACCCCCTTACTTCTCAAATACTTCACCATTTTCTTCTTAGCCCAGTTGATTCTTGAATCTCGCTCGTTATAGAGTTCTCTGAGCTGTTTCACCTTGGATGGAAGCGTTTTCAGCATTTCCCGCAGTTCTTTCGGGTCGCCATACTCAGCCTTTTCATCTTCCATCTCCTTGATACGAGCCTTCAAGGCCTTGTTCTCCACCACCAGCTGGTCGTAATGGCGGAGCAAGATTTTTACCTGCTGCTCGTAGGGCAGGTCTTTGTTCATTTCATACATAAGCTATTCCTTATCTCATTAAACTCATACCTCTACACCCTACTATCGTAAACTGATATTTCTTACAAATTCAAGTTTCGCAAGTAACCTCCGGTCCCCGAAGGGGGCCAACTTTCAATAACCGCTGGTGGAATGACCGAAGGTCATGGAACCTGCGGACAACCAATAGTAGGGAGAAAGCGTCCCCAAAGGGGGCGAACCACATCCAGCCTTGCTCCTGTTCGCCCCCTTCGGGGACGATAAGAGAGTATCTGTAACTATCCGCAGGTTCCATTCCCTTCGGTCATTCCACCCGCGGTTATTCACATTCGCCCCCTTCGGGGACGGTAGAATGCTACTTGCGAAACTTCAGTTACAAATCTTCTCCATCAGCATAGTTGTATCTGTTCTCGTAGTGAATCATTATACTATAACAGCCGAAATTTTCATTAATCACAAACCAGACCGACCTCTTGCTTAAAATGTCGTACATTACATTATTCGCTATAGCTTCTACATCCTTTACGATTTCTTCTGTCGGATTCTTGATTTGCTCAGGAGTATACTTCTTCTGTACGATGTTATCGACGGTCTTTTGCATGAGTGTGGTATCTGAAGGAAGTTGAAAGAAAGCAGCTTCAAAACGTTTGTTATTAACAGCCATTTCATAAGATACATCAGTATCATCAGAAATCAAGTAATCTTCCACGTTCTGTATTGGTATATATTTGCCATTATTATCAAACTGGCGACACAGATTATTGAAACGTATGCGTACATTTATTTCGTCAGTAAAATTCTTGTCTCCTACTGAAATGCGCCAGACTTTCCCTTTGTTTTCGAGAATATGGACATAAACATCATTTCCATTAAATCTACCCACAAGCTGGTTTTGGTTATATGGAGATTGCTTGAAACCTTTCGCTTTCAACTTCTGCTTCATGCTAGCCACAGTTCCATCAACAGGTATTCCGAGAAACCTGGTGACATCTTTGTTTTGTGCGAATGATGCGAATGAGACCATCATTACCATCATCATAAGAATAATCTTTTTCATATTTAACCTATTAATATTATAGTTTTTATTAAACATTAAAGAACTTATTGAAGAATCCGGTAAGCTTTGCAAGCACCGTTTCTTTCTTCTTCTCACGATTGGCCTTGCCTCCACCAAATAACGGCATAGGTGGCAGCACGTTGGTTATGGCCAGACCTGTAGAGGTCACATAGCCATCTTCAAACGCCTGGTCGATGAACTTCTTTGTTTCCTCTGGTTTCAGTCGCTCATCCTTGATAATGCTCGACAGCTCGGCTTCACGTTCCTTTGCGATGTAGTCAGACCACTCCTTATCTATGTCTCCTTCTCCTTCGCTGTGCTCTGGAGTCATTTTCTCGATGAACTTCATGATGAGGTCTTTTTTGTCACGCATGTCCGGGCTGGATCCGATGGCCTTCTGAATCTTGGCGATTATGGTCTGGTCTCCACAGTTCTTGTCGTGATACTCCTTGACAAGAGACAGAATATAAGGGATATTGATCTGTATCTGCTTGACCAACTCCATTTCGAAGACCAAATCATCCTCGATATCATCTTTCTCTTCTTTACCATCAGGGCGCAGTTCTTCGTGAATGTCGTTGTACCATGTCAGGTAGTCCTGGGTATCGAACTCCGTGATAATGCGCTTCTCTGCCGTGAACTCATCGAACGCAGACAAGAGGTTGGTGAGTTTCAGAACTCCACCGAATATACGGACAAACTCCTTCTTCTGTTCTTCGCTGTAATTGGCTGGATTCATAGGGAGCTTGTACTTTTCAAGCAACTTCTCTATTATCTCCTTGTAGCCCAATACATGCTTGTTGTTCTCATCATCAAAGCCGTAGTAGTAGTCAGCAAATGGACGCATAAGGATAACACCGCATGCATTCTTGTCTCCGAAGAGGGAGAAAGACTCCTTGGTAGCTTCTTCCAGGTTTCTGAAACATACCACATTGCCACAGTTCTTGATACTGTTCAATATGCGGTTGGTGCGGCTGTATGCCTGCAACAAACCATGCATCTTCAAGTTCTTATCCACCCAGAGGGTGTTGAGTGTCTTGGCATCAAAACCTGTAAGGAACATATTAACTACGATAAGTATATCTACTTCCTTGTTCTTCATGCGAAGAGACAAGTCCTTATAGTAGTTCTGGAACTTCTCGCCTGACGTATCATACTTGGTACCAAACATGTCGTTGTAGTCCTTGATGGCTCCATCCAGGAAGTCTTTTGATGTTGGGTCTAGCTCTCCTGTCTCTCCTGGATCTTCATCATCTATATAGCCCATTTCGTTTTCCTCCTCGTTAGGGGCATAGGTGAAGATGGTGGCAACCTTCAGACGCTCGGCAGGAACCTTCTCTTCCTGCTGCTTCTTGAACTCATTATAGTAGAGAATTGCTGCAGGGATAGAATCAACGGCAAAGATGGAGTTGAAACCACCCAGTTTATTCTTTCTCTTGATTTCTTCTGTCTTGTTCTTCTTGTCGCTGGCTACCTCTTCCACGTTGGTGATAACGCTGTAGGCATAGCTTTGCAGCTGCTTTGTCTTCTGGTCGAAGTGTTCCAGGATATACTTCACGTTGTTGGCGATGCGCTGAGGTGCCATCAACGCCTTGTCGGTATCGATACCCCATACCTTCTTACCCTCGATGGCTCCCTTTGCCTTAACTGTCTGTATGTAGTCCACCTTGAACGGCAGCACGTTCTTGTCACGGATGGCATCGATGATGGTGTATTGGTGGAGTTGGTCACCAAAAGCCTGTTTCGTGGTACGCAACTTCGGGTTCTTGCTGGCTCCAGCGTTCTTGGCAAAGATAGGCGTGCCAGTGAATCCGAATATCATGTACTTCTTGAAGGTCTTCGTGATAGCCGTGTGCATCAAACCAAACTGGGAGCGATGACACTCATCAAAGATCATCACGATATTCTTGTCTGTACACTTGATTTCCTTGCGATTCTTGATCAGGGAAGCAAGCTTCTGTATGGTGGTGATGATGATTTTTGAAGACTCGGACGTGTCATTGAGCTGTTTTTGAAGTTTGCCGGAATTGGTGTTGCTGTTGGCGCAACCTTTCTCGAAGTTATCATACTCCTTCATAGTTTGATAATCCAAATCTTGGCGGTCAACCACAAACAGAACCTTATCTACGTATGACAAGCCACCTGCGAGCTGGGCTGTCTTGAATGAAGTAAGGGTCTTTCCGGAGCCAGTTGTATGCCAGATATAGCCTCCGGCATCAAGTGTTCCCTGCTGTTTGTTCATCACTGCCCTCTTGATACGCAAGAGAATGCGCTCGGTGGCAGCTATCTGGTAAGGACGCATAACCATCAGGTTTTTATCTACCGTGAACACGCAATACTTCGTAAGAATATTCAGCAGCGTAGCCTTAACAAAGAAGGTCTTTGTGAAGTCTCTGAGGTCTAGTATCGTGACGTTATCTGCATCTGCCCAGTAGCTCGTAAACTCAAATGATTGGGTCTGCGTCTTCTTCTTTTTCTTGGCATTTTTGTTCACTGCGGCCACATGAGCGAAGCGAGTGGTATTGCTGTAGTATTTCGTCTCTGTTCCGTTGCTGATAACGAAGAGCTGCACGTAGTCGTACAAGCCTGTTCCTGCCCAGAAAGAATCCCTTTCATAGCGGTTTATCTGGTTGAATGCTTCCTTGATAGGAACGCCACGCTTTTTCAACTCGCAATGAACTAAAGGAAGACCATTGACGAGAATAGTCACGTCATATCGGTTCTCCTTGGCTCCACCTTCAGGAACGTACTGGTTCAATACCTGGAGGTGGTTGTTGTGAATATCCTTCTTATCTATGAGTTTGATGTTCTGAGAGGATTTATCATCAAGATCTATGTTTATTATCTCGGAACGCTGAATGATATTTGTCTTATCCTCGATAGTCAAGTTCTGGGATGCTATATGCTCTTCGAAGAGTGTCTTCCACTCGGAATCGGACAGAGTAAGGCCATTGAGTCTGTCAATCTCCTTGCGAAGGTTGGATATCATCTGCGCCTCGCTGGTGATGTTCACATACTCATAGCCCTGTTCCGTAAGCTGTTTGATGAAAGACAGCTCCAGTTCCTCTTCTGACTGTCCTCCTCGCTCTTCTCTTGGAAGAGGGGTGTAACTGCTCATGACAGTTACATTCTCCTGCTCTACTATGACGTTATATTGTTCACACATAAGCTATATGATTATTAGCTGTTGTTTGTCAGCTATTTGTTTATTCTAAAATATGACTTATTCTCGTTGTTAGAGATTTCCTTCTCTATCTGATCTATGGCAGCATCCGTGAGGCAAGATGTCTCTATGCGATATACTCTCAGGTATTTCTGTTCTCAATTGCATTAATACGATGAGTATTATTACGAACGAGACTACGGAAAAGCCCAAGAATATCAAAGCCCCCAATGAATTACCAATCATCATAGGGTTATCTACAAGGGCTTTTAACAGAATGTGGTATTCTTCCCCCACTCCGCTTTCCAAGCCACTTAATATGGCCTTGTTTATCCCACTGTTCAAGGCGGCTTTATCATCCAACATGCAATATGTGATGATGGTGCCAACAATAGAAAACGCAAATAGCCATGTCATATAGGAGCCGAGCGTAGTCCACTTGTTTGATGGTTTTGAGTCATTTGAAGACCCATGCAACAATAATAACACTGCTAATCTAGTAAGACCGTTTGAACCTGCCATATCCTTTGATTTTATGAATTATTCAAATGTGAGAAGTTTCTCTCTATAGTACTCGTATTGCTTCTGGCGCAACTCAATCTCCTGCTTGATGTTAGAGATAAGAGCCTCAAAGGTGTCGAGCTTATCAACAATCTCTTGCTGTTTATCGAGAGAAGGGAAACTAAACTTAAACTTTTCCATAGCAGCCCCAGATACTCGCACGACTTTTGCTCCTGTAGCACACAAACGCTTCTGTTTTGAAAACGCTTCTGTTTTGAAAAGATACGCAATATACTTTGGATTTTGATTATGGCTGAATTTGAAGGAATCGCCACTATATGCAACCTCTCCTTCTCCTAACCATACAGTCGCTTTACAGCAAGCTTCAACATCTTCACTAGTTGTCGCTATAAGTAAGTCTCCTGGCTTTGCTTTGCGTAGTTTCTTAGCTAATTCCTCAGAGCAGAATGATTTCGTTTCTGTCGCAACTGTATTATAATACGTATGGATCTGCCCATAATGAATGCAAGGTACCCCTGTATCTCTAAAATCGCTCTTCTGCAGCCCGGTTCCTCGTTCCATTCGTCCTATTTCACCAAGAGTTTTAACTTCTCCTTTGGCACTACCTACTAAGTTTTCACAATAATATTCAAACTGCTTCTGGCGTTGCTCCAGCTCCTTCTGAAGGTTGGATATCATCCCGGTAAAGGTATCTAGAATCTCTACTATCTTCTTCTGCACAGCAAGAGAAGGGAGAGGAAGAGTATAGCTAGAAAGCCAAGTTGTACTTAAATTTTTTTGTCCAGCTCCATTTGCACTTTGCATTGCTGCTTTTTGAAATTCTTTGTTAAACAAAATATAAAAGAGGTATTTTATGTCTAGTCCTTTCTTAGAGCGGAGACAAGCAACACGTTGATTTAATGCTGCGGGTAACATGCAATGCTTAATAAAAGCAACACGCCCACAATTGCCTGTTAATGACATAACTAAATCCCCATTATACAGATTATACTTATCTGTTTCTTCTAAAAAAGTCTTTGGGTAAAACTTTTTATCAGAAGATGATATATATCCATCTTGTACATCTGAAATTCTTATAACTCTTACACCTTCTGGTACATATTGCTTGCTTTTAAATGCAAATCCATTTAAAATATTACAATAGTCCCCTAGCCGGATGTTTTCCACCCCTTTTGGACAGAGTTGCTTGATAAGTTCATCTATCTTCCCCATAACTACAGCCCTTTCACGATTTCGTTAATCTTGGCACGAAGAATCATACCTTCATCCACAATGTTGTTGAGAGACTCTTCTACCTCCTCTATATCTATCTTCTCACGCTTATCTTCCTGCTCTACATAAGATGATACAGAAAGGTTGCTTTCATTCTCCAGTACATCAGAGTTACTTACAAGCTTTGTGAAATACTGCTGCTCTGTGCGCTCTACAAATGCGTTTACAACCTTATCAAGGTTCTCTGGCATCATCTTATTCTTGTTGCCGTTCTTAACGAACTCATTAGAAGCATCGATGAAGAGAATGTTATTGTCCTTCTTTGCTCCCTTTCTAAGAACAATGATACAGGTAGCTATACTTACTCCAAAGAAGAGATTCTGAGGCAGCTGAATGATGGTATCTACATAGTTGTTCTCGATGAGCCATGTACGGATAGCCTTCTCCTTACCGCCTCGATAAAGAACACCAGGGAACTCAACGATGGCAGCAGTACCACGCTCAGAAAGAGATTTGAGCATGTGCATAGTAAATGCCAGGTCGGCAGCACTGTCCGGAGCCAGCACACCAGCAGGAGCGAAACGATCATCATTAATAAGTAGAGGATTTTTGCTTCCTTCCCACGAAACTGAATAAGGAGGATTTGAAACGATGGCATCAAAAGGCTCTTCGTCTCGATGCTTTGGGTCTATCAAGGTATCTCCAAGCTGTATATCGAAGTTGTCATAGTTGATGTCGTGCAGGAACATGTTGATACGGCATAGGTTGTATGTCGTAGGGTTGATTTCCTGACCATAGTACTTCAAATTCGGGTTCTCCTGGCCAACAATCTTCTTGAACTTCAAGATGAGAGAACCGGAACCGCAAGCTGGGTCATACACGCTGTTGATTGTATGGCCATCAACAGACGCAAGACGAGCTATCAACTCAGATACCTCCTGCGGAGTAAAGAACTCTCCTCCACTCTTTCCGGCATTGCTGGCATACATGGTCATTAAGAACTCGTAAGCATCACCGAAGGCGTCTATCTTATTTTCTCCAAATGCGCCTCCGAGATCCATACCCTCGATACGCTTCAACACCTTTGCAATAAGCTTGTTTCTTGACTTTACATCTGCTCCTAGCTGGCTGTTATCTACATTGAAGTCATTGAAGAGGCCTTTGAGATCATCTTCTGAAGGTGTGCCAACAGCACTTGCCTCGATGCTCTTGAATACCTTTGACAGGGTCATGTTAAGGTCGTCATTCTGTTCGCAATCCTTGCATACATTGCAGAACAACTGAGAAGGAAGGATAAAGAATCCCTTCTCCTGCACCATTTGGCCACGTGCCTCTTCTGCATCAGAGTCCGCCATATCGGCATAATTAAAGCCCTCTACACCAGCTTCCTCTTGAAGTTTATTGATGTAGTCTGTCAGGTTCTCGCTAATAAAGCGATAGAACAACGTACCCAGTACGTATGCCTTAAACTCCCATCCACCAATGGCTCCACGCAACTCGTCAGCCATTGCCCAGATGGTCTTATGTAATTCTTCTTTCTGCTGTATCTCGCTCATGTCGTTTATATGTTTTGTTATTTTTACTTACAATTATTTTTTACCCATCTAGCCAGCTTAGTTAGATTTAATTACCTTACAAAGATTACTATATCAGTTATTCTTCCCCTTCATCATCAGGGGCTCTTTTCCTCCTGTTCCTTCTCTTTTACATCCTCGATATTGCTTTTGCAAACATCGATGATGTCCAGGAACTGTTGCCTATCCTCTGTCTTGGCAAGCTAGTCAGCAGCTAAAGAGCTGTATAACTCAGATTTCTTAACTGCCATTTATATAAAATTTTACTGATTAATTAATGATTAAAATGGAGCATAACCTCCCCACCAGGCATTTCTTCAATGCTCTGCACCCATTCGATGCTGCCTGTATCGGGATTTACGTCAATCAAATATTCAATGTCTTCCTTCTGCTCGTCAAAGTGCACGGCGAAGCGCCAAAGGCCATCGTTCAGGACTTTGGTTCTCGAAATATTCATCGTTGATACTTGGGTAAAGGGTATGTCAAGGTGCTTAGCTATCTCTTCATAGCTAAGTATCCATTTGGGATGCTTGATGTCGTGATTGATAAGATATACTATACCATCGGTGGTATAAGTAATGCCGTCGGTTTCATTAATGGCATAGTAAGTGCGTGTACCACTAGCTGCTATGCAGATGACACGCTCACCTGCATCCATCGTTTCTTCCTTACTGCAACTGGCAAGGACAAACGCTAATATAAAGGCTAATAAAGCCTTGATGCCCGCCGATAGGGGGGGGTAATTTGTCTGATATTCATAGAGTTACATTGTTTTTAAGATCTACTTTCTATCATTTATTCCTCCAAAGGTACAACAATATTTTGAAACATGCAAGAAAATCGGGAGAAAGTTTTGAAAAAATATGATGGGGTATATTAAATTTCTCCAAAGGCGGGGGAAAATTACAACACGTTATAAAAAACTAGTCTATTTTTCGTTACTCCATAAAAGAAGCAAGGCTGCAAGTTTTTCTGCTTCTGTTCGCCCCCTTTGGGGACGATTGGAGAGAGTATTGCAGCTATCCGCAGGTTCCATTCCCTTCGGTCATTCCACCAGCGGTTATTGAAAGTTGGCCCCCTTCGGGGACCGGAGGTTATTTGCGAAACTTGAGTGCTTTATAAAGCTTTTGCCCCTTCAGGGCGCAGGGCGAAATGCGATGATACCCAGGGCGATGCCCTGGGCTACGAGCTTCTGCCCCTTCAGGGCGTGTGGGGCAAACCGAAAGGGTGCAGCAGAATTTCAATGCCAGTTCTTATTTCCTCATTTTCTGAATTTCCTCCAGCGGAAGCTCGGTGGCCGTTGATACTTGCGCTTCAGAAAGCCCCATTGACAAAAGGCGGTAAGCTGTGTCTATCTTTTCTTTCTCCATTCCTTCTGCTCTACCTTTAGCAATTCCCTTTTCCTCTCCTTCAATATACGAGCCATAAAGACCGGAGTAGTAATCGTCAACAGCCTTAATACTTTCATCGTATTTTTCCTGCTCCTCACTACTCAAGCAACGAACATCCGCCAATTTAGCAAGATGATCGAATATCTTCTTCTGTGCCGTAAAAGGCAATCTTTCCAATACTTCCATATACTTCAATACATAAATCCATTTTTCAAAACCAGTCTCGCATTCTTCCTCACTCTTATCAAAGAAGGGAAGAGAAAGATAGATGAAACGAAGCTTATCAGAAAACATGGAGTCGCTAGACTTCTCCCTCAAAGCAACGTCTGTCCTAAACTTTGTCACCTCATGCTCCTTTGGCATAAAATTCATGATGCAAACCACATAAACCGGCACAAACTGGTATAAAACAGCAGTGCGGACACCTGCTTCATCAAACCTCTTGCGCTGGGCAACAAAAGCCTTACTAGCATAATAGATGGAACGATTCACAAAGAAGGGTACCCATCTGTTCTGCATCTCAACGATGAAATGCTTATCATCGTCGGTTACACAATAGATATCAAAGATGCAGCCACGGAGATCATTAGTATCTCCAAGCTGTTCCTTATCCTTGAATGTAACGTCCTTGATTTGAAATTCGCCATCAAACAAGTCGTTCAAAAAATTAATCAGCAAGTCCTTGCTGAACTCTTGACCGAAGAGACGCTTGAAGCCCCAGTCGGTAAAGGGGTTGATGTATCTACCCATAATTTATCGTTTTGATTCTACAAACCTGCTGCAAAGATAAACTTTTATTTTGAAACATGCAAGAAAAAAGGGAGAAAAATCCCATTAAAAATACCATGAGCCAGAGCATATTATCAAAAAGAGTTTTACAATCTTATTTTTCATTCGTATTCTGGAAACATCAGATGCAAGCCAAAACAAGCTATCACAATAACAGTTATCACAGTTTTTTAAAGGGCATTCTATACCGAAGGTAGAATTGTTAATTCTTTTAACTATAGATATAATATAT
>ERZ1034626.1274-NODE-1274-length-17149-cov-6.348719_pt1 | contig 17149 bp, 9 predicted proteins | sample MGYA00520652_ERZ1034626 | MGnify/ENA primary metagenome ERZ1034626 (study PRJEB33766, sample SAMN09781765) | gut metagenome | biome: gut microbiome | host: Homo sapiens | place: Madagascar | study: EMG produced TPA metagenomics assembly of the PRJNA485056 data... | reverse complement strand
GGAGCGATGAGGGACACCGTACCGGTGGACTGTCCCATGCCGATGCCCACGCTCAGCGCACCCTTTTCGCCCTTGTCAAGCACCGTGCCGTACTGGAACTGTGCGCGCCGCGCCATGGCGATGCCCGCATAGACATTCTCGCTGATGGCGTGCTTCAGAAAGCCCGCCGGCGCAAGCACAGGGGTCTTGCCGGAAGCCAGCTGCTTTTTAAGCGAAAGCGTTGCATCCGCTACCTGCTCCCGGGTGATAATGCCCTCCACGCCGCCGAAGTGGTCCACATGAGAGTGGCTGTACAGCACCGCCTTGATGTCCAGCGGACCGAAGCGCTCCTCCATCAGCTCCTTGGCTGCCTTCATGTTTTCCTTGCACATTAGCACATCAAACACGATCCAACCGTGGTCGGTGCGGATAAAGGTCGTATTGGCCATATCAAAGCCGCGCACCTGATAGATGCCGTCACATACTTCAAACAGACCGGCTTTGGCGTTGAGTTGGGTATTCCGCCACAGACTGGGGTTTACAGTGTCCGGAGCATCCCGGTTCAAATCGCCGTAGCTTTGCAGATCCCATGCGGATCTGTTATCCTCACCATCGATGACCCTGCCTTCCGCATTGTCCAGCCAGCCGCGTTCTGCGTTGGCAAACTCCCGCCGATCGGAAAAATCCAGCTTTTCATACCATTCGGCGTTCTTTTCTGCCGTGATAGCCGTTGCCTCTTCGATCTCGCCCGGTTGGGTGGAGTCCTTGAAAATGTCTGTGATAAAGTTCAGACTGTTTTCATCGGTACTGCCTGCTGCGTGTGCGGTCAGGGATGCGCCGCAGGCTAACGCCGCAACCGCTGAAGTGGAAAGAAAGTTTCTGCGGGTCATCTTCATGGTGGTTTGCCTCCTTTATATCTGGGTTTATTTTACACAGACCGTGGGCGGCTGCCAGCCGCTCAGGGCATTCATCTTGCGAAAAAACCATTTGACCTTCTATGTTACAGAATACACAGAAAATGCCTGAAAGTCAACGACTTCTGCATTTTCAACATTGAAAACGTGAATGTTGACAAAAATATTCGATGTAAATTGGCGAAAACTCCGTTGAAATGAATTTTAATCAAGCTATTCTTGTGCGCTGCACGGAGGTATGCTATACTAAACATATCCAACTGACAAAGGAGTATGGCGATGAATGATCTGCATGAGTGGTTTCAGAAAAATGACCTTTGCCCAGAAAACATCTTGTATCTTTACCGTAACGACCGCAAAACGGTCGTTCACCGCATGGATGGGGAAGAAGTTGCGCTGTATGCTCCGTTGCACAGCGTCTTGTCTGCTTTGCCGGAAGATATGTTTCTGAACATCAGTAAGGGAATCGTAGTGTGCCGCAGCCAGATCGTAGATATTAGCAATGACGGTATTTATACAATGTCAGATGGCCGCAGTTTTCAGGGACGTAGACGTGGTCTGAGCGACCATCGCCGCTTGCGCGCAGAAATCAGGCGGGTGGACGCACAGCTACGCCCAATGAGTATGAGCCTGCTGGAAAAATGCAGTCTGCTGGACGATATGCCGCTGGCATTCTGCATTATTGAGCTGGTGTTCAATGAGAACGGACACGGGGTGGATTTTATTTTCCGCTACTGCAATGCCGAAATGGCAACGATCGAAGGCGTGCCGGTGGAAGAAATGCTTGGCCGTTCGTTTTACGAAGTGTTCCCCAATGGTGATAAGAAGTGGCTTGTATCGTATGCGGATGTGGCGTTGAACGGAACAAAGCACATCCTTCACGACTACAGCCCGGAGGTGGACAAATGCCTTACGATCCATTGCTACCAGCCGGAACCGGGGTATTGTGCCTGCGTATTGCAGGCAACAGATCCGTGACAGTGACACATTGAAAAGAACCACAAAAAACACATCAGGGAGCAGCTGTGACCTATGCTGCTCCCTGATGTGTTTTGAAATGTCCAAATCCCTGCCATGAATCGTAGTTGCGAAGGGCCGGAGCGAGTTGATGAACTCTTCATCCGAAAGCTCTGTCTGATGTTCCAGTTTCCAGACACAGAGGTGATGGAAAAATTTTCAAAAAAGTTGCAGATTGTGCAGGAAAAATTTCTTGTAGTCCGTTCTGTTAGGTGGTATCATTATAACGGTTTGCGCCGCTAACCCGGGGCAGTATCTCGCAGACAGGTCATTTTTGGCGGACGCTGTGGGGGAAAGCGCAGAACGAATGAAAACAGGCAGAAAGAACTTTTCTTTTTCATGAAACACAGGAGGTCAGGCTTTTCATGCTAGGTTTCAACAAGAAGACACAGGACGCCTCTCCGCAGGAGAATACCGGCGGAGAAAATAAGGTGTTCCACTTTATCAAGACCCACAAAAAGCGCTGCATCGCGGTGGTCGCAGCCGCAGCGGTGCTGGTGGCGGTCATCGTGCCGCGCAAGAGCCGCAGTGCGTCGGCAGACCTTGCCTACACGCAGGAGAAGCTGGGACGCCGCGACATCGTGAACGTCTACGACGGCAGCGGCACCATCAACGCCGCCGATTCTTACACCGTCAAGTCCCTCGTCACCGGCACGGTGCTCACTGCCGATTTTGAGCTGGGCGACAGCATCGAGAAGGGCGATATTCTTTACACCATCGACATTTCGGATGTGGAAAACAACCTCGCGAGCGCACAGCTCTCGGTGGAGCAGGCACAGCGCAATTACGATGACATTGCGGATATGCAGAACGTCCGTACCAGGATCAGCGGCGAGGTCAGCTCCTTTGCAGTCGCCGCAGGCGACGCCGTGCAGGCTGGTCAGGCTGTGGCCACCATCCGCGACACCTCCGTGATGCTGCTGGCCGTGGATTTCCCTGCCGCAGAGGCCCAGAGCTTTGTCGCCGGTCAGGCCGCACAGGTCATGCCGGACACCACCTTTGAGACGCTGAACGGCACCATCCGCTCCGTTTCCGGTGCAGACCCTGCCGGCGACGCCAGCCTGATGACCTGCACCGTCACCATCGCTGTTCCCAACGCGGGCAGCCTGACCACCGCACAGGCCGCTGTGGCACAGGTGAACGGCGTCAGCTCCCTCAACTCTGCACACTTTACTTACCAGCGCGAGGAGACTGTCGTGGCAGCTGCCTCTGGTACCGTGTCTGAACTCTGCGTCAAGGAGGGCAGCACCGTCCGTCAGGATGACGTCATCCTCCGCATTACCGGCAAAGATCTGGACAAGCAGACCAGGAACGCCGCTGACAGCCTGCGCGCTGCCGAGCTGCAGATGTCTTCTGCCGAGAAGACTATCAGCCACTATACCATCGACGCCCCGATCAGCGGCACCATCGTGGATAAGAAAGTCAAGGCCGGCGACAAGCTCAGCGCCAACGACACCGCCATGCAGAACCTCTGCACCATCTACGATATGAGCTATCTGGAAATGAAGCTCAACGTGGACGAGCTGAAGATCCGCTCCCTCGAGGTCGGCCAGGAGGTGGACATCACCGCCGACGCCGTCCCGGGTGAGACTTACAAGGGCGTCATCAGCAGTATCCTCGTGGCAGGCACTACCGCCAACGGCTCCACCAGCTACCCTGTCACCGTCCGCATCGACGACATGGGCGAGCTGCTGCCCGGAATGAACGCCACTGCGAAGATCACCACCGCCAGCGTCAAGAATGTTCTGGCCCTGCCCAACGCCGCCCTCGTCCGGGGCAGCTATGTGCTGGTGACCAAGGATTCGCCCAGCGCTGCCAATGCTGAGACTTCCATGACTGCTCCTGACGGCTATGTCTACGTCAAGGTGACCACCGGCATCAGCGATGACGATTACATCGAAGTGAAGAGCGGCCTGCAGGAGGGCGATACTATCGCTTACGACAACTCCAGCGTCAGTGCGACCGACTTCTACAGCAACATGATGGCCTCCGCCGAAGGAGATGACGAATGAGCACGCTGATAGAATTTGATGAGGTCTGCAAGTATTACCAGATGGGCGACACCCTCGTAAAGGCCGCCGACCACGTCTCTTTCAAAATCAACAAAGGCGAGTTCGTGGCCATCGTCGGCCAGTCCGGTTCTGGTAAATCTACTTGTATGAACATCATCGGCTGTCTGGACGTGCCTACCGAAGGCACTTATCTGCTGGACGGCAAGGATGTCGGCAAGATGAGCCGCCGCGAGCTGGCACACATCCGGAACGAGAAGCTGGGCTTCATCTTCCAGCAGTACAACCTGCTGCCGAAGCTGACGCTTCTGGAGAATGTGGAAGTTCCCCTTGTGTATGCGGGCATCCCCGCCGCACAGCGCCACGCGACGGCAAAAGCTGCCCTTGAGCGGGTGGGTCTGGGCAATAAGCTCAAAAACCTGCCCAACCAGCTTTCCGGCGGTCAGCAGCAGCGTGTGTCCATTGCCCGTGCGCTGGCCCGCGGCCCGGCGGTCATCCTGGCCGACGAGCCGACCGGTGCATTGGACTCCCACACCAGCCGCGAAGTTCTGGGAATGCTGCAGGATCTGCACAAGCAGGGCAATACGGTCGTCCTCATCACCCACGACAACTCCATTGCTGTGCAGGCCGAGCGCATCATCCGCCTCGAAGATGGCCGCGTCGTCTACGACGGCGACGCTCACGCACCCGAGGCAGTCGTTCAGCCGAACTTCATGATGGCAGAGCCGAAAGCCGGAGAGGAGGGGACGCAGGCATGATAAAGGAGACCTTCAAACAGGCCGTCCAGAACGTCTTGAGCAACAAAGTCCGCACCTTCCTCACCATGCTGGGCATCATCATCGGCGTCATGGCCGTCATCGTCATCGTCGGTCTCGGCAACGGCATGACCAACATGATGCAGGACTTCTACTCCGACATGGGCAGCGATATTCTGGCCGTCAACGTCATGACCGCCAGCACCCGCACGGTGGAGGTCAGCGATGTGTACAGGATCATCAATGAAAAGCCCGAGTATTATAAGGGCCTTTCGCCTATTGCCAGCGCCGGCGGCGACACGCTGCGGGTGGCGGGCGAGAAGTACCGCCGCACCGGCATCAGCGGCGTCAACGAAGATTACATGACCATCAACAACTACAAGGTGGCCAAGGGCCGCGGCATCCAGTACACCGATTTGATAGACAACAAGAATATCTGTGTCATTGGCGACTATGTGGACCGCAAGATCTTCGGCGGCAACGGTCTCGGCAGCACCCTCAAGGTAGGCGCCAGCGAGTACCGCATCGTGGGCGTGCTGGAAGGCCGCTCCAAACCCGCCTCTCAGTACGAGGGCGGCAACGACGACATTGTTCTCGTTCCCTATACCACCCTGATGAGCGTCAACAACACCAGCAGTGTCAGCGAGTATTATGTTGTGCTGCAGGATGCAGACCACTCGGATGAGGCACAGGAGTTTTTGCAGTCGCGGCTCAAGAAGCTGGTCAGCAAGGACGACTATGTCTACGTCATGAGCCTGAGTGCGGCAATGTCGCAGATGTCCTCTATGATCAATATTATGGTGGGCGTCCTGACGGCCATTGCAGGCATCTCGCTGCTGGTCGGCGGCATCGGCATCATGAACATCATGCTGGTGTCTGTCACCGAGCGCACCCGTGAGATCGGTATCCGCAAGGCACTGGGCGCACAGGAGAGCACCATCCTGACCCAGTTCGTCGTGGAGGCCGGCGTCACATCGGCGCTGGGCGGCTGCCTCGGCATCGTGCTGGGCTACGTCGTGTCGGCCATTATCAACCAGATCCTTCCGTATATCCTGACGGATATTACCCTGAATGTCACCCCCTCGGCGGACGCAGCAGCCATCGCCGTGGGCATCTCCTGCGGCATCGGTGTCCTGTTCGGCTTCCTGCCGGCCCGCCGTGCCGCCAACCTGAACCCCATCGAAGCGCTCAGATATGATTAAGGAGTTTACCATGAAAAAACGATTCCTCGCATTCCTGCTGGCTGTCTGCGTGGCTGTTTCCATGCTGGTGCTGCCCGCCTCTGCGGTCGGCTCCAACGCGGCAGTCCAGACGGCGACGGCACTGGGCGGTCTGACCGCCGAGCAGGCCGGTTCTCTGGGTGCGCCCCTCACTCGTGGGCAGGCGGCCCGCCTCCTCACCGCATTCTCTGCTTACCGCGATACCACCACGGCACAGGGCCGCACCGGCCGCCTCTACAGCGACGTGGACAGCGACTCTCCCTATGCGGTCTACATCCGCACTGCCGTCCAGAACGGCTGGATGACCGGCTACTCTGACGGCAGCTTCCGCCCGGACAACACCGTCACGCTGGAAGAAGCCTGCACCATGGCGCTGCGCCTGCTGGGCTATGATGTGGCAAAGCTGGGAGGTACCTTCCCCACAGCTCAGCTCAGCAAGGCCAGCGCACTGGGCCTGCGCAATGAGATCAATGCCCGTCAGGGCGAGACTCTGACCCTCGAGCAGGGTACCATGCTCTTCTACAACGCCCTCACTGCCGTGAACGGCAGCGGTCAGGTCTACGCCTCCACCCTGGGCTTTGCGGTGAGCAACGGTCAGGTGGACATCTCTTCTGTCCTGCTGGACAACGTCAAAGGCCCCTTCGTGGCAGATGCTTCCACAGTCCTGCCCTTCGCCCCGGCGGCCATCTACCGCAACGACGAAGTCACCACCTCTGCAACCCTCTCGCCCTATGATGTCTACTACTATAACGAGAGCGCCCGCACCGTGTGGATCTACAATAAGCGTGCCGCAGGCCGCGTGACGGCGGTCTCGCCCTCGGCCAGCGCCCCGACCTCTGTGACTGTGGCCGGGGTTGCCTACACCATCGCTTCGCCCTCTGTGGCCTACCAGCTGTCTTCTCTGTCCGGCGGCGGCGTGGGTCAGGTGGTCACTCTGCTGCTGGGCATGAACGATGCAGCTGTCTCCGTCCTCACCGGCGACGCGGCAGACGCTGTGTTCTACGGCGTGGTCCAGTCCTCATCCCGCACCCTCGTGGAGACCAACAGCGCTGAGGTGCAGCAGGCTGTCTCGGTCATGTGTACCGATGGCACGGCCCGCACCGTCAACGTAAACAATAAGCTCAATTTCCCGGCCGGCAAGCTGGTGGAGATCAGCGTGGACGGTGACGGCGAACGCGTCCAGTCCATCTCGCCCCGCTCGACCAGCGGCACCGTCAGCGCCGACGGCACCGCGCTGGGCGACACCCCGTTTGCAGACAACGTGCAGATCATTGATACGACGTCGGAGGGTGTGGCTGGGGCAGTTCGCCCCAGCCGCCTATCGGGGGTAACTCTGAGCGAAAGCGACATCCGCTACTACACCACCAATTCCGCAGGACAGATCGACCGGGTCATCCTCGACGATGTGACCGGTGACCTGTGGGAGTACGCTGCGCTGGATTCTGTCCGCCGCCTGACGGACGAAGCCGCCAAGAAGATCGACAAAAAGATCAGCGACAAGGCACAGGACGCCGCAAGAGAGGCCGCAGGCCTCCCCGCTGCGACCACCACCAAGGCAGACAAGACCGATGAGGAGACCTTCCAGGATGTGAAGAACATCCTTTTCCCCAGCACCAGCGATGTGCTCTACGGCCTCATCGACGGCAGTGTCGTCAGCTCTACCTGGAACACCCTTACCGGCAAGACGGACCAGCTGTTCAGCTATGTGCTCCGCCGCACCGGCGACAGCGTGGGCGGTACGCTGGGCGACTTCCTCAATTATCTGGGCGAGGGTGCGACCTACGTCTGCTACTCCGGCGGCAAGCAGGTGGCCTACAGCACCGCCACCAAGTACCCCGTTATCGCAGGCGGCATCGCCATCGGTCGTTCTGCCGACGGCAAGGCCATCAACCGGATGCTCCAGCTCTCGCCGGTAGTCGTCGATAAGCTGGGCGCAGCTTCGGTCATGAGCGGCGATAAGCGCTATGAGACTGCCGACGATATGCAGGTGTATCTGTGGTCGAATGGCCAGTATTTCGCCACCTCGCTGCCCAAGATCAACACCGAGGATTATAAGCTCATCGGCTGGTACGACAACTTCGGCTGCTCCGGCGGCAGGAAGATCCGTATCCTTGTGGCCGTCAAGACGACCTGAGATCTTCCCTGAAATAACAAGGCAGCAGCCTCACCGAACGCAGAGTGAGGCTGCTGCTTTTTGCACTTAGCCGTTGGACTGGGGGACAAGACGGATGAGGGCTGCTCCGTCCTGCATATTGACCCGGACGACAGAATAGTTGGAATTGCTGCGGCTCGAGACGTCCAGCTTGGTCTCGGTGCCATCGGAGCCGACGAGATAGAGGTCATAGCCTTTGACCGCGTCATTGGGGACCCGGACGTCGGCGGTGGTGTTGGTCATCGCGCCGTTCCCGTTGATGCAGGCCACCGTCATGATGCGCTGGCCGTTGTCCAGCGTGCCGGTGTAGACGTGGGTACCGTAGAAGTTGGAGCTGGCGCTGGTCAGCTCAGTCAGGGCTGCGCTGCCGTTGACCTCGCCGCCCTCGGCGCAGATGGTATAGAAACTGGTGGAGCCGTCCGCATTTTTGAAGCGGGCGAGGATCGCTGCATTCGAGTGGTTATCGTCGCCGCAGGTGCTGGTCTGGTGGCCGAGGACAGCAGCACCCGCTGTGACGGGGGCCGCCGCGAAGCTGGAGACCGCGCTGCCGGTGATGACGCAGGCGGACAGGGTGAGCATGGCGAGAGTTTTCATGGAGGTCTTCATAATGTGATCCTTTCTTTCCCGTGAGGGAACGATAGATTTTTTGCTGCAAGACAGGTTGCGTCCGGCGGGACGCTTCCGGTTGACGCTTCATAGTATACCGGCAATTTCTTAGGAAATGCCCGAAAAAGTGTTTAAGATGTCCTTAATGACGGTGAAGGTTTTGTGAAGCGCTGTCCATTTGCCACCGGCCCGGTTTCGTGTTACAATAAAAACCAAAGAAATTGCGGAAAAAAGGAGGTGCGGCAATGATACGCATTGCTCTGGTCGAGGACGAGGCAGAGGTGCGGGCGCAGCTTCAGGGCTATGTGCAGCGGCACACCCGGCAGTACGGCACCGAGTTCGCGGTGACGGAGTTCGCTGACGGCATGGAGCTGCTGGATGATTACCGCCCGGTGTACGACATCCTGTTTCTGGACGTGGAGATGAAGCATCTGGACGGTATGGAGACGGCCCGGCGGGTGCGGGAGCTGGACAAGGACGTCATCATCGTTTTTATCACGAATATGGCGCAGTATGCCATCGGTGGGTACGCCGTGGGCGCGCTGGACTATGTGCTCAAGCCGGTGCCTTATTTTGCGTTTTCGCAGCAGCTGCGCAAGGCCGAAGAACAGCTGCGCCGCCGCGCACGGCATTATCTGGCCCTGCCGGTGGAGGGCGGGATGCGGCGGCTGGATTCGTCCCTCATCTATTATCTGGAAAGCGAGGGACACCGCGTCCATTTTTATACCGAAGAGGGCGATTTCGTGGCGGCAGGCACCCTGAAAGCCTTTGAGGAAAAGCTGGCCGAGCGGCCCTTTGCCCGCTGCAACAGCGGCTACCTTGTCAATCTGGCACAGGTGAAGAGCGTGCAGCAGGGGATGGTGCAGGTGGGACCCTACGAATTGCAGGTCAGCCGCCCCCGGCGGAAAGCCTTCCTCGCGGCGCTGGCCGACCACATCGGGGGTGAGGGTGCATGACGGCACTGCCCAACATCCCGCGCCTGTATACGGCGCTGGCCGAGTGTCTGGCCGTGGGCATCTACGCCCTGCCGCTGGGCATCCGCTTCGGCAAAACGGCCACCATCGCTGCCAGTGCGGCATGGGCGCTGGCCTTGAGCGCTTTTTTGCAGGCCACGGGCAGCGTTCCGCTGGCGTGGTGGATCCCCTGCATGGCGGCAGCTATGGGGATACAGTATCTGTACCTCTGGGTCACCCGCACCATCTCGCTGCTGGAAGCGGGCTATGTCTGCGCCCGGGCCTTCGTTCTGGCCGAGCTGGCCGCCAGCGCCGAGTGGCAGCTGCACTGCTTCCTCTGGCCCCAGCGCATCGGGGCCGACGGCCTGTCACTGCTGCTTCTGGTGGTGGTCTACGGCGGCGTTTTCGGCTGCATCTGGGTGCTGGAGCATAAGCACAAAAGTCCCAAGGGCCATATCGTCATCAGCGGAAAAGCGGGCCTCGTGGCCGTTGTCATGGCGGTGATGGCTTTTGCGGTGAGCAATCTGCTCTTTCTCGGTGACCGCGAGGTGGACATGAGCGTCTACTACATCCGCACGCTGGTGGATTTCTGCGGCGTGCTCATCCTGACGGTCCAGCACGAACAGCTGCGGGAGGCGGCGCTCCACAGTGAGCTTGCCGCCATGGACGAGGTGCTCCACCGCCAGTACGAGCAGTACAAGCGGAGCAAGGAGGGCATCCGGCTCATCAACAGCCGCTATCACGAGCTGAAGATTCAAATCGCGGACATCCGCGCCGAGCGCGACCGGGCCAAGCAGGACGCGGCTCTGGCCCGGATGGAGAGCGGCCTCCGGCAGTATGAGGCCGAGAACAAGACTGGCAACCCGGTATTGGATACACTATTGACCGCCAAAAGCATGGACTGCCAGCAGCGCGGCATCAACATGACCAGCGTGGCCGACGGCAGCCAGCTGGGCTTTCTGAGCACGCGGGAACTGTGTACCCTCGTGGGTGCGCCGCTGGACAACGCCATCGAGAGCGTGCTGGCCGAGCCTGACCCCGAAAAGCGTCTGCTGCGGGTGGCCATCTATAACCAGAGCGGCTGCGTGATGCTCCGCTTCGAAAACTACTGCGCCCAGCCCGTGGAGATGGGCGCGGACGGCCTGCCCGTCCACAACGCCCACGGCGGCTATGACTTACAGGGCGTGCGTGCGGCCGCCCAGCACCACGACGGTACCATGACTCTTCATTGGGCCGACGGCTGGTTCACCCTGCGGATCTTGTTGCCTGTCCCATCGTGAGAAACGTCTCTGTCATCGCACAGCGATGACAGAGACGTTTTGTTATTCTGCACAATAAAACCGTTCTCAAAATTGTGGATTAGTACAATAAAATTTGAAACCAAATTGAAACTTCTGCAAAATATGCCTCCAAAATGACAGATTGTGAAGATGTTTGTGAATTTTCTTTGAATCCATTTATAATAGTGGCAATGTTCCGGGAGCTGTACCCGGGAAGTATGGATTCAGAATAAGGAGGAAGAAAATTATGTTGTCCATCAATATGGATGATGTAATGCAGGTAGTTTCGAACATTCAGAACTATCTGATTGCATTCGGCGTCGTCCTCGTACTCGCGCTCTTCGTGATGTTCGCGGTGCGGAAGATGCCCAAAGCGAAAAAGAAGATGATTCGTGCGCAGTCCGGCCTCGCCATTCTGCTGGCGCTGGCGATCGTCGTCAACCTCATCTGCACCGGCCCCATGTCCACCATGCTGGATCTGGTCTCCGGCGAAGGTTCCATCAGTGAGGAGACTTCCGCAGAGGCCACCGAGCTGGTCAATGAGATCACCCAGGAAGGCATTGTTCTGGCTCAGAACGATGACAACATCCTGCCTGTGGCTTCCGGTTCCAAGCTGAACGTCTTCGGCTGGGCTTCCACCAGCCCCTGCTATGGCGGCACCGGTTCCGGCGCTCTGAACGACGCTTACCCTGTCACCGACCTGCTCACCGGTCTGCATGATGCAGGCATCGAGACCAACGACGAGCTGAGCAAGTTCTACACCGATTACTGCTCCACCCGCCCCAGCGTCGGCATGGCACAGCAGGACTGGACCCTGCCCGAGCCGAATGTCAGCCTGTACACCGACGAGATGATGGCAAACGCCAAGGCATATTCTGACACCGCCATGGTCGTCATCACCCGCGTCGGCGGTGAGGGCGCAGACCTTCCCACCGATATGTCTGCTGTCGTGGACGGCAGCTGGGTCCGCCGTGTGGCAGATTACCGTGGTTCTCAGCGCGGCGCCGGCTACTACAACGGCACTTACGATGACAGCCTGAACGAGGGCAATGACTGGGATAAGGGCGACCACTTCCTGCAGCTGTCCAACCGCGAGGAAGAGCTCATCGACCTCGTCACTTCCAACTTCGACAACGTCGTCGTCGTTTACAACGGCGCAAACGCTTTCGAGATGGACTGGGTCAAGGATTACCCCCAGATCAAGGGCGTCCTGCTCTGCCCCGGCACCGGCCAGTCCGGCTTTGAGGGCTTTGGCCGCGTGGTCGCCGGTGAGGTCAATCCCTCCGGCCGTACCGCTGACACCTATGTTGCTGACCTGACCGCTTCTCCGTGGTGGAACAACTTCGGCGACTTCAAGTACACCAATACTTCCGAGTTCAATTCCAACGCAAGTATGTTCGACCCGGAGGGCACCAGCCCCTCCTTTGTCAACTACGTTGAGGGCATCTACGTCGGCTACAAGTTCTATGAGACTGCCGCCGATGAGGGCCTCATCGACTATGACAAGGAAGTTGTCTATCCCTTTGGCTACGGCCTGAGCTACACCACCTTCACCCAGAAGATGAGCGACATCACCAACGACGGCAGCAGCCTGAAGTTCTCTGTCACCGTCACCAATACCGGCTCTGCTGCCGGCAAGGATGTCGTGGAGATCTATAATGATCCTCCGTACACCAACGGCGGCATTGAGAAGGCTTCCGCAAACCTGCTGGACTTCGCCAAGACCAGCGAGCTTGCTCCCGGCGAGAGCGAGACCATCGACTTCACCATCCCGGTCGAGGATCTGGCTTCCTACGATTACAAGAACAACGGCTGCTATGTGCTGGAGGCTGGCGATTACATCATCAGCACCAACTCTGACTCCCACAATGTTCTGGATTCCAAGACCTACACTGTCGCTTCCGACATCGTTTACAACGAGTCCAACAAGCGCGAGAGCGACGAGGTCGTGGCGACCAACCAGTTCGATTTCGCCGAGGGCGAGATCACCTATCTGTCCCGTGCAGACGGCTTTGCAAACTACGACGAGGCCATTGCCGCTCCCGCTACCTATGAGATGAGCGACGAGGTCAAGGCTGGCTTCGAGAACTGCTTCACCTACACCGAGTCCGGCTACGAGAAGGACGAAGATGCCAACGCAGAGGACATTACCACCGGCGCAAAGAACGGCCTCAAGCTGGCTGACCTGCGCGGCGTGGACTACAATGATTCCAAGTGGGATGACCTGCTGGATGAGATGAGCATCGACGACCTGCAGCAGACCATCGGCTTCGGCGGCTATCAGACCGCAGCTGTGGACAGCATCGGCAAGGTGCGCACCAACGACTGTGACGGCCCTGCATCCATCAACAACAACTTCACCGGCGTCGGTTCTGTCGGTTTCCCGGCTGCTACCCTCATCGGTATGACCTGGAGCAAGGATCTGGCCCACGACTTCGGCGACAGCATCGGTAAGATGGCCAATGAGATGAACACTTCCGGCTGGTATGGCCCGGCTATGAACATCCACCGTACCGCATTCTCCGGCCGTAACTTCGAGTACTACTCTGAGGACGGTGTCCTGTCCGGTGCTATGGCTGCAAACGCCATCGCAGGCGCACAGGAGCACGGCGTCTACGCTTACATGAAGCACTTCGCCCTGAACGATCAGGAAGGCAACCGTAACTGCATGATGGCTACCTGGTCCAACGAGCAGGCTATCCGCGAGATCTACCTCAAGCCCTTCGAGATGTCTGTCAAGGATGCTGACTGCCACGCTGTCATGTCTTCCTTCAACTACATCGGCAATCGCTGGGCTGGCGGCTGCTCTGAGCTGCTGCAGAACGTCCTGCGCGGCGAGTGGGGCTTCCTCGGCTTCGTCGAGACCGACTACTTCGGTGTCTACGGCTACATGACCGCCGATCAGGCTGTCCGCAACGGCGGCGACCTGATGCTCTGCACCACCGGCAACGATTACAACAATGTGACCGTTCTGACCAACAGCAGCAAGCAGGCAATGCGCACCGCTGCCAAGAACATCCTCTACACCGTGGTCAACAGCCGCGCTTATGAGGCTGAGAACCTGAACCCCGGCATGGCAAAGTGGAAGGTCATCATGATCGGTGCTGACGTCGTGGCCGCGCTGTTCATCGTTGGCTTGGAGTACACCGCCATCAAGAACTACAAGAAGCGCAAGGAAGAAGAGGAAGAAGTCTAAACCGGACCCTCTCTCCATGCAGCACCTGAACTGAACCAACGGCAAAGGCCCGCTGCACCAGACAGCGGGCCTTTGCCCTGCTCAGGATAAAATGAGGAAAATGCGATGAAGCATACCGACATCATCCAGAAACTGAACTTAGAGCAAAAATGCGCCCTGCTCTCAGGCGAGACCGTCTTTACCACCCGCGCTCTGCGGGGCAAGGGCATCCCGGCCATCACCCTTTCGGACGGCCCCAATGGTGTCCGCAAGCAGGCCGGCGCCGCCGACCATCTGGGTCTCAACCCCAGCGTTCCGGCAACCTGTTTTCCGACCTCTTCCGCCACTGCGTGCAGCTGGGATGAGAAGCTGGGCGAAGCCGTGGGCGAGGCACTGGGCGAGGAAGCCGCTGCACAGGAAGTGGCTGTCCTGCTCGGCCCCGGCCTGAACATCCAGCGCAGCCCCCTTTGCGGCCGCGACTTCGAGTATTTCTCGGAAGACCCCATCCTCGCGGGCAGGATGGCCGCTGCCTATGTGCGCGGCATCCAGAAAAACGGCGTCTCTGCCTGCCCCAAGCACTTTGCGGTCAACAGTCAGGAGCTGCGCCGTATGGCCAGCGACTCGGTGCTCGATGAGCGCACCCTGCGGGAGCTGTATCTGACCGGTTTCGAGATCGTGGTGAAAGAGGCAAAGCCCAAGACCATCATGACCTCCTACAACCTCATCAACGGCACCTATGCCAACGAGAATGCCCACCTGCTGCAGGACATTCTGCGGAAGGACTGGGGCTTCGACGGGGCCGTCGTCACCGACTGGGGCGGCTCCAATGACCACGCCCTCGGCGTGAAGAACGGCTCCACCCTCGAAATGCCCTGCCCCGGCGGCGACTCCATCCGGGAGCTGATGAAGGCCGTACAGGACGGCAAAATTTCCGAGGCCGATGTGGACGCCCGCCTCGACGAGATGCTGGAACTGGTGCTCTCCACCCACGCTGCGGTGGAAAAAGCGCCCCGCACCTTCGACGCTGCCGCGCACCATAAGCTTGCCCGCCGCGCGGCCGCAGAGAGCATCGTCCTGCTCAGGAACGAGGGCGGCATCCTGCCGCTCAAGCCCAATGAGAAGCTGGCCGTCATCGGCGACTTTGCCGAGACGCCCCGCTATCAGGGCGCAGGCTCCAGCGCCGTCAACGCCCTTCAGGTGGACACCCTGCTGGACAGCATCAAGGCTGACGACAGCGGCATCACCTTCGTGGGCTATGCCTCCGGTTTCGAGCGTCAGGGTGCAGCTGACGCCGAGAAGCTGGAAGAGGCTGTGGCCCTCGCAAAGAAGGCTGACACCGTTCTGCTCTGCCTCGGCCTCGATGAGCTGCGGGAGAGCGAAGGCCTCGACCGCTCTGACATGAAGCTGGCCGAGAACCAGCAGCAGCTTCTGGCCGCTGTGGCTGCCGTCAACCCGAACGTCGTCGTTCTGCTGAGCGCCGGTGCGCCGGTAGAGACGCCGTGGGTCGGCCAGTGCAGGGCGCTGGTCTACGGCGCACTGGGCGGACAGGCAGGCGCAGGCGCGGCCGCAGACATCCTCACCGGCAAGCTCTGCCCCTGCGGCAAGCTGTCCCAGACCTGGGCGCAGGCTCACGACGACACCCCCGCCAAGGCGAACTTCGGCGGCGAGGGCCGGAACGTGGAGTACCGCGAGGGCCTGTATGTGGGCTACCGGTACTATCAGACCGCCGGTGTGCCGGTGGCGTTCCCCTTCGGCTACGGCCTGAGCTACACCACCTTCGAGTACAGTGATTTGAAGGCAGACGAGAAGGGCGTGACCCTCACCGTCACCAACACCGGAAGCTGTGCCGGTGCCGAGATCGTCCAGCTCTACGTCGCAAAGCAGGACGCAAAAGTCTTCCGCCCGGCGCAGGAGCTGAAGGGCTTTGCAAAGGTCTTCCTCGCCCCCGGCGAGAGCAGGACGGTGAGCATCGCTCTGGACGACAAGGCGTTCCGCTACTGGAACGTCAAGACTGACCGCTGGGAAGTCGAAGGCGGAAGCTATCAGCTCCGCGTGGGTGCATCCAGCGCAGACATCCGCCTGACGGCGGAAGTCTCCGTCAAGGGGACCAACGCTCCCGACCCCTACGAGGGTCTCGACCTGCTCCACTACGTCTCCGGTCAGATCACCTATGTGACCGACGCCGAGTTCGAGGCTCTGCTGGGCCACCCTGTGCCGGAGGATGTCGTCCGCATCGACCGGAACATGACGCTGGGCGAGATGGACCATGGCCGCAGTCCGCTGGGCTGGGTGGCACAGAAGGTGCTGCGCTACCGTCTGGACAACAGCTTTGCAAAAGGCACCCCCGACCTGAATACCGTGTTCCAGTATAATATGCCGCTGCGCGCGCTGGCCAAGATGACCAACGGCATGGTGAGCATGGGCATGGTGGACGGCCTCGTCTGGGAGCTGAAAGGCTTCTGGCTCGTGGGCATCCTCCGGGTCATCTATGAGTTCGTCAAGAATCTCATCCTGAACAGCCAGATGGAAAGCCGGCTCAAAAACAGCTGAAAGGAATAAGGTCATGAATTTCTGGAATAACTTTGCCGCAAAGCATCCGGCCGCGGCCAAATGGGTGCGGGAGGGTGGACTGTTCGTCATCGTGTCCAACCTCATCACCGTGTTCAAATACCTGCTTCTGCAGTTCCTGCCCAAGGCGTTTGCAAGCCTGCCGGTGGTGGACTTCGGCTGGCCGGGCATCGACATCACCCTGTTCGGCGAGACCTTCAAGTGGAATATCCTCGGCTATGACGCCGCCCACGGCGGCCTGCCCTACTTCTGCGCCTACATGGTGGCCATGGTCATCGGCGAGTGCATCAATTTCCCCATCCAGCGCAATTTTGTCTTCCGCAGCAAGGGCAACCTCGCCAAGCAGATCGGCTGGTATCTGCTGGCTTTCTGCCTCATCACCTGCATCGTCAACTCCATCAACTGCATCTGGGTAGCTGTGGCCGGTCTGCTGGTGCCTGATTTCATCTACAACATCGGCACCACGGTGCTCAACGGCGGCATCTCGATGGTGATCTTCTTCTTTGTGAACAAGATCATCT
>ERZ1034626.1272-NODE-1272-length-17159-cov-47.516897_pt1 | contig 17159 bp, 8 predicted proteins | sample MGYA00520652_ERZ1034626 | MGnify/ENA primary metagenome ERZ1034626 (study PRJEB33766, sample SAMN09781765) | gut metagenome | biome: gut microbiome | host: Homo sapiens | place: Madagascar | study: EMG produced TPA metagenomics assembly of the PRJNA485056 data... | reverse complement strand
AAAGCCGAGCATTACTAATTGCCCGAACACTTTCTTTAGAAAGTTCATAGTTTCAGCTGTTGACTCTCGATTGAATCGAGAGGGACGGTGGTTCTTTACTTGATAAACAGTTTGCTTGTGTGCAAATACGTCATAACCCATTATCAGGTGGTTATTGCGGTGAGGTCCCACCTCTTCCCATTCCGAACAGAGAAGTTAAGCTCACTTGCGCCGATGGTACTGCAATGCAATGCGGGAGAGTAGGTAGCCGCCTCCTTTCAATTTCAGAAGCCTCGATTACGAAAGTAGTCGGGGCTTTTCTGTTTTCCTACAGTTTTCCTTTCTTATCTCCCAGCTTTTTCCCACAGATAGATGGGCGCAGCTCCTTTTACCTTTTTACCTTTTTACCTTTATATGTATTCTCATAGTCTACACTATCATTTTCTGTCAAAAATTATGTTGAATCTTCTTTAGTGATGTTTATGTATAAAATGTTAACGGATTGTGGGTTTTCATTTATAAAATCAGAAAAATTACGTACTAAAATGTTTCATAGCGCAAAAAAAGTTACGAAAAATTCCCCCCCCCCTTCATTTTTTTTTATTACTTTTGCCCCCAGAAAATACGAACTATCATGTAAACGGTTAATTTATATAATTACCTATTTATGTAGTAAGAACGAAATAAACAAATAGAATAAACTAAACTCTTTAATAGATGGTGAAACGATTGATTTTAGCTACAGTGTTACTCTTATTTGTATCGCTAGCTAATTATGCGCAAAACACGGGAGTCAAGTCCAACCTCTTATATTGGGCTACAACAACTCCTAATCTCGGTGTCGAGACTGCCTTAGGCAAGAAGCATACCGCTCAGGTATTCTTTGGCTTCAATCCTTGGAAACAGTCCGGTGGCGACCAGTCAAGCCTCCGTCATTGGCTTTTGCAACCAGAATACCGTTACTGGTTCTGTCAGAGCTTCAATGGCTGGTTCTTGGGTGTTCATGCCATGGGCGGACAGTTTAATGCAGGAGGAGTGAAGTTACCCCTTGGCATTTTCAAATCTCTACGCGACCATCGCTATGAAGGATGGTATGTAGGTGGTGGTGTGACCGCTGGTTATCAATGGCCTCTTTCCAAGCACTGGAACCTGGAAACCTCTGTAGGTTTCGGATATGACTATATCCAGTACGACAAGTTCAAGTGCGGTGCCTGTGGCGAGAAGGAGAAGTCATCTCATGACAACTACGTGGGTCCTACCAAGGCAGCCATTTCTCTTATTTATATGTTGTAACTCATTAAACATAATCTATGAGTATGAAAGATTTTAAGAACTACATATTATTATTCAGCTCTCTTTTGATGGCTATGCCTCTTGCAGCCCAGGATTGCAAGAGTCTCAAGTTGGCTGCCGATAAGATTCAGGTATCTAATGTACAGATGTCTCATCATAATGACCTGGTTACGGTTGCGATGGATCTGAATCTCGATTCCCTGGATCTCCCTACCAACAACCAGCTTGTCTATACTCCGATGATCAAGCATAAGGGTGAGCTGCTCAAGATGCCGGAGATTGTTATCAACGGCAGAAGACAGCAGATTATGTATGACCGTGGAGTAGGGAAGAAACAGTTGCAGCTTTCACCTCAGGCTTTGGTGGTGAAGCGAGACAACAAGAAGCAGCAGACCGTGAAGTATCTTGCCTCCGTTCCTCTCTCTTCTAAGGAAAGAAACTACGATTTGGATATTCACGAAGACCTCTGCGGTTGTGGTGATCTGCAGGATGGCAATGATTTCACGGTTTCTCGCCGTCGCCAGCCGGTAGCTTCTTTCGTCCGTCCGGAGGTAGAGGCTATCAAGGTCCGTCATCTGGATAAGCGCGCTTATATCGATTTCCCGGTAGACCGTATAGAGCTGCATCCTGATTACCGCCGTAATCCGGAACAGTTGGATAGCATCATCCGCACCATCAATGCATTGAAGGAAGACAGGAACCTCGAAGTGAGCGGCATCAACATTCATGGTTATGCATCACCTGAGAGTCCTTACACCCATAATGATTATCTGGCAAAGAACCGTGCCAAGACGCTGACCGAATATGTGCGCCGGATGGTGAAGTTGCCAAACAATCTCTTCACGGTTTCTTCTACTCCGGAGGATTGGGATGGACTGATAGCTTATATTAAAGGTAGCAACCTGGAGCATAAGGATGCCATTCTGGCGATTATTGCAGACAAGAGTCTGAATCCGGATGCCCGCGAGTTGAAGATTAAGAAGCAGTATCCTTCAGAGTATCGCTTTATGCTCGACACCTGGTATCCAGCCCTCCGCCATTCCGACTACCACATTACTTATAAGGTAAAACCTTTCGATGTGGAAGAGGCAAAGGAGATTATCAAGACCAAGCCACAGCAGTTGAGCCAGGAGGAGATGTTCATGGTAGCCCAGACTTACGAGCCAGGCAGCAAGGTGTTTAATGAAGTGATGGAGATTGCCGTCCGCATGTTCCCAGAGAATGAGACAGCGAATCTGAATGCAGCCATAACCCGCTTGAATGCCGGTGATGCAGATAATGCGAAACAATATCTCGACAAGGCAGGAACCAGTGCCGATGCCCAGAATGCCCGAGGAGTCTATGAGATGCTGAAGGGCAACGAGAAGCAAGCTCGTTATTATCTGGAGCAGGCAGCCAAGGCAGGTGTTGCTTCTGCAAAAGAAAATTTACAGAATCTATAAAGTTATAACATACTGTCTGTTTAGGACAATATAGCTATTCCTTAGAGCCAGGGCACTGCCCTGGTCTGGAACAGGCTCCTAGCTCAGGCAAAACTTTTCTAAGTACAACTTCAGAAAGTGACTCAAATATAACGTATTAGATGAATTGTAAACCAAATATATAAAAATGTAATACAATTAGATTTTTAAGAACGTTTATAAGTAAAGAAATAATTATTAATAACAACTATAATAACTTACAAGATGAAGAAAACTTTATTATTTTCCGTTGCATTGGCGGGGCTGATGCTCGGTTCTTGTTCTAGTAGTGATGATCTGAATGGTGGTGGTAACAACACTGGTTCTAATCAGAGTGGTGACGGCTATGTAGCATTCAACATCAATTTGCCTACTCAGTCAGGTTCTAGCTCTCGTGCTGGTGGTTCAGAAAATGATCAGTTTAAAGATGGTCTGGCATCTGAGTATGATGTAAAGAACGCGACACTTTTACTTTTTGATGGAAGTGATGAGAGCACTGCTACCTTTGTTAGGGGTTACGCATTGAATACTTCACCTTGGACACAAAAAGGTCCAGATGCTAATGTTACCAAAACTTCAGCTACCATTGTACAGAAAGTTGATGCCCCTTCAACAAATTATTTAGCTCTTGTCGTTTTGAATCATAATAACGTATTCTCTCTTGATACTGATGGTAAGATTACAGTTGACGGTACAGATCTCACTGGTTTAACTCTTAGCAAGTTCATGGAAAAAACTAATGCAACAATAGGCAAGTCTTTAACTGAATCAGGTTTCTATATGGCTAATGCGCCTTTGGCAACTAAGGGTGGAGGTTCTACATCCCCAACCGGTGCAACCATCAATACTTTAGTAAGTCTTGATGGTAAGATTAAGCCTACAGAGGCTGAAGCCAGCGCAGCTCCTGCTGATATTTATGTTGAGCGTGGTGTTGCTAAGGTTACTATGGCGGCACCTACAGTATCAGAAGTAACAGGATCTTACACAAATGAAACTCACCCTACTAAGGTTCCGTTTAAGGTTACATCATGGGCCTTGGATAATACCAATAAGAGTACCTATTTGGTACGCTCTACTGATGGTTTCAGCACTTGGTTAGATTTAGCTACAAAAGAAACCGTTGCTAATCCGTATCGCTTTGTAGGTTCTGCTGCAGTTGCTACAGGTCTCTATCGTACTTATTTTGCAAAAGATCCTAATTTTGATACTGCAGGAAATACTGGGGTAACTTTCAATAAGGCTGCAGATACAGATTACAGCACAAACTTTGGTGATGACAACCCTAAGTATTGTTTTGAAAATACATTTGATGTAGAGAATCAAAATGATAATAAGACTACTCGTGTCTTGATTAAGGCTCAATTGAATAGTGGTAATACTTTCTATGTTCTCAATGGTAATCAGAATACCATCTATAAAGAAGAGGATGTTATTAAGGAGATTAAGAATCAGTTCTTGACAGAGTATGACCAGTGGCTCAAAGATAATGTTGCAACTCCTGCTAAAGTAGGTGAAACTAATGTAAATGTTACTATTTCTACCGCAGTCGGAAAAGATGCCGGAAAAGTTACAATTACTAATATAGAATTAACAGGTGTTACATTAAAAACTGGTTCTACTCCTCTTGTAACTTCTGATGTTGTGAACAATGTAACTGCAAGACTTGGTACTATTGATAAGTATAACAATGGTGAATCATATTACTTCGTTCGCATCAAGCACTTTGGTGATGATTTGACTCCATGGGCTAACGGAAAACTTGGTGTTGGTACAAAAGTTTATCCAGCTCCAGATGCCGAGGCAAATTGGTTAGGTCGTTATGGTGTTCTCCGTAACAACTGGTATGATATTGCAGTAGAAGGTGTAAAGGGCTTGGGTTCAGCTGAAGTACCAGACGTAACACCTACAACTGATGATGAACTTGAGTCTTACATAGCAGTACGTATCAACGTCCTCTCATGGGCTAAGCGTACACAGAGTGCAACATTGCACTAAGATGTAAATACATTTAAGATAAAATATAGAAAATAATAATTGATTAGCGATATGATAGCGCAGAAGATAAATAAATGGTTAAAGGGTGTCATGGCAGCTGCCATGACCCTGACCGTCGCGACCTCATGCCACGATATGTGGCACCAGGATTACAGCGATTGTCCTAATGGTGTATATGTGAAGTTTAAGTATGATTATAACCTCCAGCGTGCCGACATGTTCAATGACCATGTTGGACAGGTAACGCTGTATGTATTCGACGAGAACGGAAACTATATAACCCAACAGACCGAGACGAATTCTGCGCTATCATCGCCTCTCAAAGATCCAAATTATGTAATGCACGTCGAGAACCTGCAGCCAGGTAAATATCAGTTCCTTGCCCTTGCCGGACAGAATGCATACGCCGACCAGTTAACTTCAGGCCGCGCCAAGTTCGTTCGTACCGCTCCATCGGCTACAGGAGATAAGATGCAGAAACTGGAAGTGAATCTCGACCATGAAAATAAGGGTGAGTATGATGAGGTTGTCAACAACAGCCTTCCGCTCGATACCCTCTGGCATGGTAAACTGCTGGAGGCAGTAGAGGTATCATCCTCAAAACCTTCTTATGCAACCATCCCTCTGGTGCGTGATACCAAGAAGATCAATGTGGCGCTTCGTGACCTAGACTCTCCACAGGATATGGATGTCAACGACTACACGATGACCATCGAAGACCACAATGCCTGCATCCTTTGGGATAACTCTCTCGATGAGAGCCGTAAACTCATTTATACCCCTCATGCTACATGGAACACGGTAGATGAGGACGAGCAGGGCAAGATAGCCCATGCCGACTTTATGACTTCCCGCATTCTGAAACACGAAGATTACAACCTGGATGGCCGACTCCTGATTAAGAGTAAGGAGACCGGAAATATGATAGTCAATGTAGACCTGCCAGACCTCTTGAGTCGTCTTCGCACCAGCGAGGAGTACAGTTACAGTGCACAGGAATTCCTAGACCGTGCCTACGATTACAAACTTCAGTTCTTTATCCAGGGTGGCAAGCTCAAGTATTGCTACATCACCATCAGCGTGAATGTACTGAGTTGGAGCAAGCGCATCCAGTTCGAAGAACTCCATTAACATGTCCTACCCGGTTTTCAGTAAGCCGATATAAAAAAGAAAGTGTATGTTTAAGATGAAAATAATAACCCACTCATTGCTAGCCCTTTTGCTGGTTATGTCGTTCGCATCCTGTGCGAGTGACACTACTAGTGATTTGCCTCTGCCAAGCAAAGATATGAAGGCATATCTGCAGGTAAAGGTAACGGTGGATGGTAGTGGAGATACACGAGCGAGTAGGGCAGCTACAGGACCTCAAGGAGGTGAAAATGGAGATGGAAGAGAAACAGGAATCAATCATGAAAATGATGTCAATTCTCTGACTGTCTTACTATATAAATCTGATAAAGATGACTTGTCAGAAGCTGATGCTACTATAGATTATGTATATACATTTATCAATTTAAAGAAGGAAACACCTCCTACTTCCGGCAAAGATGCAACTTATACTACCGTTCCTAAAGAAATAGATGCTGCAATTGTTGGCAAGAATTATCATGTTATAGTGATAGCCAATGCAGACGATATGACTTCCAGATGTAAAAGACAGAAGATAAAAGACGTAAGAGATTTGCAGATGTCGAAGGTGTGCACCCGAGATGCTGATATTACAAAGTTCTCAAACTTCATCATGTCATCAAAGAAGGACGCAACGATAGATTTCAGTACGGAAGGTTCAGAAACAGATCCCTATCTGGTGAATGTAGACATCGAGCGCTTGGCTGCCCGTATCGACATCATCCCAAATGCCACTTATGATAAAACCGGTAAAGGTTATTATTATAATGTAATGGATGGAACGAATGTAATAGGTGGTTTTAAGCTGGAATCTGTTACTCCTAGCAAAGTCATGACATCAGGAGAATACCTGATAAAGCGAGTTTCTACAGATGCGGCTGTATCTTCTGTTACTTATTTCGGCAAAGAAGAAATGGATGCTACGTCCAAGGCATCTACTAATTATGTAGTTTGTCCATGGACAAAGGATCGTTCTAGTCTAACTCTGAGTAATGCCGAAGGTCCTGCATCTTTATATAATGTAAAGAAGACAACTTCTACCAGTACAACAGATCCAAGTTACATACTCGATTATGTGATGGAGAATACGACTACTGATAATGAAGAGGCTTATTCTACTGGTCTTATCTTTAAAGGCAAGTATTATGAAGAGACAGAATGGGATAAAGCAACAACGCGACCTAAGGCTGGTGCCAAAAGCACTGATAAGGAATATACCTATACGCTCCGTCATAGCGACCCTTCAGGAAGTGGAACCAAAGCTGACCCGATGCATTTTGGTGTAGTCCGCAACAACATCTATCAGGTAAAGGTAGAAGGCGTTGAAGGAAAGTCAAAAGGTTTGACGTTGACCATACATGTTGTCCCTTGGGCACATTACGACCATGGGGAAGTAATATATTAAACTCTAAGATTAATTTACAAAGTATAACTAAAATGAGAAAACATATAATGAAATATATGGCTTGCCTGGTGATGCTGCTTCTGACTTTTGCAGCATGTTCGCCAGATAGTGATGCGTCTGATCCGGGAAGCACCACCAACAAGACATATACTCTCCATTTTAATCTGTCTCCAGTATCAGGAAGTTCTGCTTCATCCCGTGCAGAAACTTATACTGTAGGAAAGCCCAATTCATGGGATGACGGTTCTAAAGAAGAGAACATGAAGAGTTGGACAGTTGTCTTTGTAAAGCCTGATAGAACGGTAGCGAAAGTAGTTAAGCAGCCATCCGTAGAAGAAGGCAAAGATAAGGAAGATGATGTAACTGTTACCGGATTGGAAGCAGGAACCACTTATACGGTCTATTCTTTTGCCAATATATCAGATGCTGATCTCGGTACGATTACGGAGGGCTCTCGTTCTCCTGACTTCGATTCCAAATCATTTGCTGTCAATGGTAATGATATGGATATTACAGCGAATGGTATTCCTATGAGCAACAAGCAAACGTTAACAATCGGCCCTGACGGCCAACCGGATGTTAAGCAATTATATGTAGTAAGAATGCTATCCAAGATAACTCTCAAGTTCCGCAATATGACAGGTGAGGATATTACTGTAAAGAATGTGAGTATCAGCGATATTACAAGCAATCCTGCTACAGGAACAGAAAATGTCAAGTTGCTTCCGGCAAAGCCAGTTTCATCTACGGATGTTGCCCAAACGCCAAATTTGGTAGATAATGCTATAAGAGATGATTTTACACATACTATTACATCTGGTTTGACAGTAGCCAAGAACACAACCGATTATGATACAGATAACAGCCGTTCGGTTTCTTTCTATGTCAACGAGAGTCGAGCAGGCAATACTTATCCTTACTTTGTAGTAACGCTCGAAACGAATGTTGGTTCACAACGATATTTCATGTATACCGACTGGAACCAGATAGCCCGCAACGACCATCATGTCTTAAAGTTGGCGCTGAGCGATTACAAGCTTCGACTCAAGGTAGAGGACTTTGGCTCCGTTGGTTCGGCTCCGGCATTGAAAGATGACGGAAAACAGCTCAATCTCATTTTCCATGATTTAGAGGAGTTCCATATCGTTCCTTCTGTTACGAAGTATAGTGATGGCTCATCTGTCCCTTTCACTAATCTTGAGTGGACGAAACTCTCGGAATCGGAGACTGGAGCAGAATCAAAAGCCTTCAGTACGATACCATATATCGTTTCTAGCAAAGATAGAATTGAGGCAGAAACCTTAGGTGAGTTGGGCAAGAAGATAGGTCCTATCATCTATCAGCTTTCTGTAAAAGTGGATGACGGAACCACAACAGCACCAACGCTAGTATATCGGGTAGCCATCTCTCAGGATTTAACCTGGTACACAGCAAGACGCCATAACGGTGCATTTTGGATATGTAAACAATAATACAAATATTAAAAAACATTGAAGCTTATGTTTAAGTCTAAGATTTTTAATAGTGTAATGAGATATATGTTGGTAGCAATGCTTGCATTGCTGCCAAATGCTATATGGGGAATAACGGTACAGAATGCGGTAATTATAACTAGTGGAAGTTCTGCTACATTTAAAGGTTTGAACAATTATATTACAACAAATGATTACACAGCTTGGTTTGTTCTTGATGCTTCAGGAAATAAGGTAAATATAACCGGATGGTCTATAAGTAATCCTTATCGTGATGGCTACGAGAATAAAGGTACTTATTGGGTATTTCCTAAGCCTTATTATGTTGGTGATTCTTTCACAATAACTACTGCTGGTGAAGATATTTCCCAATACACATTAGTTCTTTTAGCGTCTTCTAGCGAAGCGTTTTTTAACGCACCTTCTGAAGCAACAGCAGAAAAGAAAATCACTTTTCAATTAGTATCAAAGGATGACATTCCTCAGTTTGGAAAGCTGACAGGAGCAAGCATTGACATCAATAAGGAAATAGCCGATGCTTCCCTTGCAGGTGGTAGCATTACTACCGATGATTTATGCTCTGCCATTTCTAGTCTGAATATCTGGTCGGGAGAAACCACTGGAACGTTGAGTCGGAAAGATAACTCTTTCTATCTACGTCTTTCTATCGTTGACAAAAGCGGGAAATCAGTAAAACTGGACGACTTTACTATTAAGCGTAATGGGGCCGATATAACAAGTCAGAAGTTGGATGATTATATGTATGGCAATTTTGCCTGTTATAAAAATTCTCGCGGTCTCTATTGCTATGCTATACAAGATGACAATAAAAAAATATTAGTCAATGACTTGAATTTCACTATAACTTGTCCTTCTGATAAGAATATTAATGAATATGATGTGGTGTTCTGTGTTTCTAATGAGACTCCTAGTATCTCAGCAGACTTGGTTATGTCCGAGCCTAATCTCGTTGGACAGATTAAGTATAGTATATTGAGTTCTTCTCAAATAAATAAACTCAAGTTGAAAGAGTCTACTGCTCCAACAGGTACTGCAGTACGTGACACTAAGTCCATCGTATTGGGAACCAATCTCAACATAGACTTGACAACTGCCGACAACTTGCAATTTATCAAGCAACAACTAGGATTGAAGGATGCTGACAATTTCGGCAAACTCTATGTTCGTTGGAAGATAACCAAGAAGGGTGGAACTTCTAAGGTAGATGGCATCTCCTGCAAGAGTCCAATGAAGAGTCAGGAAGATAAGTACTGGACTTGGTATTCTGATGATGCATCAAGCTCTTTTGCTAATGCATTGAATGCTAATTTCGTAGTTCCAGAAGGACTGGATATTAATGATGTTGACATTTCTTGCGTCATCTCTGATGAAACGCCAACCACTCAGTATGGTTTCGTCACAACTGAGCCTACTTTGAAGGCAAAGTTTAATGTTCAGCTTTTGGATAAGTACAGCATGCCTTTCAATCATTATGTAGGCCATGCTAATACTGAATTAAAAAATGGTATGCAGCAGACTGCTGAATGGGAGTATTATGTCTATATCAAAGATGATAATGAGAAAGTTGAGTTGGTGTTGCCATTTGACAAATATGAATTAACTTCTGGTGACCCACTTGAGCCACAGGGATATTTCAGATGGTATAATTTTACAAAAGATATAGCTAGTGATAATTTAACTCCTAACACAGAAACTGGTACAACTTTTCTGAATCATATAAAATCAGGAGGTAACGACTATGGATTGTTTGCTTACAAACTTGCTGCACCTCCGACAAGCAGTAATATCGGTGTTACATATACTGCACCTGTAGGAGCTTCGTCTAAAGATTGGGTTGGTGAAGACATCGCCTGTGATGTGAGCCGTTATATTGATGGATTGGATGCATCAAAAACTTATCTGGTACATGAGCCAACGCTCTCTATCAGATACATTTTCCATATCCGTTCTGCCAAGCAGTTAGCAGACGATATTATGAATACGGCTATTGGCAATAATCCTCAAAGAGCTGGTTATAGAACCTATGAGGATGGAAAGTATTCGACAGTTGGTATGAAGGATAAAAGTTCTACTGTGACTCTTCGACTGAACTTGTCCGATGCTAAGAAATATTATTTCCATCCATTAGTTGATGATGTATATAAGAGAAGTGGAGCTTTTGAGGGTTTCACTAATCGTGTATATTATGCAGATGAAAAAGACAAACTCGTAGAAAGCAACTTCGATAAAACCAAATTATGCAAGGCAACTAAGATAGAATGGTGGGCATACGATAAAACCAAGACTTATTGTCGCAATTTAGAAACAAGAGTCAATCGCTTCTTTGATTTAGCGATGGAAGATCTTGGAAAAAAACCATGGACGTCTGTATCTATGGATGGATCTTCGAAGAGTTTTACATTTGAATATGGTGATCCAGTATTCATAGTTGCATATGCTATGGATGAAGACGGAAATCGTTGCCCTATTGCCAACTTTGATGTTCGATTCATGAACAATCATCCGATGACTAAAGCACAGATTGTTAAATCAGGATTGAATAACAGACTGATTAGTTATCTTGATGAGCATTATAAAATGGCAACTAAGCCAATTACATTTGATGATGATGATGTAGAACAGACAGTAGCTGCTCCTACAACTCCAGATGACAACCAGGACCGTTTACCATCTAAATGGGATCGTCGTGCTTATAGTTTCGTATATCGTGATTTGATTGACTACGATGCAACTAATTATGGTGGTTTGGATAAAATCGGTCATTCTCCACTTCATGGAGATTATTGCTTGTATAAGTCAGCAAATCTTAGTGGTGTTTCTACTAATAGTGAAAAATATCTTTGGTGGAGTAGTGAAACATTATATGATAAGACCTATGAGATAACCAATGGCTCTCAATATGGTCATTTCCTTTATGTGGATGCATCTGATGAAAGTAGAAAAATTGCCGCAGCAGATTTCACGGCAGATCTTTGTACGGGACAGCAGCTTATTTTCATAGCGGCTGTTGCTGACATGACACATGCATCAACCAAGCCACAGATTGTGTTTAAACTATTTGGTGTTAACAGAAATATCAATGGTGAGATAGTTGAGAAACATTTGATACATAGTTTTTCATCTGGTGATTTTAGTAAAAATGTTGATGATTTGAAGCAAGCAACTTGGTATCAGGTATATGGTAAAATCACTTTGCAAAATGAGTCAAAGGTAGAGCAGTATACAGATTTCCGACTTGAGATAGATAATTACTGTAACAATACTCAAGGTGCTGACTATGCCATAGATGATATCCGTATGTATCTGGCGCCTGCTAAGGTTCAGGTGATTCAGGAGAAGCCTATTTGTGGAAGTGCTACAACGGGAAATATTAAACTGAAGATACGTGCTATCCACGAGACTTTGAATGCTATAACCGGACATAAAGGACAGACCAAAATCTACTTCCGTTTTGTCAATGAGGATGGAACACCTGTAGAAGGTACTGATTACTACCAGACGGAACAGAAGCATGCTACGGATGCATCAAAGGATTTTATTTACAAGAGCGATAAATATGGAGCGGTTGACGTATTCGATTCTGAGGAAACTTGCAATCAGTATACTATAGATGGTACTCCTATGATTGAAAAGGATAGCGAAGGTGAAACTTATATCGTTATCAGTAATAGATATTATCCTCTTGAAGTAAATAAGAAGTATTACGTATCTGTTGCTACAGAAACTCCTGACGCAACAGGCAACTCTAATTGGGGTTCACCTGCTGAAGTCTGCTCGTTGTACAGTAACTGGTTTGAAATGGTTAGCCAGCATCCAGTCATTACGGATACAGATGGTAAGATCGTGACTGATTATAAGATCCCTTGCGATGCTGGTGATGACTATGAGATAAAAATCAAGGGACAATTGGTTACAACTGACCCTAATACAGGTGGTAAGATTACATTGGATGGTGTTAAGTTCTACTGGTATCTTGATGGTAAGGGTACTACTAATCAGTTGAATACTGTTGCAAGTAACGAAATTACTATCCTTAAGAAGATTATTACATTGGGTGACACTCATAAGATATATATGCTGCCTGAAGGAACTAAGAATTCAGATGGTTATATTGAATATACTGCGCCAAATGGCAAGACCTATCTGTTGTGTCCTGGTGCAATAGCAGTCCCATTGCGTGTAATGCTGGATGGCCCACAGCTTAACTTCGGTTTCAACGATGTGGATTATCCATTCAACGATGGCGATTATGAGGCATCGCTTCGTATTGGTTTGCCACAGTTGGAGAAGTTGAAGGCTTCTAATGGATATTTGAAGATACCTCTTCATAGTGTAAGTTATCAGTCAAGTGTTGCGGATAAGACTTTGACATTCATTGGTAATGATAACAATGCTACAGATGAGGTATATGTCGCAACAACCAATGATCCATTATGGAATGCAGAAGGAGCAACATTGCTGTCTACTCCTGTTGCAACATTGAGTGCTAGTATTCTAGCTGAAGTCAAGTCTGACAAGCAGTATACCCTCGATCTCAAGTTCTCAGATGATGTCTTGAAGAACTTCCATGAGGGATATTACTACGAGCTTCGATTTGCCTTTGAGCAGAAAGCAGCGGCTGCAAGTAACTGCCCTGGCGAGTCTTATCTCAAGCTGAAGATTGTACCAGAGTTCATAACCTGGACTCCTACTGCCGATGGCGGTATGAATGCCAACTGGAATAATGATGACAACTGGCATCGCTCATCATCTGCAGAATTGTATGATAATGGGTATCATGATTATAAGGCTTATGGTAGTGAAACAGGTATTACAGCAAAGGTGGATATTCCTACGCTGAATAGCTATGTGCCAATGAAGTTTACCAAGGTAACGATTGGCAACTTGAATGGTTTGCCATTCCCTGACCTCGGTAATGTCGTTTATCGTGAAACCAATAAGATTGCTACCAAGCTGACTAACGGTAAGGGTAATGAGGCAACGAAGTATATCCGGTATGACATCATGGCTTACTGGAATGAGGCAGATGCCGATAAGGGATTGGAAGCTGGTAATCTGAAGTGCGAGAAGTTCTATGGCAATACCTGCCATCAGATTTACTTCAAGCCTCAGGGCGAGCTTCGCGACCAGTGCTATCTAGTATATGACAAGGCTTGGGTAGAGAAGGAACTGGTGCCTAACAAGTGGTACACCATGGCTTCACCTCTGCAGTATATCTACGCCGGTGATATGTATGTACCAGCAAGTAATGGACGACAGGAAACCAAGGCGTTTACGGATATCAAGTTTGATACTAATGTGAATAGCCGAAGCAAGTATCCGGTTTATCAGAGAGCCTGGATGAAGAGTGATGTGAAGGAAATCACTCCTAAGGGTGATTATTCTGCATCGCATTATCCGGATGGAACAGCTCCTAGTGATGTTGATATGAATCTCGGTTACTGGAGCCATGTATATAATAAGGTGGATGAAAGCTATTCCGCAGATGGAACCTTCGGTGGTTTCTCTATCAAGGCGGGTAATGCACTCTTGCCAAAGAAACCTGCTGATGGTTCTAAATTGCCAAATGCGCTCCTCCGTTTGCCGAAGGCTGATACTAGCTATCAGTACTACGATTATGATGGAACAACGACTTCTGGTGGTACATCTGTACAAATAGGAAAGGCTGGCCATGGCAAACTTCTCGTTGCTTTCAATAACGATGAGAAACATCTTGCAGAAATGACTCAGAGCTTGGGAACAGATAACACCAGCGGATTCTATCTCGTGGCGAATCCATATACCTGCTCTATCTCAATGGCTAAGTTCTTCGATGGCAATTCTGGTTTGCAGAAGGCTATTTGGATTGTAGAGAATGGTGAGGTGAAGGCGATTTCTTCTACCGAATTGGGTAAGCAGAACTATGCTATCCAGCCTACCCAGTCGTTCTTTGTTAAGAAGAATGCTGGCACTACTAGAGAGGTAAGATTCACTTCTACGATGTGTGTTGACCGCACCATTACTCCTGGTCTGGTGATGGCATCTGACTATGACAAGAGCCTTGAAGCGACGACCGAGAATTCCAGCGGCCAGCAATCAAGGGCTCGCATCGCTTTGCGTCCGGAGGCTTCTGCCGACTATGATGACCAGGAGGATGTGGATCTGCTGTATGATCAGAACCTCAAGGATATTCCTCAGGTTTATACCGTTGCCGGCAACGAGGCGGTGGCTGTGAATGCGGTTCCGGAGTTGTCTTGGATTCCGCTGGGCATCGTGAGCCAGCAGGCTGAAGAGGTTTCACTTACCCTGAAGGGTGTGAACAAGCTCGATGCTCCTGTTTATCTCTACGATGCTGCATCGGCAAGCTTTACCGAACTTCATGAGGGCGAGGCTGTGAAGGTGAAGGCGGGTGACCACGGAAGATACTTCCTCACCCAGACCCGTACCTCAACCGGCATCGACCGCATGGAGGCTGAAGAGCAGAGCGCACCGGTGAAGGTTTACTCACCTGCTGCAGGCATGATTGTTGTTTCTGCCTTGGGTGGTGAGAAGCTCGACAGGGTTCAAGTATTTACATTGGATGGCAAGATGGTTCACAGTTATCAGTTGCCTGATAAGCAGAGAATGATTCTGCGAGTTCCATCCGGCATTTATATTGTGAAGGCATCTACCCAGTCCTGTGCTCAGACTAAGGGTCAGAAGATTGCCGTAAGATAGTATATTCTAGTTTTTTAATATCAATAGGGAATTATAAAGAACCCAAGGGGGGAGCCAAAGCGTTGGCTTCCCCCTTTTTTAGCTTTATACTTTACTTGCGAAACTTTACAAGGGAGTTTCGCAAGTCTCACTTATTTACAATAATGATAATGCATAGAGAGGTAGAATGGTAACATGCCTTACTGCATCGTGATCCTCCTTGTCTATATAATCAAACGCTCCAAAATTCTCTAGAGAGCACCGGAAGGCATTGGTGAGTTTCTTCTCTCTCATAAATAGCCAGAGACTCTTCATGCCGCCTTGTGTTCCAGATTTGATTTCAATAGGAGTAATCTTCATTTTATGAATCTCCAGATAGTCTATCTCTGCCACACTTTTCCCCTTCTGTTCCCAGAAGAACATCTTCTGACGTTGGATACACGGTTTGTTTCGCAAAATCTCAAGTCCTGCAACCATCTCCGTAAGTCCACCTTTGTTGACAAGTTCCTGAGGAGTACCAGCCAAAATGAGTTCTATAAGTTGCTGCGCCAGGTTGCCTTCCAACTGAAGCACGGCCAGCAGTAATCCGGAATCCAGAAACAGTACCTTCATGCTCTTCTCATCTGCCTCTGCATCCAGAGGAATACCATTGCCCGAGGTAGAGACTACAGGAGTTACGATACCTGCCAGGGTCAATAAACGGAGTGCCTCCCTAATCTGCGAACTTTGATAGTCGGCTGATATTTGCTTGAATGTCAACTTTTCACCTGCCTGATGGCAGACACCACGCATCGTAGTGCGCAACAGATCAGAATTGACTCTCTTCTTATATTTACTGAAATCATCTTCGTACGTCAGCACAATATCTTCCAGAATGTTCCTGCATCGGTTGAAGTCATGAGTACGTGTCCAGGCAAGCACAGATTCCGGCATACCTCCAACAAGCAGGTAAATACGGAAGTATTCCACGAGTTTATCATGGAAAGCCTGTTCTAGGGGACGATTTCCACAAGCTTCATTTCGCATTTTTACTAGCCCCTCTTCATTATTGGCATACAAGAATTCATCGAATGTCATCGGGTACATAAAGAGAGAATGAATTCTTCCTACTCCAAAAGTGGGAAGTTCCTGAAGTGTGAATTCAAGAAGTGAGCCTGCGGCGATGACATGCAGCTCAGGATAATCTTCCTTGAAAAACCGAAGAGCCATAATAGCCTCTGGGCATTCCTGTATTTCGTCAAGGAAGAGGAGCGTCTTGCCTGCTTCTACAGGGACATTGATGTAACTGCTGATCTTTTCAGCTATTGAACGCACATCAAGATCACCATGGAAAAAGGTTTTAATAGCTTTGCTGCGCTCAAAGTTCACTTCTGCAAAATACTTAAACTGCTTTCCAAAATGTTTAACTGCAGATGATTTTCCTACCTGTCGGGCACCACGAAGCAACAGCGGTTTTCGCATGGAATCTTCTTTCCATGCTATAAGCTGAGTATCTATATTTCTTTTTATATATTCTGTCATATCTATAATTATTTGAATATCAGCAGCAAAGATAATTAAAATATTCAAATCCGAGAAATAATTTGCGCTAAAATATTCAAATCCGAGAAATAATTCGCGCTAAAATATCCAAATCCGAGAAATAACAGGCAAGTTTCGCAAGTGGTTCTGTCACTCTGTCTTATACGTGAAAAAGTTGTCACCTTTAGGATGGTTAAACTAAATATGTTA
>ERZ1034626.1264-NODE-1264-length-17237-cov-29.155570_pt1 | contig 17237 bp, 16 predicted proteins | sample MGYA00520652_ERZ1034626 | MGnify/ENA primary metagenome ERZ1034626 (study PRJEB33766, sample SAMN09781765) | gut metagenome | biome: gut microbiome | host: Homo sapiens | place: Madagascar | study: EMG produced TPA metagenomics assembly of the PRJNA485056 data... | reverse complement strand
AATATATTTTTTGAAAAAGAATCCCAATATCCAGGTATATAACAAGAATCTCATAAACATGATACTGATTATCTCATTATAAAAACGATTAGCGAAGAAACACATCAACAACGAGAATGCTATCTTTGCATAAAGCACATCGACCACATTTGTATGTATAGGATTCCGAACCTTTCTTACTTGAGAAAAAACGAGACATGCAATCAATGCCATAACCAACGTGAACAGACAAACTCCCGCATTTCCACCATCTTGAAAGAAGTTATAAAATGTAGTCAACACATTACCTAATCCGTATATTCCATAAGAATTAAACATGTCTATTGTAGAATACTTTGTTTCCAAAATACCTGTATTAAATTTTGCATTAAGTTCACTCACCAACACAGACAAAGTGGACTGTCCAAACCAATCAGAATGCGTAGGATGATCGAACCAGATATCTAAATTTTTGATTTCTGCACCACAATAAACTGCAAACTGATATGAAGCGGTACTCTCTTCCACTTGCTCTCGTCCCATGAACAAAGCACTTGCCTTTAAAGAAGAAGCTATAAGGACTGCAACTATTGCCATATTAACCAAGTACTTTCTTGGAATACTTAATCGCTTCTTAATGCTTGCATATTTACATAGAAAGATGACTCCAAAGCAAAACAGAGAATTTATTGATGTACCTCTATCTCCACCCAACATTTCCTTGATAAATTGCAGAAACATATTCAGCAGAAGAAGGAAGAATATGGTTTTGCTTTTTCCCTTTCCTATAATGTAAATGGTCATAATTGTACACCAAAAGAAATAAAGGCAAGTACAAAAATAACTCAAATTAGAAAACAGGGATGAAAACAACATAACCTTATCGTCACTTCTTCCATCCATTCTTATAGAGAACAACAATGTTGCTATGTCACTGGTTCCATAATAATTAATAAATGTTGTAAGTTTAGTATAAAACACATAAATCTGCAAAAACAAGGCTACTACTAACACCTTTTTCAGATTCCTCGTATTGAATAATTGTTCAAACGAAAAATTAGACAAATCATTATGACTTAAAACATTGTTCCTACTGCTTAATAATATATTTACTATGCTAAAAATAGACGTACCTATTAATATGCATGAAAATGTTTCAAAATGGATTTTAGCAAGTCCCCATTCTTTTTCGTAAAGTATAGAAATCAATACAGCAAGAGTCAAACCGCCAACAAACAAAACTGCAGGGGCTATTAAACTCTTTATTTTCTTGTATGTAATAACGAGATTGCATACAAGAATTACTAACAATATTTTTAATAACATCTATCAAAAAAAATTAGAAGTTAAATATATTCATCACTTGCTCGATGATAGGAGCCATATCGAAATACTTATATTGTCCCAATCGACCACCGAAGATGACGTTCTCTTCCTGTTCTGCCAATTTTCTGTATTCTTCCGCCAACTTATTATTGCGCTCATCGTTTACAGGATAATAAGGTTCCATACCTTCCTTAAACTCCGTTGAATACTCTTCGCTAACAACAGTTTTTGGACAGTTATATATCTCTGCACCAAACATCTCGAAATGCTTATGCTCTATCACACGAGTGTATGGTTTGTCGTGCGACGTATAGTTCACCACAGCATTACCTTGATAGTTTGGCGTGTCTTCCACTCTCGTCTTAAACGAAACGGTACGCCAATCAAGTTTACCCAACTTGTAGTCAAAATATTCGTCCAAAGCTCCTGTATATATCAAGGTGTCGGCAATCTCTCTCCAGCCATCCTTATATTCTGAATTGAAAAAATCGACATCAGTCTTGCATTCTACGCCATCCAGCAAACCCTCGATGAGTTTGTTGTATCCACCCACTGGAATACCCTGATATTTATCATTAAAGTAGTTATTGTCAAAAACAAGTCGCACAGGAAGACGCTTGATGATGAAAGCAGGAAGCTCCGTGCATTTACGACCCCACTGCTTTTCGGTGTATTCCTTAATCAAGGTGTAAAAGATATCTTTGCCTACAAGTGTCAAAGCCTGTTCTTCCAAGTTCTGAGGCTCCTTGCCACCCAATGCAGCTACAGCCTCCGCCTTCTGCTCGTCAATCTTTGCTTGTGCCTCCTCGGGAGTGGTCACACCCCACATCTGATAGAATGTGTTCATATTAAAAGGCAGATTATAGAGCTTACCTTTATAGTTAGCCACAGGCGAGTTGGTGTAACGATTGAACTCTACGATAGAGTTAACAAAGTCCCATACCTGCTTGTTGCTGGTATGGAAGATATGCGCACCATACTTATGTACGTTGATGTCTTCTATGCTCTCACTATAGATGTTACCACCCAATTGAGGACGTTTGTCTATTACCAAACATTTTTTGCCTTGCTTCTTAGCCAAATAAGCAAATGTTGCCCCAAAAAGACCAGAACCAACTATCAAATAGTCATATTTCATATCATTCTAAATTAAAGATCGTTTAATAAAATCTAATGCCTTATCTCTTAATTTCTGAATTTCAGAATCGACACAACCATAATCAATAGGAGTATCCACAAATGTATCAGATATTCGAAACAATCTGTTATTCATACCTAATAGAGTAAGCAGTTCATTAGCTCTCGTGTCATGCCCATCATCCAATACTAAGCTAAACAAATTCTGATGATTCAAAATGCTAAATACATTGCCATGGAAAGATGGAGTAAAGACTGCCTTTGCATTCTTCATCGCCCCAAGGAACTCCTCTTCCCCAGCAGTTGGCAAATATATAATATCGCTATCAGTTTTTGATACCGAGTGCAACTTTGGCAAATATCCTTCGCTTAAAACAAGCAACTTACACCCATTACTTTTTGCATAATCTGCTATCTTACCAAGAAAATCAACCGATTTTTCTCTTATGCAATAGAACAGGACATAATCAATATTTGGCAAGGGATTAATTGTCTTAATCTCATCAAAAACATGAGGCTCAACCAATATTGTAGGATCGGGGATTACTTCGATTTTTTTTTTGGTATAAAACTTTTTGAAATCATCGGCACGTTTTTTCTCACGCACAGAGATGCTGTCAAAGTTATCAAACGCAGAAATCAAATAATCTTTGTTCTTTTTATTCAAATCCAAATGTTCTCCGCTAACGGCATAAGCAATCTTCTTCGCTCCTTTTTGAGTTGTAAAAAATCCGCAATATACATCATCGAAATGTTCGTCAGCTCCAAAAGTCCTCCAAAGTTGGTCGCTCCCTATGAAATAGTAATTCTTATCTTGAGGCACACTTTTCGTTAGTTTTTTCACTCCATTCGTTATGTAGGTAGCAACAAAAGCTTTAAATTTTTTATCGCGTGGCAAGAGATACTTTAATTTAAAGCAATGCTGGATTATCTTGACTAAGTTCTTGCGAATAAATTTTCTCGCATAAAGCGGATTGTAATGATTATAAATATCCTCTTGCTTGTAAGGGAGCATCTCTACATCATACCCCATCATTTCCAATGTTCGTTTTAACGCAAAAGGTTGTAACGCTGCTCCATAGTTAGAAGCAAAATACGTTGTTAATATTCCGATTTTCTTACCCATCTTATTTTTTCATGATTGATTTAATAACCTTTATGGCAGAAGGTCCCACCATACTCTTAATCTCCTGCTTAACCGCCTGCTTTAAGGTTGCACCTTGCAAATGGTTTATCATATACAAAGCCTTATCATCATCGGAAGCATTAGTGAATACCTCAAACAAAATAGGTTTGTCTTTCTTCTCTGAAACAAATCTACTATAGACTTTTTCAAATTCTTCTTTATTTGAGGCGGACAAATACTCAAATCCCAAATCTTCACTATAATGTTTCAGAAGCTCATGCGATTTGTTACCAAAATGACCAGCTGCACCGATATATTTGTCCACATCCAAGAAATCACTCTGATGGTGATAGAACTTAAATTCAACTCCTACTCCATTATTTACAACCATCAATCTTACATTATTATCAATATAACGGTTTCCTAAAACATTCATGTCATAAAAGAATGCCAAATCACCTGTCACACAATAATAATAATCAGCTTTCTTTGCTAAAGAAGCGCCTATAAAAGAAGAAACACCTCCATCAATACCGAAACCACCTGTATTACAAGACTCACCAACAAGACTCTTAGAATCGAATAAATTCCAACTTCTAAGTGAGTTCAATATACCTAGCTGAATAAATGAATTCTGAGGAAGCTCTTGATACAAACGCTTTGCTACCCAAATATTAGAAAATGGCAATTCTTGCGGAATCTTATCATATAGTTTTTTGTACACTTCCTGACACTCTGCAAGATAGCTATTATTCTCTCCGTTTTGTTTCTGGGCAGAATAATATTCAAAGAACTTTTGTTCTTCTACTGCAAAAAGACAATCTAATTTTTTGAATGTATCATGAAGTTCTCCATCAGGAGCAACTCGCCACACAGACTTAGCACATCCAGCCAATCCCATAGAAGCATAGTCACCAGAAATTTGGCCAATATGAATAAGCATATCAGGAACAACTTTAGACACCGCATTTTCTTGTTGACCGATCAGCCCTGTAAGTACCCGGTATTTTCCATGATAGTTACTAGTATGGTCACAGAAAACAACACTACCATATTTAGTACAAAAATAGTCAATGGCGTTTGTTTCTGCCTCTGTAAATGGCACATGAGAACCTACAAAGATTGCTACCTTACCATTAGGAATAGCAGGGCTATCATCTAAGCTATCATAATAGCTAATCTTCTTTGCCTTAGGAAGTTCCTCTACAGGGAACATATTTCTTTTAAAAAAATAACCATTGTTAATCTCCAGGTTGATATGTACAGGAGCACCACCTCTTCTAGTAGCATTTATCAAAGCCTTATTAGCATCAACAACACACTTCCACATCTGCTCATCAGTTCTTATCTGATTCAAGAAAACGCTACATACTGCCACATCCTTCTGAATTTGACTTCTGTCTATTGACTGTGGCATAAGATGACCTACATTCTCAATTCTATCCGTACCTGTTACTGCAATCACAGGAAGCTTTCGATAATAAGCCTCTGTTAACGCAGGCAGATAGTTTCGAGATGCAGTAGCTCCAGTGCAAGTTATCACTACTGGCTCACCACTCTCACTAGCCAAACCACAAGCCATATATGCAGCAGAGCGTTCATCGACACAAGAATAGACCTCAAAGAAATCATCTTGCTGAATACTAGCCACAAAAGGAACATTTACGGTTCCTGGTGAGGCAATCACTTTTTTTATGCCGTATTGTTTCAATAAAGAAATCAATACGAGCGCATTTTTATTAACTGTATAATGTATTTCCATTTTCATATGTAATTAAAATTTTAAATTATAATTGTAGTCATCGTAACAAACCAGCCCTGCCCCTCCAGTCATATAAACTATATCACCTATTATGCTATGTCCCATATTAGATACTAAAAATACTGCCATATTAGCCATCTCCTCTGGCAACGCATATCTTCCAAGAGGTATTTTATTATTAAATAGATTTTTGTTGTCTTCAGAAACAAGCATAGGAGTTGCAGTAGGTCCTGGTGCCAATCCATTTACAGTAATACCATATTCTGCATAGGAGCGGGCGACACCTAAAGTAAGCCCACGAATCCCCCATTTGCTTAGAGTATAAGCTGATATTGCAGGTCGCAAACTTGAAGAAGAAGCTATATTTAAAACATTTCCTTTAATATTATTTACGACCATATAATTGCAGAACAATTGTGACAAGAAAAAGACTCCTTTAAGATTCGTATCTAAAATTCTGTCATATTCTTCTTCTTTGGCATTTGGCATTGTACCACCCAATACACCTGCATTATTTACCAAAATATCAATCTTTTCAATTCCTTTTTGCTTTAAAGACAGTAGAACACTTTCAAAAGTATCAGAAAACATTGATACTTTTGTATTATCCATTACTACTCCTAAACACACCCCATACTTGCTTAATTTTTTGCAAGCAGAATCTATTTTCTCTTGACTTCTTCCAGTTATAACAACCCCTTTAACACCTGCCTTCAAAAAAGCTTCTGCTATAGAAAAACCAATTCCACTTGTTCCGCCCGTTATTAAAGCACAACGATCTTTTAGTAATTCTGAAGGAGCCAATGTTACGATTTTGGCTGTTACTTGTTTCGGTTCTCCATGCAATAAAAACGATATTGCATGTTTTATTTTTTTCTTTATACTCATAATTGTTAACGATATATTTTTCTTAACACCAACCTAATTTTATCTTTTATAAATTTTTGCTCATTATTAGAAAAACCTACAAAATATTCTGTAGAAGATGTAACCAGCAGGCTAACTATGCAAATTACGATTAATCTTATCCATCCTGATTCCATGACCAAAAGGAAAAGACTCGGTATAGCAAAACTTATAATAGCTACAGGCAACAATTTAAACAACACCTCTCGAACATATAACATAATTGGTAATTTTACCATATCACGTAATAAGTATAATCTCACAAAAAGAAGAATACTATACACAACAAAATAAATGAAATATCCAACCTGCGGCTCCATGCCCATCGCAAAAGCAATCCATGATATAGGAAAGACTAAACATCCAACGATTGTAACCACAATTTGATAACGTTTAATATTACCAGTTGCCAACATAGATGTTACCAAAGCATTTGATAATACTGGTTCTACAAAAGATGAAATGGTTATCCATTGAAGAAATACAACAGCATAATCGGGCACATTCTTTAACCATATAGTTAATATGGTTTGAGTTTCCAAAACAATTGGAACTGCAAAAAACAACATTAAGAAAGCTGAGAATTTAGCACTCCTACATATTAATTTATGCATATAGTCAAAATCTCCTTGGGCATAAGATTTTGTTATCTGCGGATTAACTGCTGTTGTAAAATTATTAACGAATTGTTTTAACGCAGCATCAACCTGGGTTGCTATACCTCTTGCAGCATTAACTGCTACACCAAAATATAGATTCATCAAGATGTTAACTCCTTGCGTATTCAGCATATAAGCACCTGTTCCCAGAAAACTCCAACCAGCAAAACTTGTCATTTCTTTTATAACAGGCTTATCTAAAACTAAATGATAGGTACATTCCTCAAAATGGCGTTTACAATAGTAACCATATATGAATCGTATGATAGTTCCAACGCAAAGGAGAAGTACTGCATACGTTTTTAATCTATCAAATGGTGAAATAGTCAACATATAGACTATTATCAGTTTTAATGTTACCTCCACTACGCTGATATAAGCAAATGCCGACATCTTTTCATGAGCAATTATCGCAGCATTATATGGAACACTTAAAAGATTTAATACGAAAGTGAGAATGGCGCATTGAAATACCCAATTTGCTGCATTTATTCGTTCTACAGGGATATTCATCTTAGTATTCAAAAACCAAATTCCTACAGCCTCTGCTACGACTACCACCAATATAGACATTCCCAACTGGATATTTACACCTGTGGAGAACACAGTTTTGAGACGTTGCAAGTTACCTTTTCCTAATTCAAAAGTAATAAATCTACTGATGGAAGATGACAACGAACCACTGAGTACAGTAAACATGGTAACAATTCCACCTACCACATTATTAATACCATAGTCTTCCACTCCAAGGGTATTCAATATCACTCGTGATGTAAAAAGACTTACAGCCATTGTAAAGAGCATTCGCACATACAATAGCAATGTATTCTTCGCTATTCGTTTATTATTATCTGATGTTTGAGTTGACATTTACTTTTTCTATTTCTATTGATTTTAAAAACTCGTTTCTATCATTCTCCCAAATGGTATCGTCCTCAACCTCTGGTAAATGAAAGAACTCTATCAAATGATCCTTCAGCTGATTCAACTTACCGTTTACTCGCTTTGAATCATTCAGTACCACTGCCATCTTTCTTGGATTGACTGCTCCCTTTATCTCTGGTACAGTAAAGCCTGGGCAAACAATGGTTGAATACTTTGCTTTCAGTACCCACGTTGCTCCCATCTCATTCAAGCAGGCCACACTATCATAATAATTCTTCGACAACAAGAGGATTACGTAAATATCATACTCCATGAACTTTGTAGCAAGAGTATCATAAATATCTTCACCTTCTGGAATATCGTACCCAGGAACAGAACTACAAAACAGGTTTCTCTTATTGAATCCTAATGTTCGCAACATAGTAACTAAAGAAGAGGCTATTGCTTCATCAGCTGAAGAATGACTTATAAAGAGCATTGGCTTCTTTGCTTGCAGCTTTTCTTCTTTCTTCTCATTCTTTTCTCGCTGTCTTAAGATTTCTGATCCTTCTTGAATAAGCAGTCGGGTGACATTGGACAATTCATTATCACACAATATGTTTTCCCTAGTATAAGGGTCAAACATTTGGTCTGCATGATTCGCCTCGTCAACAGTTTGCTTTATCGACTTCTCTGTTTCATATATCTCTACTTTTCTGATATTTTGATCACCTATTTTTGCGCCTGCAAAAATGAACAAGCCTCCTTTTAAATATGGTAAAATTACATTTTCCAAAACTTGTTCTTTTGATTGGAAATCGTACTCAAACAGAGTCCGTATCCCCTTTAACGTTTCATCAAAACAATCTATCCTTATCTGATACATATTCTCTTCTTAAATATTCATTCCAATTTCTTATAACCAATCTCTTTTCCATTGCGTCTAGACAAGCGCTCAGCTAATTGCTTCATATAGTTTTCATCCGCATGATTACAATCAATCAACTGAGATAACTGCAAACCTGCATCTGTCAATGAAAAGCTATCTATACTAATTTCATTTACATCATTATTCAATGCCACTAAATTGAAACCAGATATTTTCATATCCCCCAACTTATATGTAGATGTTCCTTCACTAGAATTTACGATTCCACAATCCATCAATGTCCGTAAATCATTATATTGAAAGAACTCATTGTTCTGAAAAATAAAGACAGGAACAGTTTCTTTTGCAATTAACAATGGAACCAATTCTACAAAATGCTTAGCCTCTATAGACTCCATATTCTTCAATATAGATAAAGTTCTTTTGTAAAACTTACCATGATGAGCGATTTCACCAGCAAGAATTTTTCCCCATAGCACTTGTATTTCTTCATCAGATGAGTCTTTTGCAGAATCATAGAAAGCTGTAGCCCAATCAGGGGTTAAATTCTCAAATCCTACTCCAGACAACTTCTTAAGTTCATTGATAGCAAAAGAATAAACTGAAACTATATTTGAAATCTCCCTAACATCCCTTCGTGAATGTATCACTTCATTGATTTCCTTAGCACATTCGTTTTTCAGATAGGCTATGTTAGTTATATCTGTTTGGGCAACCAACAAACGCTGATCCAAATTAACGAACCATTTCTCCAACACATCAAGGTGGTTGCCAGGGCAACTATCCAACAAAGCATTCTTTAGAATATCTAAAGGCTTTCTTATATCTACAATATCATTCATTACTTTATTCAACATCATTCCGTCCTTCTTTACCATTAAAGATGGCCTTTTTCTACCTCTCCGTCTCTCCTGCAAGGAGAGCTCCACCTTTCTCACCAAGCCTCTCTTCAATAGTCTTTGCGACCCCTTCGGTTCCCCTTCTAGGGGACAGAAACCTCAGGAACGAGAGGATGTAACCGCACTACTGTGCTATATATGCCCCACCTGTCCCTCCCCAACGGGAGGGTCCTTAATCCTAAACCAAGCCTTTCCCTTAACCATTAAGGGAAAGGATGTAGCTGGCTCTGCTATAGCGCCGCCAGAGTTTTGGTATCGGCAGCGAAGCCTGTGCCCTAAAGGACTGCCGATGAGTGCCTACGCAACAGAGTTGCGATTGTTTGTCGGCTAGCGCATCATCAAGATTCTATCAATCTGCCGCTTTCACGCAAACGTTTCTTGAAACCCTGCATCACAGTATCAGCCCATTCATGAAAGTTTTCTTTCATCTCCTGTTTTTGCTTTTCATCAAAACCGGAATAGGCTATCTGTTGCTCTATACATGTCTGAGCCGTTTCCTTAGCTAAGTCCAGTGTATGTTCTGTCACTTTGCCATTGGTTAGTCTCTCGCCTAATTGGGCGTAGAAGTAGCCTTCATAAAAGGCTATACAATATTCTTTTGCTGTCATACCGCTTCCTCTTTAATTATAAAAACTTATCGCAAAATTACCACCACAATTTATCCTTTACATCTTCCTTCTTATCTTCAACCTTTGCATCCAATTCCTTTAGACCTTCTGACAATTCTTTGTGGTTATCAGCAGGATCATATGTAATGAAATCAAGATGCATCGTTTCTTTATATACCTGCAATTCCAAATCGGAATATGTATTATTTGGAATCACAAAATAATGATTCTTGGAAACATGAAATGTTGTTGCATAATTTTCGAAAAGAAGTTTTATATCCGGATCATTCAAACCTGCCCCCAAAAAGATAAATGTATGAGTAAGAATAAGAGCTTCCATTATTTTATAGAAATCTGAATTTTCTATTCTAGCTCTTGCATAATCCGCTTGAGTAAAGATTATTTTATTGGTTGTATCTATTGTGCCATGATTTTTAATAATTACAGAATCTGTGCCTCGCAAATACTTTACTACATCTTCATCATAGTAATGCTTCAATACTATGGTATTACGAGATTTGCTTTGGGCATAAGTATCATAAATCTTATCAAAATTTGGGGTAATAGTAATTCTTGAATCTAGTTTAAATACATACTCGTGAATCGGAGCAGGCTCAAAGCCTGTACCACGGAACATATTTTTCAACAATTCATCAAATTCATTATCCCCTAACTTTTTACGCAAAAGTTCACAGGCCATCAGATACTCATAGCTATCAATACACTTCTTTATCACAGCATTATCTGGAGCACCTACCTTACTGTTACCTTCCTCTAAGAATTTTCTCCATGTAGGTGGATGTTTACCATCTTTATCTGTAGCATTGGCAGAAATTCCAGAGCCTAAGAACAGTACGCATCTCTTTCTAGCCAACTCTAATATTAAATCGTCAGGCCAATCCATACTCTTCTAAATTTCGGTTAATGTTACTAACAATGCCCTTCACCACTTCTTGATACTCATCAACTTTAGCAAAATGAGCTCCCAAAACACCATCATGGCTACTCAGTTGAAAAACAGGCTTATGAGCCGATTGAGACATCGGTATCAAACTATTAAAATTGGGTATTTCCCCAATTTTCAAATGCCCTTTATCTATATTGCGAGGATAATACTTACTCATTTTTTCATTAACAAGTTTAGGCATCTGAGAAATTATCTCATCGTATGCCTTTACTGCTTGTCGTTTTCCGCCTCTAGTTCTTGAAGTATATTGCTGATTTACATATCCCAAGAACATCGGATTTACTTCTACATCTCTATCATCCAACTGATAATAATGTCCTTTACTGTCATGGTATTTCTCCTGTAACTTTTTAAAAGTCTTAATCCATTTCTCTATTGCTTCAGAAATATTATCAACAGCTCGCAAACAAAAAATATCACTTGATGTTGGCATTATAAAACCGTCAGTAAATAGCAAGACTAATCTATTTAGCACTCCTAACGAAGGGCCTACATCAATAAACACAAAATCGTATTTTTCTTTAAGTCCTAGATACATGTTCTTTAGAAAACAAACTGTTTTTATGGAACGTTGTATTGCATTTGATGTATCTGACCATTCACCACTCAAAAAATCTTCCATTAGAGCAAGGCGGGTATCACCAAGAACTAAATCAACTCCAAACCCTACCGAATTTTGAATTGGCAAATCAATCAAGCCTTCGCTAGACTGATATGGCTCTATATAATCATACAATGTCTTTACTGTCTGATTAGAATATACTTCTTCTATTTTCTGATCATCCAACAAATATGTTGTTGCATTACATTGTGGGTCGGCATCAATTACTAACACTTTTTTATGTAGTACAAAGCTATAATAAGCAGCAATATTACACAATAAGGTTGTCTTACCAACTCCACCTTTATTATTAAATACAGCAATTGTATTCATTTGTTCTTCTAAATTTAACTATTTAATTAAAGAGAATTCTAAAACATTTTGAGTATTAGCAATTCTTCATTCTGATAAAATTCAAATTATCAGTCTTGCTATAACAATAATTTCGAGTAGATCGTTCCCTTACAAAACATCTTAATCCTGGATAAGGAGTATTTGTCTTTTCATTATTCTGATACTCCGTTTTTACCCTATCTACAGTATCTATAATAAAAACTCCATCTTCTATATGATAATCAGGAACTTTTTCTCTTATCCTTTCCAGAAGCAGATTTAACAACCTTGTAAGTTCTAATGTCATATCACAGATAAGATAGCAATATTCATCATACTCATGAAGGAGAATACTATAGTCAGAATTGTAAGGAATCTTTTTATAAAAACGATCAATGGTAAACTCATCATCGCCAACCTGTTCTATATGTTCCTCACAAAGATCAATATAGTCAGAAATCAGAAGTGCCAAGTTCTTCAACAAACAATTATACTGCTCATATCCTTTATGATAATTGATACGTTTCAACAATTCACTTAACTCTTCTAAGTTTCTATAAGTTTGAAACGAGATTTTAGAAGAACCTGCCATTGCCCAATAAAAAGTCCAATGAGGATAGTTGGTCATATCAACCAAAGTGAAAATTCTATCAAACATTGGGAGATAACAAGAAGAGAAGACTTCATTACTATCTTTTACGCCCATATCCGGCAAGTCATTTACTTTAGACAAAAACTCATCTCTCAATGTTTCCCATCGAGTGCTGTTAAATCCAGTCTGTTTAAACAAGGGAACAAGCTTATCCTTTAATTCATCGAGTCGAGCATCTGCATCATCTTGATCAACTTTCACGGAGATAGTACGATTATTGATTACACCATCCATATCTTTGAATTCAAATCCCTTTACCAAAAAGGAAAAGAAATCCGTCTTTAATACCCAAGCTGCTCCCATTTCATTCAAACTATACGTGCTAGAATAATAGTTTCGTGAATGCACTATGATGACAAATAGATTGTATTCATAGAATTGCTTCATTATATATTCCGCAAAATCTTCTGACGTAGGTATTTGATATCCCTTTATTGAAGAACATAACAACTTATTAGGGCTATCAACACCAAGAAACTCCAAAAGCTTCACTAATTCGTTGACAAAGGATTTATCTTCACCAGAATGTGATATGAAAACCTTATACGGCTTGTTTTCCAAACCTCGTGCTTGTCCTTCCACAACAGGCTTTACATCATTAACTGGCTTCAGAAAGTCTATCCTATCTAAAATAGAACGTAACGTAGTAAGATTGCGATTCGTACAAGATAAGCCTGAGCTTTTAAAATTAACCCAATAACGAGGAACAGATAAAACAAATTCATCTAATACGTCTTTATTTTTCTTACCCAAATAGCATTTTAATATCTCACTAACCCGACGTTCCCACAAAGTCAAATCATTCGTTAAAGCTACAAGCTCTTCGGGATCGTAATTATGCCTCGGTCTATAGCCGAAGTTTGCCATACCATCCCCATAGTTATCATGATACTCCTGCAAGTTTTGAATCCTTTGCAAGATCTTTTCACCATTGAATATTTCAGTATTGATATGATTAACAAACTCTTCCTTTTTCATTATAAATAACAACTTTATTTCTTATCCTTCGTATGAAAGTAAAGTTTTATCCTAATAATTATTCCCATACAGGGATGCAACTTTCTATCAAAATATTCTTCATGAAATATACGATTGGAAATATACAATAATGAGAATATGGCAGTAAGTGACAGAAAAGTTATATCAACTAAAGGCAATACTGAAATCCATTCTAATTCACTGATGATTTTACTGATTGCTAAAACGACAAATCCTAATGGGATACCTATAACGAATAACTTATCAGCTAATTCCCTCAACCATGGATACGACTTCAAGTAATATACTCCTTCACGATTGATTTTGAAATCAGGATAACCTGCACATAGCTTTTCTTCACACTCATTTATATAAGTGTACATTTTTTCTATTTGCAATACAATCATATAGTATTGAAGCGAAAACCAAAAGAAAGCTATTATGAGGCCAGTGTTTATAAATTGGAAATCAAAGACCAGATCATCTATCTGAGCACTAATCAACGTGTTTAATTTAGTACTAATGTACTCAGGATCACAGATGAGTCCAATCAATAATATTACAAGAATCATAAGAATAACAGTAAGTCGGTCTCGCTTAGTAAGATACCCTTTTTGCTGTTCGAATGTATCTTTGTAATGGTCATACAAAATTTCTCTACCCTCCATTTCAATAGCCATATTTAGCTTTATGGATTGCCTGTTTTATAGAATCTAAAGTAAACGACATTGCCCATGACGCTCCACTATTATACAACAAACTTGGAGCACTATAGAAACGTTCCAATTTAACTGCAATAATTTTCTTCCCTGCTTCCTTAGCCTTTGCTATCTCATAATACTGCCAATTGGTATAACCAATCAACGCCCTATCCTTATGTGGGGTATCGGCATGCGCTCCTACAAGGACCAGTATCGCATCAGCTTGATTTATCTTAGCAGTAATCGCTGCTTTTACACGACTCATATCCCAAGATTGAATCTCCTGGGTTGAACCATCGTTAAAACTAAAATCGATGTTATCATTACTTGCCCACATATTGAGGGTATATTTATATTGACGATCATTGTCAAAATCAAAACTTACAAATATCTTCATAGTTATAAGCTCCTATCTTTTTAAATTCGTAATTTACTAATTTATCACTACCCATACCTCCATCAGTACTCGACAGCCATGGTAGAACTAGAGGTAAAAGCGCAACTTGCGACCGTTACTAAAGGAACTTTTGCTCTTCTATCACAAGTTTACTCAATACCGGCAAGAGCTTTTCTATCTTACGGCACTTCACCTTATTATAATAGAAGTCTATATCGTCGAGGAGGTCATACGCCTGGTCTTCGGGCATATCACCACCATAACCGCCAACGACAATCGTAATGGCGGCTAGCTTGCGAGCATCTAAGTGGGTATGGAAGTCATACGTGCTTCGAAGCATCATCGGAAGGAAATTGTATATGATGTTGCAATAGTGCAGCAAGTTTTTGAAGTCTTCTGATTCAGTCAAATAGGCTTCGAGCATTTCTTCCTGATATTGGCGGAGAAGCAACAAGTACTTTTCCTTTCCTACCTTACCTTTTATGTTTTGGGTCATCACCCAGAACAGGGCATGGGATAAGACGATTTTATCTTCTGAAGGATGGTAATAGAAGAGGTCGTCTTCAGGGCTATTACTCTTAGCCCAATCTTCTTCTAACTTACCTAACATTTCCTTTCGAAAAGCATTTCTTTCTTCTTTATTCATTGCATTATCTTGTTTCTTTTGGCACGCAGAATATAAATATCTTAAAACCTTTAAGGAGCATCGAGAGCTTTCGCTCTAAAACTCTTTGTCTGACACAAGACCTTTACTTGTATAAATCCACGTTGATATCGAATGGACTATCAAAATCCTTCAATATCGCATGCTTCGTATCTTTCTCTGAGAGATTAGCATGTTCTGTTGGGATTTTCCAATCAATACCGAGGGAATCATCAAGGATGCTGATACCTCCATCTGCCTCTGGATGATAGAAGTTATCACACTTGTACTGGAAGACAGCTGTTTCTGAAAGGACTGCGAAACCATGGGCAAAGCCCTTTGGAATGAAGAACTGACGATGATTGTCTTCTGTCAGTTCTACAGCCACATGCTTGCCATAGGTTGGTGATCCTTTGCGGATATCTACAGCTACATCAAGCACTCTACCTTTTACGCAGCGCACCAGTTTGCTCTGGGTATATGGTGGGCGCTGGAAGTGCAAGCCTCGCATCACGCCATAGCTGCTCATAGACTCGTTATCTTGGCAGAAGTGAACACTGTGTCCCAGGATTGGGGTTACTTTCTCTTCAAACTCTCGCTCGCTGAAACTCTCGAAGAAGTAGCCACGAGAGTCACGGAAGAGGCGTGGCTCTAAAATGAGAACGCCTTCTATTTCTGTTTTGATTATATTCATCGTTTTATATTTTAAGAAAGGCAGGCTCCATACCAAGAGCCGAAAAGTAGCTTATAAAATAAGCCCCAGGCATTTCACCTGCCATAATTATTTCCTGCTAAAATTCTAAATTCTTTTTTAATGTTTGATTTTTCTCTTCAAGTATTGAAAGGAGATACTTGCCATAGTCATTCTTCAGCATAGGCTGAGCATTCTCTCTCAACTGTTCTGCGGTAATCCAACCCTGACGGTATGCTATACCTTCCAAACAAGCCACCTTCAAACCCTGTCGCTTCTCCAGGACCTCAATAAAGGTGGATGCTTCAGAAAGGGAATCATGGGTTCCGGTATCAAGCCAGGCGAATCCTCTTGCCATGGTCTGTACCTTCAGCTGCTTATCCTTCAAGAACTCCTGATTAACGGTGGTGATTTCCAACTCACCACGAGCGGATGGCTTGATATGCTTGGCTACTTCCACCACCTTATTAGGATAGAAGTACAAGCCCACCACTGCATAGTTGCTCTTTGGATGTTCAGGCTTCTCTTCGATGCTCAGGCAATTGCCTTGCTCATCAAACTCAGCAACTCCATATCGTTCCGGATCACTTACACGATAACCAAAGACGGTAGCCTTGTTGTTCTGCTCAGCATCTACTACTGCCTGATGCAGCATCTGATTTAATCCTGCACCATAGAAGATATTATCGCCTAATACGAGGCAAGCAGAATCATTACCAATGAATTTCTCTCCGATAATAAAGGCTTGGGCTAAGCCATCTGGTGATGGCTGCTCTGCATACTCAAACTTCACACCGAACTGGCTTCCATCGCCTAAAAGGCGCTTGAAGCCTGGCAAGTCAAATGGAGTTGAAATAATGAGTATCTCACGGATACCTGCCAACATCAATACTGATATTGGGTAATATATCATCGGTTTATCAAAGATTGGTATCAGCTGCTTGCTGATTCCCTTTGTGATGGGGTACAAGCGTGTTCCGCTTCCACCTGCTAATACTATTCCTTTCATATCATTATTATTTATTGATCAATAACATGTTTCGAATCCCTCCGTCTCCCTTTAGCCAAAGGGAGCTCCACCTCTAACCAAGCCTTCCTCCTCAGAAGGAAGGATGTAAC
>ERZ1034626.1263-NODE-1263-length-17251-cov-43.741044_pt1 | contig 17251 bp, 12 predicted proteins | sample MGYA00520652_ERZ1034626 | MGnify/ENA primary metagenome ERZ1034626 (study PRJEB33766, sample SAMN09781765) | gut metagenome | biome: gut microbiome | host: Homo sapiens | place: Madagascar | study: EMG produced TPA metagenomics assembly of the PRJNA485056 data... | reverse complement strand
ACTTCACGAATGAAATCTCGCTTGGCACGGTAATCATTCGCATCAAGTCGGCTGCGAAGATAAATGCGCCATTCAATACTGCCAAGAACACGGGGGTCTTGCCTTCATAGTCCTTGTTCAGACGGTCTGCTACGACCTGAACCTTCTTGAGTATTTCGGCCTCTGGAATGGAGGTTTTGAAGGTCTTATCCTTAATTTTTACTATGCTCATAGTCATATTATATAATATTTTCTGCAAAATTACGAAAAAATCGTGAAACTTCATGCTTTCATCGACTTTTTTTAGTACTTTTGCATGAAAATAATCAGATAATCGGACAAAGACATGAAGATTTTCACTAGTACTCAGATACATGAGTTGGATAAATACACCATTGAGCATGAACCAATCACTTCGCTCAACCTCATGGAACGTGCCGCTAAAGCACTAACACGTGCCATCGAGGAGGAATGGTCTAACCGTACTCCGGTGGTCGTTTTCGCAGGACCAGGCAACAACGGAGGCGATGCGCTTGCCGTGGCAAGAATGTTGGGAGAAGATGGTTATCAGGTTAACGTTTTCTTGTTTAACATCCACAACAAGCTCTCTGCCGACTGTGCCAGCAACAAGAAGCGACTCATCGAGAGCAAACGCGCCAAGCAGTTTACCGAGGTGAGCGTCAACTTCGACCCTCCACAGCTGGAAGCCGGCATGCTTGTAGTAGACGGTCTCTTTGGCAGCGGACTTAACAAGCCGCTGGCAGGCGGTTTTGCATCCCTGGTAAAATACATCAACCAGAGTGCAGCCAAGGTGGTGAGCATCGACCTGCCATCGGGTCTGATGGCGGAAGACAACACCTACAACATTTCAGCCAACATCATCCGTGCCGACCTGACGCTGACCTTGCAGCAGAAGAAGCTGGCGATGATGCTGGCAGACAACCAGATATACCTGGGAAGACTGAAGGTATTGGATATCCGACTCTCACCGGAATTCATCCAGAAGACGGAAAGCAAATTCAGCATTCTCGAAGAGAACGACATCCGCCTGCTGATGAAGCCCCGTGGCGACTTTGCCCACAAGGGCACTATGGGCACGGCACTCATCATTGCCGGAAGCTACGGCATGAGCGGTGCGTCCGTGCTGGCTACCAAGGCGTGCCTGAGAGCGGGAACCGGAAAGGTGATTACCCATACGCCGAAGCGCAACTACGAGATTATGCAGATCAGCGTGCCGGAAGCGGTGCTCCAGATGGATTCTGAGGAAACCATCTTCAGCGAACCGGTGGACACCGACTACTATAGCGCCATGGGCATAGGTCCAGGTCTGGGCACCAACGAATCCACCGCCATCGCCCTGATAGCCCAGCTGAGAAGATCCACCTGTCCTACGGTGGTAGATGCCGATGCACTCAACATCCTGGCGAGTCATCGTGCCTGGATGCAGCAGTTGCCTAAGGACATCATCTTCACTCCTCATCCAAGAGAACTGGACAGACTGGCTGGCAACACCAGCAGCAACTGCATGGAGCGCCTTGACAAGGCCATAGAACTGGCAGAGCGCCTGCAAGGCTACATTATATTAAAGGGGCACTATTCTGCCCTCTGCCATCCTAACGGAAAGGTGGAGTTCTGCTCTACCGGCAACAGCGGCATGGCCACAGCCGGCAGCGGCGATGTATTGACGGGTATCATCACCTCGCTTCTATCTCGTGGCTACAACCAGGCAGATGCCTGCCGAATAGGCATGCACCTGCACGGACTGGCAGGCGACCTCGCCATCAAGGATATCGGCAAAGAGAGCCTCATCGCCAGCGATCTGATACAATATCTCCCTAAGGCATTCCTGAGAATGGAAGATTGATATTTAGTTTATAGTTTATAGTTGATAGTTTATAGCTAGACTGGGAAACGTATAATTATGCAAGTTTTCAACATCCTGCTATAAACTATAAACTTTTAACTATAAACTATATCAATGGCTTTTTCTTTCTGATTTCCGCAAATCGCAATTCCAGGGTGCGCTTTAAATCATCCTTACGATCCATATTCAGTTTCTTTCGGATATGACTGCGCTGACTTGTGATGTTGGATTCGGTCTTATCAAGCAGGATGCAGATTTCCTTCAAGCTCTTATCCTGCAACACCAGCTTGCAGATTTGTATTTCACTATTGGTCAGGTCGGCACACAGTTCATCCCACATCAGATTATTCAGTTCCTCCTTTTTCAGGTGCTCCGAAGCATTATTGATAATGTTCTGGCGCAATTCCGGATTCAGCCTTTCCATCAGATTTCCTGCATTATCATTATCCTTCTCCTTCAATTTGGCAAGCATATCCAATGCCTTTCTCTCTACGTGGGTAACCTTCTGAGGCTGGCGAAGCCCCTTCAGCACATAGTTCGTATTATAGATATACACATAGATAATCATCATAAAACCCACGAAGAATGCCTTCATCCCGAAGAAGGATGTAACAGCAGGATGCTCTATGAAATAGAAGACAACCATCGGAACCAAGCCGGCAATAAGAGCCAATGCGGTCTTATACATCAGTTGCGTCAACGCCATCAACACCAGCAGGAACACCAGAAACACATTGCTGATGCTACTCAACTCGTCGGGCAACGCGCCAAACACAGAGGAAAGTATACAGTTGGCAGTCAATTTGGCAAAAGCCAATATATATAAAAAGGTGAGACCCTTGGTAAAAGTAAGTTTCTTGATCCAGATTGCCAGCTGCAGACTGGCAAACAAAACGGCATTCACCACATCAGCCACCACCCCATGAGGTTCTCCTAATCGGAGGATAAGGATAAAATGGTACAAAATAATAAGTACCTCGGAAACCGAGAAAAGTAGATAGCCTATCACTCTTCTGCGGTCTACGATACCACAATACTTGGGGCAAAAGTAATGCTCCAAGCCTAAAATTGCCTTCATTAAGTTAAGTTTTGGTTCCATTGTTTACTTATAAATTCTATCTTTTAGCTTATATCTTCTTATCATCAGCAGGCTTTTCAACAGCAAAATGCTGGAATTTCCATCTAACTGATAACGGCTGCAAATTTACAAAAATAAATAGAAATAGTGATGAGAAGATGATGAAAAAATGCCGGAATTAACAACTTTAAGTAGTTTTCAGTGTTGTTTTTAATTAAAAAAGGTACTTTTCAGTACTTTTCAGTGCTAAAAAACTTGCATGGTATTGCTTTTCTTTATAATTTTGCAGCCGAAAAAAGATGATGCGCTGAGCCAGGAACTCAGCTGCAAGGTTTATAATACGAGAATGTAAGATTCCTAACTGAAAAGTAAATTGAAAGTAAAGACAAAGTAGATTAACAGGAAGGGAATGGATATTAGATTTCTTATGTATTAGTTGTAAACCGGTAGATAAAAAGATATTGTATTAAGTATATAAAAGTATAAGCAAAAGATGATGAAAAGGATTAAAATGGCACTGATGATCGGATTGTGCTTCTTAGCACTCGATGCATCAGCCCAAAAGGTTGCGGTGAAAACCAACCTTCTTTATGATGCGACCAGCACCATAAACTTGGGAGTAGAGTTCGCACTCACCCCCAAGTGGACCTTGGATGTAGCAGGCAACTACAATCCTTGGACATTTTCTAATAACAGGAAATGGCAACATTGGCTTGTGCAGCCAGAAGCAAGATACTGGTTCTGCAACAAGATGATGGGACATTTTGTGGGATTCCATGCTATTGCAGGATCCTACAACATCGGTAACGTGAATGCTGATTTCAAGTTATTAGGAACAGACTTTTCCAAACTGAAAGATTATCGATACGAAGGATGGTTCGTGGGAGCGGGTGTGGCATACGGATATGCCTGGACCCTTTCCAAGCACTGGAACTTCGAGGCTGAACTGGGACTGGGTTACACCTATAGCCGTTCAGACAAGTTTGAATGTGCGGAATGCGGCGAAAAACTGGAAGACGACAAGAGCCACCACTATGTGGGACCCACCAAGGCGGCACTCAACCTCGTCTATGTGTTCTAATCGCCCCCATACGGACATACCTATTTAAATTGTATATTTATACATCATTATTCATTTGATCATTCATTTGGAAAGGAAACAATTCATGAATACAAAATATAACTTCTATAGTACCCTGGGCGCTGCCCTCCTGCTGTTATCGCTCACAGCCTCAGCAGAAAGCAAGCCTATAGCCTCAGCAGAGAAAAAAGAAAAGAAAGAGAAAGCTGAGAAAAAAGAGAAGAAAGAGACAGCCGGAAAGCTGAAGATTTCGAAGAAAGAAGTGAAGAGAGATGGAGACGACGTGAACGTGAAGATGGACTTCAAACTCGACGACATCATCCTGGGCAGCAACCGTGGACTCATCTATACCCCCATGATTGTGAACGATGAGGACACCCTGAAACTGCCAGCTGTTGAGGTGATGGGACGCAAGAGATACATCTATTATCAGCGCAACAATGCCACTGCCTCCAAGAACCCGCTCATCGTGGAGCAGCGACAGAATAAGAAAAAACAGACCCTACATTATATATATACCACTCCGTTTCAGGATTGGATGAGCAACTCGCAACTGGTTATCGGCAACGATACCTGCGGATGCAACCAGGTAATCCTGGCAGAAGGTCTGCTTCCGGCTGGCGATATCCTCAGCACGCCTCAGAAACTCTTCTACGCTTACCAGCAGCCTAAGGCGGAAGCCGTGAAGATAAGACAGGAAAACGGTTCGGCACGACTCAACTTCAGGGTGAACAAGTGGGACATCGTGGTAAACCTGGGCAACAACGCCAAGGAACTGGCTAAGATGATTGAAACCCTGGAGCTGGTGAAGAACGATTCGGATGTTACCATCACCCAGATTACCCTGCACGGTTATGCTTCTCCTGATGGTGGATATGCCAACAACGACAAGCTTTCACGCAACAGAACGCAGGCGCTGAAAGATTATCTCACGTCGGTTTATCCTATCGACCAGAAGCTGATCAAGGTGGCAGCTACCGCAGAAGACTGGGAAGGAACGGCAGAATACATCGCCCACAACGATATTCCTCAAAAGGACATTGTCCTCGGCATCATCAACAGCAGTTTGCAGCCTGATGCAAAGGAGAAGGCTTTGAAGAGAAAGGCTCCGGAAGCTCACCGCTTCCTGTTGCAGAACGTTTGGCCAGGTTTGCGCCGCACCGACTACACCATAGAATATGACGTGAAGGCATTCAACCTGGAAGAAGCAAAGAAGGTTATCAAGACCCGTCCGCAGAAGCTTTCTCTTCAGGAGATGTATATGGTAGCCAACAGTTTGCCTAAGGGCAGCGATGAATACAACAATGTATTCGAGACTGCCGTAAAGCTGTTCCCAGAAGACAAGCTTGCCAACCTCAACGCTGCCTACATCGCCATTGAGCGTGGTGACAAGGTGAGTGCAGAGAAATATCTAAAGAAGGTGGGTGATACACCAGAAGCCAACAACGCCCGCGGTTGCCTCGCTGTCCAGAAAGAGAATTACCAGGCTGCCAAGGAATATTTCGAGAAGGCTGTAAAGGGTGGCTTGAAGAAAGCCCAGGAAAACCTGGACAAGGTAAACAAGGTTCTGGAATAGAAGGAACGAAATAAAGAAAAGAATAAGTAAAGAAAGTATTAATAAATATAGTTTTAACTAAAGTAATAAGTAACAAGATTATGAAAAAAATGAATTTGCTCGTAATGAGCTTGGTTTCAGCCGCAGCTTTGTCTTTCACTAGCTGCAGCAGTAATGATGATTTGGCTGGTGACAACGCAGGTCAGGCTAAGGTCGATGGTTTCTACATGACATTGAACGTACAGACACCAAAGGCAGATGGTACCAGAACAGTACTGCCAAAAGATAGTACAACTAATGCATCTGCAGCAGAGTCTGATGTTACAAGCGGTACCATTTACTTGGTAGATGCTAAAGGCAACATTGTTTTCAAAAAGGGAATTACAGAAACAGAATGGGCAGCAGGCAAGCCAACACAGGGTAATGACGGTTCTACACAGCTCAAGATTGCTGTTGAGAAAGTTGTAGCAGGTGCTACCTATAAGGTATATTTCTTGGCTAACGCTGAAGATGCCAAGCCATGGGAGAATGTCTTCTCTTCAAAAACAAAATTTGCTAACCCATACGTTGAGAAAAGCAAATTTGCCATGTTCAACCAGAATGATAAGTCTGTTGATGGCAACCTCTATACTGTTGTATTTTCAGATGACAACAAGAAGGCTACTAGTGCTGCAAAAATCAAGTACAATGGCGTAGAAAGCGCTATCAAGATTGAGCGTTTGACAGCTCGTATCGATGAGCCAACTTCTAATGCAACAAAAATCAAGGCATACACAAAGTCTGATGCTACAGACGCAGAGAAGAAGGCTATGGAAGATGCTGTAAAGAAAGTTAAGTCTGTAGAAATGACTAGCTATGCTATCTCTAACTTGGCAGACAAGAGCTATATCATGCAGAACTGGACTGGCAAGACTTTGACCATTCCTTCAGGCATCACATATTATCAACCAACAACGGAGTTCGGTACAACTACTTTGCTTCAGAACGGAAACTTCTTCACAAAAGCAACAGCTCCTAATGCACATGTGGATTATGTATTTGAGAACAACTCATCTACTGCAGCAACAGCAATGTACTTCGAGTATACTGTAACTCTCGAGGATATGAAGGATGCAGACTTCAATGATGGTACATTCTATCGTTACAACAACGTTATCTACAAGAGTTTCGAAGACATCTACAAAGCTTACAATGATGTAAAGGGTCTCTTCGGTGGTAAGACAGCAAAGGAAATGAAGGATTTGTTGACAGCTGCCAAGGATAGCAAGGATGGCAAGGATGTTGAAAGCAAGTTGGATGAATTCCGTAAGACATATCAGATCGAGGTATTCAACTGCGGTAAGACCTACTACAAGCAGATTATCAAGGATAATAACATCGGTTATGCTAACGCTATCCAGCGTAATAGCATCTATCGTCTCAAAGTTAACAATATCTTTAACGTAGGTGCACAGGTTCCTAACGGTACACCAGACAAGGAAGGTTTGTTCTATCTTGATGTTACTGTTTCTGTTAACCCTTGGGTTCTCAACAACCAGGAAGTAGAACTGAAGTAATCCCATTCCGGATTCCAATACAATTTCATAACAACACAGAATTCCTGGAATCAGGAATTATCATATCGCTTGAAATAAAATAACTCCAATCTCTCGGAGGACTCAGTTCCTCCGAGAGATTAACTAAAAACGACATCACCCCACCCTATGCCATCAACAAAATGACGGGATTCACACCGTGCTTACAGGAAGAAAGATTCTTCACCAGGCACCACTTCTAGCAGAAAATGATGATGCCAAGACCATCAGATGTCACCCAACATCACAAGTCTGGCACTCTATATATAATAAGGTATAAGTATAAGTAAAAGAATAATATTAACAACAATAACAATATGGCACATTTCTTCACCCATAACTGTTGCAAAGCGGTCTGTATCTCAGCCATCGCACTCACCTCGCTTTCATCCTGCATGAAAGACGACCTGATGGGCTGTCCTACACCCAAAATATCGCTCGGTTTTGACTATACCTACAACGTGAAGGAAGCTGACGCTTTCTCGGCTGAGGTAAAAAACATCAACGTATATGTGTTCGACAAGAACGGAAAGTATTTCGATACCTACGTGGAGTCGGCTGATAAGTTTGAAAACGGGCATAGGATGGAAATCACCGACCTCAACGAAGGCAAGTACACCTTCGTCTGCCTGGCCCGTGACAAGCAGAACATCTCTGCCCGTGCTGACGGCGAGGATGACGAGATGGAATTCACCTTCACCCAGCTTACCCCAGGCGTATCAACCATCGACGACCTGCAGGAGGTGATGGGAAAGAACGAAGGCGAGAACTACGAGAACAACAGAAAGTTCTCTGCACTCTATACCGCACAGACATCCCTCAACTACGAAGGCAAGGACGTGGCATCAGAATTGAGTCTGATGAAATGTACCAAAACCTATCGCATCGTGATGCTGCCATACGAAAACGACCAGCCTGGTTTCACCCCCGACAACTTCGACGTAAGAATCAAGGGCTCTGCTGCCCTGCTCGACTATAAGGGCGACAAGGTGATGAACAAAGCCATCACCTACGTACCCTTCAGCGAGAAGATGGTAACCAACAAGAGCGGCGAAACCGAGGTGGAAGGCGAAAAGATAGACAAGGCACTGGTTTACGACCTGTCATCATCCCGAATGTTCGAGCGCAACGACGACCAGGTTTCCACCCGCAGCGGAAGCGAATATGACGACAAGCGCATCGTCATCACCGACAAGCGCAACAACAAGGTCATCTTCGACCACTCCCTGCCATGGTTCCTCGCCCTCTGCGGCGAACGTGCCGAAAAGGATTGGGATTCGCAGGAATACCTCGACCGCCAAGACCACTATGTGCTCACCTTCTACGTGCCAAGCGACAACACCAGCGACCACTACAGCCTCAACGCCAAGATAAAGGTGAACGGCTGGGTGATGAACCTGCAGGACGCCGACCTGGGAGGTTCGGAAAAGAAGTAGTACCACCCATACTACTCCACCAACGCAACAACAAGTATAAGTATAAGTAAAAGAAAGAAAAAGATGACTAGCTATAAAACTACTTTGACCAAGATGATGCGCCAGGCACTTACGGCACTAGCTGCCTTGCTCATGGTAGGCGCCATGGCATCTTGTTCAGAGAACCAAGACATAGAGACCGCTGAGAATCATGACGCATATATCAGCCTCAGCTTCTCTAGCAATTCGGCTAACAGCACCCGAGCTGGAGAAAGCCGTACGGAAGGTGTGCTCGCAAAAAATGAGAGCAAAGCTGACCCCAACTCAGAGAGCGACATTCACAGCATCAAGGTGTGGGTGTTTCAATCTGGCACAAACGAAGATGCCAATCCTATCGCATATAAGGAAGAAGCATTGAAAGATATTAATAGCAGCTACAATCTGCAGCTACGTTTCTTAAGAAAGATAGCAGGTAAAGAGGTGGAAAATATCGACCTTTACATCCTCGCGAATTCCGAAAGTACCAATATAGGAAGCAAGTTGAACGGTAAGGATTTCAGCAACATCACCCGCAAGGAGTTGCAGAATATCTGCTTTGACTCTACTTTTGGCATTCAGAAAAATGGCAATCCACAGAACACGGAAGTTCCTGAAACAGGTCTTCCTATCTCTCGTGCCATCACCAACATTTCTGTAGAGAATCATGTTGGAACAACCGAAGCAGAGGCAAAGACCAAAGGCATCAAGATTCCTCTAGTTCGCGCTGTTTCCAAGCTCCACTTCTACTTTGCCCGAAAAACGGGCATAGAAAATGTAAAGGTTACCAGTATCGAGGTGGAAGGAAACACCATTCCTACCGCCAGCTACATCTTCCCTGATGAGACTGAATACAAAGAAGATGATGACAACCAGGTTGTTACCAGCAACAAATACAATGTAAACAGTACCGGCTATGTATCAACTGTTTTGAAACTGAATGGTGTTGAGACTGATAACATCAAGGAAGTAGAAGATCCAGAGAAGTTCAAGAAGACCGAAACTCAAACTGCACAGGATTATCTGGATGCCTTTAAGAAAGCAGGAATTGCTTCCCACAACCTGTGCTATCTCCGTGAAACCACCAAGGCAATCAAAGGAAAGATTCATTATTCTTTAGGCACGGAAGAAAAAAGCGTAGACTTCAGTATCCCAACAGACGGTAAAGCCATCCGCAACCGCGAGCTGGTAGTTTACGGTTACTTCCTCAACGGACAGATGGGCATGCTCACCGTTACTCCAACCATTAAAGAATGGCAAGATGGTGGAACGTATGATTACATCGATGCATCAACAGAAGTGATATTTCCTGATGCCGACAAGACTGATTGGGGCTACAAGGTATATTATGGTCAGCCACAACGCGGTCCGATGATTACACTGAAGGACATCGACACCAAAGGAGCACCATGGATTCTCCAGACAGACAACCCATTGTTCGGATTCGTAGAATGTAATGCGGATGGAAGTTACAAAGATGGACAGTCGGCCGACAGCTACAAGATAGAAAGCTACATCATCAACAAGGAAGGAGCAAAGAAAACCCTCTACTTCTATGTAGTGCCCAAGAACCGACTGGATATGGCTCAGCCACACAACGTAAGAGCACATGTGTTCCTGACCAAGAATCCAAACGAAAGGTTTGTTATCAATCCTGGTTTCAAACTGAAGGGATGTACCACCGGAGAGGATGCGGGCAAAGACATTCACTTCGAACAAGTATTATAAAGACATAAGAAAACAATATTCATCATGAAGAAGTTATATAAAGACATAAGATTCACGAAAGGCATCTTGACCCTGACGGCAGGTTTGCTCATAGCTGGATGTTCGGCTGAAGACGAGCTGGGAAACAACTCGTCTGCACAACAGCTGAACATGATTCCTATGGTCAACGACCTGCAGAAGTCAAGAGCAAATGATGAGGACGCTCTTCATGAGAAGACCTTGTCAATGCTTGACTTCAAGATGTTCGAGCCGGAATTCGGCGAGTGCTGTGTCAATCACCAGAGTTCAAGTCCTGCAGAAAATCAGGCAGAAGTATTGGGCAAAGACAACTGGAAGGTGGATTTCAACCTACAGGAAGATCATTCCTACAACTACTATGCCGTAGCCAATGCCCAAGCCGATCTCAGCAAGAAGACTCTTGAAGAGTTGCAGGCAGCCACCCAGCAGGACAACGACATCTGGCTTCCCTATCCTCAGGCAAAAGACAAGAAGTTTCTGATGAGTGCCAAGGGGCAGTATATCATCAGCAAAGACCCTATACAGGATATTCCCGTAGAACTGGTGAGAGCGGCTGCCAAGATTAAGCTGAATCTCTCTTCATCAGTAAACGGCTACAATATCACAAACGTAAAGTGGAAGTTTCTCAACTACAACACCAATACTTCTGTATTTGCAGGCCAGACAGCTACGCCAAACATCGTGAGCAACAACGAAGATAACATGGTGGATAAAATAGAAGCCAACAAGTGTTCTGTAACTACATACAGTTATTCCACCACCTGGACCAGCCAGGAGGATGCTCCGAAAATTGCCGTAAAGGTTGCTTTCGAAAGCAAAGATAACAAGAATGATACAAGGGAAAAAGAACTGACCATACCCGTTCGTGACCCAAAGGGAGAAATGAAGCTGGAACGCAACTACATCTATACGGTAAATGTAGACATCAAGCGTCTCAAGGATAGTATAAACATTGATTACAATGAAGAATTGGGCTACCTGAAATGGGCTATCACCAAATGGACTACAGGAGAAGATACTGAAGTAGATGCTGATAAGGCAAGCTATCTGGTGGTATATCCTACGACGCTAGATATAAAGGGAGTAGAAAATGACAACCAGGCAGATAAAACCATCCAATGGTTTGCTTCTGAGACTTGCCAAATCAAGGTGCCAAAGCATACTATTACGACAGATATGGTAAAGAAAACGGATATGACTGCGGACAAATCCTGGTAGGATATGACGGTAGCTATACTGACAACAAGAGAGGCTGGATAGACCTTCATGCAGGACGACCTATAAACAACACTATCGTATATGGCTCGTTTAAGGTTTATGTCCCTGATTCAGATAAGGAACAGGAAGTCTTTTTCAGAAAGTATCCTGCCATCTATTCGATGAATTTAAAAAGCAGCGGAACCACTGATGCTGAATGGCAATATGACAATCGTCTTTATACCGTACAATTTGCCAACAACAAGAAGGCAAATGACTATGTCGTAGCCAAGCCGATGGTTGATGAAAATCATAAATCCACAGACAATACGGTTTCACCTGCGTTTATCATTGCTTCAACCCAAAAGAGTAATAGCAATCAGGTAGGCAGTTATCAAGCAGCTATAGACTACTGCAGTAAGTATAGCGAAAGTGCAACAACCCAGAACAACAAGACGCTTCAACTTAATGGTTGGCGACTTCCTACCAGAGAAGAAGTGAAGAGAATATACGAGTTGGCTAAAGATGACAAGGCGGTGGGACAACAAGTGCTGAAGGGTGCGTACTATTGGACATTAGACGGAAAGCAGTCTGATTACAACAGCTACAAGCAGCAAGATGGCACCTACGTGCGCTGTGTCCACGATTTGACTCTGGATGAAATTGAAGATATTGAGAATCAACAATAAAGAAGGTTAGTAACATGAAAGAAATAAAATTATATATCGGAATCATAGCAGTGCTGTTAACAACCATGTTGACAGCCTGTTCCGATTCTATGGTTGACAACGACCCTTCTACGACCAGTGAAACAGAAGAAGGTTACTATAAAGCCAGCTTCAGAATAGCCATTCCCAGTTTCGAAGAGAACACTACCCGAAGCACCGTATTCCTCAACGAAGGTATCCGAAACAAAGAAGCCCTGAAGCTGTTCTGCTTCGACAACAAGGGACAGTTTGTGGGATTCGGCAAAATACAGGATGATTTTACTGCGGTTCTTGGATTCAGAAGAGAAAACGACGGAACCTATTATGAAGTTGACGAGAATGGCAATCACACAGGAAGCATTACCCATAACCCGGCAGAAGGAGTGAACGGCGGAGGAATCAATACCAACGGAAGCACAGAGCCAAAAGACTTCTCGGCAATGATTCCGAACAACACCTCACGTATCCATCTGGTGGCGAATACAAGCAGTGTTTACCAGACCATCAATGAAAGCGATCAGTGGAAATGGGCAGGCATGCATGAGAACCTGCTCATGACTACTTTCGAGACCAATCACACGGAAGACCAGTCTGTCATCATGCGCTACTGGGGATATATCAAAAAAGATAATCCTAAACAGCTGAAAGAATATCTGAGAAAAGATACACAAAAGAATGATTATATCATTCATCTCATAAGAGACAGGGCTAAGATTTCGGCAGAATGGAGTGCAGATGCTAAAGCAAAAAATCCCAATCTCGTAAACGACTTCAAATTGACCGTTGTCAACGGACTCTCCTACGGCACCTTGGCGCCATTCGACAGAAATAATCTGGCATTTACACCTACAACGGGAGATTCATCCTGGAAGTGGGATGTAGATTATGTTACGCCACCACTTGATGGAAGCAGACTGAAGGGTGATAACACCCAGATGTTTAACCCTACAGGCGTATTCGAAGATGCCAACCTGCCATCAGCACCTTCAAAGGTTCTGTTGTTGCATAACGGAAAGTATTATCTGATATACTTGCAGGATAAAAACAACAAACCATACCAGATCAAACGAAACTATGAATATAAAATCATCATAGACAAGCTGGATGAAAGCTGGGGATATGGCAACCATGAATATGCCTTGAAAAGTGCTCCTGTCAACAACCCATGGATTACCATACAGCAAATCGTGCCAGGGGTTTCCAATGGCAATGACGAGCTGAAAATAGAAAAGGGAAACTATCAGCTTGTACATTCGGGCAAAGGCACACAGCAGACAATCAGCTTTACCTATAAAGGTAATGATGCTGCCAGCAAGCAGGCGTCAGATTTCAAGGCAATATGGACAGAAAATCTGGCATACGCAGCGGATGCCCAGCCTGTGGTTGCAAGCTATTTATACGATAGTAACACCCTAACGGGTACTGGTACCATCACATACAACCTGGGAATCGTTGATGACAACTGGCGAGAAGGAACCATCCACCTCTACGATACCAAAAAGCATGGATTGAGCATCAATATCCATCTCTACAGCATCAACGAGGTGCAGTATCGGGTAAACGCTCCTGCCAACATCGGAACAAATGCAAATGCCGAGGCGGAATTTACCTTTACCGTTCCCGCCAACTACCCGAAGGAGCTGCTGCCAGTAACAGTGAAGTTTGCATCGGGCGATGTAGTTCCAGAGGACTGTGACATAGAGTACAGTTCTACAAGTGAGATTAACAAGACCTGGGACTGCTGGTATGTATTCAAGGCTAATAAAGCCGGCACAACATACACCGTGAAGCTGAAGAATGTCCGTCAGGCGAATGCCGGAACACGCAGCAGCTACTACGTGAAGATGGACAATGCCAACCAAGGCAATGCACAGAATTATACTTTTACATACAAATAAATTAGATTGAAAAGTTCTCGTATAATATCATTAATAAGTAAGAAGTAAAAAGAATTATTATCATTTACTATTGCAAATATCATGCGGAGACTTATTATAACTAGACTGGTCGTTGGAGCTGTAGTTGCCGAGGTGATCTCGCCTTCTATGGTTCCGCGACTTTTTTTATGCCAATTGCTTTGCCATCCCGAATATTATTTGTAATTTTGCACCCGATAGTAAGCTGGCGTAAGATGCAGCCTGGCAATTTATCAAAAAATAAAAAGTAATCAGTAATCAGAAATGAAAGCAAGACTCTTCTCTCTATTCATATTGCTGGCTTGTATGCTCATACAGGCACAGGCGCAGACAAAGGCTCAGGCACCCAGCCAGCCTCAGCAGTCGTTTCCCTATCCTGCCCTTCCCGATACACTCCGCAGCGTGGAGCAGCGTGCCGGCTATCTGAGCGAGCACTACTGGGACAACTACAACTTTGCCGATACCCTAATGCTGAAAAGCGAGGAGGTGACAGAGCAGGGCTTCGTCAACTTCATCGACATCCTGGGCAGATTCAGTCCTGCCATCGCCCAAAAGGGCATCGCCGGCTTCACCCAAAGGGCTTTCAAGAATACTGCCGCCAAAGAAAGATTCGAGAGTCTGATAGAGCATTATTTCGAGAATCCGCAGTCGCCCCTGCGCAACGACAGAGTCTACCTGTACTTCCTGGAAGAAATGAAGAATTCACCTTGTTTCGACGAGGCGGAAAAGGAACGTCTTGCCTTCAAAATCAAGACTACCAACAAGAACTTGCCTGGCGATATCGCCATCAACTTCAACTTCAAAGACGAAAACGGAATGTCCCATCAGTTGAGCGATTACAGAGACCAGAAGGTAATCCTCTACTTCTACGACCCCGACTGCGAAAACTGTCACAAGGTGTCTGCATGGCTCAAGCAGCAAACCATCCCTGCCGACATCAAGGTGCTGAAAATCATCGCAGACAACCATATCAGCCACATCTACAGCCTCAGGGCCATGCCTACGATATTCCTGCTGGATAAAGGGAATCTGGTGGTTCTAAAGGACTGTACTGCCCAAGAACTTATAGCGTATGTTTCCTCCAAGCATTAGATCAAGCATCAAGCCTGACTTTAAATCAGGCGAAATCATTTTTAAAATTTAAACTAGACTGTGTCGTTGGACGCTGTAAACCATCTATTATTATTTATCGATCAATCGCAACTATTACCATTTACATCAATTACCAATTATCATTTACTTTGCCTTTGAAGAATCGTATGTCATTTTGAATTCCTCGCGGACGTGATTGTTTCTCTTCACTACAACCACATAGTCACCATCCTTTATTTTTCCAACTGTAGCAACAAGTGTATAGTAACCATACTTGCCAGACTTACCATAGTTGCCTGTCTCAGAAACGATCAACTTATTGCCAACCAACTCTGTTGAAAACTTGATGTCAGTGTTCTCATCGAAAATCACATTCTTGTGGGTCAACTTCAACTCTCCACCTGCAAGAACCTTGCAAACCAACTTCTCTGTCATCTCTGCGCTCTGCGTATCGTCTCCGCTGATAGGAGTTCCAACCAACTTGCTGTAGCTGAGCAAAGAGAACTCAGAAGAAGAAGCTGATGAAGCAGCTAAATTATCACTAAAATCATCTCCAGATGCACTGCAACTTGTCATTCCAACAGCCATCATCATTGTGGCTATCGCCATCATTAAAACCTTTTTCATAATTTATATCATTTACTAATTGTTAATATACCAATGAAGAATATCACATGCTTCCCTGCAAGGGGGATAGCAAAGACATTGGTTAAAACAAATACCAACCATTCAGCTGGTTCATCTTTCACAATTATACTAAATGATATGCAGGATATGTTTCCTTTACATATAATGTGATTTATATCATATCACAAGTGCAAATTTAAGAAAAAAAGAGAGAAACGCCAAACTTATTGAGTTAAATATTGTAAACTATTTCGTGTCAACGCACACAATTTAATGCCGCAGAAATGTGTGCGACAACAAAAATAAGAGAATGAAAAAAGAAGGGAGAAAGGAGGGGGAAGGAAGGGAGAAAGGGAATAGCAAGGAAACAAAAAAGCGGGAACCCTTTCGGATTCCCGCTCATATCTTTTGTTGTAAAATCTCGAAGATTAGTCGAGGTTAGCCAACTTGTTGTCAGAATGAAGAACATCCTTGATCTTGTGGCTATAGAGGTCAACCATGTACTCACGAGCCTTACCGCAGTACTGACGTGGGTCGAAGTACTCTGGGTGCTCAGCCAATGTCTCACGAACACCTGCTGTGAAAGCAAGACGAGAGTCAGAGTCGATGTTGATCTTGCAAACAGCACTCTCAGAAGCCTTAGTCAACTGCTCCTCTGGGATACCAACTGCATCTGGCAACTTACCACCGAACTTGTTGATGATATCAACATACTCCTGAGGAACTGAAGAAGAACCGTGGAGAACGATAGGGAAACCAGGAAGCTGCTCCTCAACTGCTGCCAATACGTCGAATGCCAATGGAGGAGGAACGAGGTGACCAGTCTTAGGATCACGTGTGCACTGCTCTGGCTTGAACTTGTAAGCACCGTGAGAAGTACCGATAGAGATAGCCAATGAATCAACACCTGTACGTGTAGCGAAATCAACAACCTCCTCAGGCTTTGTATAGTGAGACTCCTCAGCTACTACGTCATCCTCAACACCAGCGAGGACACCGAGCTCACCCTCTACAGTTACACCGAACTGATGAGCGTAATCAACAACCTTCTTTGTCAATGCAACGTTCTCCTCGTATGGAAGTGAAGAACCGTCGATCATTACAGAAGAGAAGCCGAAATCTACACAGCTCTTACATGTCTCGAAGCTATCACCGTGATCGAGGTGGAGAACGATCTCTGGATGGTTGCAACCCAACTCCTTAGCATACTCTACAGCACCCTCTGCCAAGTAACGGAGCAAAGTAGGGTTAGCATACTTACGAGCACCCTTAGATACCTGGAGGATAACTGGTGACTTCAAGTTTGAAGAAGCCTGGATGATAGCCTGAAGCTGCTCCAAGTTATTGAAGTTGAAAGCAGGAACGGCCCAACCGCCCTTGATAG
>ERZ1034626.1256-NODE-1256-length-17291-cov-28.503597_pt1 | contig 17291 bp, 14 predicted proteins | sample MGYA00520652_ERZ1034626 | MGnify/ENA primary metagenome ERZ1034626 (study PRJEB33766, sample SAMN09781765) | gut metagenome | biome: gut microbiome | host: Homo sapiens | place: Madagascar | study: EMG produced TPA metagenomics assembly of the PRJNA485056 data... | reverse complement strand
GCAGATATACCTGCACCTTTGCGCCCTCGGCACAGACGGCGATCTGCTCCACCTCGTCCGCAGACGCGATCCATCCTTCGGTAAGCAGCCGCCCCAAGGCCAGCTGCGGCAGCAGCGCCGGGGTGCATACCACCCGGAAGGCAGGCTGCTCGTTTACATAGATAGCGGCGGCGTGCTCTGCCGGTACGGTGGCTTCGGTGCCGTCCGGCAGACACAGGCTGGCAAAGGCCGTCTGCGCGCCAAAGCGGTCGGTGATCTGCAAAGAGGGTGTACTGCGTTTTTCCATAAACTTTCCTTATATTATAAATGCAATGCTGTGTGTCAGACGGACAGTATCAACATACCGGTTCTGTAGCAAAAAGTCAAGAGTCCTCTTTCCGTAAAACGCAATGCCGGACAGCCCGCAGACTGTCCGGCATTGCGATCAAAACGTCAGATTTACAGTTTGCCCTCTCAGGCAGCGTTCTCAGAACACCGCCGGGACGATCCGCTGGGCATCCACATCCACGATGCCGTAGGTGTTCAGCCGCAGCTTCGGGATGACCGGCAGGCTGACAAAAGCAAGGGTCATAAAGGCGTCGATGTCCTCCGAGATGCCGTGGGATTTCAGCGCCGCCTTGAGCGCTTGCAGCTTTTCCTCCACAGTCTCGGCGCTCTCGGTGCTCATAAGCCCTGCCACCGGCAGCGGCAGCTCCCCTACCACCTGTCCGTTCAGTGCAAAGGCAAGGCCGCCCTTATTTTTGCGCACCGTGTTGCCCGCCAGCACCATGTCGGCATCGTTGGTGCCCGCCACGATGAGGTTGTGGGAGTCGTGGGCGATGCTGGAAGCCACTGCGCCGCATTGCAGGCCGTAGTTGCCCAAAAAGCCCAAGCCCACATGGCCGGAACGGTGATGCCGCTCGAACACCGCCAGCTTGACGATCTTTTGCGCCACGTCCACACCGGGCGCTGTGCCCGGGTGCTGGCAGAACGGAACGATCTTTTCGGTGGTCAACAGAGAATGCGGGGTCAGGCCGATCACCCGCTGCCGGGTGCCGGTCTGCTTCAGCTGCAATTGCTCCGGGGTGATCTCATCCATGTTGAAGGAATCGAACACCCGCGCAAAGCGTGCTTTGTCCACAGTAAGGGCGGCGGGGTGCAGCATTCTGCCCTGCTGCGCCACCAGTTTGCCCTTTTTGTACACCTGCTCCACCGTGAACTGTTCCAGATCCGACAGCACGATCAGGTCTGCGGTGTAACCGGGAGCTACCGCGCCGCTGTGCGCAAGACCGAAGTACTGACACGGGACAAGGGTGCCCATCCGCACTGCCACCACCGGGTCTACCCCGGCGGCAATGGCCTTGCGGATGATATAGTCGATATGCCCGCCCTGCAACAGGTCTCCGGGGTGCTTATCGTCGGTCACCAGCATACAGCGGCTGCAATAGGGCTCCCGGAACAGGGGCAGCAGGCTTTCCATGTTCTGGGCTGCGGTACCCTCCCGCACCATGATGTATTGCCCGCGCCGCAGCTTTTCCATGGCTTCATGGATGTCCGAGCACTCATGGTCGGACTGTACCCCGGCAACGACATAGGCGTTCAGCTCCTCCCCGCTGAGGAAGGGGGCGTGCCCGTCGATCTTTTTGCCCGCAGCGGTGCAGTCGCAGATCTTCTGCAGGATCTTTTCGTCCGCGCGCACTGTGCCGTAGGAGTTCATCAGCTCAGCCAGCCCCAGTACCCGGGGCTGCTGATAGTAGGGGCGCAGCTGCTCCGCTTCCAGCACCGCGCCGGACTCGTCCAGCCCGGTGGCAGGCACGCAGGAGGGCAGCATGAAGTAGACCGAAAGCGCCAGATCTTTTGTAGTCTCCAGCATAAAGTCCAGCCCCGCCGTACCGGCTACATTGGAGATCTCGTGCGGGTCGGTGACCACCGCCGTGGTGCCGTGGGGCAGCACCGCCTGTTCAAAGGCCGGGCCGCAGAGCATGGAGCTTTCAATGTGGATGTGCCCATCCACAAGCCCCGGGCAGACATACTTGCCCTGCAAGTCCAGCTCAGTCTCGCCGGTATAGTGTCCCACGCCAAGGATGACCCCCTGACGGATGGCTACATCGGCCTGCTCGATCTCGTTTGTGAACACGTTGATGACCCGGGCGTTTTTCAGCACCAGTTCTGCCCGCACGTCACCCTTTGCTGTCAGGATCTGCTGCTTCAAGGTTTCCATTTTCATAAGAACCCCCTTATCCTGTTAAAAAGCCTGCGTTCTGCTGCTTGAAAGACCTGTTTCCTTTACTTTACATGGCAATCCAGCCCAAGGCGTTTGCCACCGAGCTTGCCAGAATAATGGCTGCAAAAATGGGGCACAGCCAGCGGATCATAAAATTGAACACCGGCTTGCGGCGGAAGCGCTGACCGTCCTGCTCCACCTCCTGCGCGATCTGCTCCACGCCGATGACGCGGGACACCAGCAGGCAGGTGGCAATGGCTGCAATGGGCATCATGACCGAGTTGGTCAAAAAGTCAAAGAAGTCCAAGAACTGCATCCCGAACACCGTCACCCCGGCCAGCGGGCCGTAGCCCAGTGCCGACAGGCTGCCCAGCGCCACCATGATGGCACCGATGAGCACAGTGGAGCGGGTGCGGTCCCAGCCCAGCTCGTCCTCAAAGGTGGAGACAGCGCTCTCGGTCAGGGCGATGGAGCTGGTAATGGCTGCAAACAGCACCAGCACAAAGAACAGCACACCCACAGCGGTGCCCAGACCCATGCTGGCAAACACCTTGGGGATGGTGATGAACATCAGCGCAGGACCGGCCTGCAGGGTGTCCGGGTCGCCGCCGGAGAAGGCGAACACCGCCGGGATGATCATCAGACCTGCCATGATGGCAATGGCGGTATCAAACACCTCCACGTTCTCGGTGGACTCCTCGATGGAGACGTCCTTCTTCATATAAGAGCCGAAGGTGACCAGAATGCCCATGGCGATGGACAGAGAGTAGAACATCTGCCCCATGGCGGTGACCACGGTCATCCAGGAGAAGTTTTGGGGGTTGGGCACCAGAAAATACTTCACACCCGCCAGTGCACCGGGACGGGTGACAGAGTAGCCCGCAATGACCAGTGACAGCACCACCAGCACCGGCATCATCACCTTGGAGACGCGCTCCACGCCGTTGCGCACACCGGCAAAGATAATGCCCAGCGTGAACAGGCTGAACAGTAAAAAGGCCAGTTCAGCCTGCAGGCCGTTGGTGATAAAGGCGGAGAAGTAGCCGTCCACTGCCAGATTACTGCCGCGGCCGCACAGGTACTCGGCCAGATAGTGGATGACCCAGCCGCCGATGACCGAATAATACGGCACGATCAAAATGGGGATGATGGCGTTGATCCAGCCACCGAACCGGATGCCCCTGCCCTTACCGAAGTGAGCATAGGCGCTGACCGGGCTTTTGTGGGTCATACGGCCCAGCGCGGTCTCGGCCACGATCATGGTATAGCCAAAGGTGACTGCCAGCAGAATGTATACCAGCAGAAAAATGCCGCCGCCGTATTTGGCTGCCAGATACGGGAAGCGCCAGATGTTGCCCAGACCCACCGAAGCGCCTGCGGCAGACAGCACGAACCCGATCTTACCGGAGAATGCACTGCGTTTGTGTTGTTGTTCCATATTGTTAATCCTCTTTTCTTATCCGCTTTAAAAAATAAGCAGAACAAGTGTACCACAACTGCGGACAACTGGCAAGCAACAGAACAAACACCCCGGTCAGCGCCTGACGGCGCTGACCGGGGTGTTTACCAGTTTCTTTTTATTTTTACAGCTTATGGTACTTGCGATCCTCTTCCTCGTAGACGGGGTCGCAGGTCAGGTACATGCCCAGACGGTTCAGGGTGCTGCTGTCCACGCTGGAAAGCAGCACGGTGGAGTGCACATCGCAGCCCTTGAGGTTGGGCAGCTGGTGCATGGCTGCTGCGGCAAGCTCGCTGGAAGCAGCAGAGCTGGACAGGGCGATCAGGATCTCGTCGGTATGCAGACGGGGGTTCTTGCCACCCAGATAGTTGGTCTTGAGGGTCTGGATAGGCTCGATGGCAGCGGCGCTGACCAGATCCGTCTCCTGCGGGATGCCCGCCAGATACTTGAGCGCATTGATCAGGGCGCTTGCGGTAGCACCCAGCAGCGGGCCGGTCTTGCCGGTGATCACGGTGCCGTCGCTCAGCTCAATGGCAGCAGCCGGTGCGCCGCCGGTGGCCTCGCTGCGGGCGTGTGCCTGTTTTTCCACCTCGCGTGCACCCATGGTCAGCCCGGCCTGATTCATCAGCAGCTCCAGCTTGTAGCGCTCGCTCTCCTTGGCGGTGCCGGTGATCTTCTGCTCGCACAGGCACTTGTAGTACCGGCGCACGATCTCCTTGCGGGAGGCTTCGCAGCAGACTGCATCGTCCACGATGCAGTTGCCGGCCATGTTCACGCCCATGTCCGTGGGGGACTTATAGGGGCTCTGGCCTGCGATCAACTCGAACATCGCGTTCACCACCGGGAAGATCTCGATGTCGCGGTTGTAGTTCACGGTGGTCACGCCGTAGGCTTCCAGATGGAAGGGGTCGATCATGTTCACATCGTTCAGGTCGGCGGTAGCAGCCTCGTAGGCCAGATTGACCGGGTGCTTCAGGGGAATGTTCCAGATGGGGAAGGTCTCGAACTTGGCGTAACCGGCCTTGACGCCCCGCTTATATTCATGGTACAGCTGGGACAGGCAGACGGCCATTTTTCCGCTGCCGGGGCCGGGCGCGGTGATGACCACCAGCGGGCGCTCGGTCTCAATGTACTCGTTGCGGCCGTAGCCCTCGTCACTGACGATGCGGGCCACATCGTTGGGGTAGCCGGGGATCTTGTAGTGGCGGAAGGTGCGGATGCCCAGACTGTTCAGCCGCTTTTCAAAGGCTTCCACCTCGGCGGCGGCGGTGTACTTGGTCACGCACACGCTACCCACATACAGCCCCATCTCCTGAAAAGCGTCGATGAGACGCAGCACGTCCAGATCGTAGGTGATGCCGTAGTCGCCGCGCACCTTGCTGCTGATGATGTCCTCGGCGCTGATGACGATGACGATCTCGGCCTGCTCCTTGAGCTGCAAAAGCATCTGCAGCTTGGAGTCCGGCTGAAAGCCGGGCAGCACGCGGGAAGCGTGGTAATCGTCGAACAGCTTGCCGCCGAATTCCAGATACAGCTTATTGTCAAACTTCTTGATGCGCTCGCGGATATGCTCGGACTGCATCGCAAGATATTTGTCGTTGTCAAATCCTATTTTCATCGTTCGTTTCCTCTCTGGTGGCCGGGCACACCATACCCGGACTAAAAAATCACAAATATAAGTATACCACAGCCCGGGGTGGGGCGCAATGCAAAACAAAGCGCAGAATGCAATTCCGGCAGGATAGGCCGTTTTGGTCGGTACAGAGTTCTGTTTTTTGTTGCAGATGCCGTTTTGGGTCAGGTTTTTTGCCGGGCGGCAAGGTCTTTTTCCACCTTCCAGAAGGCCAGCAGCAGAAGCCCCGCCGCCACATAGCTGAGCGTTTCCACCCAGATATAGCCGCCTGCGATCACATGGCGCACAGCGGCATTCTGGGCAGCAGTGCCCAGCGCCGTACTGGCGCACTGGTCATAGCCGGTGCGCGCCAGCACCCCGTTGAACAGTGCACTCATCACCGAGCCGCCCGCCACGGACTGGGAGCTGTACACCGACATGGTAAGTCCGTCGGTGCGGATGCCGCTGCGCATCTCCACATGGTCTACCACATCGGTCACCATGGCAAGGAGCAGACAGCAGGTAGGCGCAGAGCCGAAGCACTTGAGCGCAACGCCGATGGCAACCGGGATCAGTCTACCCTGCCCCAGCCCCGCGAGGACGCCGCCCGCTGCGCCCAGCAGCAAAAACCACCCGCATACCTTGCGCTTGCCGAACCGGTCGGTCAGCGGCACCAGCAGCACCGAGGCCAGCGCCATGGGCAGCGCCCCCATCATGGTCAGCAGGGATTGAGATGCGCCCCATGCACCGGCGCTGCCCAAAAAGGTGTTGTCCACCACCCACTTGCAATAGTAGGTCATGGTGCTGTTCTTTAGAGAGCCGCTCCACTGGAACAAAACGCATACACCCATGATGAGCCACCACATGGGGTCGGCAGCCACCGCCCGCAGCTGGCGGCGCAGCGAGACCCGCTGCACCGGTACAGGTTCCGGCGGGGGAGCTTCTGCCTGCCGGGCGGCTTCAAATTCATCCTCCGGCCCGTACAGACCTTCCAGAATGCGGCGCTCCTCGGTGACACGCTCCCGAGTAAAGGCGAACTGTAAATAGATGGTAAGCCCGGTGAACACCGCCACCCCCAGCATGGTAAAAAACCAGCGGTGGATATTTTCCCGGAGGAAAAAGGACACCAGCATAGGGAACACCATGCTGCAAGTACCCATCACGCCCAGACCCACCATGCTGTTGATGGAGGCCAGCAGCCCGCGCTGACGGCTGTCCCGGGTGGACACCGAGATCATGATGCTGCTGGCTGTGCTGTAAATGGGGGATGCGAAAGAGTAGTACAGGTTGTACGCCACAGCGATCCACACCATGCGCGCAATGCCATGAAATGGCACGATGAACATGAGCACGCTGGCAGAGGAAAAGGTAAACACCGAAAGCAACAGCCACGGCCTTGCCTTGCCTGCTGTGGCACGGGTGCGCTCGATCAGCTGCCCTACCAGAAGGTTTGCCGCCACGATGAGCACGGTGGACACCAGCTGCAACCGGCTGAGGAACCGCAGATCCAGCCGGAGCACATCGGTGAAGTAGCTTTGCAGGATGCTGCCGAAAATACTGCCTGAGATGGAAGCACCCATAGGGCCCAGAATATAGCCGAAGAGCATCTCCGGCAGCTGGACCTTCTCGCTTTTGATCCGGGTGCGGGTGAACCGGTGGCTCCAGAAGCTTTGTCTGCGCATGGAACGGATCGTTTCCTTTCTCCCCGCAAGTGCGGGGTCTTACACATTCTTATCATTTCTATGATAGCACATTTTCCACTGCCGGGGAACTGTCCGGTGCAAAAAACCTCTTTTTACCGCAGACGGTCGGAAAATGCAAAAGGGGCTGCCGCGGTGTGCGGAAGCCCCTTTTGCGTTTATGGAGAACTTATCCGTAATGGAGAAAGAGAATGCTTGTTACTTTGCCTCGGCGGGCTGGGTCTTTTTGACAAGGCTCAGGATCACTGCCCACAGCCAGCGCCACGCAGTACAGCGCAGCGTGATCCACCACCGGGAATACGAAGATGCCGCCGTGGGGTGCGCGCAGTGCACAGCCGAAGGTCATGGACAGCGCACCGGCGACCGCAGAGCCTACAACGCAGCTGGGCAGAACGCGCAGCGGATCGGCTGCTGCGCCAGCAGCTCGTCGATCTTTTCCTTTGTGGCAAGCCCAAGGCTGAAGGCCGTGGCGCTGCCGCAGGCCGTGCCCAGACGCAGCGCCTGCGCGTAGCTGCGGCTTTGCAGATACCCGGCCACAAAACCGGCCACCATGCTGTCGCCTGCGCCCACGCTGTTGACCACCTTGCCCTTGGGGCAGCCGATGCGGTGCACCTGTCCCTGCTCGTCCAGCAGCAGCGCTCCGTCTCCGGCCATGCTCACCAGCACGTTGCGGGCGCCCTTTTCCTGCAGGGTGCGGGCAGCTGCCACGATCTCGGCGTCACTGGTCAGCACCTTGCCCACGATCTCGCCCAGCTCATGGTTGTTGGGCTTGATGAGGAAGGGATGGTAGGGCAGCACATTCACCAGCAGGTCGCGAGTGGCATCCACCACCGCGCGCACGCCCTTGCCCTGCAGCCGCGCCAGCAGCCGCTCGTAGACGCTCTGCGGCAGGCTTGCCGGGATGCTGCCCGCCAGAATGAGGATATCCCCCTCGGTCAGCTTATCCAGCTGGGCTTCCAGCTGCTGCAAGGCACTTTCCGGGATGGCAGGGCCTGCGCCGTTCAGCTCGGTCTCCTGCCCTGCCTTGATCTTGACGTTGATACGGGTCATGCCGTTTTCCAGATGCACAAAGTCGGTCTTGAGCCCCTGTGCCGCCAGACCACGCTCCAGCCATGCGCCAGTCTCACCGGCCACAAAGCCCAGCGCCACGCTCTCGCAGCCCAGCTGTGCCAGCACGCCGGACACGTTGATGCCCTTGCCGCCCAGCACGCAATCCTCGCCTTGGGCGCGGTTCACTGCGCCCACCTCCAGCGGTGCGTCCAGACGCACAACATAGTCGATGGCCGGATTAAAAGTAACGGTATAGATCATGCTTCTGCCTCCTTTACAAATGTTTGCTGCTTATACTTGGGGTTCGGACAGCGGTTAGTCAGGATGGCACCGCCGTGCAGTTCCGTGATGACCGCCGGATAAATTTTAGAAAATTTGGCGTCATCCACAAGGAACCAGCTTTCCCGGGCGCGGCGGACGGCTGCGGCTTTTACCGCTGCTTCCTCGGGATCCGGGGTGGTAAAGCCCGCTTCCAGCGCCACGCCGTTGGCGCCCATAAAGGCTTTGGTAAAGTTATACTGCTGGATGCTGCTGACTGCCGGAGCGCCCACGATGGCTTCGGTCTGGGGGCGCAGCAGCCCGCCGGGAAGATACACCCGGCAGCCCTTCTGCGCCAGCAGCCGGGCGTGCGCCACGCCGTTGGTCACATAGGTGGCCTTGAGCGCCGCACCCGTCAGCGCCCGCACCAGTTCCAGCGTGGTAGTACCTGCGTCAATGAACACAAAATCCTCGGCAGTGATGAGCGCTGCGGCGGCTGCGGCAATGCTGCGCTTTTCTGCCACAGCCAGTGTCTCCTTGGCTTCCATGGTGGGCTCGTCTGCCAGAAAGCGGCTGTCCGGCAGGGTGGCCCCTCCGTGCACCTTGGTCAGCCTTCCCTGCCGGTCCAGCTCGGTCAAATCGCGCCGGATGGTGGATTCGCTGGTGTGCAGTGCCTCGCACAGCTGCTGCACCGTCACGGTGCGTTTCTCGTTCAGCTGTTCTAAGATCAGTGCAAAACGTTCCTCTGCCAGCATGGTGTTTTTCCTTCTTTCCTTCTCACGCCTGACCGTTTCTGCGCGGTATTGGCGTGTTTTGATTGTTTGCATCTTTATTATAGCAAAAGTCTTGTCAAAATCAATCAGTTTCGGTCATTTTTGCTCACGAAAAATCTCCTCAATTTTTGTGCACCGTTGCTAACATCTGGGATACAAGCGAAACGGACTCCCTCAGTTTCCTCGCACGGGTATACCCCTTCAGCCTCACTGCGTTCGACAACTCCCGGTTATGTCCCCTCTCGTGAAAAAGTGGTTCAGGAAAGTCCGCAGACTTTCCTGAACCACGAAATAAAAATAATTTTTCCGCTGATTATGCGCAAAGCGAACGCGGAGCGCATTCTGAATCATCTCACGCAAAAAGACCACCGCACTTCTCGTATGCGGTGGTCTTTTCTGCGTTTATGTGACCGGTCGTGACCGGTTTTGGTGCTCCGGCCGGTTTACATCAGGCATCCGAGCGGGAGTAGGCGTTCTTCATCTGGCTGCTCAGCTCAAACAGAACTTTGTCCAGCGTGTCGGCGGCCTTCTCCTGCAGCATGGCGGCAATGGCGGTGTTGGCCTCCTCCCGCAGGGCGGCGCGGCTTGCAGCGTCCGGCTCGGCGGCAAGCTTTGCATCGTACTGGTTCACCAGTGCGCGGGCAGCGGAGAGCACAGCCTCCTCGTAGCGCTCGAGGTGGAACAGGGATTTATTATAGGAGGCGTCTGCCATGGCGGCAATCAGACGGCTGGTCCAGTAGAAGTTATCGGTGGACACAGTGCCGGTGGTGTTAGCCAGATACTCCGGGGTGCGCTCCACGTTGGCGTAGAAGGGCACCATGGTGTTGAAGGCGTTGGAGGCATAGGCCACCCACTCCACAGCGCGGGACTCCTCCGGCTGGTCGGGACGCATCTGCAACAGTGCCATAAAGTCGTTGCGGTTGATGCCGATGGAGCGGTATGCCCCCTTTGCGGACTTGTCGCCGTAGCTCAGGTAGGGGTCGTAGGGGGTACCCTGATAGTGGCTGGACAGCATATACTTGATGTCCTCCGGGGTCACCTTGCGCTCCGGCACCATGCACCACGGCAGGTCGTCGGACATGGGAGTGTAGTCGGCGTCAGCACCCTCCCACACCCATGTGCGGGGGTTGAGGTAGCGCAGCATATACCATGCGCGGGGGGTGTTGTAAACGTGGTCGGCGTCATCATGACTGCCAAAGGCGTCCCGGGGGTTCAGTGCGCCGTCCAAAGAGAGGTCGAGGTGGTTTTTGGCAATAAACTCCCGCAGATCGGCAGAGCAGAGGTAGTTTTCCTGTGCGCCGAAGGCATCTTTCAGATCAAAGGTGTCGATGCCCAGCTGGTTGGGCATGACCACATACACATCGTCCGGCACGCGGCGTGCGATCCAGTGGTGACCGCCGATGGTCTCCAGCCACCAGATCTCGTTTACGTCCTGAAAAGCGATGCCGTTCATCTCGTAAGTACCGTACTGTTCCAGCAGGCTGCCCAGACGCAGCACGCCCTCACGGGCAGAGTGGATATAGGGCAGCACCAGATAGACGATATCCTCCTCGCCAATGCCGCCGGGCACCTCGGGCTTTTCACCCTTGGCGGGCTGATACTCCACCAGCGGGTCTGCACCCAGCACGCGGGGGTTGGAGGTGATGGTCTCGGTGGCGGTCATGCCCACGTTGGCGGCATTGACGCCGGAGGCTGCCCAGATGCCCTTGCCCTCCACGGCGTTGGGCATGGCGGTAAACCGCAGTGCGCCCTCCGGCAGAGGGATCTCCACATGGGAGAGGACGCTGCGGTAGGTCTTGGGAAGGTCCTCCGGGTGGATCACGGTAAATTTCTTCGCGGTGAAATGGCCGGAGCCGGAGTCATCGTTGCGGGCGATCATGGTAGAGCCATCGTACGATGCTGCCTTGCCGACCAGAATGGTAGTGCAAGCCATAGGTTTTCCCTCCATATTCTATAATGTGTCTCTATTGTAGAACTTTTGCAGCAGAATTGCAACCGGGAAGCAAAAACCGCCGCGCTGCGTACCACGGCAGAGCGGCGGGAGATGGAATGCTTTTTTCAGGCTGTTACTGGGCTGCCCAGTAGAAGTCCTCGCCGGGCAGCGTACCGCCCACGGCGGCAGGGTCGGCATCGTAGAGCACCTGCAGGTAACCGGAGACGTCCGCCTTCAGTTCCTCGCCGGTCAGGCAGACGATGTTGCAGTTGGGCAGCGCCTTTTTGGCAATGGCGGCTTTTGCCACCACGCCCTGCTCCTCGCACAGAGCGGCGGTGCCGTCCAGATCGGTGTTGGCGGCGTTCACGCTCTGGGCGTAGTCTGCCAGAAAGGCGGCTACCACGTCCGGGTGCTCCTCGGCGTAGGCCTTGCGCACCACGGTCACACCGGTGATCAGCTGGGTGTCTGCCACCTTGTCCCACTCGGCGGTCAGGTCAAGGGCTACCCGCAGGGTGTCGTCCTTCAGCCCGGCGGCGGTCACATAGGGCTGGGGCAGCACGGCAATGGCGTCCTGCGTGCTGGCCATCTGGGCGGTTACCTCGGTAGCCTCGCTGTAATACTGGATGTCCACATCCTTGTCCGGGTCAAGGCCGTTGGCGGTAAGCAGATAGCGCAGCACATACTCCGGGGTAGTGCCCTTGCCGGTGGACAGGATGGTGCGCCCCTTGAGGTCGGCCATGCTGTGGACGGTGTCGCCCTGCTCCACCACATACAAAACGCCCAAAGTGTTCACCGCCACGGCCTGAATGCCGCCGTTCGTTTTCTGGTACAGGGTCGCCGCCAGATTAGCCGGGATGGCGGCCATGTCCAGCTCACCCTTGATGAGCAGCGGTACGATCTCATCCGCCGCGCCATAAAGCTGCAGGTCGTAGTCCATGGCGGCGGTGCCGACCTGTTCCATCGAGAGCAGGTTGACAAGCCCCATGGTGGTGGGGCCCTTCAGCCCGGCGATGCGCAGCGGCTCGGTAGCAGACAGCGGCGCTGCGGTCTCTTCTTCCTCGGAAGCAGCCGCAGAGGAAGCAACTTCGGACATCGCTGCGCTGGAAGCGGCAGAGCTTGCGCTTCCGCCGCAGGCTGCAAGGCTCAGTGCAAGGCTGAACGCCAGCAGTAAGGACAGGATCTTTTTCATGAAATACTCCTTTTCACACCCGGCACGCCCCGGTACGGGAAGCGGAAACCGGTCTTTTTTTGAAAAATTTTGCAAAATCATTTGCTTTGCGCGTTCCAGTTTACTATAATAGGGATAAAAATACCGTTGCGTGTGCAACGCAATTGCAGGAGGCTGCGGAGAACACTATTTTCTCTGCGGAGTTGCGATGAATAATTATCTGCCGCTGTTACAAACCACCACGCTGTTCGCAGGGCTTTCCGCTGCGGAACTCAGCACGCTGCTGTCCCGGCTGGGGGCAAGCGTGCGCAGCTACGGCAAGGGCGAAGCCCTTGTGCTGGCAGGGGAGCCCAGCCGCCGGATAGGCATCGTGCTGTCCGGCGAGCTGGAGGCCTACCGTCCGGCGCCGGGCGGGGCACGCATCCCCATTGCCCGGGTAGAGCCGGGCGGGGTGTTCGGGGACGTATTGGGAGGTTCCAGCCTGTCCAGCCCGGTCACCGTGCTGGCTGCTGCCCCCTGTGAGGTGCTGCTGCTGCCCTACGAGCGGCTGCTGCTCTCGGACGGCAGCCCCGCCCACCAGCGGGTGGTGCAGAACCTTGTGCGCACCATCAGCGATAAATATTTTTCCCTCTCCCGCCGCATCGACCTGCTGGTGATGAAGAGCCTACGCGCCAAGGTGGCGGCCTATCTGCTCAGCGAGGCCGCCCGCGCCCACAGCCTGACCTTCAGCATCCCCTTCTCCCGCATCCAGCTGGCGGATTACCTCAACTGCGACCGCAGCGCCCTTTCCCGGGAGCTGAGCACCATGCAGAAGGAGGGGCTCATCGACACTTACCGCAGCAGCTTCAAGCTGCTGGAGCCGGACGCCTTGCAGCAGATGGTGCAATAAAACCCTCTCAGGCGCTTCGCGCCAGCTCCCCCGAGGGGGGAGCTTTATGCAAGTTTTCAGAACAGTCTGCCTTCTCCGGCAGAAGAGCAAGTGTTCCCCTCTGCCGAGAAAAGCTCCCCCTTTCGGGGGAGCTGGCATCGCACAGCGATGACTGAGAGGGTTATTTTACAAAAAGGAGCAATCAAGCAATGTCCAAGCCTGTTCTCTGGATCGTGATCCCCTGCTACAACGAGGAGCAGGTGCTGCCCATTACAGCACCCATGTTTCTGGAAAAGATCCACAGTCTGACCGCACAGGGGCTGGTCAGCGATAAAAGCCGGGTGCTCTTTGTCAACGATGGCTCCCGCGACAAAACGTGGGAGCTGATCCAAGGCTTTGCCGCGCAGGATGAGCACTATATCGGCATTTCCCAGAGCCGCAACCGCGGCCACCAGAACGCCGTGCTGGCGGGGCTGATGGAGGCGCTGCACAGCGACAGCTGCGATATCACCATCTCCATCGACTGCGACGGTCAGGACGACATCAACGCCATGGATGAGATGGTGAAAAAGTATCTGGACGGTGCCGAGGTAGTGTATGGCGTGCGCAGCCGCCGGGACACCGACACCTTCTTCAAGCGGTTCACCGCCGAGGGCTTTTATCATGTGATGAACGCTCTGGGCGCGGATATCGTGTTCAACCACGCAGACTACCGCCTGATCAGCACCCGCGTGCTGGAAAGCTTTGCGGATTACAAGGAGGTCAACATCTTCTTGCGGGGTATGGTGCCGCTGGTGGGCTTTGCCCACGATGTGGTCACCTACGAGCGCCACGAGCGTCTGGCCGGTGAGAGCCACTACCCCCTGAGCAAGATGCTGGCGCTGGCCTTTGACGGCATTACCAGCCTTTCCAACAAACCTATCCGCATCATCACCGGGGCGGGCATCGCGGTGAGCCTTGTCAGCTTTATCGGGGTCATCTGGGCCATCGTGTGCGCCGCCATGGGCAGCAGCGTGGCAGGCTGGGCCTCCACCGTCTGCATCGTCTGCTTTATGGGCGGCGTGCAGCTGGTGTGTCTGGGCGTGATCGGCGAGTATATCGGCAAGATCTATATGGAGACGAAGGCCCGCCCGCGCTATATCATCTCGGAGCGCACATGGGCTCCCTACGAAAGGAAATATCACGGATGAGCAAACAAAGCTGGAAGGGCAGCACCCTTCTGAACCCGGAGCCGCCGGTACTGGTATCCTGCGGCGGGCTGGACAAGCCCAACCTTATCACCATCGGCTGGACAGGCACCATCTGCACCCAGCCCAGTATGGTATCCATCAGCGTGCGCCCGGAGCGGTACAGCCATCAGCTGCTGTGCGAGAGCGGGCAGTTCGCCATCAACCTGCCCACCGAAAAGCTGGTGCGTGCCATCGACTGGTGCGGCGTGAAGAGCGGCCGTGAGGTGGACAAGTTTGCCGCCTGCGGCCTGCACGCCGCCCCCGGCAGCGTGCTGACCGACTGCCCGGTGCTGGAAGAAAGCCCGGTCAATCTGGAATGCCGCATCACCCAGCGCATCCCGCTGGGCAGCCACGACCTGTTTTTAGCCGAGGTGGTGGCCTGCGATGTGGACGAGAGCCTGCTGGACGAAAAAGGCAAGCTGTGTCTGGATAAGGCAAACCTCATCGTGTACAGCCACGGGGAGTATCTGGCGCTTGGCAAAAAGCTGGGCACCTTCGGTTACAGCGTGCGCAAGAAAAAGCCCGCAAAGCGTAAAAAATAATGGATCTCACAAAAAGGAACCCTCTGCAAAGTTTTGCTTTGAGAGGGTTCCTTTTTTACGGGATCAAGTCCGGGCAGGCTGCGGTCTTATCAATGCAGCTTCAGCATGGCAGCCTCATATTTTTGATACCAGCTGCCCATCCATTTCAGCATTTTTTCACTTACCCTTGCTGTTATCTTCTGAATGCTCTTTTCGTAAAGCAGGCTGAGTGCAAGAGCCGCAAGCAGCCAGACAGCCGCGTACAAAAAGACCCACAAAAACAGATGGGCATATCCATACCGGTCAAAAATACAGTGCCAGAGATAGGGTCTTGCATAGGTTCGCAGCAAAATGTTTTCATGGATGATATAGATCAGCATGGCACATTTTGCAATGTGATTTACCCTTTTATTTTTAAAGTGGTTATTTCTAGCCAGACCAAATGCAGCAATGGCGATCAGGATCAAAAAAAGATTAAAATTGCTCACCCATCGCAAAAGCTGATCCGACAGCGCAGCGATCTTCAATCCAAGCAAATCGGTCAAAACCACGACGCCCACTGCACCTGCCACACCACACAGCAGAAGGATGCCGTTCACTTTTGCGCTGGAATACAGTTCCATACAATAGCGCTTGATGTAGGCAACGATCAGATATACGCTGATCCAGAGAAGCAGCATATTCGGAAAGAAAAACCTGCTTTCTATAAAGTTAAAGCCGATATACAGTACCGCCAACACAGAAACCGCCTTCAGATGCTCTTTTTGCGTCATAGATGCGATCAGACGGTTCAAATACGGATGGATGGGATAGAATAGCAGATAACAGGTCAAGTACCAGTTATTTGCAAAGAGCGTTGGGAAAAGCGAGAAAACGAAAAGTTTACCGCTTACCTCCCCCCGGATCAAAAGCGTCATACCAAGGATCAAAACAGAGATCACCCAGATATCCAGCAGCATCCCCATTATTTTTTTCCCGGATGCTTTCGTGCTGTCCAGCAAGAACCATGCAGAAGCCACGAAGAAGATCCAGTTCCCCAGTGCACCAAAATGCCGCATGACCGCTAAAAGCAGAATCGTTATATTGGTCGTTGCATGGGTACAATCCAGAAGATAGTCGCTATACGGGATATATTCGTATTCCGTTGTCAGTGTCAGTACCACATGGCTTATTACGATCAGAACGATTGCAATGATCTTCAAAAGTTCTACGCCGGAATCCCGCATTCTGCTTTTGTCCGCACAAATATTTTGTTCCATGATCCCACCCTTTCTGTTTTCGCTTTTTCAGCGATTTATGTATTTTATTGTACCACCTGTACTTTTTTCGTACAATACCTGCCTGTACAGAAAAGCCGCCGGGCAGTTTTTCTGCACGGCGGCTTCTGATGTTTCTTATGTTTCTTCGTGCTTGACCCGCTGGATCTCCCCCAAGTCGTAGGGGGTGTTCTGGTAGACGTAATAGTTCAGCCAGTTTTCATACAGCAGATGGGCGTGGGCGCGCCAGCGGAACAGCGGCGGCTTTGCGGGGTCATCGTCCGGGTAGTAGTTGACGGGCACATGGATGGGCAAGCCCTTGGCTACGTCCCGCTTATACTCGGCATCCAGCGTGTACTTATCGTACTCCGGGTGTCCGGTGACAAAGATCTGCCGCCCGTTCTCGGTGCTCATAAGGAAGGGCCCGGCGGCATCGCTCTCGGCCAGGATGCGCAGGGCGGCGCAGTTGTCCACATCCTCCCGGCAGATGCCGGTGTGGCGGCTGTGGGGGGCGTAGAACACCTCATCAAAGCCGCGCACCAGCGGGTTTGCCGGGCGGGTGACCCGGTGCTCGAACACGCCGAACATCTTTTCCGGCAGCAGCTGCTTGCGCACGCCGTAGTGGTAGTACAGCCCGGCCTGTGCGCCCCAGCAGACATGGAGGGTGGAGTAGACGTTCGTTTCGCTGAAGTCCATGATCTCGCACAGTTCGTTCCAGTAGTCCACCTGCTCAAAATCCATGGTCTCCACCGGCGCGCCGGTGATGATCATGCCGTCGTAGCGGTTGTTCTTTACCTCGTCAAAGGTCTTGTAAAAGGCCTCAAGGTGAGCAGCTGACACATGGGTAGCAGAGTGGCTGGCGGTTTGCAGCAGGGTCATGTGCACCTGCAGCGGGGTGTTGGCCAGCAGCCGGGCGATCTGGGTCTCGGTGGCGATCTTGGTGGGCATCAGGTTCAGGATCAGAATTTCCAGCGGGCGGATATGCTGCGCCAGCGCCCGCTCCCGGTGCATGACAAAGACGTTTTCCTCATACAGGGCGTCAAAGGCGGGTAAGGTCTTGGGAATGATCAGCGGCATAGGATGGTTGCTCCTTTCATACCTTATCCAGTGCCTGCGCGATATCGGCGATGAGGTCCTCGGCGGATTCCAGACCACAGCTCATGCGCACCAGCTCGGCAGGCACACCGGCGGCAGCCAGCTGCTCGTCGTTCATCTGACGGTGGGTGCTGGAGGCGGGGTTCAGGCAGCAGGTGCGGGCATC
>ERZ1034626.1248-NODE-1248-length-17314-cov-38.925778_pt1 | contig 17314 bp, 16 predicted proteins | sample MGYA00520652_ERZ1034626 | MGnify/ENA primary metagenome ERZ1034626 (study PRJEB33766, sample SAMN09781765) | gut metagenome | biome: gut microbiome | host: Homo sapiens | place: Madagascar | study: EMG produced TPA metagenomics assembly of the PRJNA485056 data... | reverse complement strand
CATTCTCCTTTTTCCAGACCAACTCTTACAGTGCGGAGGTACTGTACCAGACGGCGAGAGATTATGTGGGCGACCTGGGCGGCAGCGATAAGACCGTGTTCGACCTATACAGCGGCACCGGCACCATCGCACAGCTCATGGCACCGGCCGCCGGGAAAGTCATCGGTGTGGAGATCGTGGAGGAAGCTGTGGAGGCAGCAAAGAAAAACGCCGCAGCCAATGGCTTGGATAACTGCGAATTCATCGCCGGAGATGTGCTAAAGGTACTGGATGAAGTGGAAGAGAAGCCGGACATGATCATTTTAGATCCCCCCAGAGATGGCATTCACCCCAAAGCACTGCCGAAGATCATTGCCTATGGTGTGGAGCATATTGTTTATATCTCCTGCAAACCCACCAGCCTCGTGAGAGATCTGGAGGTGTTTTTAGAGAATGGCTACCGCGTGGACAAAGCCGTTGCCGTGGACCAGTTTCCCTGGACCGCAAATGTGGAAACGGTGTGCCTGTTGACGAGGAAAAAATAGTAAAGAGAATATAGGAATGAGAAGGAATCGAGAGATCGGTTCCTTTTTTATGCTTAAAATTAATTGATGACAAAATCAAATTGACATAGAGAAGCTTGATTGATATGATATAGACAAAATGAAAATGGCATATTGGAGGAACATTGAGATGGATAAAGTTATAAATATTGAAGAGGCATTAAAAAGAATCGAGGAGTTGGAAAAAGAGAATGCAGAACTTCGGGAGGAATTAGAGTATTACAGAAATCGTAAGTTAAGCGGTCGTCAGAAACATAACGCCAAGTGGATGGCAATTTATAATGATTTTGTTGTTGGGTATGAGAGCGGCATGACAATGGTAGAAATTGCGAAGCGAAACAATGTCAGTGAGAGGACAATCTATAGGTATAAAGCGTATTATGACAAACTGAGGGAAAAAGAGGAATAGACCATTTTTGAGGCGTTATGAAAATGGTTGCATGAATTTTGCGGTGGATTTTTTGTACCGCAAACATGAAACAGAAAATATTTGTGGTCACAGATTGTGACCGCAAAATCAGGAAGGAAATTTATGACGGAAGAGAAGAAAGAAGAAATTGCAGTAATTGAAATTACAGAAGAATACATGAAGGATCGGCTTTATGAATTCAGAGGGAAAAAAGTTATGCTTGATTCAGACTTGGCAGAAATTTATGGGTATGAAACCAAAAATTTTAAAAGGCAGGTTAAGAATAACATTGCCAAATTTGAAGGCGATGATTTTATGTTTGAATTGAATGATGAAGAAGTAGAAAATCTTTCAAGGTGCAAAAATTTCACCTTGAATATGGGAAGAGGTTCAAATATAAAATACAAACCTTATGTGTTTACAGAGCAGGGAGTATATATGCTTATGACAGTTTTGCGCGGCGAGCTTGCAATTAAACAAAGCCGTGCACTTGTGAAGACTTTTAAGAAAATGAAAGATTACATATTAGAAAATCGTGATCTTATCGGTCAGCGGGAAATGCTTCAGTTAAGCATGGAAACTGCTAATAACAGAATAGAAATTAACAAAATCAACTCAGATATGATATCTCTTGAAAAGCAGATTTCAGATGTTGCAGAAGGCTTGAAGGATGTTGTGACAAAATCTGAGTTGGCTAATATGATGAACAGCTTTGTTTCAGATGATGATGAAAAGTGGCTTATGTTTAATGCAAAATTCAGTAGTGCAGATGAGGTATATGAATCTATTTATAAGCAGGCAAAGTCGTCAATATATGTCGTTGACAATTATATTGGCTTAAGGACGCTAGTACACCTTAAGAATTCTCCGGCCGGAGTAGCTATTATTTTATTCAGTGATAATGTTGGAAATAATAAACTTCACAACATAGAATTTACAGATTTCTGCAAGGAGTACCCAACAGTAATTCAGGTGGATGGTTACAGCTTGGATGCACAGAAGGACAAATTAAAAAAATATGCAGAATTTCAGGATATGATGCTTCAGAATCTGGAGAGTGAGCTGATCAACTGATAAACCGTAGCGCATGAAGTATAGATTACATGAAAATTTAATAGAAAAATTAAAAATCGTCTATTGACACAAAAAATGGCTGTCTGCTACAATCTACGCAATTCAATTTGAATTGAAGGAGGTAAAGATAGATGATGAAACGTAAGTTGATTTTAACCGGCGCAGCACTGTCCCTGGCGGTGGCTATGACCGGATGTGGCGGTAATGCAGTAACGAATCAGCAGGCAAGCAGCCAGGCACAGCTGATCAGCATGGAAGCGGCACAGGAGGTAGCGTTAAAGGCAGCCAATATTGCAGCGGAGAATGCAGCGATCTCAGCGACGACCCTGAATGAAGTAGCAGGGACGTCCTGTTATAAGGTTGAGTTTACTTCGGGCGATTATGCCTATGCCTACACGGTTAACGCAGAAACAGGTGCAGTCATGGAAATGAGCAGCAGGGATAAGAATGCCGTCGATACCCAGGCACAGACGGAGGCGACAGCCCCCACTGCTGCTTCTGACACAACTCCGGCACAGAATTCTGCCACGATGCAGAACACTGTCCCGGCTCCGGCACAGACCGTAACCGGGACAGTGGACGAAGAAACAGCACAGAAGATCGCCCTGGAGCACGCAGGGGTGAAGGCAACGGATGCGACGATCACCAAGTCAAAGCTGGACTATGAAGGCAGACGCCAGGTATATGAAATTGAATGGTACGCAGGCGGTAAGAAGTACGACTATGAAATAGCCGTGGATACCGGTGAGATTTTAAGTTCCGGATACGATGAAAAAACAGCGGGGTGGAGTGGCAGCAATAGCGTCACTGTCAGTGAGGCAGATGCGAAGCAGACAGCACTTGACCGTGTCAGTGGTGCAACGGAGAAGGACATCTACGAATGGCAATTCGATTATGACGATGGACGTCCGGAATACGAAGGCAAGATCATCTATGGCGGAACGGGATATGACTTTACGATCGATGCATCCAGTGGAGCTGTAGTGGAGTGGGAGGTTGAGAGCGTCCGTTAGATCCGAGCATCAGAAGAAAGGGGTTGTATCCCCGGTAACAATCATGTATAGAAATGAGAAAAAGTCCGTCGGTGCATTAAGGCATCGACGGACTTTTGCAGCTCTGGGAAAATGAAAAAAGTAAATTACAGAGTCTGATGCACCTCGCGGATCACAGCATCAGCAAGCTCCGGAGCTTTAGCGGGATCAATATCATCCGGGAATTCCGCATCAATGGTGGAAGCAGCCGGGCGATAGTTCAGGCGAAGGGCATTTGCCTGAATGTAATCCGTTGCCTTGTTGTAAGTGTCCTCTGTAACGCCGTTTAAAGTAATTGTATATAATTTTGCCATAATCTATCATCCTTTCTTTTACGTTGTGGTTAATGGAAACAGTTCCTTGTTTCTGTATATAGTATATCTCTTTTCCTGAAAAAAGAAAATGGAATAAAGTAACAAATATAATAATAGGAATCATTACTATGTTTGTGAAATAGTCACATATTACCATAATGAGACATTTGTCAACTGTGTTTTACTTCGTAAAAATGATAAAATGAACCATCAAAAAGCAGTTTGCAAAGGAGGAAAACAAGGGAAAATGGAAGACAAAGATAAGAAGAAAAATGTGAAAAAAATAATCGTGTATGCAGTGCTTTTAGCACTTATTATGGGAATCGCGCTGGGAACCGGACAGATTCAAACGGAGGAATTTGGGAGGATATTTACGGTCAATGCAATTGCAGTCTGTAAATTATTGCTTTTGATCTTCGGGGTATTGTTCTTAAAAAGTCTGATCGTATGGATCCTGGGGCTGATCAAACCGGCGAATCACAGAGCCAGGTCTGTGCTCTCTCTGTTATCCAGTCTGACAAAATATATTGCGTTTCTGGTGATCCTGTGCGCAGGACTGACGATCCTCGGAGTTAACATGACTACCATCATTGCCAGTGTCGGAGTATTGGCTCTGATCGTCGGTTTCAGCGCGGAGAGTCTGATCGCGGATGTGGTGACAGGAACTTTTATGCTGCTGGAGAATCAGTATAATGTGGGAGATATCGTAGAGGTGAACGGTTTCCGCGGAACTGTTACGAGCATCGGCATCCGTACCACCTGTATCACGGACACCGGCGACAATGTGAAGATCATCAATAATTCCGAAATGAAAAATATCCTGAACCGCTCCGACAATTATTCCAAGGCTGTCTGCGATATCAGCATCCCTTATGAAACGGATATTGAAAAGCTGGAAAGTGAACTGCCGAAACTCCTTGAGTCGATCTACAAAGCACATGAAGATACTATGAAAAAAGTTCCTGTGTACGTGGGAGTGCAGGCATTGCAGGATTTCGGAATATTGCTCCGGTTCGTAGTGGAAGTCTCGGAGAAAAATATCTATTCCGGCATGCGTATTCTGAATCACGATCTGCTGCTGGGCTTCCGGAAGCTGGGCGTGGAGTGCCCTTTCCCGCAGCTGGATGTACATAACAAATAATGGGTGGATCCGGTAATAAAAGAGAAAATGAAGATCAAAGAAGATCATAAAGATCATAGGAATAATAAAATGCAGAAACAGGAAAACAATATACTACCGGAATACCAGACACTCCCGCCGGATTCCATAGCCCCGGAATATCCACCGTTGCCGGACGAATATCTGCAGAGTAAACAACCTGTGGAAAAAGGGGTACCGGAACGCAGTGAAAGCCGGAAGCGAAAAGCAATGCGCATACTCTGTATGCTGACAGCTTGTGTACTGCTTGGCTGCAGCGTGTATGGAACCGAGGCAGATCAGACGAAAATACCGGCACAGACAACGGAGGAGGTGCAGGTACCTGATGAAAACGGAGAGAATCGGGACGGCAGGGAAAATGAACATGTACAGTCCGCGACAACAGAGCCGGAAACAGATGTCGCAATAGCAGAAACGTCAGAACCTATCGAAAAACAGTATCCTCTGGAAAGCGGCACCTTATATTACAAGATATATAATGAGACTCACCTGGCCAATCCCACTGCTGACGCCTGGGAGCAGATCCTGGAAGAAGGAGAAATCACCATAGAACAGCTCCTTGCCGGAGAAGTGATCGCTCTGCCGCAGCCGGAGACGCCGGAAGGCTTTGCATTCCTGGGATGGGCGGCACATTTTTCAGGTGAGAAGGATACCTATCCGAAGTGGAGTCTGCTTACGGAAAGCTTTACCGCAGAGGATGCAGCCAGGATCAAACCGGATGAGGAAGGCAATCGCAGTGTGGATATTCACGCGGTGTGGAACTCGCAGGATCCTGCTGCATGGCAGATGATTATGGTATTGGATGCCAATGGAGGAACGATTGCAGGACAACCATCGCAGACGTATAATGCACTGACACCGAAATATTCCGGCGGAACAGTGTATTTGTGTGGATATCCGACTCCGGAACGGGAAGGGTATCATTTCGCAGGCTGGTATCTCGCAACGGATGAGGGAGACATACGGGTGGAGACTCTGCCTGCATCCCGCTTTTTTGCACAAAAAGGCGGCGAACCGGATTATAACGCTCCGTTGGAACTGCATTTGATGGCAGGCTGGGAGAAAACCGAAGAAAAGGGGAACTAAAGGTTGTTTTTCTGTGTGGGAAAAATTATAATAGGACTAACGGATCACACACAGAAAGAGGACCCCAAAATGGATGAACAGGAAGAACAGGGAAAAAAGGAAAGCACGGTGCTCCCGGAACCTCCGGAGATCACGGTGAAAAATCCAAGGATCGGTAAAGTACGTAAGCTGGAAGAGGAAGTAAAACGTCAGAATGAATTGGAGCAGCTTCGGACTAAGCGCATCCGAAAGGAGCAGGAATATATTGAGCAGATGAGCAAGGCGGTGGAAGACCATCTGCGCAACACCAGAGAGGAACAGCGGTATAACGAGGAGTTTGAACGTCTGATCCGCAAGGATGTCTACCAGATGCACGGCATCAGTGAGGACAAGCTGCAGGGAATGACGGAGTACCGCAATGCCTTGTATCAGGGAACAGCGTTTGGTATGTTTTTCCTGTCACTGATCTTGACCGGAATCTGTGGATATCTCCATGGCTTCGGCTCGGAATTATGTATTTTTATGGCTTTTTATACAGCTATCGAAGGAACGCTGCTGAACAATGGGAAGAGACAGCATGCAATATTGGATGTCCTGACGAGGGTTCTGTATCTGCTCCTGTTCCCCGCGATGCTTATCGTGTTTGTGTGCTATGAACTGGGATTTACGGAGTATGCCCTTATCGTACCGGCGCTTACGATAGCCGGAGTGGTGCTTTTGATGCTGGGAGCGGTGTCCTACTTCCTGTATGACCCGTATCGCCTGGATCGCAAGAATCATAAAAAGGCGAACCATTACATCCGTGACATCGAAAAGGCTGCCATCAAAGAAGTGGAACTGGAAGAAAAGGCACTGGCGAAGCAGGCGAAAAAGCAGGAAAAGCTGGAATTAAAGGAAGAAGCCAGACAGAAGCGTGCAGCGAAGAGAAGAGAATGGAAAAAGCGGACAAAGGAAGTCTTCTCCGGCTGGAAAGAGAGTATCCGTGAAAAGCTTCCGAAGAAAAAGCAGGAGCCGACGGAAATTCCTGAGGTTACTAAGACATCAACAGCGGCAGATCCCATGGGAGATACAGAGACTTCTGAACAGACAGAACAGACGGATGCTGTGGAGATGACGGTGACAGAAGAGGAACCGACAGAGCAGATGGAAGAATCTGAAGAGGCAGAGAATAGTGATACAGCGGACGAAGAGGAGAAATAATGGCATATTATCTGATTGATTTCGAAAATGTAAAAAGCCGTGGCATGGAAGGCGTGGAGCTTCTGACGGAGGAAGATACTGTCTGTATTTTTTACAGCGATAATGCTGACAGCATGACCTTTGACCTGCATCGGAAATTAAATGAGACGAAGGCAAACATCATTTACCACAAGGTAGCGGTGGGGACCAAGAATGCACTGGATTTCCAGCTGGCAACCTATCTGGGATATCTGATCTGCGAACAGCAGAGGGAGGGGATACACCCGAATTATTTTATCGTGACCAAGGACAATGGTTTCACCAGCCTCATGGTGTACTGGAAGGCGCAGGGAGTTCCCGTGCGGATCATCCGTAACCTCTTATGGGGGAAGAATCCTGCGGCAGAGCAGAATCTTCTGACAGAAGAGGAACAGGAGACAGAAACAGTTGTTACCGCAGCAGAGGATGTGACAGAACAGCCGCAGCCCGCACAGCCGCAGCCCGCACAGCCGCAGCCCGAACAGCCAGAGCCGGCGGAAGAGACCAAAGAGCCCATGCAGCCGAAGACTGAGAAAGCGGATGCACCCGAAGCCCTCACATTGTCGGAGCCGGTAGAAGAGACCAAAGAGCCCATGCAGCCGGAGCCTGAGAAGGCGGATGCATCCGAGGAGCCCACGCAGCCGGAGCCTGAGACGGTGGACGCGCCTGCACAACCCCTGAAGAAGCCTTCAAGGAAAAAGAGCAACACGAGAAAGAAGAGTACTGCAAAGACAGATGATAAGACCGCGGAAAAGAAAGCTGCAGAGAAGAAGCCTACTGAGAAGAAACCCGCAGAGAAGAAACCTGCAGAAAAGAAGCCTGCGGAGGAACCGGATGAACTGACTTTAGCCGTAGAAAAGGTCCTTACAGATCAGGCAATCGTCCCTCAGGTGGTAAAATTCATCCGCCAGTACAAGACCAAGCAGGGCATCAACAATGCCCTGAACAAAGAGTTCAAGGACAGTAAGCGCACCAGCGAGATTTATTCCGCCATTAAGCCCCTGATTGCCGATAAAAAGGGAAAATGATAAAAAAGATCAAGAAAATGTGAAAAGAAAGTTATTGACAATATAAAAGCAGAGTGGTATTGTTGCTATCAAACAGAAAGTGAAATTCGATGAGCAGAACAAGATCTGCATACGGAAGCATTTCAGAGAGCCGTCGGCTGGTGTGAGACGGTATGTGAGTATGACAGAGTATCCTCTGTGAGAAGTGCACTGAAGATTTTAAGTAGGTGTCACCGGTATTCTACCGTTATTTAGAAGCCTGTTGGAAATGGGATATTTGTATTTCATGGAGATGGGAACAAGAGGTCATGTGATAAAACATGGCAAGCAAAGTGGTAACGCGGAGAGCTTAGAGCTTTTCGTCTTTGGGTGCTTAAGGGTGCCTGAGACGGAAGGCTTTTTTGTTTTACGGGCAATCAGAATTTTTCTTTCTGTCACGACAAAACAACAAGACACAAGAAAGAAGGAAACAAAAATGAACAGTTTGGTAATCATTCTGATCGCAATGGCAGTGCTGGCAGCAGGCTATGTCTTTTACGGAAGATGGCTTGCAAAAAAGTGGGGAATCGATGAGAAGGCGAAGACGCCTGCGTTTACCCATGAAGACGGAGAGGACTTCGTGCCTTCCTCCAAATTCACCGTATTTTCTCATCAGTTTTCCTCTATCGCCGGGGCAGGCCCTGTGACGGGTCCCATCCTCGCATCGGTATTCGGATGGGTGCCTGTGCTCCTGTGGCTTCTGATCGGCGGATTGTTCTTCGGTGCGGTGCAGGACTTCGGTGCCCTGTATGCCTCTGTGAAGAACGAAGGAAAATCCATGGGAATGATCATTGAAAAATACATCGGTAAGACCGGCAGAAAGTTGTTCATGCTGTTCTGCTGGCTGTTCACTCTGTTGGTTATCGCAGCCTTTACTGATATGGTGGCAGGTACTTTCGTAGGTACCGGACTGGAAGATGCAAGTGTGGCATATGCTAACGGCAGTGCAGCATCCATCTCCATGTTGTTCATCCTGGTCGCTGTGATCTTCGGTCTGATCCAGAAAAAGGTTGGAAAAATGAACGAGTGGGTCAAGGCAGTCGTAGCCATCGGTCTGCTGGTAGTGATGTTTGCGGTAGGTATGAAGCTTCCGATCTATGCTTCCAAGACCATATGGATCTACATCATCATGGCATACCTGTTCCTGGCATCCGTAATGCCTATGTGGCTTCTGATGCAGCCCAGAGATTACATGACCACCTTTATGTTACTGGGCATGATCATCGGCGCTGTACTCGGTGTGGTCGTAGCACATCCCGATATGGAGCTGAATGCATTTAACGGTTTTCAGGTGGGCAACAGCAGCCTGTTCCCGACGCTGTTTGTTACAATTGCCTGCGGTGCGGTATCCGGATTCCACAGCCTGGTATCCTCCGGTACTTCCTCCAAGACCATCAGCAATGAAAAAGATATGCCCATGGTAGGGTACGGTGCCATGATCGTAGAGAGCCTGCTTGGTGTGGTAGCACTGGTAGTTGTCGGGGCAGTAGCTGTGAACGGTACGAAACCCGATGGCACTCCTTTCTCCATTTTCTCCTCCGGCGTTGCAGGATTCCTGGAGAAGATGGGTGTTCCCGTAACCGTGGCAACCGTTTTCATGACCATGTGTGTATCCGCACTGGCGCTGACTTCCCTGGATTCGGTCGCAAGAATCGGACGGATGTCCTTCCAGGAGCTGTTCTTAGGGGATACCACAGACACTGCAAAGATGACTCCCCTGCAGAAGGTTCTGACCAATAAGTATTTTGCAACCGTGATTACACTGTTCTTCGGCTATCTGCTGACTCTGGGCGGATACAACAATGTATGGCCGCTGTTCGGTTCTGCGAACCAGCTGTTGGCCGCACTGGTACTGATCGCACTGGCAGTATTCTTAAAAACCACCGGTCGTACCGGCTGGACGCTGTACTTCCCCATGGGAGTGATGTTAGTCGTAACCTTCACCGCATTGATCCAGAAGACGATCGCGTTGGTGAAAAATGTGGCTGCCGGACAGGCAACCTTCCTGGTAGACGGTTTACAGCTGATCGTTGCCGTGCTGCTTATGGTACTGGGCGTTATGGTTGCTTACAGCTGCATCTGTAAGCTGTTCGGTGCCGGGAAAAATTCAGACAAAGAGGCAGCGTAATACAGCAGAAAAATAGCAGATAAATATAGCAGAAAATTATAGAAAAGAAATATGGCAAACAAAGAAAAGATATGCTAGAATAGGGGACGGTCAGAGAGCAAAAAAGCTTTTTGACCGTTCTTTTCGTCAGAGTGGAAGCTGGCGGGGAGGATTGTAATTGGAATCAAGTAAGTAACAGGGAAAAGGATAAAAGCAAGATGAAACAGAATATGCAGGATCTGACGGAAGGATCCTTAGGGAAGAAAATACTGATTTTCAGTGTGCCGCTGATGCTGTCTAATCTGCTGCAGGTGCTTTTCAATATGGCGGATATTGCAGTGATCGGACAGTTCGCAGGATCTCTGTCTCTGGGCGCAGTGGGCTCCACGGCGACGCTGGTCACTATGTTTACCGGGTTCCTCATTGGTCTGTCCGGTGGTATCAATGTATTAACGGCATTATATTACGGAGCAAAAGATAAGGACAGCCTGTCGAAGACCATCCATTCCGCAGCGCTGGTCAGCCTGATCATGGGCGTATTGTTATTAGTGCTGGGGGTAGGCTTGTCTGAGTGGATGCTGACGGCATTGAAGACGAAAGAAGAACTGTTGAACAAAGCGGTATTGTACCTGCGGATCTATTACCTGGGAATGCCGGCACTGGCCATTTACAATTTCGGTAACGCGGTGTACAGTGCGGTGGGCAATACGAAAAAACCGCTGTATTATCTGGGATTTTCCGGAGTGCTGAATATAATCTTAAATCTTTTCTTCGTCATTGTCTGCCGGATGGATGTAGCGGGAGTGGCATTAGCAAGTATCATTTCCCAATACGTATCCGCCGTGTTGATCTTACAGGCACTGCTTCGAAGCAAAGATATCTATGCACTGCATCCCGGAAAACTGCGGATGGATCGGGAGCTTACCAGGGATATTCTGAAGCTGGGAATGCCTTCCGGATTACAGAACGTGATCTTCCAGTTCGCCAACAGCTTTGTCCAGATGGGTGTAAACTCCTTCGATGCTATTATGGTGGCGGGCAATTCCGCAGCTACCAATGCGGATGCACTGGTGTATGATGTTATGGCAGCCTTCTATACCGCCTGTGGCAGCTTTATGGGGCAGAATTACGGCGCCGGCAAAAAGAAAAGAGTGCGGAACAGTTACCTCATCAGCCTGGCGTATTCCTTCGGCATCGGTCTGCTCCTGGGAGTGTCACTGGTGGTTTTCGGAAGACCGTTTTTGTCTCTGTTTACCAGAGATGCGGCAGTTATGAATGCCGGAATGTATCGTCTGACGATTATGGGCTTTTCCTATTGTATCTCGGCATTTATGGACTGTACCATTGCGGCAGCCAGAGCTCTGGGCAAAAGCATTGTACCGATGTTCATTGTCATCATGGGCTCCTGTGTATTCCGTGTGATCTGGGTTTATACGGTATTTGCATATTTTCATACGATTCCGTCCCTGTACCTGCTGTATATGTTCTCCTGGAGCATTACCGCAGTGGCGGAGATCCTTTATTTCATACGGATCTACAAACAAAAAATGGCTCTCCTGTCGTAAGACAGAGGAGCCATTTTGTATGTGCTACGCACTACTGCTTTTCCCATCCGCTTCGGTCCGTGCCAGACATGTGCCACTGGCATATAGCACCCTATCCGATATGAGCAAGCGCGTGTGTGCTTAGATCTATTGACCCTGGTATCATAATTATTATGCAGCTTCGGCCTCTGCGGTAGCAGAAACGGCAGTGTAACGAACCGGCAGGAGACGAGCGCGTTCCAATGCCACATAGATAGTAGGAAGTAAAATCAGCTGGATGATGATGCCGGGGAGGCAGGATACGAAATATCCGGTAGCCCAGGCAGACCAGCTGTAAGAACCGCCGGCGAAGATCAGGGCACGCAGGATTCCGGTGATCACGCGGCCACCCAGCATGGCAATGATTAAAGCCGCATATAGATCAACGACCAGCTTGCCGCTGCGGAGAAACTGCATGACCAGACCGCTGATCAGGCCATAGAGTCCTAACTCGATCATCATAATGGGCATATAGCCGAAAGCGGGCATGCCGGTGAGCATACTGGATACAAAGGGTCCTAAAATACCACAGATGAGACCAAAGGGAGCCCCGCAGACCAGACCGCACAGCAGCACGGGCAGATGCATGGGAGAGAACAGGACACCACCCTTAGGGATAGCATGCAGAGCCATGGGCAGTACCACACATAAGGCAACACACACAGCGGTGATAATACTCTTGTTTAAAACGGTTAATTTTTTCATGGAATGAAACCTCCTGATAAGGATCTTTCGTGAAGATCAATTTATGATAAAGGGTAAGCATTTTTTTGTCAAGATAAATTGCAAAAAAGCATCTGTCATGCTATCATGAAACAGGTACTATTTTTACAGGAGTAAGGTTATGAAGAGCGGCGTGACAAGCGGAGGCTGTGGATGAGATCGCAAAGATTTTTTAATGATCTGGCAGAGGAATTACGGGAACTCCCTAAAGAGATACGGATCATTGCCATTGACGGAAGATGCGCTGCCGGGAAGACGACACTTGCTGCAAAACTTTTAAAGGAATTGGGCGGGGATGTGATCCATATGGATGATTTCTTCCTGCCACCTGCACTTCGGACACCGGAACGCAGAAGCGAGCCCGGGGGAAATGTGCACTATGAACGCTTTTTAACGGAAGTGATCCCGAATCTTGCATCCGGCAGACCTTTTTCCTATCGGAGATTTGACTGCTCCCGGATGAGCCTGGGAGAAGAGATTTTGGTGAAAAATAACGGCTTTGTATTCGTAGAGGGAGCCTACAGCTGCCATCCGGTATTTGGTGAATATATGGACCGGAGAGTATTTCTGGATATTGACGGGAAGACACAGGAGGATCGGATCCGAAATCGGAACGGCGAGGACAGATTACAGGATTTTTTACAGCTGTGGATCCCGCTGGAAGAGGCATATTTTCAGACCTTCTCCCCGTGGGAAAAAGCGGATTACATCAAAGTCGGGGGCTTTTGAACCCGACATCATTTTGAGAAAGAAACGAAAGGCGGGACATATGCTGCATCAGTTTTACCCGGATCATGAGGCGGATTCCGCCTATGGCATAGATTACAAAACATTATACGAAAAGGGCTATCGCGGGATCATTTTTGATATTGATAATACCCTGGTACCCCACGGGGCACCGGCGACGCCGCAGGCAATCGAATTTTTCGGCAGACTGCGGGAGCTGGGATTTCAGACGCTTCTATTATCGAACAACAAGGAACCCCGGGTGAAAAGCTTTGCGGATGCGGTAGGAGCTTCTTATATATATAAGGCAGGCAAGCCGGGAAGAGACGGCTATCTGCGTGCCATGGAGCAGATGCATACCACGAAGGATACCACACTTTTTGTGGGAGATCAGCTGTTCACGGATGTGTGGGGCGCCAAAAAATGCGGCATCGTGACCTATCTGACGCGCCCTATCCATCCTAAGGAAGAGATCCAGATCGTCCTAAAGAGATATTTAGAAAAAATTGTGCTGTTTTTCTACCATAGAGAATGCTGCCGGAAAGGAAAGTAAAATGCTGAATGATATCAATGGTTATACGAGAACCTGTGGACTGATCGGCAACCCGGTGGAGCATACCTTATCACCGGTGATCCATAACACGCTGTCCATGGTGTTGGGAGAGAATCTGGCATATGTTCCGTTTCATGTGGAGAACGGAAGACTGGAAGATGCCATAAAAGGAGCCTTTGCGCTGAACCTGTTGGGTTTAAATGTGACGGTTCCTTATAAAAGTGATGTGATCCCGTATCTCACGGATATCGATCCGCTGGCAGAGAATATCGGAGCGGTGAATACTCTGGTACGGACCGAGACAGGCTATAAGGGATATAACACCGATATGCCCGGATTGTACCGCGCCATGTGTGAAGATGGTGTGAAGGTGAAGGGAGAAAAAGTCCTGATCCTGGGTGCCGGCGGTGTGGCGAGAGCCGTGGCTATGCTACTGTTGGATAAGGGGGCAAGGGAAGCCATCCTTCTTAACCGCACGGTGCAGAAAGCACAGGAGGTGGCGGACGAAGTCAATCGTATCGCCGGCAGGAAATTTGCAAAAGCAATGCCAATGGATGCGTATGACACACTTCCGGCAGGAAAAGGGTATCTTGCAATACAGGCTACCAGCGTGGGAATGTATCCAGGCTGTGATGCGGCCGTGATCGAGGATCCTGCATTTTATGAAAAAGTACATACCGGTTACGATCTGATCTTTAATCCGCCGAAGACCCGTTTTATGGAGCTGGTGGAGGCTCAGGGCGGCAAGGCATACAACGGAGCGAAGATGCTGCTGTACCAGGGAATTATTGCGTTTGAACTGTGGACAGGCTGTGAGATCAAATCGTGGCTGGCAGACAAAGTCTATGAACGGATGCAGGAAGCGAAAAGGACAGAGGATGGGAAATAGAATGAAGCACAAGCGCAGGAATATCGTCCTGATCGGTTTTATGGGATCAGGGAAAACTACACTGGGATTAAAGCTGTCCTATCTGCTGCGGATGCCGGTGGAAGATACGGATAAAATGATTGAGAGGCAGGAAGGCAGGAGCATTTCAGAGATTTTTGCGGATGACGGGGAAGCCTATTTCCGGAAACTGGAGACGGAAATCTTACGCAAATGCGGCAGCAGAAAATACGAGTATATTCTGTCCGTAGGCGGAGGAACCCCGGTGAATCCCGTGAACCGTCCCCTGCTGCATCAATGTGGAACAGTGGTATACTTGAGAGTGTCACCGGAAGTGGTCTATGAGAGACTCAAAAACGATACCACAAGACCGCTGCTTCAATGTGAGGATCCGCTTGGAAGAATCCGGGAATTGTTAGAAGTACGGGATAAAATCTATACGGAATGTGCGGATATCATTCTGGATGCAAGTAAGGGACATTCCGATGAACTGGCAGAGGAATTACAGCTGCAGCTTCGTAAGCTGAAAGAAGCCCCGAAGAAAAAGGAGCGTGAGAAGAAAATGAAAATTTTAGTGATCAACGGACCCAACCTGAATTTCCTGGGAATCCGGGAGAAAAAAATCTACGGCACGCAGGATTATCAGTATCTGCTGGATCTGATCGACAAAAAGGCAAATGAGACCGGGGATGATATCCAGACGTTCCAGAGCAATCATGAGGGAGCCATTATCGACAGGATCCAGGAAGCCTATTTTGATGGAACAAACGGTATTGTGATCAATCCGGGAGCCTATACCCATTACAGTTACGCCATCCGGGACGCACTGGCAAGCGTGGATATTCCGAAAGTGGAAGTCCATATTTCCGATATTACAAGCAGAGAAGAATTCCGTAAGATTTCCGTGACGGCACCGGTATGCAATAAGCAGATCTACGGTCAGGGACTGGACGGATATCTGCAGGCAATTGATTTCTTAAGAGAAATTTGAAAAAAATATTCAAAAGTAGTTGAAATATGTATGCTTTTATATTAAAATATTAAAGAATTATGACGTGAAAATATTAGGAGGAATACATTATGATTTCTGCAGGTGATTTCAGAAATGGTATTACCATTGAGTATGATAACAATGTTTACCAGATTATCGAATTCCAGCATGTTAAGCCGGGAAAGGGCGCAGCTTTCGTTAGAACCAAGCTGAAGAACATCAAGAGTGGCGGTGTAGTTGAGAAGACCTTCCGTCCTACTGAGAAGTGCCCTCAGGCGCGTATTGATAGAAAGGATATGCAGTATCTGTATGAAGATGGTGATCTGTACTACTTCATGGATACCGAGACTTACGATCAGGTTGCACTGAATGCTGAGACCGTAGGCGATGCACTGAAGTTCGTAAAAGAGAATGAGATGTGCAAGATCTGCTCTCACAATGGCAGCGTATTCTCCGTTGAGCCTCCTCTGTTCGTAGAACTGGAGATCACAGAGACTGAGCCCGGATTCAAGGGTGATACCGCTACCGGTGCCAGCAAGCCTGCTACCGTTGAGACCGGAGCTACCGTAGCTGTACCTCTGTTCGTTAACCAGGGTGACAAGATCAAGATCGACACCAGAACCGGTGAGTATCTGTCTCGTGCATAATCACTGATATTCTGATTACAGAACCTGTAAGGCAATGAGCAACTTTCATAGTGGCTTATTGCCTTTTTTGTTGCTTTACAGTACATAACAGCGAAGAAATACCACATGACGCATGGGAAGACAGCTCTGGGGAGATGCTGTCTCGGAGAGGCATGGAGGTAACATATGGAAATGTTGGTTTTTGCAACTAAGGTACAGCATGCGGTCAGAGAGGCACTGGGAGAAGAATACCGCGTGGAACTGAAGGAAGTCCGGAAGAACAACGGTGTGATCCTTCAGGGACTTGTGATCCGTCGGGGTGAGGATAATATCATGCCGACCATATATCTGAATTCTTTCCTGAAGGCGTATGAGCAGGGGATTACTTTCGCAGATATTATCCGCAAGATCGTCTCTGTATACAGAGATGATGCAGTGGGAAAAGAGATCGATATCTCTTTCTTTTGTGATTTTGAGAAAGTGAAAGACAGAATCTGTTTTCGCCTGATCAACAAGGAGAAAAATAAAGAACTGTTGGAAAAGGCACCTTTTATCCCCATCCTGGATCTGGCGGCATGCTTCTACTATGCCTGTGAGGAAGGAGGAGTGATCAACGGTGTGATCCCGGTGTATCATTCCCACCTGGAGGCCTGGGGCGTGACAGACAGAGAACTGTTTGAATGCGCCGTGAAAAATACACCAAAGCTTTTCCCCTGTGAGATCATGCCCATGAAAAGTGCGTTACGGGAAATGTTGCAGGAACTGGAAGACATGGGGGAGGATATCGCCGGGAAGCTGGATCAGATCATCCCCATGATGATCCTGACCAACTCCAGGAAGACATACGGAGCCTGCTGCATTATGTATCCGAAGGTGCTGGAGCAGCTGGCGGGAAGTGTAGGAGGAGACTATTATCTGATCCCCAGTTCGGTACACGAATTTATTCTGCTCCCGCTGTCTCAGGGAAGAAGTGCGGAGGAATTAAAAGAAATGATCGCTGAGGTAAACAGCAGTGAGATCCCTCCGGAGGATGTGCTGTCTGATAGTCTTTACTTATACAGCTGTAAGGAACGTTGTGTGAAAATACTTTAAATTTAAACTGGACATATGTAGTGTTTTATGATATTATAGTCGAGGTGATGTAACAAATTTGTAATATTTGCATCCGTAGTCTAATGGATAGAACGGAGGCCTCCGACGCCTTTAATGCAGGTTCGATTCCTGTCGGATGCATTTACATCACCTTGATTATAGGGAGAGA
>ERZ1034626.1244-NODE-1244-length-17358-cov-79.640062_pt1 | contig 17358 bp, 11 predicted proteins | sample MGYA00520652_ERZ1034626 | MGnify/ENA primary metagenome ERZ1034626 (study PRJEB33766, sample SAMN09781765) | gut metagenome | biome: gut microbiome | host: Homo sapiens | place: Madagascar | study: EMG produced TPA metagenomics assembly of the PRJNA485056 data... | reverse complement strand
TCTTAATGAGCTATTACATGAATGGTATTGATGAAGGTGTTGCCAAAGGTGAAGCCAAGGGTTTTGCCAAAGGTGAAGCCAAGGGTAGTTATCACAAAAGTCTTGATATAGCGAAGAAAATGCTATTAAAGGGTATGGATGATGACTCTATCATGGAACTGACAGGCTTAACCCATGAGCAATTGCATCAATTGAAATCATAAAATTATCAGATACAAGTTCTCCCCATAAGCCAGGCGATAGATGCCTGAACTTATAGGGAGTTTTTTTGTTTGAAAGTTATTACAACCAATACGCCCTGAAAGGGCAGAAGCTCCTAGCCCAGGGCATCGCCCTGGGTAGATATGTTTGCAAACCTGTCGCCCTGTAAGGGCAAAAGCTTCAAAGAACCAGATGATTACAAAGCTTTTGCCCTTACAGGGCGCATTGCTGATTGCCATTATCCCCAGGGCGATGCCCTGGGCTAGGAGCTTCTGCCCTTTCAGGGCGTGTATGCCTATGAATGAAGCGTGTATTCCTATGAACGAGGTGTGCATGCCTATGAATGAGGTGTTCTTTCAGGGCACAAAAAAAGTCGTGGAATCTTAGAAGGTGAGTCACCTCGGCAACTAAAATTCCAACGACCAGTCTAGTCTAGTCTTCGCAAATTTGTATAATAGTAAATGATAATAATGTCTTATAATAACTAAAACAAGGGGGGAGGAAGTATTCCCAACTTCCTTCCCTCCTCTCTTACAGATATATGATTCTTAACTTTTGTATTTTGCTTACTTTTGGTAGTTGATAGTCACCGTCCAAGGCTTGTTGCTATTGTAGTGCTTAGCCTTGATGAAGAACGTACCAGTAGTACCTGTTACGGCACGTACATTCTTCATTGTGATGGTTTGAGTATTTCCGATCACACTTGGAACTTCATACTTGGTGACGAACCAACAGTTCCAGCCTGCGCCTCCGTCAACCTCTGATGTAGAAGCTACCTTTACATCGCTGCCTATTGGGTTCACATCGTTGGATGCAATCTCAATTTCTATTGGCAACAATTCCTTAGGATAGTAACTTGGAATTGTGAAGGTCAGTTTGGCATCTGAAGTTACCTCCTTACCCATTGTAATTTCAGTTGGGAACTTGAAGTCCACATTGCTGATACTGTAGAGATGGATGTTTCTAGTCAATCCATGCTTCTTATCTACCAGCTTGATGGTGGCAGTCTTACATTCACCGGCACTGATATCACCAATCTTGTATGTGATGGTTCCCTTACCGGTTGCTGCGTTATACTGTACTGTAGGTACAGGAAGCTTTCCACCATCCAGTTTTGTGAAGTTCTTGTTCTCTGTCCAGGAAACATCGAAGTCGGCTGCAGTTTGAGTAGCTTCACCCTTGTATTCAAAGTCGATGACCTGCTCACTGTTTGCAGATTCCTGTGTCAACATCTGGTAAGTACCATTTACGATGTTCATCGTGTAAGTACCATCAGAAATTTCCTGGATGATGTCTTCTACCGTAATCCATGGGTTGTTGGCAGGAGTACCATTGTATGCAAGTTCTGCTGAGCTGTAACCCAGATTCTTGCCCAATCTCTTGATGTTGATTCGGTAGAGATGGTTTCTCTTGACAGGAATCTGAACACCCTCGTTCTGGAGCAGAACCTGGAACCATTTTGTATCTCCGCCCTCGTATGTCACCTCCATGATTACCTTGAGTGGCTTTTCCAAAGAGTTTTCCTGCTCAAATGTATATTGCATAGGCAGGTTGCTGCTGTTTGGCCACATCTCTTCATTTCCTACGGAGAAATTCTCTCCTTCAGAAGGCCATCTTGTTGGATCCAGCGATGGAGTGATGTAGGTGCATTCTGCTTTCCACGCAGCTGCATCAGTCAGCATATTGGTTTCAGGGAAAGTCAGCTTTGTCTGCTCTCTATTGAATGGAGCTACCGTTCCATGCTGCATCACGTTGCCCAGTGCATATCTGATGTTTTGGATGTTTGGATCCTCCCATTTCACTTCAATCTTGGCACGGTTGCGGAGCAGATGGATTACATTGTTTGCCACTTTATCCTTGGTGAGGAAATCTGTCATTTCTTCTGGAGTATTCTTCTTGACATAACCCCAATATACCATCTTGTCGTGCTGCAGACTGTTGTTTCTGTTATCGAAGCTGGTCATGAGGTTGTTCTCATGTCTTCCAATCCATTCTGCTGACTTGTTGAAATCAATCGTCTGATTGCCCGTAGTTACTGTATTGTCGGCAGTGGCATTCGCCATGATGTGGATGCGGGCGGTTCCCGTAGGAATCGTTGCAGAAATATTTTTCTTGTCCGATCCGCCATCATCCTTGATTTCATTGGTTGCCACAGACTGGATATTCAGATCTCTGGCAAGTCCCAGGAAATAACCATCTTTGTCAAAGCATAGCAGCTTCATATCGTTAGCGCTTGCAATACCTTCGGTTGCGAAGTTAGCTACTCTGCTCTCTACTTTTGAGTAGTTTGGAACGGAGATGGTGAAGTGGGCTTGATACGTGCCTATCTCATTCTTGGAAGGAACGCCATTGTCCACCATGCTGTCGGAGCAGGCTGTCAACATTGTTAACAGCGCTGCCATTATTCCGATATATGTCTTTATCTTTTTCATTTCGTAACTTCCTTAAATGTTATTACTTCATTTGTTTATCTAACTCTTCAACCTCTGCTGGGGTGAGGTCGCGAACGCAGCGTATGGCTATGCCTTGATCAGACATTCCTGTGTCAATTTTATCACCATCCATAGTATAATAATATTGACCAGTTAATACCGTCTTGACAGGCTTTTTCTCTACGTTATTATTAGTTTTAAAGGATTCCTGCTGGAAATCTGCAATAAACTTAATCTCTGCAGCCGTAGGAAGACGCCAATTATCATACTTTTTGCCATTAACATCCACTTCTCGATATGTCTTGCAGTGTCCAGGAGCATTTTCTTTCTTTAGATAATTTGTGTAAATAGCTCCTAATTGAGATGCAATCATAAACGCAGGTGAGACAACATTATCTGTAGAATAACCATCTGCTCCCGCAATAGGGTGTGCAATATTATAGGTACTATTTTTGGTACTTGATACCTGTATGATGTACATACGGTTGTTGTTTATATCATCCCATGATCTACCATTATAAAACTCTTTTAATTCTATTCCGTAGTAACCCTTTTCGACATATCGAGCATAGTAGGCATAGTCATAGCCGTTTTTAATGTCTCTTTTGGTACCATTCGGATTCTCAGGTGAAACCCAGCCAGGTGTACTTCTTGACGAATAATAACCTTCAAAGTTCTGTGTTTCAATCAGAGGTGACTGCTTGTATTTTACTGTAGCTTCTTTACCCTCAGCATTTTTTAATGTCAAGACGATATACTTGGAGAAGCGATTCTTCGGAATAGGAGAATTAATGACGATTTTACCACCGAGATTATCTCCATCCTTTTCGTTCTGCAATAGCATCTTTGTTGGGTATGGGTAGAATGGAACTTCTTCTTGTTTTGTCTTTTCTACTTCTCTGTCTTCATAATGGCCTTTAACCCATTTCCTCTTTTCCTCATCCCAATATCTAGGTACCCAAACTTGTTCAGTTGTAGTATAGGTAACTGTTTCCTTGACAGTCTCCTTGTATCCCTCAGAGTACACTTCAGTATTTCCTTCATTATCGATGTAGTACACCTTTTTACTAAGGATCTTAACAGGGCTGGAAGACTTATAAGTCACGCTCATATCCTCAGCTACATTCTTCATATAGACAACCTTTGGAGTAACCATCAGATATGAAGTATTGGCATCGATATCAGTAGTACCGCCATCCGACCAAGGGAGAACATCATAGACAACCTTACCAGCAGTGATGTAACCAATCTCAGAGCTACCGCCCTTGTTGTTGATCTTTGCATCAATGGTATAGATGGTGTTACGGTTCAGCTTCTTGGCATCCTCACCGGTAGCCTTAGGGTCACGGACAGGAATCTTGTAATAGTTCATCTCCGTATTGCCATCGGCTGTAAGAGGAACCTGGAGGTAGATGGCTGGTGCCTTGGTATCGTCATCCCACTGAGTGGCATAGCTGTAAGTGGTTACGGTATATTCGCCACTTCCACCCTGTGCTTCCATCATTTCACCATCCTTCAAGTCAGTCTCAGTATTACTGCCGAAGATAGTAGTCTTGGCATTGTAGTTCTTCAACTGCCATTTTGCCTGACCAGCTGTATAACCTTCAACGTCAACATGAATGGTAAGGGCAATCTTGGCAGCTGCACGAGCTAGATTAACTGGAATGGTCTGTGTAGGTTCCTTGGTTACCTGGTAGTTCTGAATGCTACTCATCAGAAACATCTTGTTGCTGTTGCTGGTAGCATCGTATGGCTTCCAGATATCCTCGTCGGTCTGCACATCGCCTGAACCTGTGGCATTAGCCACAGATTTCACGCTGTAAGTATTACCTTCCTGCAGATCTTTCTCCACTTTCCAGTTATTTTGAGCAATCACTTCCTCCTTGCCGCTCTGCAAGCCGTCAGTGAAAGTCTTATCTACCTTGCACTCATTATATTCACCAAACATCTTGATGTTGAAATTATAGAGCTTATCCTCGTTGAGGCTTGCGTCAGAAGCGGTAGTTGCTCTCGAAACCTTGTTGTCAAGGATGAGAGGCTTCACGCTCAACTGCTGAGCTCCCTGATAGATGAGCTCAGAGTCTTCTGCGCAACCCACAAGGGATAATCCCATGGTGAGAGCCATAAGTGCCAGTGTCGTATTCTTATATATATTCAACGTTTTCATGATGTTTGTCATTTATTGTTGTTTATATCTCTTAGTTTACTTTATTTGGGTGAATTCCATATCGGTCTTCGTTCCCGTTCCTGTGGCTGTACCTGCGCTTCCATCAGAAGGGGCATTGATGATTACCTTCATGTTTGGACTATAGGCTACCATATAGACATGGCAGGTATAGTTGTCACGCTGGGTATAGTCGAGTACCGATCTTGGAACCACATAGAAAGGCTTAACCTCTGTAGTGGTACCGTTGCCTGTAATCACGGTCATTACGTCAGCCAGATCGTAAGAACCATCCGCATTTACCTTGTCGGCATAAATGAATCCGTAGTCTGGGCTATCTGTCTGGAGCACCCAGCTCTTGCCGTTGGTATTCATCTCCGTGAATGAGATCTTTGGTCCGAATGTAGCATTGTTGAATGCTATTTCATTACTGTTCTCGCCATTCTTCTCGATGTTAGTCTTGATAGAGATGGCATCATTGAAAGTGTATTCTGCTCCGGTTTCCCAAGGCAATACTGTTGGTAAGACATTCAGTTCTGCCGGATGCTCTGGATCACAGCCTCCTTCTCTGTCCACCTTGGCTGTTACGTCGTAGATGGTGTTGCGGTCGAGGCGATAGAGAGGCTCGTATTTGATCCAATCTGTTGTTGCGGCATCGTTGTCTTCGTAGAGGCGCTTGTTAACCGGCACCTTGTAGAAGTAATCCTTGCCATTGTATTTTGCCTTGAGCAGGATATAGGTCTGCTTGTTGACATCGATTGGCTCTTCTGCATACGGATTCTTTGTTGTCTTGTCAATCCAACTGTTAGCGTATGAGTAGAACACAGCCTTGTTGTCTTGTGTGACGGCAGGAGCAGTTACCTTGCTGCTGGCAGCAGCTTCTGTATTCAATGCATTGTTGGTGATGTTGCCCTCGGCTAGGATAGAACCATCTGCTGCGTAGTGTATCAACTGACAGGCATATTTTGTAGGATCTACTGTGTTGCCCTTGTCATCTTGTACGTTGAGGCGAATCTTGGCTAGCGCTCTCTTCAGCTGGAACTTCAGGTGGATTTTTCCTGTTACTACTTCTCTCTTCAGCATCTTGGCATCCATCACGAAAGCAGACTGCTTCTGGTTGTACTGGAAGGTTGTTGCCTGATTGATGGTGGCTTTCTGTAAATCAGCCAGGTTATTGATGTTGCCCCAGTTGTCTAGGTTTGCAACCAAGTAGAGAACGTTGCCGTCAATGTCAGAACGTGTCAGATCATTGCTTGTTAACTCCTTGTGCCTGTATTCTGTAGTTGGACTGCTACCCTTTACATCTGCTGAATTAAATGTAACCTGTTTAACGCGCGATCCATCTGGTTTGAAGACGAAGAGGTCGAGGCGATTGATCAGGTTCTCATTGAGATCTTCTGATCCATCCTCTACTGCAGCACGGGTAACTGCAGCACGGGTTTCAGTAGCAGAACCGCCTACTTTGTATTCCAGCACTACGCTGTAGTCGCAAGCAGCAGTGCTTTCTATATCATCGCTCATGCAAGATGTGTTTGCAAGCCCTAAGAGGGCGATTGCACACATCGCAAAGTATTTTGATATTGCTTTCATTGTTTGCCCTCCTTATTTTAAATAATTAGTATAATGTCCACTATTGCTCTGAAGCTTATCGTAGGCAGTTCCCTGGGTAGCCTGCAGCTGGAAGATGCGGATGCGGGTATTGGTTCCTGCAAACTTTCTTCCTTTCTGATACATACCTCCTGCATTATCAGGATTGATTTCTACTTCGTATTCATGGATACCATCCAGAGATACGGTTACGTAGAGGTCGGTATATACAGGATCGTTGCCTTTACCTTTTGCCCATTCAGTCAACTCTGTCCATGAAGCATTGTTTGTCCATGCTTTCTTGGCTTCTACCTTGATTTGATAAGGATCTTTTCGGGCGATGCCTGTAGAAACGCAGTTGGTATTATCTGTAGATTTATCATAGTTGAAAGCAAACTCATGAGTGTTGGTGAGATGAGCTTTCCAAACCAGTCCTGCAGGGCTTTCTACCTTGAAGTAGTAGGCTGCTCCCGATTTTTTATCCTCCAATATCTCATGTTCTGTATCCTTGTATCTAGGATAGTTTACCAGACAGTAGAGACCTTCTGCGTCACCTCCCTTTGGTTCCAGGGTTGAACCTGTCTGCCAAGCATACATCTGGCAATTTACATTGTTCCAGCTGATTTCAGAAGTTACCTTGTTCCAAGGCATTACCTGCCAGTCGAGGCAGAGGGCTCCACCCTGGAGGAAGTAGCCGTAAACTACGAGCTCTCGGTTGCGGATAGATGGGATGGTGAATTCCTGAGATTTTTCGATGCCGCCTTCTGCCAACTGATAGTAAATCTTACCTGTGATAGGCTTGTTGGTTTCACGAAGATAACTCAAGTTGTGTCCACCGATTTCATTATTCATGCGGTCCATATAAGTCTGAGCAGTTTCACCTGGTCCTCGCTTATAAGCAAGCGGATCTGCTACAGCCTTGATTTTGGCATTCTCTACACCGTCAAGCTTGAGGGGTGAAGCAACATAAGCAGGAGTTCCGTACTTATTGCTTGTTGCAGCCTTGTTGGCATCAGCAGTTGCATAATCCTCTTCATCAGGGAAGACATAGCTTTCTGTTGGGAAGGTGTTTCCATCTATTTCAATTTTTGTTACCTTCACATTTTCTGTCAAGGCATCAGCATCTGCCGTGCGGGCGAAATAGAAGTGAAGCTTGGAAACGGCGCGAACCAGAGGAATCGAAATTCCTTTGTTCTTTGCCTCAATCTCAGTATCAGCTACGTGTTTGGCTATTTCTATATTGGTAATGGCACGGGAAATAGGGAGACCCTTGCCGGTTGGAACCACTGTAGTTTGAGCCTTGCCTTCTGTTGTAATTCCGAATGGATCATCGAAGGTTGCCTTTTGCAAATCTGCACGGGTGATGCTGCGGAAATCCTTGCCCTTCAGCTTCTCTGCCATATTGGTACTCTCTGAGTTTGCCAGAATATAGAGGTCGATGTTTTTGAGTTCTTCACCGTTGATCTTACGCAAGAATCTCAAATTCAGCGTGTAGTTGCCGTTGACGGGTTTACCGTCAACAGCAGATGGTGTATCTTCCTTGTAAGCAATCGGATTGGCGCTTTCTCCTGTTCCTGATTTAAACACCCATACCTTGATGCTATGAATGTCGCTCTCAGCGGTAGGATTAGCCTGGGTCTCGTCGTTTCCGATGTTCCCAGCTCTGCTTGCTCTGGAAGTCGTGGCGCTGGCGGTAGAGAAGCTCAGGTTGAGGTAAGCTTCATCGCCAGTTGCAGGTGCCTGCGAATCTTGGTCTGAGCAAGATGCCATTGTGCTCAACATGAGCAAGGCTGCGATAGCCATGCCTAGCCGGCGTGTCATCTTGATCAAAGTTGAGTTATAGCGTTTCATCTTTTTAATCTTTTACTTATACTTATACTTTTCTTTCTCTCTATACAGTGTGGGTGGCACTGTTTCCTTATTTGGTTCCGAGGTCTGCATTCTGCAGATTGAGAACCCATCCGTTCACCTTGATTCTAGCATCCATGTGGTAGTCGGAACCTGGACTTGGAACGTAGAATACGAGGGTGTAGTGATCCTGGCGGTCGAGGTATTCCTGATCCTCCCAGCCTTTGTCGGTGCGCTCGCCGCAGAGAGCGAGGAACCATGGCAGTGAGTGGTTGAAGATTACCTTGCCTGTGCGCTTGTCGGTGATTACGATTCGCTTGTCGTCGTACTCCTTGCTTTCGGTGTTGCGGGTGCTAACATCGTTCTTGCGCTCGAACATTCTGGAAGAAGACAGGTCGTAAACCAGAGCCTTGTCGATTTCTTCACCTTCTACCTGGGTATTGCCGCTGGAGTTAACCACCAGTTTCTCGTTGTAAGGCACGTAGGTAATCGGCTTGTTCTGTTCTACGCCGTTTGCATCCTTTACCTTGTCGCCCTTATAGTCGAGGAGAGCAGCCGATCCCTTGATTCTTACGTCGAAGTTTTCTGCCACGAATCCCTGCTGGTCGTTATCGTAAGGAAGCATCACGATGCGGTAGGTCTTGGTACATTTCATCAAGCTCAGTTCGCCGGATGTGTCCTTGTTTCCCTTGAAGTCGAGAGATGTCTGGGCTGTGTAGAGAGCGGTGAACTTCTTGCTGTTGACAGAAGCCTCTCCGTCTTTCTTACCCATTTCCTCCTGCAGGTCGTTGATGGTAGAAACACCTGGTGTGAGTTGGGTGAAGCTGAACTCCATCTCGTCGTCACCGTCGGCTCTGCTACCTGTAGGTTTCTTGTCACGAGCCAGGCAGACGAAGGTGTATTTACCTTCCTGTAAGTCTGTGATGTCCATGCTGTGACCCGTTTCGAATTTGTCGGCTGACTGCGTATAGGTATCGAAGTATTTACCGTTTTTATCGAAAACATAGACGTTGAGGTTTTTCACTTCCTGGGAGAAGGCATCAGCGTTCTCAACATTATATGTATAATCGAACTTGAGCGACACCTTAGGTGCAGGACAATTCGTCAGATCGTCTTTCATGCATGATGAAAGCGAAGAGAGTGCGATGGCTGAGATACAAACCACTTTGCAACCGTTTTTGATGATGAAATGTTTCATATCGTTTGTATTTTATTAATTCTTTTACTTATACTTATATCTAGTGTGCCGTAGGGCGTAAGAAGTGGGGTAGCCTGCGGCATCCTTTTTTTCTTGTTGAGTGGTGCTGATTCAGCACGATAGGGGTTCCCGCCATCTGTTGGCGGCAAATATCATCTTTTTCTTTTTGAATCTCCCGGAGGCGGGGTTGCCCCCGGGAGATTGAGCGTATTGTTGTTTCAAGAATTCTCTTGAGAGCGGGAGGATGGGGTACATCCCCGAATCATTTATTTTTTTTCTGCTTGATTAACTTGAAGAATGATTTACTTCAATTCTACATCCTGTGTGCAGAGAACCCAAGGGTTAACAGAAACCTCAACATCGAGGTAGTACATTGGCTTGTTATCGACTGGATCGCCATTAGGAACGTCTGCACCAACGTTGAAGATGTTCTTTACATTCAAACGATAAACTGTATTACGCTGGATGGTATTTGTGTTAAGCCAATGATCTTCAATAACCTTTGAGTAGTATGTCTTACCTGCACGGAACACCTCGATAACGTAGTTCTGGCGGAACGCTGCCAACTCAGCCTCTGAAGCACCAATCTTACCTTCAGCAGTAATCTTCAACTCAGCCTTCAGATCATCTTTAGTCTTGCCACCGAAGAGGACTGGCTGATCTGCGTATGCATCATAGATAGCTTGGATGCTTCTGTAGATATTGCCATTGTAGCGATAGAATGTCTTATCTGTGCAGTCAGGAGTATCAGTGAACTTTGTCTCATCCAATGCTACTGTATATTCGAAGTACATAGTAGTAGGAGTTGCACCTGTATTCTCAAATACATAGTTCTTTGCTGCATCTGTGAACCAATTTTCATTATCGATGCTATACTTGCCACCTAAGCCTTCTGGTTGCTGCATGTATGTGAAGCCTGTAGCAGCTGTAGGAATCTGGAGAGCAGACCATTTCTCACCCCAATTCTGCATGATGTATGTCTTGTTAACCAAGTTGGTGATAGCATAGTGAGTCAAAGTGATGCTCTTTACCTTATCCTTTGCGTCAGCGATAGCCTTCTTCTGTGATGCTGTAGCATTCTCAGGAACAGCTCCATTGATTGCTTCAACTGATGTTGGCTTGTCGATGCGAGCTGTGATTCGGTCAAGCTTAATAGCATCGCTAAGTCTTGCAGGTGTCTCCTTGTTGGCTTGTGTGAATGTTACAGTATACTGGTCTGCATGAGAGTTATTATCGTTCTGGTTGAACATAGCAAACTGATCATCTTTTGCATAATCGCCTGCGAAACCTGTTTCTGTAGATAAAATGGCTGTATTCTCCCATGGGTTAGCAGTTGTTGTTGTATTAGCCAGGAAATATACCTTATATATCACACCTTCAGTTACGTTCTGTACTGGAACCTGGATCTCGGTCTTGCCGGTAGTTGGTGTAGCAGGTGCGGCATTTGACCACTCTTTTGCTGAAATAGTCTTGGTGAAGACAACCTTTCCTGTAGTAGTATCAACCAGGTACAATGTACCACTTGTTAACTTTGTCTCTCCAGGGGTAGCATCTACCTTTTCAGCCTGCTGCTGGGTTCTTGTACCATTGCTGGTAGGAGTCTGGACTGCCAAAGTCATATAGAAACCTTCCACCTTAGACTGTGTGCCTGCGCCACCTGCCAAATCATCATTGTTACTGCAGCTTGAGAAAGATAACGCTGCTGCTGATACCAAGCTCATAACGAGCAAATTCATTTTCTTCATAATCTTTTACTTATTAAGTGTTATACAAAATTTTTAGTTTGAGTTGCGAAATGGACGGGTCTCTCAGACCTCATCACTGGCTTCGCCCGGGGGTAATCAAATACTATTCTTTCTTTTCTTGTTCTTAAATTAAATTTTTTTGTTTATATTAATATTATTGTTTATTCTTTTACTTAAAAATCAAACTCTTACTCCACAACCTTGTTCAGCTTGTTGAGATTCTCCTGGGCACCCTTCAAGCCTCCGGCTACAGCCTTCTGGAAGTACTGCTTGGCAGCTTCGTAATCCTCATTGAGAACGGCGAGGCAACCACGGGCATTATCTACTTCGGCACCGGTGCCAGCCTTCTTCAGGTACTTCTCTGCGCTTACCTTGTCACCTCTGTCGATGGCTGCAAGGGCTGCATTCAGATTGGCGAGCTTATCTTCTGGGAACATCTTCACGGCTGTGTCGAATACATTGTTGTACTCTTCGCTTCCCTTCGGATAACTGTTTGCCACCATGTACATCTCCTGGAGAGAGAGCTTCTGCGGACGGGTATTGATCACTCTGCGAGCCTCTTCGAGGTTGAATGCCTTCACGTCGTACTCGATGGTGTAATCTGTGCGGCGCAAGCCTGGCCAAACCTTGTCAACGAGGAATCGGAATGCCTCACCAGCCTTGGCTGCGAGCGTCTGTTCCTTCTGGTCAGGAGTCATATCGCTGTTGATGATCTTGAGAGCAGCTTCCTTCTGAGGGATGTTGTGACTCTTGATGTACTCCAGTGTTCCTTCCCAATCCTCAGCAGTAGATTCTACCTTGAAGAGCTTCTTGTCGATAGGGTAGGTCTTCAACAGGTAGTTGTAGAGAGCCTGGGTACGGTTGCGGGAAAGCTTGTTGTTGTTGGCATAGCTGCCATCAGGAGAAGCATATCCGTGGAGGGTAATGGAAGTGATGGTTACATCAGGGTCGTTCTTCACGAGGTCGAGCGTCTGCTTGATGGTAGCCAACTCATTGGTATTGTTACCGAGATCCTTCACGATATCCCACTTGTTGATGCGGAAGTTGAGTCTAGCCGAACCGTTTTCCTGTCTGATCTTCACAGCCTCCGCCTTTGGCTGCTGATAAGCCTGATAGAGCTGCTGAGGAGTAACGAGCGCCTCGCCATTGTTGGTGAGCAGGTTTTCTGCCAGCAGTTTCTGGTTACATCCGCATGCATCATTGCTGATGGCGAAGTTGGAATTCTTCATCCAGTCCTGGTAAGGAGTGGAGTAAGCGTATCGGAGCGTCTGTGGCTCCTTGTTTTCACGCTTGGCAACGATGAGCGGGTTCTGGGTAGCGGTCTTCTTGGTACGCTGGTAGTAGATGTATCTCTTGTTACCCATCACCTCCACAGCCGGGAGTTTGAGCGTATCCTCACCCTTATATAAAATAGGTGTAAAGATGAGCCCCTTGTTGCTTGCCAGTTTCACGTCATCGAGATTGAGGTCCATATAGACGTTCACCTTATTGCCTTTCTTCTTGATTTCCTTGTTGAGGACTTTCATATCCTTGGCAGCCTGTTCCTGAGCGATAGCGTTAGTGCTAAACAGAATGCTGAGGGCGACGGCTCCAAGTGTCTTGTTTAAAATCTTATATGTATTCATAATCTTCAGTTTTTACTTATTATATAATAATGTATCATGAATTAGAAGACATACACCAGATTGAGTGCCGCCTTGGTAGGTCCTACGTAGTGATGCGCCTTGTCTTTCTCGAGTTTCTCACCACACTGTGGGCATTCATATTTATCCGATTTCGAATAAACGTATCCCACTCCGAGTTCAGCCTCGAAGTTCCAATGCTTGGAGAGAGCCCAGGTATAACCGTATGCAACACCTGCACCTACGAACCAACCTTCGTATCTGTAATCTTTCAATTTGGAGAAGTCGGTACCGAGGAACTTGAAGTCAAGATCTACGTTACCTATGTTATGAGAACCTCCCAGGGCGTGGAAGCCGATGAAGGAGCCCATCATCTTATTGCAGAACCAGTATCTAGCTTCTGGTTGAACAAGCCAGTGCTGCCACTTCTTGTTCTTGGAAAATGTCCACGGGTTGTAGTTGCCGGATACATCCAAGGTCCATTTTGGGGAAAGGCCAAATTCGAAGCCGAGGTTCATGGTGCTTGTAGCATCATAAAGGAGGTTCGTCTTCAAGGCCACCTTCTGAGCGACGGCTGGGCAGAAGAAACTGCCTACAGCCAGTATCGCAATTAAAATCCTTCTGTTCATACTTAAAATCTTTTAATGATTTAAGAATGACAAATGGTCTCTCTAGAGAAACGCATCATCATCTTTTACTTATACTTATACTTATACTTTTTCTTTTTCTTAATTTCCTTTTCCTTCCATTCAATAGGCTTGAAACTAGACTTTATTTATTAAAGAATAGTAAGTCTATCATTTACTCTTCTTCTACTCATCATCATCTTTATCATCTACTCCATTGTTCTTAGATGCCTGTTGGCAACTTTGGGGTTTGATTGGAAGCTCGGGCTTGAAACCGCGAACTTTGTTTTTACGATTGCAAAGATAGCGAGTTTTTCGATTGCTGCCAAGAAAAATGCGCCTAAAAATGCTGATACCGAATAAAAACCGCATAAATGAAACACTGAAAAACCCTGAAAAATGCTTTTTCTCATCTATTTTTTGCTTTTTCCACCTCTTTTTAACCTACTTTCTTAGTGTTTTCCGATTTTTCGTTGTAATTTTGCAGCGGATAAGAATAAGTTAGTAAATCAACAATGAACTCAGGACTCTGAGGTCCTGAAAGGTATGCAAAGAGCCCCAAGCGGGCAAGACTTTGATGATATATAAGTATCAACGATTGTTTAAACTATAAGTAAATTGAAAGCAAGAAATGAAAGCTAAGAACAAACTTTGGGATTGGTGTTTGCGCTTGGAACATCATTTATGCCCTGACTATTGTGGAGTGGTGGATCGCCGGAGGGTGATCGCCTTCGTCCTTTTGAGTTTTGTAGAGATACTCATTATTCCCTATCACTTCCTTTTGTTTTACATGATGAAAGCATGGGGGGGCATGTTCTATAATATAGTCCATACCCTCGCACTGGCGCTGCTGATATATGTGGTGCTGAAGCGTAAGGTGGTATTCAAGACTGGCATCTCCCTGCTCTATATCCTCGTATTCGTCAAGCTGGCGATAGACAGTATGCTTTGTCTGCACTATCAGGGCGATCGGGACAACCTGAGCGTGATGAGCAATATCTTTATCATGTTTATACTCGCCATTACCGCCCAGAGCCAGCAGCTCAACCGAACCACTCTCGGCTTTACCATCGCTCTGCTGCCAGTGGTAGCGGTAGCCATCTCGCATACGCAGATCTCCGTGCTGTTCTTCAGCATCAAGGCAGTTCTGATAGGTTTCCTGATGATTCTGTATGTATGGCTCTATAACTGGGAACCTGTCATGGTCAAGGAACTCAGACAGCCCAAGCAGATGAGGGAAGAAGAGAAGAAGGCACTGCACATGCTTGCCGACCTGAAGGATGAAGAGAAGGATATGGCGGTAAACCTGCTGAGCCGACTGAGTCCGGAGCAGCAGCAGAATATCCTGGAGCGTGCCGCAGAACAGTTGAAGACCAGCGAACTGAGCAAGAAGGCATGGGATCTGGTATGTGCCGACCTTACCAACAGTGAGCGAGTGATCTGCCAGATGGTGCTGGAAGGCAAGATGCTGAAGGAAATCTGCATCGAACTGAACAAGAGTGAATCGAACATCACCAGCCAGCGCAGCCATATCCGCAAGAAGCTGAATATGGACCGCAAGGACGACCTGCGACGTGAACTGGAAAAGCGCTTCTATGAAGCCAGAAATTCATTGGAAGCCTAGTATAAACATAAGAATGCAGAAAGGGTGTGCTCACACGAGCACACCCTTTCTGCATTCTTATACTTTTCCAATCTTACTCTTCCAATCTGAGGAATGCCTTCGGCAGGTAATCGATGAGATCGCTGGCGATGAGGCTTTCCTTGCCCAGGTCCTTGATGGCGAGGTCGCCGGCAAGACCATGAAGGTACATACCGATTCGGGCAGCGTCTGCCTGCTTGTAGCCGCGAGCCAGAAGAGCGGTGATGATGCCTGTAAGCACATCGCCACTGCCCGCCGTAGCCATACCGCTGTTGCCCGTAGAGCAGAACTCTACCTTACCATCCGGATGACAGAGGGCAGAGAAATGTCCCTTCAGCAGGATGTAGCCGTGCAGACGGTCGGCAAGCTCGCATGCCTTGTAGAGGCGCTCGGTGCAGTTGCTGCTGGTGATGCCAGCCAGACGGTCAAGCTCCCTAGGATGTGGAGTGAAGATGAGGTTCTTAGGCAACTGCTGCATCCAGGCACGGTGACTGGCAAGGATGTTGAGTGCATCGGCATCCACCACTACCGGACAGGTGCATCTTCTGAGCTGGGCAATCAGGGCGATGGCAGTCGCCTCGCTGGTTCCCAGTCCCGGACCGATGCCCATGGCGTGGTAATCTTCCGTATCTACCGGTTCGCTGAAGATGGTTTCCTCCGTATCCATCTGCAGTACCGCCTCGGGTACGGAAATCTGCATGATCTCGTAGTTTCTCTTAGGCGTATGGGTAATCACCTTTCCCACCCCCGTTCTGAGGCAGGCTCTGGTGGCAAGGACCGAAGCGCCCGACATGCCGTAGCTGCCTGCGATGAGGAGTGCCGTGCCCATGCTGCCCTTGTGGGCGAAGTCGCCGCGAGGCTTCAGGAGCTGGCGGATGTCCTTCTCCTCAAGGATGCTGCAACGGCTCTCGGTGCGCTGGATGAACTCTGGAGAGAGTCGGATATCAAGCACCTTGATTCTGCCCAGGTACTGCTGGTTGTCTGCCATCATCATCGACAGCTTCTTCTGCTGCAGGGTGAGGGTGAGGTCGGCACGGATGATGTTGGCGCTGATGTTGTAGGAATTGTCCTCGCTCATCAGACCGGAAGGCAGGTCGATGCTCACGATCTTTGCCGCACTCTGGTTGATGTATTTCACCATGGCAGCGAATCCGCCCGCCAGCGGCTTGTTGAGTCCGCTGCCGAAGAGACCATCCACCACGAGCATTCCCGCCTCGAGCTGAGGAGGGTCGAAGTTGACGGTGACCTCGGTAAACTGCTTGACGCGCTTACCCTCGATGAGTCGTTTCTTGTTGGTGGCACAGTCGGCAGAAAGCTTGTTGTGCACATTGAACAGGAATACACTCACCCCATAGCCGTCTTCGCTGAGAAGGCGTGCCACGGCAAGTGCATCGCCACCATTGTTTCCCGGACCGGCGAAAACCACGACCGGCGTTCTGTTAGACCATTCCTGCTCGATGGTACGGGTGAGCGCCTTTGCCGCCCTTTCCATCAGGTTGAGCGATGTGATTGGCTCATGCTCAATGGTGTATTTATCCAGCTCATGTATCTGAGCACTAGTGAATATTTTCATATATTAATGTATGTTATGTCCGATTATCTGATTAATTTAATGCAAAAGTACTAAAAAAAGTCGATGAATGGATGAAGTTTCACGATTTTTTCGTAATTTTGCAGAAAATATTATATCATCAAGACTATGGGCATAGTAAAAATCAAGGATAAGACCTTCAAGACCTCCATTCCAGAGGCAGATATTCTGAAGAAGGTACAGGTCGTTGCCGACCGATTGAACCAGGATTATGCGGACAAGACTCCGGTGTTCCTGGCTGTGTTGAATGGTTCGTTTATCTTCGCTGCCGATCTGATGCGAATGATTACGGTACCAAGCGAGATTTCTTTTGTGAAGTATGCTTCCTACGAGGGCACCAGTTCTTCCGGCAGCATGAAGACCCTGATGGGTCTGAACCAGGATCTTACCGGTCGCCACGTGGTGATCGTGGAGGACATCGTGGATTCCGGCTTTACCATGGCTCACATGATCGAGGATCTGAAGAAGAAGAATCCAGCCAGCATCGAGATCTGCTCGCTCCTCGTGAAGCCGGGCAATCTGAAGGTGGATCTGGACATCAACTATGCCGTAATGGAAATCCCTAACGATTTCATCGTAGGATATGGATTAGATTATGACCAAGAAGGCAGAAACCTCCGCGACATCTACACGATAGTAGAAGAATAGGGGGTGAAGCATGTGGGAGAAAATTAGTGATTATTGCTTGGATGTCTCCAAGTA
>ERZ1034626.1239-NODE-1239-length-17399-cov-20.536900_pt1 | contig 17399 bp, 14 predicted proteins | sample MGYA00520652_ERZ1034626 | MGnify/ENA primary metagenome ERZ1034626 (study PRJEB33766, sample SAMN09781765) | gut metagenome | biome: gut microbiome | host: Homo sapiens | place: Madagascar | study: EMG produced TPA metagenomics assembly of the PRJNA485056 data... | reverse complement strand
AACTGATTCAGTCGTACCTGATACCATAGAAGGAAAATGTGTGCAGGATGCAGACCGACTTGATGCTATAGGAGCTATTGGAATTGCCAGAACATTCGCATATGGTGGTAGTAGGGGAAGAAAGATTTATGATCCGGAAATAAAAGCTAAAATGGGAATGAATAAAGAAGAGTATCGGAATAATCAAGATTCTACAAGCATCAATCATTTCTATGAAAAGTTGCTCTTGTTAAAAGACATGATGAATACGACTGAGGGAAAGAAACTGGCAGAACACAGACAGGCTGTAATGCAGGAATTTCTTAATGAGTTTATGATAGAATGGGAAGGGAAAATGTGATGGAAGTAAAATTTTATGATACAGTTAATGATGAACTATTGAAGTTTGCAGTAATAATCTCACAGAGCAACGGCAAGTGGGTATTCTGTAAGCATAAAGAAAGAGATACCTATGAAGTGCCGGGAGGGCATCGAGAAACAGGCGAAAATATTCTCGAAACCGCTAAAAGGGAGCTCCAGGAAGAAACAGGAGCAGTAAAATATGAGATAAAGCCAATCTGTGTATATTCAGTAACTGGTAAGACGAGAGTAAATGATACAGGTGAGGAATCATTTGGAATGCTTTATTTTGCGGAGATAACTGAATTTGCTAAAGAATTACATAGCGAAATGGAAAAGGTTATATTAATGGATGAGTTGCCTGAGAATTGGACATATCCGTTGATTCAGCCTAAATTGATTGAAAAATATATGCAGATAGAAAAGCAGTCTTACAGTCAGATATAGCTGGCAGCAAAACAGACTATAGAATACATAAAGAATATTATCAAGCCAGGAATGAATTTACTTGAGATCCGAATGTTTTGTGAGGAAAAACTGTTAGAGTTGGGTGCAGATTCGTTCTGGTATTGGGGTGTTGGTGCATTTGTATTTGCAGGAGATGAAACAACCGTTTCTGTATCTGGTAAGCAGTATGTAACTTCGGATAGAGTTATAGGAAACAACGATATAATAACCATTGATTTAAGCCCGCAGGCAGGTAATATATGGGGAGATTATGCGAGAACTATTATTGTAGAAAACGGCATGGTTGTAGAGGATATAGGACTGATTGAAAATCCGGAATGGAAAAGCGGTCTGCAGATGGAAGAAAAATTACATATAGAATTATTACGTTTTGTCACGAAGGAAAAAAACTTTGAAGAATTGTACTATCATATGAATGAGTACATAGTAGAAAATGGTTTTGTCAATCTTGATTTTATGGGCAACCTGGGACATTCTATTGTAAAAACCAAAGGTGATAGAGTTTACATTGAAAAAGGTAATATGACCAAACTTGCTGATGTAAAATATTTTACATTTGAACCGCACATAGCATTTCCAGATTCAAAGTATGGATATAAGAAAGAGAATATTTATTACTTTGACGAAAATGGATTGATAGAACTTTAAAAGAAGGTAAAGAAAATGAATGTTATTTTTGATATGGATGGACTGATGTTTGATACAGAGAAAGTGTTTATAAAGGCTTGGGATTATGCCGGTGAAAAGATTGGAATTGGAAAAGCCGGATATATGGTCTATAAAACTTTAGGTATGAGCATTGTTGCCTCTTATGAGATTTGTAACGAAGAGTTTGGTGATCGGTATAATCAGGAAGAATTGCGTAAATACACAAAAGAATTTCTAAAAAACTATTATGAAAATAATAAAGTGCCTGTAAAGCAAGGATTGTATGTCTTGTTGGAGTATTTGAAAAATGCAAATGCCAAGTTGGCAGTTGCTTCTTCATCACCGCGTTGGGAAGTGGAAAAACATCTAAATGATGCCGGAATTATAGATTGCTTTTCCGCAATTATTTGTGGAGACATGGTTGAGAAATCTAAGCCAGCGCCGGACATTTACATAAAAGCCTGTGAAATGTTAAATGAAAATCCTGAAGAGTGTATAGCTCTTGAAGATTCAAAAAACGGATTACTATCGGCTTACAGAGCGGGATGTAAGCCCATCATGGTTCCGGATTTGTGGCAACCGGATGAAGAAATATTGCAGATAATAAAGGGCAAGTATTCCGATTTGGAACAGGTGAAAAAGGCGTTTGAAAGTGGTGAAATATAGAAACAAGGGAGGCACAACAGTGAATATTCTAGTTATTGGTGGAACACGATTTTTTGGTATACATATGGTTAATGAGCTTTTAACCGCAGGTTATGATGTAACAATTGCAACACGTGGGAAGGCATCAGATTCATTTGGGGATAAGGTTAAAAGGATATTTCTGGAAAGGACTAAGGAAGAAAGTGTACGAGAGGCATTAAGCGGTACTCATTACGATGTAGTAATTGATAAAATTGCATATTGCTCAAATGATATTAAGTATGTGATGGATGTTATAGATTGTGATAAGTATATTTATATGTCAAGCACATCTGTGTATAACCCGAAACATATCAATACCGTTGAGGCAGATTTTGATGGAATTGAAAATGAACTGATATGGTGTGATAGAAAAGCATTCCCTTATGAGCAAATAAAGCGTCAGGCAGAGTGTGCGTTATGGCAGCAGTATCCAGAAAAGAATTGGATTGCCGTTAGATATCCATTTGCCATTGGAAAGGATGATTATACAAAAAGGCTGTTGTTCTATGTAGAACATACTATGAAATCCATTCCAATGAATATTGATAATGTTGATTATCAGATGAGTTATATTCGTTCCGACGAAGCAGGAAAATTCCTTACATTTTTGGTGGGTAAAGATGTTAAAGGAGCAATTAATGGTGCTTCGGATGGTACGATTTCTATAAAGGAAATTATCGAATATGTTGAAGAAAAGACGGGAGCAAGAGCGATAATTGATAATTCTGGCGATGATGCACCATACAATGGGGAACCGGAATATAGTATATGTACGGATAAGGCAAAGGAATTAGGTTATCAATTTACAGAATTGAAAGATTGGATATATGAGTTGCTGGATTATTATATTCAGGTAGTCGAAGAAATGGATAAGGTTGATAATGGTAGATTTCATTAGATTGCGAGGGAGAAAATATGCCACATGTGATTGTAAAACTATGGCCGGGACGAAACGATGAAATCAAAAGTAACTTGGCAAAGAGAATAGCACATACTGTTGCAGAAGAATTGAAGGTAGATATGGGTGATAAGTTGGTTGGTAAGCATGAACATTGCTATGTGGAGAAGGAATTCAAGGGCAATCAGCGTGCGGATAAGAAGTAGTGAGGAATAGATGAATACACGATATTATATGGTCATTATCAAGGGTGAAATAAAGACATCCGAAATAATGTCATGTGGTTACAATAGAAATACCCAAAAATGGGATGTAAAATTCAATAATGGAAAAACATACTCGTATGCATATTTGAATGTGGAAAAGTTGACTGATCCGGAGGTTTTGAATCCTAACATGTATCGGATTAGCAGAGAAGGACGAGAGTTCTTTGATGTTAATGCAATATATGTGTTTAGAAGCAGATATGAGTCTTATTGGCATATTTGTTTTGGCAATGGGAGTGAAAGAGATTATCATCGCAGTGAGTTAAATATTGTGGAATCATGTCTTACTCAGAGTCAGTCATCAAATGTATTTGAATATATAAAGCAAATTGCCGGTCTGAGTAATATTAGGAATGAAGAAACTGGTGAAAAATTATTGTCTAAGAGATTTGACAAGATTTCTTTTGTGGGTAGTGATGTAGCTTTAGCAAAGTATTTGAATCCATCATCATTGCAAGGAAAAAGAACAGAACGCGAATATATTCCGATTTTCCCATTTGGATGCAATAACAGTCAGTATAAGGCTGTAAAAAATGCCATGGAGCATCAGATTAGTGTTATACAGGGACCTCCAGGAACAGGGAAGACACAAACAATATTGAATATTATTGCAAATATATTAATGCAGGGGAAAACGGTACAGATAGTATCCAATAATAATTCGGCAACAGAAAATGTATATGAAAAATTATCTTCTCAAAAATACAATTTGGGGTTTGTTGCTGCGACATTAGGAAGTTCTAAAAATAAGAAATTATTTGTTGAGCATCAGGATGCCGCTTATCCAGATTTTTCGTCATGGAAAACGCAAGAAGAGCCAAGTGTTTTGCAGAAGGGAATAGCAGAGCAATCCAGTCAGTTAAAAAGTGTTTTTGATAAGCAGGAAAAACTGGCGTGTTTAAGGCAGGAACTTTCACAGTTGGTTACTGAACAGGAATATTTCAATCAATATGTTAAAGAATCAGATGTTCATACAGATAGTATTAATTTCAAGAAAAAACTATCTTCAAAGCAATGGATGGTATTGTGGCAGGAATGCCAGTTGATTTCAGAAGAGAAAACGGCAATAGGATTTTGGTTTAAGATAAAAGCCTTATTTAAATATGGAGTAACCGATTGGAGCATTTATAAGCAGGATATTTCAAAGATAATTACAACCTTTCAGGCAATGTATTATCGTGCGAAGCAGGCGGAGTTGTCTGCGGAAATTGCAGATATTGAAAAGTATTTAAATAGTGTTAATAAAAATTTGCTTGAGGATTTATGCAAACAGTCAATGGTTGTCCTAAAAGATAAACTGGCAAGGAAATATGAAGGTAACAGTAGTAGGAAAACTTTTAGTGAAGATAATCTGTGGAAGGAACCATATGATGTACTGGTTGAGTATCCGGTTATATTAAGTACAACATTTTCATCAAGAAACAGCCTGAATTCAGATGTGGTGTATGATTACCTTATCATGGATGAAGCGTCACAGGTAGATATTGCAACTGGTGCGTTGGCATTGTCATGTGCAAGGAATGTTGTTATTGTGGGTGATACCAAGCAACTTCCTAATGTTGTTACAGATGATATAAAGGCCAAAGCAAAAGCTATATTTGACAGTTTTAATGTGAGTGAAGGATATCAGTATACAAACAGTTTTCTGCAATCCATTTTGGATGTTATGCCAAACGTAACACAAACATTGTTGCGAGAACATTATAGGTGTCACCCTAAAATAATAAATTTCTGTAACCAGAAATTCTATCGTGGTGAATTGATTATTATGACAACGGATAAGGGTGAAGATGATGTTTTATCGGTAGTAAAAACAGTGGAGGGAAATCATGAGCGTAACCATTATAGTCAGCGCCAGATAGATGTTATTAAAAGTGAGATTATACCAAAATATGTTTCAAATCCGGAAGAAACCGGAATTATTGCACCGTACAAAAATCAGGTAGAAGCATTAAGCAAGGAGATTACAGATATTGATGCGGCTACGGTGCATAAGTTCCAGGGTAAGGAAAAAGAGAATATTATTATATCTACTGTGGATGATGAGATATCTGATTTTGCAGATGATCCGTATTTAATCAATGTTGCTGTATCAAGAGCGAAAAAGAAATTGATGCTGGTTGTAACTGGAAATGAGCAATCAAAAGAGCGCAATATAACAGATTTGATTGATTATATTCAGTATAATAATTTTGAGGTTACTGAAAGCAAGATTTATTCGATTTTTGATTACCTTTACAAGCAGTATACTGAGGAAAGAAGGGTATACTTGCAGAAGCACAAAAAAGTATCAGAATATGATTCGGAAAATCTGATGTATTCATTGATAGAGGACATTATCTCCGCTAACAAGTATTCAAGCTTGGATGTTGTTTGTCATTTTCCGTTGAATATGTTGATTAAGAATCCAGAACTATTAAATGAGCAGGAATGTCAGTATGCAATGAATCCAGCAACACATTTAGATTTTCTGATTTATAACAGAATTGGTAAAAAGCCTGTGTTGGCGATTGAGGTTGACGGATATGAATACCATAAAGAGGATACTGTTCAGGCTTCAAGAGATTTATTGAAAAATCATATTATGGAGTCGTATGAAATTTCATTACTGAGATTTAAGACTAATGGTAGCGGTGAAAGAGAAAAGATTGTAGAGATGCTAGATAAGTTTGTTTGATAGCGTGAAAAGAAAAAGGAGAAATTACCATGGCTGTATCTTATAAAAGATTATGGAAATTATTAGTGGATAAAGAAATGAGCAAATCGGATTTGCGTAAGAAGGCAGAAATTGCTCCTAATACAATGACAAAGCTTCGCCGTGATGAAGAGGTGAGCCTAACGATTCTTAGCAAAATCTGCAAAACTTTACATGCAGATTTTGGGGATATTGTGGAGTATGTGCCGGATGCAGAAATATGGGATTTGTATAATGAGAACAGAGAGCTTCTGGGAAAAGACCATGTAAGAGGAGAGCAGCTACCGATAGATGGATATCATTTGGTGGTGCATGTATGGATTCGTAATTCAAAGGGAGAGTACCTTATTTCGCAGCGTTCTGCAAATAGGCCAACATATCCTTTGATGTGGGAATGTGTAGGTGGTTCGGTTGTGAAGGGAGAAGATAGTTTACAGGGAGCAATTCGTGAGGCAAAGGAAGAGGTTGGCGTTGATTTAATGCCGGAAAATGGACAAGTGCTTTTTACAAAGACACGAAAAATCATTGAGGGAAAAATCTTTAATGATATTATGGATGTTTGGCTGTTTGAATATGACGGAGAGGTTGATTTAGGCAATGCCACAACGGATGAAGTGGCACAGGTTGCCTGGATGAATCGGGAACAAATAAAAGAATTGTTCGAGCAAGAAGTGTTTGTGGGCACATTAGAATACTTCTTTACGGAAGTGGACAAGTAGTAAATAAAATAGGTGGTGTTTTAGTGACTAACTCAGAAAAACTATTAAGTTCTTTTTCGGAAGATTTCTTTTATAAAGAGCTTGTATATGCTGATTTGAAATTCGTTCCAGAAGGTGGGACAGAGATAGAATTAGCGGATTTAATTATAAATCTTGAAGATGTTATCCTGGCAATTCAATTAAAGGAACGGAATGAAAGGGATAGGACGCAGGACAAAAATGTAGAAGAAAAGTGGCTGAAAAAGAAATGTAAAAAAGCAAAGGAACAGATAAAGGATACAATTTTGTTTATCAATAATGAAAAAGTCTCTTTCGTAAATGCTAGAGGAAAAGAAACAAAGATTAATCCTAATGCGGAAATTGTTCCGTTGGTTGTTTTTGAAAATGTTAGTATATCAGAATATGAACATTTACTTCGTAGTCATACTGCTGATGGTTTATCAGTTAATTGTATGTCAATAGATGACTTTCAGCTTATGTGTCAAGAATTAGTGTCTCCAATAGAAATAATAGAATATGTAAAATGGAGAAAAGCGTTTTATGAAAAAAACGGTGCAATTAATTTATTGATTACAGAAACAAAGAAAGGGTTCTTTCTAAGGAAGCCTCAGAAACAAGAAACTTTGGTATATCAATATTTATATGAACAATATGGGGATGATGTATTAGCGGAAGAAAATTTTTATTATGAGCTTTTTAGAAAATATGTATCCGTTTTATATGAGCATATAGAAGTGGTATCAGAACCTGATGGATGTTATGAAGTGATAAAATTTTTGGCACATTTGTTTAGGGATGAAATAAGGTGTTTTGTTGAAAGAGTTGAGAAAGCACTTGTAATAGCGAAAAGAAAAAGATTTGAATTAGTAGGCACATTGCGTAATTCACAAAAGGAATATGCTATGGTCTTTACTGCTACAGAGCAAGGAGAACAGATACCATCGGAGAAATTATTGTCTGGAGTTTTTGAAAAACAAAAAGTTCACACTTTATTGCAGATAATAACATATTGGATTGATGACGATGAATACAGAATAGATTTTGTTCTGTGGCAAGATAATAGAAGTATATAGGATAAGTTGTATGTGAGAAAGGAGAAATTTTTAACATGAGCGATAATTTTGATTTAGATATTATAAAGAATGATGCGGAACTTGAAAAATTATGTACTGATTCAGTAGAATTAATAAATTATGCAAGAAATGTTGTTGTGAATCACGTAAATACAGTGCAGATAATGACTTATTATTCATTAGGTAGATGGATTGTGGAAACACAACAAATGGGAGAATCGCGAGCAAAATATGGAAGTAAAGTTATTAAAACATTATCAGAAAAGCTTCAGAAAGAGTTTGGTAAGGGATTTTCAGAAGATACTTTAAAGAATGCCAGAAAATTTTATTTGACATATAAAGAACGAATAAACGAAACGGTGTTTAGCCTTTTTGCAATTGAAAAAAGTGAAACAGTGTTTAGCCTTTTTGAAAAAGAGCCACCTTTTATTGTTTCGTGGTCACATTATTTACAGTTAATGCGCATAGAAAATGAAGCTGAACGTAGTTTTTATGAAATTGAAGCGGCAAAAACAGGATGGGGAGTTCGTACTTTGCAGCGACAATATAATTCCAGTCTATATGAGCGTTTGGCGTTGAGCAGAGATAAAGAAGGTGTTTTACGCCTTGCAACAGAGGGGAATGTTATTACGAAGCCGGAAGATATTATAAAGCAACCTACAGTTTTGGAATTTCTGGGAATGGAAGAAAAAGCGAAGTATTCAGAAACAGACTTGGAAACAGCCCTTATTAATAAATTACAGAAATTTTTGTTGGAATTGGGAAAGGGGTATCTTTTCGAGGCAAGACAGAAACGGTTTACATATGATGAAGAAAATTTTTATGTGGATTTAGTATTTTATAATCGTTTGTTACGTTGTTATGTGTTGATAGACCTTAAAGTGGATAAACTGACGCATCAGGATATTGGACAGATGCAGATGTATGTTAATTATTATGATAGATATGAAAAATTAGAAGATGAAAATCCCACAATAGGTATTCTTCTGTGCAAAGAAAAGAATGATGCTTTAGTTGAGATTACTTTACCCAAAGATGCAAATATTTATGCATCAGAGTACAAATTATATTTGCCGGATAAGAAGTTGCTCCAACAGAAATTGAAGGAATGGATTGAAGAGGAAGAAGAATAAATAGATAAAAGGAATAATGTTTGCTGTGAGATAGAAAGTAAATTAGGATGGTGGTAAAAATGGAAGAAAATTTGTTTGCTGGTATAGCGGATGCATATTGGTATGAATGGTATGCAGGGCTTGAGAAGGTGCTTGACTTACTAAATCCTGATTCTGGTGTTGTTGGAGTAACATTACAGGCTTCTCAGCAACAGGGGCTGGATGATATTGTAGTAAGATATGATGATAAAAAAATGGAGTGCATTCAGGTAAAACATACCAGAACAGACGCTACTTTAACATATACCTATTTATTTTGCCAACATACAGAAAATGGAAAAACAAAGGCGGCGTTGATTAAAGAATATAGCGATGATTGGAAAAGAGTCAAAGATACATATAGGCGGTGTGTTCCGATTATATATACAAATAAAATAATTGGAAATAAAAGTTATACACCTACAGGAGATAAAGGTTATAAAAGACCGCCTTTAAAAGATTTTTGGTCAGCATTGAAAGACGAATTGAATGTTGCTGATTCTATTGCAGATGTTAAGTTTTCTGCAATGGTAAATGATTCTAAGTCGTCAGAGCGTGAAAAAGGAAAAATGTATAAAGAAGCATTTGTCAATATTTTATGCCAAATACCATCATTATCTGATGAAGAGAAGTTTATTTTTTTAAAAGAATTTCAGCTTTATTCTGATGAAAAAAATGATCTTGATAATATAAAGAAAACAGTTGATGGGAAAATATCGTACCTTTTAAATATTGATGGACGCCAATGTGATAAATATCATAACCGATTACTAAGAGGGCTTACAGAGTGGACAGTTTCTACTCGTTTTGAAGAAGAAATTACAAAAGAGAAGGTTTTATCAGTATTGGGATTGAAAAAAGATGAAATTGTTGGAGAACATAATTTTGCAACAGAAGAGCCATTTTTTCAGTCACGTGTACAATGGATTAAAAATTTGAAAGATGAAATTTTCAGAGTAAATAAAGGCGTGTTTTTCATATCTGGTGAGCCAGGCTCTGGAAAAACTAATATTATTAACTATTTAGCAAATGAAGATAATAGCATTATTACAACAAGGTTCCATTCATTTAAGCCGATACAGGTGGAGTATGATGTGATGCCGGCGGATGAGGGGATATATTCGTCAGAGGATTTTTGGAAAAATACTTTGATTCAAATAAAAGATAAATTTGAAGGGTGCATGGAAAAATATAATGTTCCCGTAGCAGTTGAAGCTATTAATTCGATTGACAGAAAAATTAAAGAAGTCCTACGCTTGGCAAACTGTTTGTATAAAAAAACAGGAAAAACAACTGTTATTGCGGTAGATGGGATAGATCATGCAGCACGTGCAGGAAAGAAGAATACATTTTTAAAAACTTTACCATCTCCGAGTCGTTTGCCAGAAGGAGTCGTGTTTTTGCTTGCTGGGCAGCCATATTCAAATAACCCAGAGTATCCTGTATGGATAGACGGAGATGATGTAATAACAAAGACTGTGCCGGCATTGGATTGTGATGATATTAAGCAGTTATTAACAAATGGTAATATATATTTTGGAGATGTCACGGTTGAGGAAATTGCAGAATATATTCTTTCAGTAACAAAAGGAAATACTTTGTCGGTTATGTATGCGGTTTATGATGCTAAGGGGCATGATTCTATCTATAATTATGAAAAATATATCACAGAAAGAAAGCTGGCGAATGGCGTCGATGCTTACTATGATTATATTTGGCAAAAAGCAATGGACAAGTGGGGTAATCAGTATAAGCATGTCGAGGTAGTATTATCTGGAACTATGACATTAATAAATCGAGGGATAACTTTAGAATTGCTACAGACACTGCTTCAGGATCTTATTAAGATAACGGATATTCAGCTTGTATGCTGGATGCAGGGCATAGAACCACTTATTGTTCAAAATGATAAAGGGGCTTATTCGGCATACGTAAATGATGTTCGGTTATTTTTAAGGAAGATATTTGAAAAATCCGGTGAGAGCAAGCGTATAGTGGCTGATAAAGTTTGTGAGTATATATTAAAAGAAAATACTAATGTTGCACTAAAGCATGATTCTCTGTTCAGAAGTTTGATTATGGCTAACCGCAGAAAAGAAATACCACGATATTTTAATGCAAAATATGCCTATGAAGCAGTAATCGAAAATCGTCCGTTAAACGAATTAGAGGATCAAACATATACGGTACTTGAAGTATTGGCAGAGAATGGAGAACTGGAATGTTTGGTTGATGTATCATGTGCAATAAGCACAATAACGCAATATCAAAATTCTATTTTCCCAGATGAGGAGTATTTAGGTAATGTTGAAGAATCGCTTCCTTGTGAAAAACAGGCAATTAGCAAAAAAAATATAACGGCAGGAGAATTGCTTCGAGCTTTGGTACAAATAAAGCAATTAGCAGCGGCAGGATATGAGGATAGGGCAAAAAGCACATTTAAGAGATGGATTGGGAATCGAACTCCTGGGCAAATTGGAAATAAGTATGCATCGGAGGAGGAAAAGCATCGCCATTATAATTTTAATGATACATTGAAGAATGTTTTACGGATGTCTGGAAAATTATGTTTTACATTTGGAGAAAGACTATTTGAAGATGAGAGTTTAAAAAAAGGAGAGGAAGATGCCGAGGCATTCTTTGCGGAAGGAGTTTTTGAAGCTTGTGAAGATAGTATAGACATAGCAGGAATTGATAAAATGTATCAGCTGATCAAATGTTATTATCCGGATGATAATGATAAGTTTATGGATAAGCTGCTCCTTACCGGAAAAAAGGAAATTATTGAATATTTTGCAAAGCATTACACAAAAGGGATAGCAGATAATTTGCAAAGTATAGTGTTGTATATATATACTTTTGTATTGGAATGTGCTGTCACGGAGTGTCCGAATTTAACAAACATTACTAATCAGGAAAATAAATATCTTGAATTCTTATATAAAATATGGGCGTACTCTTATTTTGATACTTGCAAGTGTATGGATTTTGCTGCGAAAGGAATTGCCCAGTGGAAAGAGAATCAAGGGAATAAGTTTCTATGGAGACTTTTAGTAAATCAAATTCTTTTCGTAAGTGATTTAAACAGAGTAGCTTGCGGCGGAGAAATAAGAATTTCGGATGATGATTTCTGCAAATATGTATATGATGTTCTTCGTGGAGAGTCACGCATGGATGTAGGAGTGCAATTAAAAATAAGGGAGTTTCAGCAACACCTGATAGTCGTAATGCTGCTTACCTTAGATAAATTGGATGAGAAATATAAAAAATTAGCATTGCCTATTATTGAGAAGCGTATGGAAAAGTCTTGCTGGCTCATAGAAAATTTATGGGAATATGTTTTAAGAAACGAAAAGGAAGCCAATGTATTAGAACGGATATTTGATTTATGGATGACTCCTAAAGGAATGGTATGGAAAATGCCACAGGAAGACATTAAAGAATGTGCTGCAATATTCATAAAAATGGGAAAAAGAATGAGGTGGACTGAAAAAGTTCAGGCGGTCGAAAATTTATTAAAAGCAAAAAGAATTTTAGGGTATTCTGGTCATAAAGAATATGGCGGGTATAATTTGTTGAGGTGGTATGAAAATATATCTTCTGATAACCCTCATATATGGAAATCTTTGGGTATGCAGCTATTTAATATATCGGGTGTGATTAGTGAAACTGGAGATAACAGGGCAGATGTATATGTGGATGCTGCTATTGCTTCATCTGTAGGCAAATGTGGAATAAATGATATAATTCGATTTAGCTATATACCTAATAGTGGAGATGCACAATGGCGTCAAACAGTTTTTGACGCAGTAATTGCATACTTGGAAAATAGTAATGAGGGCAAAAACAGTCTTCTTAGCCTTTGGAAATGTGTGTGCAAGGTATTTCCGGTATTAGAAGGAAGTTCAGAATATTCATATTGTAATAATATAAATGCAGTTTATAGAGAGGATTTGAAAAAGGCTATATTGGCTAACGCAAAAAAGAACGAAATAGTAATTGCAGAGGAAATGAAAAAAATCGAACTAGATTGCTTTCAAAAAACATGTAAATTACGTGATACGTATAAGATACCAAACAGGTGGTTTGAAATGGATGATACTATTATTTTTGAGGAATCGTTGCAAAATTATGTTATAAAAGTTTCTCAAAAAAGAAGCATTGGTAGTAACGAGTGGAAAATTATTCTGCCATTGTTAAAGCAGTCAGTCCAAAAGGGAGAGCATACTTATACAGAAGAGATTTTTTCTCTTATTATGCAAAGACCGAAAGACTATGCGAATTGGGAATGGGATGGCGTGCAAGATTTACTTGTGGAATTGATTCCACTATTAGATGAAAAGGATATTCGGCGGTTGATACAGGATATTATAGATAGAAATAAAGAATATCAACAGAGATTTGGCAGAACGTTGAATTTTTTCTATCCCAATATGGATATAGAATACCTTGCCTATGCTTATAATAAGGATGCAAGTGTAGAAGAACGCATTAGGTTGTATACAAGAATTTTAGATATGCATGAAATGTGGATTTCTGCGGATGGAATGATTGAATTGCCGAGGTTGTTTACGCTGAAAGAACTAAAAGAAGAAAAGGAAACTATGGATGTATTGATAGGAAGACTTTACCAATTTAAGAAATTTTGTTGACAAATATTTATCAAAAATCAAAGACTGTCACTTTATAATTATTTATTTGGTAAAGTGACAGCCATAGAAATTAATATGTGATTTAATTTAAATTATTTATGGCGTCCATATAATCCTGTAATCCGTTTTCTTTCAATGCCAGTTTGGCATATAGCAGAGGGGTTTCCTCTGCCAGCCGGTATAGATATACAATATCAGTCGGATCATCAAAGATAACAGAGGAATTACATTCCTTGCAACAGATAACAAGAATTGCGTTCCCGCTGGTATTGATGATAATGGAGTCTGTGGCGGGTTCATACATACTGAATTGAAAATTAAGATTGTTGTTCATGACGGTCTCCTTCCCACAGATATTTTGCTCCATCCAGCAGGTTGATAATAGCTGTTAGCATATTAGTGTATTCGATTTGTAATTCTTTAATGGCTTCCAAAGAAGGAAGAGTATCAGGAGTGCAGTCTGGTGAGGTAAATGCCTTTTGCATTTCAAGTAATTGCAGATACAACGCATTCACTGTCTGAACCAAAGGATATATTGTTTCTTTCTTACCAACAACGCAGATTTGGTTGTAGATGCAAGAACGGACAAAGTAATCTTTCTTCATCATTCCGCTGGCAAGAATCCGTGCTTCAATTTGTTTGCGTTCAGCGTCAGTAATTCTGAAGCTAATGGTTGGGTTTTTATGTTGATTGCTCATGGTATAGCTCCTTTCGTTTGGCTGTGGCAGCAGGTGTAATAGATAACCTGACAGCCACAGGAATTTATTCGTTTTTAGTAGTAAAAGTAGATTATATCTGCCATGAATTTCGTAGATGCATGATTGAATAATTGCAACTAATTTGCTACTAAAGTTTTTGAAACGATGTGAAAAGAGTAACATTAGATGAAACAGATGAGGTGGAATGCCGCATAAAATCAGCATTTTTGATTTGATGATACTTCTCTTGGGAAGAGTTTGATGTACTAAAAGGATTAACATATAAGGCATTTGGTATGGATTACAATTCAACAAAAGAACACTTATTTGAGTATTTAAAGGAACTGACGGAGCAAATTAAATATATGATTTTTTAGTAATCCCCATTCAACTATAAATGGTGTCATCCTGTTCGAAAAAAGTGCGCTGAGAAAGCTATAGAAACTAATATTATTACAAATGGATGAAAGCTTTCTTTGGGATAGAGGATATTGGAGACATGTGTTGTTTGTTGCTTCAGAGAGTAAAACAACTTGAATTTAAAGAAGAAAAACAGAGCTTTTGGAAATTTAATATAGTTATGGTCTGATTGAAAAGGAGAGTTATGTTTTGAATGAATTTGAACAGTTATATAGTATTAAGATGGAAATTGATCAGAATATAAGTAAGCATAGGTTATTTTTGCTAAGCAAAGAGGATGCTATAAATACTGTATTTGAAAAATTAGGAGTTTTATTTAGACTGATATTATCTGCAGCTCATAATAATGTTATGGAATATATCAAGGAAAAAGTAAAAACTAATGCAGTAAATATAAGCGAAATTGACTTTATACAAGAATCTTTAAAATGGATATGCAGATGGTCATCTAAATATTGTGCTGAACAAAGTGAAAATAAAGTAAAAATATCGGCAGAAGAAATTTATGAATTGATGGGGATGGCATATTCATATGAACAATTTTATAGAATGTGGCAATTACATAATAAACAGATTGTAAAATTCAGGCAATTTGGCAATAAGTTAGAATTTACGTATTGTAACGAAGAAACATATATGGTGCATGTTGCATATGATACATACATTAGAAAACAAGATGAGTATAAAGAACTACAAAATGTATTAGCTTCTAGTTGTAAAAAAAAGAATTTGGAATTGATCGAACAGGTACATAAATCAGATTTTGAGTTAGGAATAAATTTTATATTTGATGGATTTGATTTAAATGATTATGAAATATTTTCTACAGCATTAAGTAATTATATTATGATGAAAATTACAAATAGTAAGCTTATTATTCCAGGGGTAGAGGGAATAATCAAGTTAAGAAAGGAAGAGTGGATCGAATTAATTGGTTCATTATGTGATTTGGGAAGGGAAAAAATTGTTAGTATCATTGAGTTCTTCACATATAATTATGAAGATATAAATGCAGATTTATCATTAACATATTTTTTGCCATCTAAAGATAATTTTTTGTTATTATCAGAAGGAATATTTAATATTCAGAGACCGGCGGTGAATGCCTTGAGAATACTTGCTAAAAGACAAAATAAAGCATTTGAGAAAGCGCAGAACAGATTTGAAGATATTCAAAAGAAAAAAATAATTGATAAAATAAATAGTAAATATTTAGTTGCTAAAAATATAACTAGAGAACAACAAATTAGACCCGGAATGGATGTTATAGTATATGATAAAGAAAAAAAGCATTTACAGATTATAGAATTGAAATATAAGCTTCCAATTGAATCAACAAGTGATTTAATAAATTTAGATGCTATGCTAAACAAGGCATATAATCAGATAAAAATAGCTGAGGAAATGGTAGAAGAAAACAAAACTTTCATTTTAGAGGAATACTTTGGTGAGAGTTTCAAAGGAATTATTCCTGATTTTGTTGATTATTTTGTTATAACAAATTATTCAGTAGGAACAGGAAGAAACTGTATTTTGCCATCGCCAATTATTTTAGAAAGTCATTATTTAAGTATGATGAAGTTGAATAACGGAATGCATAATGTTCATTATGCTTTGTCTGATAATGGAAAAGGGTATATACAGCATGTTGAAAAAAGATATGCGAGATATTTGTTGAGTGGATATAAAATTATGGTTCCGGAGTATTCATTCAAAATAAATGCCCCAAGGCTATAAATAGCCCTTGGGGAGGGTTTTAACTAAACCAATTCATCGCATCCACATAATCCTGCAATCCGTTTTCTCTCAATGTCAGTTTGGCATATAGCAGAGGCACTTCCTCTGCCAGCCGGTATAGATATACAATATCAGTCGGATCATCAAAGATAACGGAGGAGTTACATTCCTTGCAACGTATAACAAGAATTGCGTTCTCGCCGGTATTGATGATAACGGAGTCTGTGGCTGGTTCGTATATACCAAACTGGAAATTAAGATTGTTTTTCATGGCAGTCGCCTTCCCACAGATATTTTGCACCATTCAGCAGGGCGATAATGGCTGTAAGCATATTAGTGTATTCGGTCTGTAATTCCTTGATAGCTTCCGAAGAAGGAAGAGTATCTGGAGAGCAGTCAGGTGTAGTAAATACCTTTTGCATTTCAAGTAATTGCAGATATAATGCATTTACAGTTTGTACCAAAGGATATATAGTTTCTTTCTTGCCAACAACGCAGATTCGATTGTAGATACAGGAACGGACAAAGTAATCTTTCTTCATCATTCCGCTGGCAATAATGCGTGCTTCGATTTGTTTTCTTTCAGCGTCAGTAATTCTGAAAATGATGGTTGGATTTTTATGTTGATTGCTCATGGTAAAGCTCCTTTCGTTTTGGCTGTGGCAGCAGGCGTAACAAATAACCTGACAGCCACAGGAATTTATTCATTTTTAGTAGTAAAAGTAGATTATATCTGCCATGGATTTCGTGGAAGTAATGATGAATTATTAAAATTTGCAGTAATTATCTCACAAAGTAATGGCAAGTGGGTATTTTGCAAGCATAAAGAAAGAGATACATACGAAGTGCCGGGAGGACATAGAGAAGCCGGAGAGGATATTTTAGAAACAGCTAAAAGGGAGTTGCAGGAAGAGACTGGAGCTATCAAATTTGAGATAAAACCAATAT
>ERZ1034626.1226-NODE-1226-length-17504-cov-6.909107_pt1 | contig 17504 bp, 11 predicted proteins | sample MGYA00520652_ERZ1034626 | MGnify/ENA primary metagenome ERZ1034626 (study PRJEB33766, sample SAMN09781765) | gut metagenome | biome: gut microbiome | host: Homo sapiens | place: Madagascar | study: EMG produced TPA metagenomics assembly of the PRJNA485056 data... | reverse complement strand
TACAGACCGCTGAAGGTGCTTTAACAGAAGTTCACAGCATGTTACAGCGTATGAATGAGCTTGCAGTTCAGGCAGCAAACGGTACAAATTCCAAGGATACAGACCGTAAGGCTATCCAGGACGAGATTGATCAGTTAAATACAGAGATCGACCGTGTTGCAGAGACAACCAAATTCAATGAGATTTACCTGTTAAAGGGTGATGATGGTGAGAAGACAATTAATCTTAAGGCACATGATGCCGGGTTAAAGGGAACTCTGACTGATAATGGTGATGGAACAGCTACATTCAAAATGGATGCATTGAAGGCTGGAGATAAAGTTTCAATCGGAGGCCAGACGTTTTCCATTGGAGCATCTAAACAGGAATTAACGGACATGTTGAAAACTGCTGATATTGATACACAGCATCAGGATGTTGTGGTAAATGGAGATACTTATAAATATGTGGCTGCAAAAGCAGCAGTTACAACTGGTACAAAGGCAGATGGAAATGCAGCTGGATGGTATAAAGACGGAATTGTACCAGCGGATACTGGTGCCGGAATTGTAGCAGATGCAGATTATGCGGATGCAGCTGAATTTAGTACAAAAGTAAAATCTGGAACTGTTAAAGTAGGTACAAAGGAACTGTCCCTTATTGCAGATAATGATGGTGATGGAGTTGATGATAACAACAAAAATGTAATCACTAAAGAAAAAGCATATAGTCTTGCAGCAGCTGAATTATTGAAAGCAAACCAGATTGGTGATACTCAGAATCAGGCAAAAGTGGGTATTGATAAAAACTATACTGCAATGACACTTGCAAATGCAACTAATACAATTGAAATTCATACAGGAACTGCAAAAGTTGCCAACACATTAAGTTTCAGCCTCCATGTAGGTGCAGATGCTGACATGACAAACAAGATCACAGTTGATATTGACACCATGAACTCTGCAAACCTTGGAATCAAGGGCTTAAACGTAACGGACAAGAACGGTACAGCAGCAACCTACGCAATCGATGCTATTTCCGATGCAATCTCTAAGGTTTCTTCCCAGAGATCTGCACTTGGTGCTGTACAGAACAGATTAGAGCACACCATCGACAACCTGGATAATATTTCCGAGAATACATCTTCTGCTGAGTCTCGTATCCGTGATACAGATATGGCAAAAGAGATGGTAAACTACAGCAAGAACAACATTCTTGCACAGGCTGGACAGTCTATGCTCGCACAGGCTAATCAGTCTAACCAGGGTGTACTTTCTCTGTTACAGTAAAAGCAAATATGGTCATTACACATCAAAAGGGATTCCTTGGAATCCCTTTTGGTGTGTTTATGCTTTCACTGGCATAGAATTTAATGCTTTTTCATATTCTTCTGGAGAATATTTTTTTAAAATTTGTTCTTTGGTTAAACCAAGATCAATCATATTTTGAATTGCATCAATTCTACCCTTGGCTTCGCCCTGTTCCAGTAATTCCTCGGATCGTAACTTCAAAATCTTACCACCCATAATCTCACCCAATCCTTTCCTAATATCATTGTCTTTTGGAATAATATAATCCGCGATTTTCTCAATTAAAACAATCATATCCATATAAAGATGTGACTTTTGTTCTTTTTCGGACACGTCCTCTAATCTTCGGTTGATCTCCCGGAAATCGTCCAGCAGATGCTTCACTTTTTTTGAATTTGTTCCATTATGTTTCAAAAAATGCTCATATCGTAAGATATGATACGGAAGCAGAATCAGCAGCCGTTTTTCAAAAATCCGATCCACCGTGTATCTTTTCGCCTGCAAAACCGGTACGCGGTAACGTACTTTCTGACCATCTGCAAACGTTACAATTGCTTCATGATAATCCGGAAGCGAACGGTGATTGCGGATATAAAGCACGCACGATTGAGGAAACGCAATCTCCCAAATTGCATGTTCCCCCAAAGAAGCATGTTCAAGTGCAATCGAAATGTCGTACTCGAACATCCGGATAACCATTGTTCTGTCCTTAGAGGACTGGCATTCCAGATGGTATATATGTCCACCAATCCGGATAATGGAGTCCGTGATCACGGTTCCGTACTTTTCGTAATGTTCGTTTCGCAATTGTTCAAACTGTTCCTCCTCGCTGTAAGAAGTGTGGAAAACTTCGTTGATCAGCGGAATGAGAAGCTGCGGCATTTTTTGCGCAATGGTTCGGAATACATCGTCGAAAATCGTGCTGTGTTCTGTTGTGTTTTCTGTGTCGGCATCTGGCAACGAAGTTGTCAAAATGTCAGTGTTCCCCATGTAGTGTCCTACCTTTCCTTTAGTATATATCATAAGCATCTGCTTTTACAATATAGAAAGTATAAAAAACAGAGCTGTTATGACCAGTTCTATGAAATTGTGGTTCTAATGGAAATTTATGAGCGAAATGCTCTCCATGAGTGGTGATTGCGGTACAATGGCGATGTATCGCATAAGTAATTGTGGTATATAATTTTATAAACCCAGTAAAAACAGAATATCGTATTTTCGGACAGAAGTCAAATGATTTATAACAGTAACAGAAAAACAACAATTGCGATACGATTGGAAAATAAATCGTATCACGATTGTTGTTGTAAAATTATTTTCTGGTTTATAGGATCTCCTCAAGCCCATACAATGCCGCACCCAGTGCACCGACAATCTCCGGTTCCTCATAGATATGCAGTTTTTCTCCAAGCTGCTCCTCCAGCACGGCGACGACACCCGGATTCTTGGCAACACCGCCAGTCATCATATATCCCGGATTCAGACCGACACGTTTCAGGAAGGACATTGCTTTCCCGGCAATTGCCTTGTGAATTCCATGTGCAATATCAGCAATCTCTTTGTTCTGTGCGATCAGGGAGATAACTTCCGATTCAGCAAAAACACTGCACATACTGCTGATTTCAATATTTTCTTTGGACTGCAGGGATACCGGACCAAGTTCGTCGATACTGATTTCCAGGGAGCGCGCCATCATTTCCAGAAAGCGGCCGGTTCCGGCGGCACATTTATCATTCATGACAAAATCGGCAACTTCTCCATTGTCATTCAGCCGGATGGCTTTGCTATCCTGACCGCCGATATCGAGGATCGTGTGAACGTCCGGGAAGAGAAGATGCGCACCTTTTCCGTGGCAGCTGATTTCGGTTACATTTTTGTCCGCAAATGGAATGCTGACACGACCATAACCGGTGGATACAATCAGGGAAATATCTTCCCGGTTAAGTCCGGCCTTTTTCAGAACGTCTGCCAGTGCGGCATCTGCACTCTGGGAAGATTTGGCTCCGGTGCGGACAACTGAAAATGCTTTGATCTGTCTGTTTTCGTCTAAGATTACGGTGTTTGTAGAGGTAGAGCCGCTGTCAATTCCTAATGTATACACAGTATCACCCTTTCTTTTTATCATTTGTTTTTCCCCGGTCAGGGACAATCCTTTTTTCACTTTCAATTCTTCCATAAAGGCTTCCACACGGGTCCGGACCTGTCCGGCACATTGTCTGGTGGAATCGGTTTCTACCAGCAGAATCGGCAGATCCAGCCGCTGGCGGAAATCCGCATACTCATAAGAATAAGAGTCACAGAATTTGACGGTATGATATATAATTCCATCCAGGCGGTCGGTAAAACCGTCAAGAAAATGTTCACGGTTCGCTGCTTTTAACATGCGCATGCATGGAATCTGGTTTAGCAGCGCGGCAGCATAAGAATGCAGGACCTGATCCTCTGTAATGGAAAAATCACGTGCAAGTCCGGTGCATGTTAAATCAAACAGCAGATTGGCACCGCGGTCGACAAGCAGCTGACGGATTTCATTGTTGCATCGGGCACCCATGATTCCGATATTGAGTTTCTGTCCGTTTCCTTTTTCGGACGCTGCGCTGGCAGACATGCGGGTGTTTTCCTGTTTTTTCAGAGCCGCTTTGTTCTGCATCATGGAAACAAAACGTTTCAGATCCAGTGTTTTTCCGGAGAAAGCCTCGTACTCCGTGAGCATTTGTTTTAACTGGCGCTCATAGAGTGCTACTGCAAAATCATTAAATTTGCGGGGAATATCCAGCAAAAAGAAAAATTTATCCGGGAACTGGCTTTTTAATGTGTCATACAGACGCCGGATGCTGTCGCAGCAGGTAGTCAGAATGACACCCTCATAGTCATGTTCCATCACATCTTCCAGCACGGCCTTGGTATAGGAACAGATGTTGGCGTGCATCAGGGTGTCCGCGTGGTTAAAATCCGTAACGGATGGTTCCAGACGTGTGATTTCCGTGTCCATGGCTTCAAATAATTCCATGGGGGTATATTTACATACATAACCTAACATGATGAATTCCTCTCTTTATCCAGAATTTCCAGAAAAGCTTCCAGACGGGTTTTGATCTGTCCGTCATGGCTGTTCCGGCGGTCCATGGCATCGCCATCCAGAACGAGCAGTGGAATATCCGCGGCCTTGAGTGTTTCGCGAAGCTGGAATACTCCGCCGGCAGATTGCTTACAGCCCCAGTGGCAGAAGTTAATGACGCCATCGGCATGCATTTCTTTTGCCAGTTTTGCGACCATATTTGCTTTTTTTTCGTATGGACCGTTATAGAGATTGTTTAGCATTTTGGTGGCAAGTGCTTCCAGTGGGTGGGTGGTATCCAGTTCGTCCATGTAATCCAAGTTCATTTCGGTACACTGGATCTGGTAATCTCTGTTCAGGTTAAAATAGTGTTTGAGTGTTTCCTGATAAAAAGGAAGCAGATGTACCCACACAATCCGGGTGCCGTCATATTTCGGATATTGTTTGATATCCTCGGCAAAACTGCGGAACAGATCAAGGGTTTCCGGTGTTCCGATGTTTAAGTGGGTGGCAAAAAGCATGTACATCTGCAGAGTCAGTGTCGATGGATAATAGCGCTCTGCCTGCAGTTTTAAAAACTCTTTGTAATAAGCTTTCGACTGGTTTTCGCGGGCAAGTGTTTCCGACAGGTCATCCATGGACAGACGTTTTCCGGTCAGTGCTTCCAGTTTCTGAATCAGTTCTTTCAGCTGCATGGTCACATATTCCACGGCTTCCGGAGAACAGCTGTCCGGCACATCGATCACATAAGTGTCAAGATCCGTGTGCCGGCTGATATAGCGGAATGTGTTAATATTGCCGTCACAAATCATGGAAGTTGTCACACCGAGTCTGGCAGGTGAAATAATTCCGGAGTCTACGGCACCGATAAAATCTTTGTGATAGGAACAGAGCGTGGAGGCAATTCCCCGGCTTTCTGCGCGGTCGATAAAATAGTCTTCACACGTAAATCCTGAGAGAAACGAGGAAAGACATTCCATGGAAAGCGCACTGAGTCCGAAGCACTGGAAAATTTCCACGGGTGCAAACAGATTGCACCAGACCGTGGATTCCGGGTATTCCAGCGCATGAAGCGTATTTTTTACGCCGAGCGTATTCAGCTTCTGATATGCTTTCGGCATTGTTTTTTCTGCAAAATGTTCCGTCCGGAACTGTTCGAGATGTAATCCGATGTCAATCATTTTGCGGGAAACCGCCGGGTGGGTGCCGGCATATTTTTTAATATAATTTCCGTAAGTTTTGACGATATTCATAGTATATATCCTTTATTAAACAGGTTCATTTTCAAAAAATTATTATAACCTTGTGTCTGTAAAAAATAAAGTTTTGTGTAATAAAATTTAGAAAAACCTAAGAATCTAAAATATTGCGTATTACAGGGGGATTGATTATAATAGAAAGTACGGAATTATCTATTACGGAAGGAATCAGGACACATGGGAGCACAGGACAATACGGAAAAGGTACTGCGCAGTCTTCACGTTTTGCTGTCGAAGAGTGAGCCGTATCCGAAAGAGCCGAGTAAAGTTATCATAGATAAGCAGCAGGTGATTGATCTGCTGGCAGAATTAAATACCTGTATTTATCAGATTATGGATGAATACGAGCTGACCATTCGAAGCCGTGACAAGGCAGAGCGCGATTTCCATAAAAAGGGAGATCAGATCATCTGGGATGCAAGCCGTAAGGCAGAGGACATTTATGCGGCATCTGTCATGTATATGGATGAAACGTTAAACCGTATGCAGGATATCATGCAGGAGGCCGACAAAAAGGTCGGTGCCATCTATCAGGAAATTAAAGAACAGATGGAAAAAGAAGAAAAAACATTAAGAACCAACAAGTCCGAACTCAAAGGACAGCTGCAGGATCTGGTTGATACCGAAAAGTACTTAAAGATCATCGAGGAGCGAAACCGCGAGATTGAGAAGGAAAAGATGGAAGGAAGACCGGAGTACGAGCAGGAGAAGCGGGAAGAAAAAGCGATTTATGCAAACCGGCAGACCGATATTAAGATTAACCAGGAATATCTGGATAAGCTTGGACTTTCCGTACCGGAAGAACCGGTAGAAGACCTTGCGGAAGAACCAGTAGAAAAGCCGGTGGAAAAGCCGGTGGAAAAACCAAAGAAGCTGTCGCCGAAGCCGGAGATTCCGGCACCGGTTACGGTAGAAGATGACGATGAAGAGTTAAAGCAGCTGGAAGAACAACTGCGTGTGAATCTGGATGCTGATTATTTTAAGTGGAAAGATGAACAGGAAGAACAGGAAGCGGCAGAAGAAAAAGAAAAATCCGCCGGCTTTCAGAACAAGATCAAGAACCTGATAGGAGGACATCCGCATGACGATTCTGGTGTGTGATGATGACAAGGAAATTGTAGACGCAATTGAGATTTACCTGATTCAGGAAGGATACCAGGTAGTAAAAGCATATGATGGGGAACAGGCTCTGGAGATGCTTCGCACAAAGAAAATTGATCTGATGGTGATCGATGTGATGATGCCGAAACTGGATGGAATCCGTGCGACATTCCAGGCACGTAAAACAAGCAGCATTCCCATTATCATCCTGTCTGCCAAGACAGAAGATGCGGATAAGATTCTGGGGCTGAACGTGGGGGCGGACGATTATGTGACCAAGCCGTTTAATCCGCTGGAACTGGTTGCCCGTGTGAAGTCACAGCTGCGGCGTTATACCACACTTTCGAGCACCCCTTCCGGTGATGCCGTTTATGAAGCCGGCGGTCTGGTTATTAACGATGAATTAAAAAAAGTTACGGTAGATGGGGAAGAGGTCAAACTGACTCCGATCGAATACAACATTCTTCTGCTTCTCATGAAAAATAAAGGAAAAGTATTTTCCATCAGTCAGATTTATGAGGAAATCTGGAATGAAGAAGCAATTGGCGCTGACAATACAGTTGCTGTCCACATCCGGCATATCCGGGAAAAAATCGAAATCAATCCGAAAGAACCGCGGTATCTGAAAGTGGTCTGGGGTGTCGGCTATAAAATCGAAGCGGGGGCGTAGCTGTCTATGAAAGAATTCTCCAGCGGAAAAAAGGGCGCAGCCATTGTCATGCATCAGATGTTTCTGATTATGATGCTTTGCGGAATCTATGGGATCGGATACAATCTGCGCAGACATATCGGAGGGCTGGGTATTCTCAGCCTGTTTATGGTGATCGGCATGGTCGGAAGCTTTGTATTCCTTGCCTATCTGACAGGTGTTGCAGGGCGCCGGTCGGAGGAGGATGCAACCATTTACCTGACCTGGATCGATAAAATTTATACGGATATCCAGATGGTGCTTTTTGTGGCATTCATTTATCTTGTGCTTTTTTTGGGGAGAAATCTCCATGACATCCAGTTTGAACTGTCCGGACTGATGGTAGCGGTCGGAACAGTCGGGTATCTGGTCGATGTTGTATTCCTGCTGTTTTATATGAGCATTGTCCGGCGGGTCAAAAACAATACCCTTCTGACATACAGTCTGATCTATCAGGCAGGAAGCTTCCTTAGACGGGTGTTTATCTCCGGACAGAATCCCAGACTGTGTACGCGTAAGGCGCGCGAAAGATATGAGATCCAGCATGCAATTGAAAAAATTGCGGCAGGGGCACTGGATACAACACTGGATGTGGAGCAGTTTCACGGACAGGAAAGAGGCATTGCAGCTTCTGTGAATAATATCCGTGCAGGGCTGAGCGAAGCCATTCAGGAGCGGATCCGGAATGAACGGATGAAGGCAGACCTGATCACGAATGTTTCCCATGATATCAAAACACCGCTTACTTCCATTGTCAATTATGTGGATCTGCTCAAACGTGAAAACCTGGAAAACGAAAATGCACGTAATTATATCCGGGTTCTGGATGAAAAATCCCAGCGGCTGAAACAGCTGACGGAGGATCTGGTCGAAGCATCAAAGATCAGTTCCGGAAATATCCAGCTGGATATGCAGACCATCGATCTGGTAGAACTGCTGTACCAGACGGGTGGTGAGTTCAATGAACGTTTTGAGGCACGGGGGCTGACCATTGTGACGAAACTGCCGCACAATTCGGTGATGATCCGGGCAGACGGACGGCAGCTCTACCGTGCAATTGAAAATCTGTATACCAATGCGGCAAAATATGCACTCGAAAATACCCGGGTTTATGTAGATCTGGAAGTAGAGGAGAACAATGCGGTTTTCCGTATCAAAAATATTTCGAAAAATCCGCTGCCGGAACAGGGAGCGGCGAGGAAAGACCTGACGGAGCGTTTTGTGAGGGGAGAGGAATCCCGCACGACAGAGGGAAGCGGTCTTGGACTGTCCATTGCAAAGAATCTTACACAGCTGATGGGCGGTGAGTTTGCAATCCTGGTAGATGGCGATCTGTTTGCGGCATCCATTACGTTTGCAGTCGTTGCATAAAAATACATTTTATTATATAATTATCATTAACTATGATTTCGAAAACAAGGAGGAAACTATGAAGTTATACGAGAACGGCGCATACCTGGTCAACGGCAGGGATGTTGTCATTAATTCACCGGAAGCAGCATCTGCTGTCAATGCAAAGACAGGAAAGACTGTTACACCGGAAGATGCAAAGAAACAAACCATTGCATATGGAATTTTAAAGAACCACAATACATCTGGCAACATGGAAAAACTGCAGATCAAATTTGATAAGCTGACTTCCCACGATATTACATTTGTCGGCATCATCCAGACCGCCAGGGCATCAGGTCTTGAGAAGTTCCCGATTCCTTATGTACTCACTAACTGTCACAACAGTCTGTGTGCAGTCGGTGGAACCATCAACGAAGATGACCATATGTTTGGACTGACATGTGCAAAGAAATACGGCGGAATCTATGTTCCTCCTCATCAGGCAGTTATTCACCAGTTTGCAAGAGAAATGCTTGCAGGCGGCGGAAAGATGATCCTTGGATCAGACTCCCATACCCGTTACGGGGCACTGGGAACCATGGCAATTGGAGAAGGTGGTCCGGAGCTTGTAAAGCAGCTTTTGAATAAGACTTACGATATTGATATGCCGGGAGTTGTCGGCATTTACCTGACAGGTACCCCGCAGAAGGGTGTCGGACCGCAGGATATCGCACTTGCCATTATCGGTGAAGTATTTGCCAACGGATTTGTAAAAAATAAAGTGATGGAGTTTGTCGGACCGGGCGTATCCAATCTGAGTGTTGATTACCGTATCGGTGTTGATGTTATGACAACAGAGACCACCTGTCTGTCCTCTATCTGGAGAACCGATGACCAGGTGAAGGAATTCTATGAGATTCACGGAAGAACCGGAGATTTCGAGGAACTGAATCCGGGAGAAGTTGCATACTATGACAGCTTTATCGAACTTGATTTAAGCGAGATTAAGCCAATGATCGCCATGCCGTTCCATCCAAGCAATACATACACGATCGAGGAATTAAATGCAAACCTGATGGATATTCTCGATGACTGTGAGAAGCGTGCACAGGTAAGTTTTGATGGAAAAGTAGACCTTGACTTAAAGAGCAAAGTAAAGAACGGAAGACTGTATGTAGATCAGGGTATCATTGCCGGATGTGCTGGTGGTGGATTTGAAAATATCTGCGATGCAGCAGACATCTTAAAGGGCACTTCCATTGGAGCGGACGAGTTTACGCTGAGTGTTTACCCGGCTTCCACTCCGATTTATATGGAATTGGTTAAGAATGGTGCCGTTGCCAATCTGTTGGAGACAGGTGCCATTGTCAAGACTGCATTCTGTGGACCGTGCTTTGGTGCCGGAGATACACCTGCAAATAATGCATTTTCCATCCGTCATTCTACACGTAACTTCCCGAACCGTGAGGGCTCTAAGGTACAGAACGGACAGGTTGCTTCCGTAGCACTGATGGATGCGCGTTCTATCGCTGCAACCGCTGCAAATAAGGGATTCCTTACCGCAGCTACCGATATTGATGTAAACTACAGCAAGCCGAAATACTTCTTTGATAAGACCATTTATGAAAACCGTGTATTTGACAGCAAGGGTGTGGCAGATCCGGACGTAGAGATCCAGTTTGGACCAAATATCAAGGACTGGCCGGCTATGAGCCCGCTTCCGGAGAATCTTGTGCTGAAAGTTGTTTCCGAGATTCACGATCCGGTGACCACAACGGACGAGCTGATTCCTTCCGGAGAGACATCCTCTTTCCGTTCCAACCCACTGGGACTGGCAGAGTTTGCACTTTCCAGAAAGGATCCGGAATATGTTGGACGTGCCAAGGAAGTACAGAAGGCACAGAAGGCTGTCGAGGCAGATACCTGTCCGGGGGATGCACTTCCGGAGATTCATCCGGTTATGGATACCATCCGTGCAACGTTCTCCGATGTCAACCGCTCAAACGTTGGTTTCGGAAGTACGATTTTTGCAGTAAAACCGGGAGACGGTTCTGCGCGTGAGCAGGCGGCTTCCTGCCAGAAGGTACTTGGCGGATGGGCTAACATTGCAAATGAATATGCGACCAAGAGATACCGTTCCAACCTGATTAACTGGGGTATGATTCCGTTTGTTATTGATCAGGGAGAGCTTCCGTTCCACAATCTGGATTACCTGTTTGTTCCAAAGATCCGTGAGGCGATCGCAGACGGAAAAACAGAATTTGAGGCATATGTGGTAAAGGATGGTGCCTTAAAGCCATTTACCCTGCGTATGGGAGAACTGACACCGGATGAGAAAGATATTATCCTTAAAGGCTGCCTGATCAATTATTACCGCGGATAGGAGATCTTGTATGACAGACGTGGAAAAACAAAAACAGATGGAACAGATCAAACAGAGTGAGGATGGCATGCGTCAGACGGTTCTTCTGATTAAAATCGGATTGATGGTATTTCTCACCTTTGCCTGTTGTACCGTATTTTTCTTCCTGGTGCTCCGGTACAAGGGGGTTGCAGATACCTGGCATCTAATTACAGGTGCATTGCAGCCGATTATTATCGGACTGGGACTTGCTTATCTGCTTAACCCGGTTATGAAATTTCAGGAGCGGCGCTGGCTGCCGTTTCTGAAAAAGAAAATGAAATCGGAAAAATCAGCGGCTAAAGTGGCACGTGGATTGTCCATTGCCGGGGCAATCCTGTTCCTTCTGGTGATCTTGGTGCTTTTGATCGCCGCAATTGTTCCTTCGGTGGTATCAAGTGTTACCGGGCTGGTGGAAACACTGCCCGGTAATGTGGAGAGCCTGATCCGTATGGTGAAAAGCGGAAAACTCGGAGCCTATGGAGTGACAGATACCATCAGTGATATGCTGACAAAGCTGACGGATTATGTGGAAAACTGGGCAACGAACGATCTGCTTCCACAGATGCAGCAATATCTGCTACAGATTACTTCCGGTGTAATCACGATGGTCAAATTCATATTAAACTTCATCATTGGAATTATTGTCGTTGTTTATGTCTTATCCATTAAAGAAAGCCTGGTGGGACAGGGCAAAAAGATTGTGTATGCGATCTTTAAGCCAAAACAGGGAAATATTATTATCGAAGTTTTCCACAAGGCAGATGAAGTATTTGGTGGTTTCATCATTGGAAAGATTATAGATTCTGCCATCATCGGAGTAATCTGTTATTTTGGATGTCTGATCCTGCATATTCCGGATACGATACTGGTTGCGGTTATCATTGGAGTAACCAATGTCATTCCGGTGTTTGGACCGTTTATCGGTGCGGTTCCGTCACTTCTTCTGGTTGTGATCCAGAGTCCGCTGCATGCGTTGTATCTGCTGATATTTATTATCGTTCTGCAGCAGGTGGATGGAAATATCATTGGACCGAAGATTTTAGGAAATTCCACCGGATTGTCTGCATTCTGGGTAATGTTTTCAATTCTGATCGGAGGCGGACTGTTTGGATTTCTGGGAATGCTGCTTGGGGTTCCGGTGTTTGCGATGATTTACTATATTATTCGCAGACTGGTAAACCACAGCATACGAAAGAAAAATCTTACAACCGTAACGGAGGCATATGTGGAGGCGGCCGGTGTGAATGAGGCAACCGGTGCGATCATATATTACGGGGAAAAACAAAAGAAAAAGAGAACTTTAAAAGATTCCGGGAAGAAAGACGAAACAAAGAAAAACCAGTAATTTCAAGGGCTGTACGCGTTTGTGTGCAGCTCTTTTTTTCGGATTATTTTTTGACACTAATTGCCGCCTATGGTATACTTGAAAATAGACAGATAGACCTGTTTGGGGATACTTTAAGGAGATAACAATTGGACAAATACGAATATAATCTGAAGCTTGATCAGATGAAATCCCGCTATGCGGAAGAGAAATACGATGAGGCAGCAGATATTGCAGATACCATCAATTGGAATAAGGTTAAAAATGTAAATGGTCTGGTAAAAGCTGGGGAAGTGTACGAAAAAGTACAGCGTTATGAGGAGAGCCGGGAAGTTTTGCTGATGGCATATGATCGCTCGCCGATCGGAAGAATGATTATTTACCGTCTTGCGGAAGTGGCGGTCAAGATGAAAGATTTTCAGGCGGCACAGGATTATTACGATGAGTTTGTGGAGATTGCGCCTCATGACACCCTTAAATATGTACTTCGCTATGATATACAGAAGGCACAGGGGGCTTCTTATGAAGAACTGATACCGATTCTTGAAGAACTCAAGGAACAGGAATACACGGAAGAGTGGGCATATGAGCTTGCTTATCTGTATCACAAAGCAGGGATGAGTGAGAAGTGTATTGATGCATGTGATGAGCTGGTTCTCTGGTTTGGAGACGGGCCATATGTAGAGCGTGCATTGGAGCTGAAAATGCTGTATCAGCCATTGACAAAAACACAGGAAGAAAAGTATCGGTCGTTTTGTCAGGCAAAAGATGACAGAGCAGGTTTGACACACATTGATGTGGAGGAGATGGCGCGTGCCGGGGAGACCGTGCATGATCCGGTCGCAATTCCAAAAGTAGAAGTAAACACAGAACGGTTTAATACCGTCAATCTTCAGGCGGAAATTGCAAAGGGTATGCAGCAGATCATGGATGCAACCGAAAAAGAGACGGTCACGGATACGCTGGACAATATCAACCGTATGGTGGAAGATGTCCCTTATCTGAAAATGCAGATGGAGGAAGAAAAGCCTGAGGCACAGCCGGAACAGAATATACGGCACATTGAGACAGATGAGGAGATTGATGGTTCACTCAAGACAAATTTCAAAGAGTTGTTGGGAGAAGACTCCGATGGTCAGATGAGCATGATGACAAATGAGAAAAACATGATTGAGCATCAGATCACAGGCCAGATGACAATTGAGGAAGTGCTGAGTGAGTGGGAGAAAATGCGCAAGGCTGCGGAAGCTGCATTAGAAGATGCCAGAAAGCGGAAACTCGAATCCGCCAAAGCGCGTGCACTGCAGGAGGCAGGCGATATTATGGACCGCCTGACAGGAGTATTGCCAAAACTGGATGCGGTACTGGCAGAGAAGGCGGATATTGTGGAGGAAACGATGGAAACACCGCCACAGGAACCGGAAAGGGAAACACCGCCGGAAGCGGATGATCCAAAAGAACGGAAGGAAGAAGAGGAAGAGAACAAAAAAGAGGAACAGCCTGCCAGGGATACAGACGGCGAAGAACTTTGGCCAGAGGGAGTATCTTTAGAAGAAATGGTACGTTCCCAGCAGAAAAAAAAGACGGAAGCTGCCGCACAGAAACCGGCAGAAGAGACATCCGATGTGACAGAAGATGACCAAAACTTAAATGAGAATCGTGGTGTAGAAGAAATGGAAACAGAAACAGAAACAAAGAAAAAGGATTTTGAGGAGGTTCCGATCGAGGATCTGCCACAGAAACCAACACTTGCACAGGAGAGGGAAGAAGAGTTTGCTTTTGTAAGAAGAAAAACAGATCGCTCTTCCTGGAAAGGAAAAACCATACATATTCCACAGGTAGACACACCGGTGGATCTGGGAAAAGAGGAAAAACAGAATCTTCCGCTTGTAGAACTGACCGATGAACAGAAAGCGATTTTTTCGTATTTTATGCCGGTGAAGGGCATGGAGGATCAGCTCTGCAAAGCGTTGACAGTTGCTTCGTCCCATCTGAAAAATAAGGAAACTGCATCGAGGGGGAATCTCGTAATTAAAGGCGGACAGGGAAGTGGAAAAACAACACTTGCCACCAGCATGATCAAAGTCCTGCAGCAGGAGACCGGGGTTTTGGATGGAAAGATTGGAAAGATCCATGCGGAAGCATTGAACCAGAAAAATGTCGGCGGGCTGCTGGATAAGGTGGCAGGAGGATGCCTGATTATTGAACAGGCAGGAGATATGGAGAAAAAAACTGTATCGGAATTATCCAATCTGCTGGATGCCGATGAGAGTGGCCTCTTCGTTATTTTGGAAGATACATCCAAGGGCATCAAGAGATTATTTGCGCAGAATGAAACATTTGCCAAAAAATTCAGCGAACAGATCTCAGTTCCGATTTTTACAAATGATGAGCTGGTCACGTTTGCACGTTCTTATTCCAGGGAACTTGGATACAAAATTGATGATATGGCGGTTCTGGCATTGTATAACCGGATCAGCAATATTCAGAGACTGGATCAGGCTACAACCCTGACAGAGGTGAAAGACATTGTGGATGAAGCAATTCACCGGGAGGCACATGGAGGGTTAAAGAAAGCTATCAGTATTCTGACCGCCAGCCGTTATACGGATGATGACAGAATTGTACTAACGGAAAAGGACTTCGAGTAAGATAGATAAGAGAAGACAGGGAGGGTATTTATGAGTAATTTTACAGAGATGGATTGTTACCTGTTTGGACAGGCAACACATTATGATATTTATCGCAAAATGGGTGCTCACAAAATGACAATTGAAGGAGAAGAGGGAGTATGCTTCGATGTCTGGGCACCGCATGCGGACCGTGTATACGTGATTGGGGAATTTAACGGCTGGAATGAAACGTCCCATGAGATGAAACGTGTGACACCGGAGACGATGGGGGTATACGAACTGTTCGTACCGGGTGTCCAGATTGGCTGTATGTACAAGTTCCTGATTATCGCACAGGACGGAAGAAAGCTGTACAAAGCAGATCCCTATGCAAACTATGCGCAGCTGCGGCCGGAGACCGCTTCCATTGTCACGGATATTTCCAATTTCCTCTGGTCTGATAGTGAATGGATGAATGCCAGAAAAAAACTTTCCAAAGAGGAAGTATATGAGCAGCCGATGGCGATTTATGAGGTACATCCGGGTTCCTGGATGCGCCATCCGGGACGGGAGGATGAGGGATTTTATTCTTACCGCGATCTGGCAAAGACATTGATTCCTTATGTCAGGGAGATGGGATATACCCACATTGAGCTGATGGGGATTTCCGAGTATCCGTATGATGGTTCCTGGGGATATCAGGTAACGGGGTATTATGCACCGACTTCCCGTTATGGAACACCGGAGGATTTTGCACATCTGGTCAACGAATGCCATAAGAACAAGATTGGCGTGATCCTTGACTGGGTGCCGGCACATTTCCCAAAAGATGCGCATGGACTTGCAGAGTTTGATGGTACTGCAACTTATGAATATGCAGACCCGCGCAAAGGAGAGCATCCGGACTGGGGAACAAAAATCTTTGATTACGGAAAGAATGAGGTCAAGAACTTCCTGATCGGAAGTGCACTGATGTGGATTGAGAATTATCACGTAGACGGACTTCGTGTGGATGCAGTTGCATCCATGCTGTATCTGGATTACGGGAAGGAAGATGGACAGTGGGTTCCGAATATTTATGGTGGAAATAAAAATCTGGAAGCCATTGAGTTTTTTAAGCACATCAATACGCTGATTCTCGGAAGAAATCCGGGTTCTGTGATGATTGCAGAGGAATCAACGGCATGGCCGAAAGTGACGGGTACGGTAGAGGATGACGGCCTTAATTTCAGCTACAAGTGGAACATGGGCTGGATGCATGATTTCCTTGACTATATGAAGCTTGACCCGTATTTCCGAAAGGACAATCACAACAAGATGACCTTTGCCATGAGTTACAATGAGAGTGAGAAGTACATTCTGGTATTATCCCATGATGAGGTCGTACATCTGAAATGTTCCATGCTCAACAAGATGCCGGGACTTGAAGGGGATAAGTTTAAAAACCTTATGGCTGGCTATGCATTCATGATGGGACATTCCGGCAAAAAACTTCTGTTTATGGGACAGGAATTCGCGCAGGAGCGTGAGTGGAGCGAGAAGCGCGAACTGGACTGGTTCCTGCTGGATGATCCGAAACACAAACATATGCAGGATTGGGTAAAGGCATTGCTTCATTTGTACCGTAAGAATCCATGCCTGTATGAGCAGGATACGACCTGGGCAGGATTTGAGTGGATGAATGCCAACGACTACGAACGCAGTATTTTCAGCTTTGTGCGAAAGAGTAAGGATGGAAAGAATAACCTGCTTTTTGTGATCAGTTTCACACCGGTAGAGCGTGACGATTATCGGGTAGGTGTGCCGGGCAGACATACCTATAAGCTGGTATTAAACAGTGCAGATCCGCAGTTTGGCGGAAGCGACACAGAGGATACAAAACGTCCGGTTTCCTACAAGGCGGAAAAGAAGCCTTGCGATGGACAGGATTATTCGATCGGATATAAGCTGCCGCCTTACGGAGTAGCAGTATTTAAATTTTAACTAAAAAAGTGGAACCGGGAGTTCATGTTTACAACGTGGATGCCCGGTTTCTTTTTTAATTATTTGATCGTAACACGGGAAATCGTGTTAAATAATGTATAATTTTAGAAATAATTCATGCAATTTAGTGTAAAAACAAATGAAAAATACGTTGATTTTTACATGAATAATTGATATGCCAAAAGTAAACATTTCATGGAGGTGCAGTGATGTATAGAAAAATAATGGATTATTTAAAGGAATGGAAGCATAGTGAACATCGCAAACCTCTTATTCCGTGGGGATATCCGGTTTGTTTTAAGAGCGTTTGTGTTTCCTCAAAGGAGAATGCGGCACTCCAAGCATATTGAACTGGAATACGATATTAATTTCTGGCAGGACAATAAAATTGTATTTGTAGGCAAATAAAATATTTGTTTTTAAGATAGTAGAAGATATACCTGTATAAAAATTG
>ERZ1034626.1221-NODE-1221-length-17524-cov-24.512909_pt1 | contig 17524 bp, 9 predicted proteins | sample MGYA00520652_ERZ1034626 | MGnify/ENA primary metagenome ERZ1034626 (study PRJEB33766, sample SAMN09781765) | gut metagenome | biome: gut microbiome | host: Homo sapiens | place: Madagascar | study: EMG produced TPA metagenomics assembly of the PRJNA485056 data... | reverse complement strand
TCTTTATTTTTGAGGTCACAAATTGTGACCTTAAATATATTGTTTATTGTTGCATTCAAAGGTAGTGCTTTTAGCCTTTAAACTACTATCACACAACCCCTTTCTTTGAAAGGAACGTAAAACCAATAGTATTATTGCGATGATTGCATTTTTTACAGAGCCTACCTTGCGTCCGAGCTTCCCGCCTTTCTCTATATACCGCTTCATGACTGACTGCAATCGGAATGAGGTATTATCACGTTCCAATTGCGCACAGGTCGAAAGCGTGGCTATCATTATCGGGGCAAAGAGGGACGGATGTCCTTCATCGTCCAATAATATAAGCTGTTCCTTTTGTATGTAGAGGTTAATGCCACAGTCAATGAGTTCCTTAACAGAGGCAAGCACCTCAAACGCATTGCGACCCAATCTTGACAGTTCACTGACAAGTAGGATCCCAATGCGGTTTGCCTTGCAGTATTCCATTGCCTCACACAACACTGGACGCTCATCATTCTTCTTTGCGCCAGAGATGTGTTCCTCAAAGACCTTGCAGACTTCGATACCCTTATATTTTGCATACTCCGACAAGTCCTTGACCTGTCTTTCCGTGCTCTGTCTGTCACCAATACTGGAGACACGAGCGTATATTACTCCTGTTGTCATCTATATCAAAGATTAAATTGAACATGAAAATGCCTGTGTCCAGATAAGTCTTGCAGTAAGCGTGTCCGCTAATTTAGGAAAGAATAACGAACCAATCCAAAATCGGCTTTCATTCCTAATAGACTGTAAATCAGTGATATTACAACACTTCAAAACATAAAAAAGGGCTTCTTTACATCCCAAACGATTACATTTGGAATGCAAAGAAGCCCTTATTGCGTTGCAACGGAGGTTCTTTTGAAGAGCTAAAGTTGCCCTTCGGGAATGCTAAAGTTGTCCTTTTGAAGAGCAAATGCAAATATTGTACATCAAAACTCCAATACCATTGTCTGGCGCGGGCGTAATTTCACGTTATGACTGATTATGACGTTGCGTCCAGTTGTCACGTCTACAGCCTTTTGAGCGTCGCCTATTATCTCGGCATAACGCTTCACATCGAGTTCGGCTGCCTCTTTCTTTCCGTTGATAACTGTCATAACGCTCTTGCCTTTATACTGGCGTGCTACGACATAAATGCCCTTATGTGAGCAGAACTGGGCCTGTGTGCCCTTTGTAATCACCTCGTTGCCCTGACGCCAATGCAGCAGTCGGCTTGTCCAGCGGAACATATCGTTCTGCGCCTTTGTACGTCCTTCTGCTGTGAAGGCATTCTTCTTGTCGTCAGCCCAACCACCAGGGAAGTCCTTGCGCACATTGCCGTCAGTAACGCTCTTGGTTCCGTTCATCAGCACCTCCGTTCCGTAGTATAGCTGCGGAGTACGGTTGATGGTCAGCAGCAACGCCAACGCCTGCTTAAGAGCCAGAGTGTCCTTGCCTTCGCCCAAGAAACGGTCGGTGTCGTGGTTCTCTACGAAAGCCATCACGCTCTTTGGATTAGGATAAAGGTAGTCGTAGCACAGCACATTGTATATGCGGTTCATTCCATTCCACCAATCATCGGTCTCCTCATGCTTAGCCTGATTGATGCGGTCGAAGAAGGCGAAGTCCATGACAGTCTTCAGATAGCTGTTCTTATCGGACAGTTTGCTGTCCTTCTGCCATGCTGCCGTATAGGCAGGTTCGGTCACCCATGTCTCGCCAACGGTGTTGAAGTTGGGATATTCCCGGTCGAGTGTCTTCATCCAGAGTGCCATTCCGTCGCGGTCGGCATACGGATATGTGTCCATACGGATGCCGTCTATACCGACAGTCTCTATCCACCACTCGCTGTTCTGTATAAGATACTTCATCACGTGAGGGTTGCGCTGGTTGAGGTCGGGCATTGTAGGCACGAACCATCCGTCTACTGTCTCACGCAAGTCTACCTTGCTTGCATACGGATCGAGCACAGGTGTAAGCTTATAGCTGGTCTGCAGATACTTGTCGTTGACCTTGGCGTTGCCGTCCATAGTGTCCAGTTTCTTCTGATGCTCGGCTGTCTGATATTCGGGCGAGAGCCATTCGGGAGCGTTAAACCAGTCCTTCGATGGCATATCGGCTACCCATGGATGGTCGAAACCGCAATGATTGAAAATCATGTCCATCACCACCTTCAGTCCCTTACTGTGAGCCTCGTCTACAAGACGCTTATACTCGTCGTTGGTTCCGAAGCGTGGGTCTACACGATAGTAGTCGGTAGTGGCATAGCCGTGATAGGTTGAGTTCACGCCATTGCTCGGACTGTCGTTCTCAAGAACCGGTGTAAACCACAGCGCCGTAACTCCAAGCTCGTTGAAATAGTCGAGATGCTGGCGTATTCCCTCAAGGTCGCCTCCGTGACGCAGACTTGGAGCCGAGCGGTCGCAGGTCTTGTCGCGCATGTTCTTGAAAGCGTCGTTCTTCACATTGCCGTTGGCAAAGCGGTCGGGCATAAGCATATACAGCACGTCTTCGTTGCTGAAGCCTATGCGTTTGTCGCCTGCCATAGCGCGGTCTTTCAATTGATACTTCACCTTCTTGGTCTGCTTGCCCTGCTTGAAACTCATTGTCATCTCGCCTGCCTTTGCACCCTCAAGGTTGAGGTATACCAACAGATAGTTGGGCGAGTCGAGTCGTGCTATAGAATCGATACGCACTCCGGGATATTTCACCTCTACTTCGGCGTTGCGCACATCCTTGCCGTACACCATAAGTTGCAGCGAAGCATCCTTCATGCCTACATACCAGTTGGTAGGTTCGATGCGGTCGACTGTCACCGCAGCATTCAAGCTCATTGCACTCATAAGCATCATTAATGATACAAGTTTTTTCTTCATTATCTTATTAGGTTTTTAGATAAATTAATTAGTTCTACTTCTGATAGAGTATCAATGCCGACTGGGCATCGACCTTAGCCTCGGAGGCCTTGAACGGCATTCCGATGCCTTCCTCATTGATGACTCCGTTGCAGCAGGCTACGGTGTATTCGCCTTCGGGTATGGCTATTGTCTTAGCCTCCTTATTGGCATTGAGCACCACGATGATGTCCTTCCACGAATCGATACCTTCAAGGTTCTTCAATCGGAAAGCGACAAGACAATCATCGGTGGCTATAAACTCCAGATGTTCTCTTACAGCTTCTGCCGTGCCAAGGCGGAATGCGGGATGGTTGCGGCGCAACTTTATCAGATTGCTATAATATTCAAACACCTGCGGATACTGCTTCAGATTGTCCCAATTGAACTCGTTGATGCTGTCGGGCGAAGCGAAACTGTTGTGTACTCCCTTCTTGTCGCGCAGCATTTCCTCGCCTGCCAGCATGAAGGGCACGCCCTGCGATGTGAATACGGCAGTCTGTGCCAGCAGGTCGAGGCGTATGAGTTCGGCCTGTCGGTCGGCTGGGCTGCGTGTCATGTCTTTCAGTCCGGGCACACTCGCCTTCAATCTGTCTACCAGACACATGTCGTCATGACAGCTTACATAGCTTATCTGCTGCGTTGGCTCGTTGGTCCACGGTTTCTTGTCGTAGTTGACGCGAGTCATGTCCACCTGATTATGGGCTATGCCGCCAACTATTCCGAACTTCAGACTCTCCTCCTCGCCCTTTATTCCGGCAAGGAATGCTCCCTTGGTGTCATCGGAGAACGGACCGCGAAGAGCGTCGCGCATGTCGTCGCTGAACGCTCCTATGCCGTTAAGCTTGTAGGTAGAAGCCTTCATGGCAAGCTTCTCCTGCGGATAGGCACACGTTCCTGCACTCCATCCCTCACCATATATATATATTGTGGGGTCAATAGCGTCGACAGCAGCACGTATCTGGTTCATCGTTTCGATGTCGTGAACGCCCATAAGGTCGAATCGGAATCCGTCAATGTGGAATTCATTAATCCAGTACTTCACGCTCTCAATCATAAACTCACGCATCAGCGGACGCTCCGATGCCGTCTCGTTGCCACAACCCGAACCGTCCGAATAACGTCCGTCGGCTGTCTTGCGATAGTAATAGTCGGGATAAGTACGCTGGAAGTTGCTGCCTTCAATGTCGAACGTATGATTGTAAACGGCATCGAAGATTACGCGGATGCCTGCCTTGTGCAATGCCTGCACCATAGTCTTGAACTCGCGTATGCGCACCTCTGGCTTGTATGGATCTGTCGAGTAGCTGCCTTCGGGAACATTGTAGTTTTTCGGGTCGTAACCCCAATTGAATTGTGGGCGATGGAGTTGTGTCTCGTCTACAGAAGCATAGTCGAAGAGCGGCTGAAAGTGAATGGCGTTGATGCCGAGACTCTTCAGATAGGCTATGGAGCGAGGTTCGGCGAGTGCCAGATACTTGCCCTGATGCTTCATGCCCGAAGTGGGACTGATGGAGAAGTCGCGCATGTGAAGCTCGTAGATAATCTGGTCGGCAGGCGACGCAAGAGCCGGACGGCGGTCGTCAGCCCATCCTTCAGGATTGGTGTCAGCCATATTCAGTATTGCGCCACGGTTGCCGTTGACGCCTACAGCCTTGGCAAACGTGCCAGGACACTCGCCCTTGCCGATGTCGAAGGTGTAGAACATGCCGGCAAGATCGCCCTTGACTGTGGCTTCCCAACGGTCGTTGCCTATAGCCCGCATCTTTATTGTCTTGACGGGTTTGCCACCCTGTCCGCTCTTGTACAGGCGGAGCTTGGGGGTAGAAGACGCGTTGAGATGGAATACGGTTTGTGTCTTACCGTATTCCATCTCATTGAATTGCCCTTGAGCATTGGCGCTGATTGCCATCATTGCAGCAATCAGCGCTGAGAATATGTATTTTCTGTTCATGTCAGTAGAATGCCATTCTTTCATTATTTAGCAATAAGCGATACTGCGAAACCGCCACCGCGAGCCTCCTTAATCTTCAGAACGTCGCCATGTTTTACTGTCTTGTGCAGAATCTGATAAGCCTTGGGATTGTGCTCATAGTCGGCATCCTTGGCGTCCTGATATATGGCGCAGTCGTACTTGCGGCCCTTATCGAGGAAGTCGAGACGCACTGTAGCGGTGCGAGCCTCTTCGCCTGTCTTGCCTCCTACAAACCAGTTGTCTGTTCCCTTGGCCTTGCGTGCTACGGTGATGTATTTGGCTGGCTCTGCCTCCAAGTACTTCGAGTCATCCCAATCGCAAGCTACATCGCGTATGAACAGGAATGCGTCGTCATACTTCTCGTAGTGTTCGGGCAGGTCGGCAGCCATCTGCAGCGGACTGTACATGACGAGATAGAGCGAGAGCTGACCGCAAAGTGTGGTATGGACGAAACTCTTGTTATTGCTCCACTCAGACAATCGGGTCTCGAATATACCTGGCGTGTAGTCCATCGGACCACCCTGCAGACGGGTGAACGGAAGCATCACGGTGTGGTAAGCAATGTTTCCGCCGAATGCTTCATACTCAGTACCACGTGCACTCTCATTGCCTACAAGGTTAGGCCAGGTGCGGCAGATGCCCGTAGGGCGTGTCGCTTCGTGAGCATTAACCATGATGTGGTGCTTGGCGGCAGTCTCTACTACGCGCTGGTAGTGATTGTTCATTAGCTGGCTGTAGTGATACTCACCTCGCGGAATGATGTCGCCGACGTATCCTGTCTTAACGGCATCATAGCCGTACTTGTTCATCAGACGGAAAGCATCCTCCAAATGGCGCTCGTAATTGAGTGCGGCAGACGAGGTTTCGTGGTGCATCATCAGCTTCACGCCCTTAGAGTGGGCATAGTCGTTGAGCATCTTTATATCGAAGTCGGGATAAGGCGACACGAAGTCGAAGACATCCAGCTTCTGGTGTCCGAACCAGTCTTCCCATCCTTCGTTCCATCCTTCTACCAGAACTTGCTGCAAACCGTTCTTTGCTGCGAAGTCGATGTAGCGCTTCACCTCCTCGTTTGTAGCTCCATGTGTGCCGTTGGGCTTGCACTTGCTGTAATCGGTAACGCCGAGACGAACCGACGGCAGGTCGTTGGTATAGCTCCATGTCTTGGTGCCAACAATCATGTTCCACCACACTCCGCAATACTTTGTAGGATGAATCCATGAAGTGTCCTCTATCTTACACGGCTCGTTGAGGTTGAGCGTAAGCTTGCACGAGAGCATATCACGGGCATCGTCGCTCACCATTACGGTTCGCCAAGGCGTGTTGAACGGTGTCTGTATGAATCCCTTACGGCCTACAGCATCTGGCGTAAGCCACGACTCAAGCACGAGGTTCTTGTCGTCGAGATTGAGGTGCATTGTAGGATAATCCAAGCAGGCGGCTTCGTGTATGTTGATGTACAGGCCGTCGTTGGTCTTCAATTGCAGCGATGTCTGCACGCCGGTATCTGAGAATACGGAGGTAGACGAGTTGCTCTTGTAAGCCTCACGGTTCTTGGCTATCACCTCACGTATGCCCGTAAGCGGAGTGATGTTGTACTCATACTCCTGCGTGTCGTAGTCGCCCGGAATCCAGTAGGCAGTATGATTGCCTGCCATAGCAAACTGTGTGTGCTCCTCCTTTATCACGAAATAGTTGAGCGTCTGCTGCTGCGGGAACTCATAGCGAAGTCCCATACCATAGTCGTAAACACGGAAACGGATGGTAATATTGCGCTTTGAAGACTTCTGGGTCAGGTTTACCTCCATCTCGTTGTAGTTGTTGCGGATGGTAGAAGTCTCGCCCCATACCGGCTTCCAGGTTTCATCGAAGGCAGATGTCTTGCTGCCTGTCTCTGAGAAACCGTCCATCAGGTCGGTCTCTTCCATTCCCTTTGAGGCGTGCTTGTCCTTAGCCAGCTCCAATCCGAGATGAGATGGCTTACACACTGTCTTGCCCTTGTACGACATTTCGTATGTGGGCTGTCCCTTGTCTGTGAGCGAGAAGGTAAGCGACACATTGCCGTTGGGCGACTTTACGGTCTGGGCAGCTGCCATCATAGGCAACAGCGCAGCCAACATTGCATATTTTTTGAGCATTTATATATGTTTTCAGGTTAATCTTATTTCTGCACGCCTGACTGAAGTTATCTGCCTGCCTGACGGATTAGTGTACTTATGTCGCCTATAAACTCAGCGTTGTCCATGAGATCCTCAAGGTTGAGGTGCATGCGATAGCGCCAGTAGTGTTTTGGATTGGCAGGTATGTTGATGCGTTCGGCATCGGCATCAGGCAGACGCAGCTTGTCGTACATGGCAAGCCAGTCCTGAACACTCAATACGCAGAGCATCGACGGCGAGTCGAGATGACGTGCAATGATGTCCTTGGCAAGCCATCCTGGCAGCGGATGCGGGGCTGGTCCCTGACGATAGAGCATCGAGTTGTAATAGTCTTGCGTACGTTCGTAGTTCTCATCCCACCACTGTCGCAATGTAGGCATGTCGTGGCTGGATATCGTACATACCGAACGATATGGGTTCTGACTGAGGTGTCCGAAACGAGTAGTGGTCGACTTGGGCATGCTCTGCAGCTCAAGGCTGAGTATCTTCAGTTCGTTCATCACCCATGGCACACAATCCGGCACCATGCCAAGGTCCTCGGCACACACAAGCATACGGGTTGCCTGTACCAGCTTGGGCAGCTTCTTCATTGCCTCACGATACCAGAACTGGTTGTTGCGACGATAGAAATAGTCGTTGTAAAGGCGGTTGAAGGCTTGCTTGTCGTTGTCGTAGAGCGACTCGTAAATGAAGTCGAGCTGGGCTGAAATGCGCGGATGGAACATGTTGGCATTGTTACGGTCGCGCACAAAGAGCACGTCACTAACAAGCGAATACAATCCATCACGCAGCCAGAGGTCTTCCTGACGGGTTACATCTGCGAAACGTGCCTCTATCTTGCGTTGCGTGTCTACTTCGGGTTTCATGCGATAACGCTCGTCGTCGATACGTTCCAGATATTCACGACGCACCTCGTCAGCACGCTCATGGAATACGCGGTCGAGCACCCAATCGGTTATGAACGGCTCTGTGAAGCGCTCTTCCTGGAAGTTCAGTCCATACTGCATTATCTCCTCACGGCTCATTGCCTGCGACGGAGCGAACTGTCCTGTCAGTCCAAACACACAGTCGATAGGTATCTCCCATATGCGGAAGAATCCCAATACGTGGTCAATGCGATAGGCATCGAAGAATCGTGACATGTTCTGGAAGCGACGTGTCCACCACTGGCAGCCGTCCTTCAGCATCTCGTCCCAATTGTATGTGGGGAATCCCCAATTCTGTCCATTAACCGAGAAGTCGTCAGGCGGTGCTCCAGCCTGTCCGTTAAGGTTGAAGTATTTGGGTTCCATCCATACGTCGCAACTGTGTCTGTTCACGCCGATGGGTATGTCGCCCTTCAGTATTACGCCCTTCTGCTTGGCATATTCGTGCGCCTCCTTCATCTGCGACGACAGTATGTACTGTACGAAATAGTAGAAAGCCACCTCATGATATGCCTTTGTACGAGAATCAGACAGCATCGCGCGGTCGTCCTCATTCCATGTGTTATGGTCTTGCCATTGTGTAAAATCGGCGGTACCATACTTGTCTTTCAGACATGTATACTGAGCGTATGGTACGAGCCAATTTTGTGTTTCCTGAAAGAACGCCTTAAACTCTGCGCTCTTCATAATCCTTTTACCTTCTTGAACAAAGACTCGCTTTAAATATTCTGATTTGAATGCGTTCACTTTTTCATAATCTATCTGTGACAGAGCATTTAGTCGTTGGCGCTCTGCTTCCATCTCTGTGCGCGTTTCTTCGTCCTCCAGCTGCGGCAAAGTACGCAAATCGGCATACTGTGGATGTATGGCGAATACGCTGACGCAGCCGTATGGATAAGAATCGGTCCATGTGTGGGTGATGGTGGTGTCGTTGATAGGCAGGAGTTGCAGCACACGCTGTCCGGTCTTTGCCATCAAGTCGATCATCGTCTTAAGGTCGCCAAAGTCGCCTATACCCGCACTCGTCTTGCTACGAAGCGAGAATACCGGCACCAATGTGCCTGCCAACTTTCGGTTCCAAATCTCAAAGAAAGCCTGGTCTAGACTGTACACCACCGTCTGACCGTTCATGATTGGAGACAGAGTGATGGTGCGGTTGTGTCCGCACTCCCACATCATCACCAGTCCCGAACCATTCACTACAACTAACTTAAATTCTAAACTATCATCATGCAATAACGATGCATCTATATCAACCGCCCACTCGCAATAGTTATGAAGCGTCATGGGCAGCGCTTTGTCAAGGTTCCACTCGCCCAAAACCTTCTGGGCTCCTACTACAGCCAGTCGTTGACCCTCGCGCAACTGCGGCGCACGCACTACAAGACGCAGAGTCTTGGCGTAGGCAGAGGGCTGCATTGGCTGTGGTTCGAGATGGTTGATACAGTCGGTGAAGGCACTGCTGTAGAGGTAAGCATCCTCGGGCATTGCATTCCAACGGTCGTACACTACATAATCGGCAGCTGCACTGCACGTCAGATCGAGCACGTGCTTCACCGTCTGCCATTCGCTACGCTCAACAGAATCGCCCACCGCCACCTTATAATAATATACAAGTGCAGTGTCTGCTTTACTGTATTTCAAGTCGCACCACCATTCTATTCCATCAATAGTGGTCATGCGATAAGCCTTCACTTCATTATTCTCGATAATGTTGAGTGACAACTCTTCACCGAACGCAGTACGGTACTCTATATGAAAATGTATTGTCATTGTGTATTTTGGTTATTGGTTTGTTGGTACAATATTTTATCATTGATTTTCACAATGCGAAATTATTAAAAAATATGGTACACAATAACGCAAAAACCATACATTCTACACATAAAACGATGCAAACGTTTGCATTTTGTCATGCACGTTTCGGGTTTCTAATGGCCGCTACAGCCACAGCTCCGCAAACAAGCAACACACCTGCAACAATCATCATATTGCTCTGATGTGAGCCTACGAGTTGCAGCAAGTGTCCGCCACACACAGCTGCTATAATCTGCGGTACGCATATAGTGCCGTTGAAGAGTCCGAGATAGGCACCCTTATGGCTGTAGCCCTCAAGTGCATTGGTGACGAAAGCAAAAGGCATGGCAAGCATTGCAGCCCAAGCACAGCCTATGAGCCAGAATGGAAGTACGAGCAGATTTTTGTCGTCTATAAACGGTACGAGAGCGAAACCTATGCCGCCGATGACAAGACTCAGAGCATAAGCAAACTTCTCGTTCTTGAATTTAGGCAATGCCATAGCCCAAGACACCGAACCGATAGCTTGCCAGAAGAACAGCACGCCAACCCAGTTGCCTGCTTCCTGATAGCCACTTGATGCAACATCGGTGGTGTGCCACACGGTTTCGGCAATAGTGCCATTGGTGTAGGTCCACATATACATAAAGGCAGCCCAGCAGAAGAACTGCACGAGTCCTACTTTCCAGAACATCGTAGGTGCATTCTTCAATAGTGTTATCCAGCCTGCGCTCTCCTCCTTTGCCTCAGGGTTAGCTTCATTGTACTTGGCATATTCCTCTGGATTCCATTCCTTTACCTTCAATGTAGTATAGATGACGCAGAGTATGAGTATGGCGGCACCTACATAGAACGAGTAGATAACCGAATCGGGGATTACACCTTTAGGTGCCTCGTTGGCAATACCAAGAAACGTAAATAAGAAGGGGAACACGTAGCCGACAAGCGAACCCGAATTGCAGAGGAAAGACTGTATGGAGTAAGCGAGCGACTTCTGCTTCTCGTTGACCATATCGCCAACAAGCATCTTGAACGGCTGCATCGCCATATTGATGCTTGTGTCGAGAAACATCAGCGAAATAAGACCGAATACCATAGCCGTACTCACTGCCATTCCGAACGAGCCCGCATTGGGCAACAGACACATAACAAGCACCGCCACAGTGGCGCCTACAAAAAGGTAAGGTATGCGACGGCCGAAACGGCACCATGTCTTGTCGCTAAGCGTGCCCACTATTGGTTGCACCAATATTCCCATCAAAGGAGGCAATATCCAGAAGTAGCTAAGATTGTGGGGATCGGCTCCCAATGTTGCAAAGATACGTGATATGTTGGCGCTTTGCAGAGCGTAAGCTATCTGTACGCCAAAGAATCCGAAACTCAAATTCCAGAGTTTCCAGAACGAAAGATTAGGTTTTTGGATCATTGTTATTTGGTTTTATTTTAGTTTCGCTAACGAAAAGGTGTTAACTTCTGAACTCAACGCGTAGTGTCTCTCACTACAAGGCGGGTGCGAACAACACGCATCACCACCTCATTGCGTGGTAGCGTGCCTTCCACCTGATCTATAAGTACTTTGGCAGCTTCTTCTCCAACAGTCACACCACGCTGTTCCACCGTTGTAAGCATCGGGTCGCAAGCTATTGCACGCTCACCATTTGTGAATCCGCAGATGCTGATATCCAATGGAACACGAAATCCCATGCGCTTGGCTGTATACAGTATGCCTATAGCAGTATCGTCGTTGATGGCAAAGAAGGCATCGGGACGCTCTTCGGCTGGCAACGAGAGTATTTCAGGAGTGATTGCTTCAGCTTGTGCACGGTTATCACATAATCTGACAAGAGCCTCGTCCATCTTCAGCCCGTGCTTAACAATTGCGTCATGATAGCCGTTGTATCGGTTCTTCGACAACTCCAGATTCATGGGCGAGCCATAAAAGGCTATGCGCTTACACCCGGTTTCTATCAAATGTGATACGGCTGCATAAGCTCCATTATAATCGTCCACCACCACTCGCGACCCATTTACGCCCGTACATATACGGTCGTAAAACACGAGAGGAACTCCATTGTCCATAAGACGGCGGAAATGATCGTATTGTTTGGTATCCTTGGCTTGCGACACAATGATGCCGCACACTTTGTTTTTATAGAAGTCGTCGCAGATAGCAACCTCCTTGTCATATCGTTCGTTGCTCTGCGCCACCATAACACGATAGCCACAGGCACGGGCTTTCTCCTCAATGCCAGACAGCACCGAAGCGAAATAATAATGCACAAACTCAGGAACAATGACTCCTATCACTTTAAGAGGCTGGATGCGGTTATGGCGCAAAGCCTCACCAATTACGTTTGGATAGAAGTTGTGCTCTTTAGCATAATCCTGGATGCGTTTGCGTTGCACTGAACTGATGCGCGGACTGTCGCTGAGCGCACGGCTCACTGTAGCTACGGAAATGCCCAATGCACGGGCTATATCCTTCATTGTTATAGGTAAATTTTCTGCCATGGTTTTCAGTTATGCTGCAAAATTAACCATAATTTTCGAATGCAGCAGTGCTATTTTGCACAATAATATAAAAACGAAATGCAAACGTTTGCACTGAAAAAAGGATTGTTTTCCAGACAAAAGGGATACAACCAAAACATAAAGACAATAAATTTGCACTCAGAAATACAAACAAATGTAAAAAAAAATACATCTTAAACCTCATACAATTACAAATCATTCTACCCTTAGCGAAAGTTCAATTACACTTCACTATTAAGGCAAAATGTTTATGATGAGATAGAATTGATTTAAAACAACATAATGTAGTAATAACTAAAAACATGCAAACAATGAAGCAGTTGAAAATCAAATTGCCTCTGAGGACGCTGGCATTGGCTGGTGGTCTTCTCCTTGCAACAAGTTCCTTTGCGCAGAACAATGCCATCAAGGGACATGTTAAAGACGCTTCGGGCGAACCGGTCATGGGTGCTACCATCACCGTTAAGGGTAAAGCAGTTGGAATTACCGACATTGATGGTAACTTCTCTATCGATGCTGCTCCCGGTACTGAACTTACATTCACCTTCTTGGGTATGTCGCCACAGACTGTAAAGGCTTCGGGCAACATGACAGTAACAATGTCTAACGATGACAAACAACTTAATGAGGTTGTCGTTATCGGTTATGGTGTTGCCAAGAAGAACGACCTCACGGGTTCGGTGACAGCTCTCAAGCCGGATGAAAAGAACCATGGTATCATCACTTCAGCACAGGACATGATCCAGGGTAAGATTGCTGGTGTAAATGTAAACGCTTCAACTGGCGCTCCTGGCGAAGGCGCACAGATTCGTATTCGTGGTGGTGCTTCTCTTACCGCAAGCAACAACCCATTGATTGTTATCGATGGTATGCCGATGGATAACAATAATATTAAGGGTGTTAACAATCCTCTCTCGCTCGTTAATCCTAATGATATCGAGAGCTTCACCGTATTGAAGGATGCTTCGGCAACCGCTATCTACGGTTCGCGTGGTTCGAATGGTGTTATCATCATTACAACAAAGAAGGGTCGCAGCGGTCAGAAGCCACAGGTTTCTTACAATGGTACACTTTCAGTAAGCACCATCGCCAAGAAGCTGGATGTAATGAACGCAAAAGAATATGTTGATTTCATCAAGAGCTATTACGGCGAAGATTCTTCTGCTTACAAAGGATTGGGCTGGAAGGAATACAACGCAGACGGCACACCCAACTATGCAGCAGGCACATACGACACCGACTGGCAGGACGAAATATATCGTACAGGTATCAGCCATGAGCATAATGTAAGCCTCTCAGGTGGCATTAGCAAGCAGTCTTGGTCAATGCCTTATCGCATAAGCGTAGGCTACACAAGCCAGGACGGTATCTTGAAGGGTTCAGGATACGAGCGCGTTACAGCAGGCGTCAACCTAAATCCTTCTTTGCTCAACAAGCACCTCAACCTGAATATCAACGGTAAGTACTCTTACTCAAAGACAAATCCAGGCGGACAGGGTGCAGTTGGCGCAGCTATCACTATGGATCCTACTCGCCCAGTGAAGAGCAGTGACGACAGATTCAAGAACTGGGGTGGCTATTGGCAGTGGACAAAGGCTACTACATCATATGATTCAACATACCCATACGACCGTATGTCAGATCAATCTCCTTCTAACCCAGTTGAGTTGGTTGACCACTACAATTTCTACAAGAGTGCCAACATTCTTTTGGGTAATGTAGAGGCTGACTATAAGGTACATGGTTTTGAAGACCTTCATCTGCACGCCAACTTAGCCGGTGAATACACTGACGGTGGCGAGTACGACCACAAGAACCCGCAATCTACCTACGGATACTACTATGGTGGCGACAGCGAGAATACAGAAAAGAAGTATAACGTCTTGGCAACAGCCTATGCTCAGTACACCAAAGACTTCAACAAGGCGAACCACTTCGACATCATGGCTGGTTACGAGTATAGCCACATGAAATATTGGGGAAACGAATGGAGCAGATCAATGTATCCTTCTACCAACGAAGGTAAGAATGACAAGGGCGAAGCTCTTGCTGGAACAGTAAAGTCGTACGACACAAAGAAGTGGAAGGGTCAGACCTATCTCGTAAGCTGGTATGGCCGTGCCAACTATTCATTGTTGGATCGTTATCTCCTTACATTCACTGCCCGTTATGACGGTTCAAGCCGTTTTTCTGACGGAAACCGTTGGGGTTTCTTCCCATCAGCAGCCTTTGCATGGCGTGTTAAAGAAGAAAGTTTCTTGAAGAACGTCAATGCTATCAGTGACTTGAAGCTTCGTCTTGGTTGGGGTAAGACAGGTCAGCAAGACACTGGTAAGGAATACTATACCCTTACTTACAAAAAGAGTACAAGTAATCACCACCTCTATCCTATCGGTGGCATTAAGAACAACCCTGGAACACTCTTTCTCCCATTGGCATACAATGACGATTTGACTTGGGAGACAACAACCACATGGAACGTCGGTATCGACTATGGTATGTTCGATCAAAGACTTACCTTAAACCTTGATGCATATTATCGCAAGACAACCGACTTGCTCAGTACTACAACTATCTCTGCAGGTCAGAACTTTGACAATGCACTCTTGATGAATGCCGGTACATTGGAAAATAAGGGCTTTGAAGTTGCCATCACAGGTCGTCCTATCCAGACAAAAGACTGGTTTGTAGAAGTTGGTGTCAACGCTGCCTACAACAAGAACAAGATTACCGAACTTGCTGGCGGTCGTGATATGATTGAGGCAGGTATGCAGGTAGGTGAGAATCAGCCCATCACCTATCATAAGGTAGGACAGCCAGCCAACTCTTTCTTGGTTTACCAGCAGGTATATGACGAGAACGGACGTCCTATCATGGGCTGCTACGTAGATCGCGATGGTAATGGTGTGATTGACGAGAACGACAGATACTTCTATAAGAATATCGTAGCTCCTTGGACTGGCGGTTTTAACGTTAAGGTTTCATACAAGAACTGGGATCTCGGCAGTAACTTCCGTTTCAGCTTAGGCAACTATGTCTATAACGGATATGAACAAAGTAAAGCCAATACCTCAGAACTCTACAATTCAAAGGGATATTATGAGAACGCCACAAAGGATATAACTACCTTAGGCTGGACATCATACAACTATCCTCTTACCGATTACTTTGTACAGAATGCCAGCTTCTTGAAGTGCGACAATATCACATTGGGCTACAACTTCAACAATGTATTGAAGATGGGTAAATACCATGGTATCTCAGGTCGTATCTACGCTTCATGCTCTAACGTATTTACTATCACAAAGTACAAAGGTCTTGAGCCGGAAATGACATCAGGTAAGGACAGTAATGTCTATCCACGTTGCCGCACATTCCTGCTCGGTCTCAACCTCAACTTCTAACAACTAAAAACGGATTTCAATATGAAACTCAATAAATTCAAAACAATAGCCCCAGCTGCAGCTCTTCTGCTTTCAGCAAGTTTGAGTTCTTGTATGGCAGATTTGGATAAGGGAAACATTGACCCAAATGTTGAAACGAATCCAAGCACTTTAGGCTTATACAGCAAATGCTATGCGGGTCTTATTATGGAGGGTAATGATGGTAATGCCGATTTCACCATCGACGACAATGGTAAGTCAACCCTACTCCGCAACATTTTCAACTTCAACGAGCTGCCTACCGACGAAGCTATCTGCTGGTGGTCAGACGGTGGTCTTGTGGATATCAGCTACAACAAGTACAACGCAGCTACACCGACTCTGAAGTACCTGTACTATCGTTTGATGTCTAACATTTCGTTTGAGAATAATTTCTTGAGCCTTGAAGCAGCCAAAGAAGAGGACAAGACGAGATATGCAGAGGTACGTGTAATTCGTGCTTACAACTATTTCTTGATGCTTGACTTCTTCGGCGATCCTGCTTTCGTTGAAAAGAGCTCATCAGAGTCACCGTATCAGGCACATACCTACAACTCTAAGTTTGACGCAAACAAGACATACACTCGTGCAGAACTTCTTCAGTTGGGTAGAGAGTTCTTGTTCAACTGGGTAAAAGATGAATTGCTTGCAGCAGAGCCCGACTTGTTGGAGGCAAAGCCTGAAAAAGACAATGACCCAGACTATGGTCGCATTGACAAAGGCACATGCTGGTTGCTCTTGAGCCGTCTATATCTCAATGCAGGTACTTACCTTAACAACGACGGTCAGGACAACCCTTATTGGGACCAGGCACTTGCATATGCTGAGAAGGTTATCAACTCACAATATGCCCTCTTCGATGACAGCAAGATATCTGAAACAGCAAAAGCTAACGGCTACAAGCCATACGACCTGCTCTTTATGGGCGATAACGGATCGAACGGTGCAAGTTGCGAGGCTTTGCTTCCATTGATGCAAGACGGCACTATTACCCAGGGATATGGCGGTTCGCTATTCTATGTAGCTGCTCTTTGGAATGATGCAATGAAGAGCGTTAAAGGCAAGGATGCCGGTACCACTGAGAACGCTTGGTCAGGTATGCGCGTTCGTCCTTCATTCCTGAAGGTTTTCTTTAACAATCCTTCTGTTGTAGTAAACAAGGAGGCTAAGGATATTCGTGAAATGAATATTGACGACCGTGCAATTTTCTGGGGAAAGGGTAACGATAAGAACGAACGCACCTTGGAACTTGGCGAAAACAAAAGTTTCTTCTCAGGTATTGTGACACCCAAGTGGAACAACAACTACGCTGAAGGTGGTACCCCACACGATAGCAAGTTTGTAGACACAGACTTCTTCCTCTTCCGTGTAGCTGAGGCTTACCTCAATGCAGCAGAGGCAGAGATGCACCTTAATGGTGAGGGTTCGGATAAGGCTAAGGGTTATATTGACAAGCTTCGCGATCGCGCCCACGCTGAAAAACATTCATCTTACACCCTTAATGACGTGCTCGACGAGCGTGCCCGTGAGCTGTACTGCGAAGGTTTACGTCGTACCGACTTGATTCGTTTCAATCAGTATGGTGGCAACAAGGCAACATACAAATGGGAGTTGAAGGGTGGTAGCGACAATGGCGCAAACTTCGACAAGACCAAGAACGTATATCCTCTCCCATCTTCAGAGATTCTTGCCAACAAGAACCTGACCCAAATTGACGGATATAACGAGTAAAAATAATTAAAGTATAATAGAAGTATAAAATAAACGCAATATGAAGAATAAATATATGATGGGTGCTCTGCTTTTCGGCATCATC
>ERZ1034626.1212-NODE-1212-length-17596-cov-16.784220_pt1 | contig 17596 bp, 8 predicted proteins | sample MGYA00520652_ERZ1034626 | MGnify/ENA primary metagenome ERZ1034626 (study PRJEB33766, sample SAMN09781765) | gut metagenome | biome: gut microbiome | host: Homo sapiens | place: Madagascar | study: EMG produced TPA metagenomics assembly of the PRJNA485056 data... | reverse complement strand
ATATTAAGTAATAATTTGAATTTTTCCAATTATTAGTTAACCTTTCTACATATTTAAGATTAATTAAAGTAAAAACCTAAATAAATAAGAATATAATTATCCATGAATGATATAATTATGCAGTTTTCAGCAATAGGAGATTTGAAACGATATGTTCATTAAGAAAAAAGCTTTAATTACCACTGTTTCATTGCTTTCTTTGTTATTGACTAGTTGTGGTCAGAGAGCAAATAGTGGAAATGGTAGCAACACTGGTGATATTCAAGTCGATACAGATACCAGTGGATTAGCTACGGTTAGAATTTATAAGAATAACGATTATTCTTCCAATGGTAGATTTGTTCCAGCTGATAAGGTGGATCTTGAATTAAATTATAATGATTTGTCTGGAACTCTTTCTAACAACAAGTCAGTCATGCCTTCTTTAGGCGATGCTAATCTTTTAGTAATTCCTGTTCATCTCCCTGGTGGAAATGAATACAAGACTGATAAAGTTAAATCTGATATCGAGAAGGTTTTCTTCGGAGACAAAGATGACTCTTCTTTGGGATTTAAATCGGTCAAGCAATACTATAGTGAAGCAAGTTATGGAAAGTTTAATTTGAGTGGAACAGTCACTGATTGGTTCGATGCCACTACATTAGTCTCTGATGTCAAAGACATAACTTCAGGGGCTGAAGGAACAATCGTGAATAAAATATTGAGAGGTGCAGTGGATTGGGCTGGCTCTTCTCAAGGAATAAATCTAAAAGATTTTGATAATAATGAAGATGGAAACATCGACGGTGTTTATTTAGTCTACGATCATTTGGATTGGACGACAGAAAACTACATTCAACACGAATCTAATCCTCAGTTTGATTCTTCCACTTTGAATCAAGCTTTTTGGAATTTCACTTATTGGGATTTCTATTCTAAATCTATAAATGATAAGCCCGCAACTTCCGGCTTTTCATGGTCTAGTTTCGATATGATGTACACATCATATTGTGAAAGAAATAAAAATGATACTCCGGATTTATCTGACTTATCTAAAATCAAATTAGATTCTCATACATTCATTCATGAGTTTGGTCACCTACTAGGATTGGAGGACTATTATTCTTCATCTGATTCTAGCTATCATCCAGCTGGCGAATCTACTATGATGGATCAAAACATCGGAGATTTGGATTCTTATTCTAAGATGTTGTTGGGATGGGTCACTCCTTATGTCGTGTATGGAACTAGTGAAATCACTATTACAAATGTTTCTAAAAACAGTGGAAATTCAGTAATAGTCATTCCTTCAAACTACACTGAAATCTCTCAAAGTGTCGAAGACGCAATCAAAGGAAATAGAATCGATAAATTTAGATATACATTCAATCCTTTCAGTGAATATATGATGATTGATTTGTATACACCTGATGGAAACAATGAACAGGATACTTATGGACCTTACGTTTTTGATAGATCTGCCATGGCAAATAAAGTTGGTGTAAGAATCTATCACATCGATTCTAGAATCTTTAAATGTAAAGTTGTCGATTATATGGGTGGACAAAAACTTGCCTACGTAGACGGATATGTTTGGGACGGTCAAATGCTCGCAGATGATGAAGCTATATTGATGCCTATATCCAACAATATGAGTGAATCTAAAAATTTCCAATTACCCCAAAGTTTCGATTACTTCGACCAAATCAGATTGCTTGAATCCAGTGGAATCAATACTTTTGATAAGAATGGAATGATGACTAATCAAACATTGTATTATTCTGAAAGTAAGCCTTTTGACATCATGTCTTATGGATATCAGTTCTTCAATGGACGTTATACATATGATGATGGAAACGAGCTTCCTTTTAAAGTAAAAGTTCTCAATGTAGAAGATAAAGGAGAGTAAAAATGAAGAAAAATTTATTTGGACTTATCGGATTGTCGATGTCTATGTTCTTAGTTGGATGCAATCCATCTAATAATACTAGTCAAACTCCTGACGATAGTATATATAAGCACTCGGTCAGTGTTGAAGTGAGTGGGGCTACTGGTGGAAAGGTAGTGAATCCTGAAAATGTCACCTTGACTGAAAACTTTGATTCATTGACTGATAAGAAGTTCTACAACACTAGAGTTCTCCCTTCTACTGGTGATGTGAACATCCTTGTAGTTCCTTTGATTGTACCCGGATATGAAACAATCGATATCGATGGTGATGGAATCGATGATAGCGAAAGAGTCAAGTCTGATTTAGACAAAGCTTTCTTCTCTTCTGGAAGAGATGATGTCTATTGCTCGGTCAAAGATTATTACTATCAATCCAGTTATGGGAAATTGAATCTTAGTGGTGAAGTCACAGATTATTGTGAGATCAATGATGACTTGGGATATAGTTACACCAATGCGGCTAGCATCACTTTGTCTGATACTTACGGTATCGTAAACAAGGTCTGCGATTGGTTGTCTGACACCAAGGGATTTGATTTGACTAAGTACGACAATAACAAAGATGGATACATCGATGGAATATGGTGTATATATTCTTGCCCTAATTATTCTAACGGTGGACCTAAAGGAGAAGATAATAACTTCTGGGCTTATACATCATGGGGAAATCAAACCTCTACAAAGGATAGAAAACCCGATGTTTCAAAGCCAATCTATAACTTGTTCGGTTGGGCCAGTTACGACTTCATGTATGAAGGATACGGCATTAGCAAAATCGACACACACACTTATATTCATGAGACAGGTCACTTCTTGGGATTGAACGATTACTATTCTGATGTTTCTAGCTATAACCCTGTTGGAAAAGTTGATATGATGGATTCAAATATCATCGATCAAAACATGTATTCCAAGATGCTATTGGGTTGGGCCAAACCTTATTTGGTGACTGGAAATGCAACTATTGATTTGAAGAGCATGCAAAACGAAAATGCTTTGATAGTTATTCCTGGCGATTCCTATGTCATCAATGACAAGAATGAATTCGATCCTTTCAGCGAATACATTTTAATCGAGTTATACACAAATGAAGGATTGAACTATGATGATTCTAGAAGAAGTGTTTCTGATAGACCTTTAGCTATGAACGATAAGGGTGTGAGAATCTATCATATCGACAATAGAAAATTTGTGGTCGATGTGAATTCAAAGAAAGATGATGGAACTTATACTTCTAAAGAATATAAGACCGGTGATACCATCGATTCTCAACATAAGATTATTCTTCCTATGTCTAACGATAGAGGATCGAGCAGATACAACTATGGATTTGGAGTTGATTCTAATGATAATCTCTTCGATGAAGTTAGAGTTATAGAAGCCAACAATGTCGATTCGTTTAGCAATGGTGGATATCAAACTTCTAAGACTTTGTTCAAGGAAGGATCTTCATTCGATATTGGAACATATAGCAAGTTCTTCATCAACAAGTCATCTGATAAGACTAAAGGTTTGTTAGATACAGGAGATTCTTTCTCCAAGACTATTTCAATAGGAGAGATTAAGTAATATGAAAAAAAATAAAATAATCATCTCTTTAGCATTGCTTTCCTTGTTAAGCTTGACAAGCTGTGGCAATAGCAATTCTATAACCACTCCTTCTGACAAAACGGATAAAAAGCCTATTGACTACAATTCCGGCAGGGGATTAGAAGGAAATCAAGATGCCGATGACATCATCGATGATAGCGATAGTGTATTGAACGGCTTCTTGAGCGGTGTCTCGGGTGTGAGTCGCTACTCTTATGAAGTCACCAGCACGGTTCAAAATAATGAAGGTCATTTCACAGATTACTTTGATTCTAAATGCTGGTATAACTTAGATCACGAAGATGATTCGGCTAGTTTTGGATTGGCCTTGGATGAAAATAATAAATTATTCAAATACTATTTGAATGATGACTATGATCCCACCCCTTCGCTTTATCAGTATACTAAATATACGACTGATGGAGTGACTATCGATGACACGCTGTACGGACCTTTGAACCTAGCTACTGTCAGCATGCTCTCAACTTTGGACGGAATCACTCCTAGCACTGCTGAAGTGTCTATCGGAACTAAAGTATCGACCAACAAATATATGTTGACTTCATCCGATGTCCTTTCGGTCTTTCAATATATGACTACGTATGGATCATCCATATCTAGCTATATAACTACTTGTTATATCAATATCCTCGATATGGATAGTCTCGAATTTGAGTGTCAAATCGATTTAGGAAGTTATGGATCGATAACTGGCCATTTCACTGATTTGACTGATAAGTCTTCGATTTTGGATAAGACAAAATCAAAGTTGGCTTCAAAGACTTTAAAAGGTGTTGAGAAATATGATGATGTCACTAAATTCATGGATGTTTTGAATCGAAATAATTTCACCATCAAAGGTTATAACATACATCTATCTAATGGAAATGAATTGAAAGCTGATCCTTACACTGTTTACTGTACTAATAACTATTTCTATTTTGACTTCAGCAATCATTCATATCATGACTTTGGATATGTTTTAGTTAAGAAAGGAACAGAAGTTACTTATTATTCTAAGAATGCCGATTACGACTATACAAAAAATCCAAACGATGAATACGATAAGACAAAGTTAGTACCTACTACTCAAACTTTGAATTATGATGCTTGTTATGGATTCATCACTGACAATAATGGAAACTTATTCTTCGATTATTTCCATGGGCCTGTCGAGACAGAGACTACAAAGTACAATGAAGAGTATGAATACTTGAAGGATATTCCTGAAAGTGAGCGTAAAGAGAATGTTCTTTACATCGTTAAGGAAGAAGGAACTAATGTCAAAGTTGTATACGAATGGAAGAAGAGCGGAAACGATGAGACATATTCCTGGGCTAGATATTCTGGATGGTATAACGATGTCGGTGCATTCTATGTCAACGATATCCAAGCTACTTTCTACCCTTATAACATGGGAATTACTCAATATGCCGAAGCTTATTTGGAGCAAAGCCTTACTGACAGTAACTATTATCATTCCAATAATAGTGAATTGATGTCTGGTTGGGCTAATGGATTATTTGGTTGGGGTTGGCAATCTACTACCAATTGGATGAGCAATGTCAAGGATTCCTATATTAAATTGACTAAGGATAGCGATGGAAACATCACTAGTGGTGAAGTTGGATTGAAGATGCAAGCAAATTATCAAGGAACATATGGACTTCACTCGGTCTATTACACCTATAGCAATTTCGGCTCTACTTCTCATACTGTCACTGAGACATTCTTGACTGGATTGGGGGTGAGTTTCTAATGAAATTTAAAAATATTATCGTTTCTTTATCCTTGATTTCCTTGTTGGCTTCTTGCTCCAATGGAACGACAACTCCTGTTCCTACAACTCCTAGCGATAATTCATCCAATACTGGTGATAACGATTATCAACCTGTAGGTGAATTACAAAGATTGATGAAAGAAATAAAGAAGGATTCTAACTTCTCTATCGGATATCATGTTAGTTACTATGACCAAGGTGAATCCGATATGAATTTCTTCTTCACCAATTATTCATTTCAACAAGGAAACAATACTAATTCTCAAGGTATAGCTCAAGGTGATGGATTCATCTATAGATATACATTGGATGACGAAGGAAATGTCGATGCTGGAATTCCTTTGGTCAACTATAACACCGGGGTAAGATATGATGAAATTTATTCATATATCAACGGTGTAGCTAATTTGGATTTGTCCAAACTCCCGACTGAGACTGATGACGATGGATATTATCCTTATGAGTTCGGCCAAGAAGGAAATGAAGCTAATGATTTGGTCATCATGACAGTCTTCCTTAGACAGACTCAAGGTTCTTTGTATCCTAAGTCTCTCAAAATAAAGACGATCGGTGACTCTATCTTGTTCGATTCGGTTCTTTTGACTTATGGAGAATCATCAGGCAATCCTTTGGACTTGAGAGTTCAATCCAGTGTTTATGATATAAACAGTACGACAAATTCTCAAATCAAATCTTATATAGATTCGGGAAAGACAGCTAAGGATCCATTAAATTTTGATTTCTATAAGGTGTTCAATAAATATTTGAACTGTAACGATAACTATACAATTTCATTAGATGGAACTGGAATGACTAACTTGTCTTCAGCTTATAAGCTTGATTACACTGAAAAACGCACCCAAGATGGAATTTTGGATGTTTTTTCTAGTGGAGAGAGAAGTGGTGCGATGATGGATCAAGGATCATTGAATTATTTCGAATTAGATTCAAAGGATAAATTGAGCATAATCGGTACTCCTATTGCTGATTCGGATGGCAATTTTTATGAATCCATATACGGAGACTATAGGACTTCTTTCAGTTCATTTGATTTCTCATTGCTGAGTGGATATGTGAAGAATAATGAAGAGAAGATATATTATTTGACTGATAGTCAATTCGTTTATTATTTTGCTCATCTATGTCAAATCAATGTGCAGGATGATTTCAGTGTAGATGGTGTCACTATTCAAATAACAGATGAAGATAAAGCTGAGTTTACTGCTACTTTTGATCTATATAGCAAGAATACTGGAACTAGATATGGTAAATTTAAAGCTAAGTTCTTCGACGTCAACAACACATCAATTCCTGAGGTTACAGATTATTTGTCCGAAGGCGATGAACCTTCGACTCAAACAAAAGATGATTTGAAGACTGTATTGGATGCCTTTAAAGGAAACAACTATTCTTATGACACTTTGGTGAGAAGCAAAGGTATGGCTAAAGTCTTCTATAATCCCTCCTATTATTTCCTTCAAGTATATGGAGATCCTAATACCAATGAAGGATACTTGAAGGACGGTGACCATATTTATTCCTTTGGAGTTCAGTATGAGACTGATACAAGCGGACAGATTATATATGATTCAAACAATGATATGATTGTCAAGAAATTTGTTGTGAACAAAGGTACAGATTATGCGGATGATATTCATAATATGAAGCTTCCCGGTGTTGGAACAGTCTATAGCAATGAGAATTCATTGAATTATATGTCTGAATTCTCTATAGACTTATATGATACTGATAAGTATGACATAGGAACATATGGTGGAATTACATATTGGAATTTAAACGACTATACTTTAAGTCAAAAGATATTTGATTACGTTTATTCTGGAACTAAATCATTATTGCCTTTAGGTGTTGGAGTTAAAGTTTCAAATAAAGCCAATTCGAAAAAAATGTCTTTGATATTAGCTAGCACTATGTCAGATGGTTCTCGAAGCGGATATGCTGCTTTGACTTACTATGATATCGGAACTACTTCCAATCCAATTATAGAGAAGCAAATTGAGAATTACTTGTCTAACAAGTAATAGAAAGGATTTGATACTTATGAAAAAAAGAAAATTAATTCCTGCTTTATCTTCTTGGTTATTATTGACTTGCCTTATAGGATGCAACGACAATAATATTAATTCTTCAAACACTAGTGGGAAGCCTTCGACAGGTGTTCCTTCGACCGTGGCTCCTACTGATAAAAAGCCTATCACCAAAGTAGAAATAAATGGAACGAAAACTTTAATAGTCGGAGAAGATACAAAGCTCATAGCTAATACTGAAGTGACCTGGTCTTCTTCTGATGAGACAGTTGCAACTGTCGATGAAACTGGAAAGGTTCATGGTGTAGCTTCAGGTTCTGTTACCATCACTGCTACTTCTATTGAAAATCCTAGTCTTTCAGCTGAATGGGAGATTTCGGTCAGCATGAGAATTCCTTCCAAGGACAAGTTGACCTTCAGTGCTAAGATCGATGGAAGTGAAGTCTCTCCTGTCGATGGAAAGTATAGTTTTCCTTTAGGAAAAGAAGTAATACTTACTATTAATTCTCAAGAAGGATTTATGACTCCTAGCGTCACATTCAGCTTGACTCTTCCCAGTGATATCGATCAAACAGTATGCAGTGTCGAAAATATTGCAGATACGACTAATTCAGCTGAATTTTTAGGAATAGGTAGCTTTGAAGGTGGAATCTTGACTGCAACTTGCTCTTTTGGAGATAGTGAAAGCAAGAGTATAAAGATGCCGATTCAATTCGATGTCATCGATACTAATGCCGATAACAAAGCTAACTTCTTCAATAAGTTTGAAGGATGTGAAGCTGTCGAGAAGAATTCGTTGACCGATGCTAGAATTACTGAAGAAACTAAGACTACTGATTTGACTGATGCTTCTATAAATCCTGAAACACAGCAAAAATCCTATACTTATACTTTGTTTACCGATGCCGTTTATGTCAATGTGACTGGAGATTCCAATGAGCATTATTTTGCTGGATCCAGAAATGGTTCTACATATCTTTTCGATTATAACGGCAGCGAGATTGGAACTTTCTATAACTTTGGTAGTTCAGAAAAGTTAGGTGAGTCCTTCGCATTGTTGAATCATGCGCCTGTCTATGGATTTGCTAATAGAATCAAAGCTTTGTTCGATTCATCTTATGGATTAGATACTGGTTTGGTCAACTTTGGAAATTATGCAGCATATGCATATTCCATTTTCACTATAACTGCTGAAAAGGCAGAGGTAGTATCTAATTTCGATTATAGTTCTACACATTATGAATTGAATTTGACGGTGAATTTCGACGGAAGTAAGATTACTTCCTTTAAGTTTACTGAATTGTCTCAAACTTCAGAAAAGAAGATTGAATATAGTCTTGAAGGATCTAACTTCGTTTATGGAGAAAAGAAGATCGATAGTCAAGATAACAACAAATCCTATTTGTCTTTTGATACATTCTATTACAAGACTCTAAATCTAATTTGTTTAGGTGGAACTAATGTCGATTCTGTAGGTGACTACACCAACACTGATAAGTATGGAACTAGTGATGATTTCAACGCTGAAGAGAATGCTTATATTCTTCCTAAATATAAATCGTTGGCAATGCGTATAGATCCAAAACTTGGAAATCCTATCATCGATAGCATAACAGTGACTCAAGATAACCAAGATGTGACTGTCTCATCCATAGGTAGCAACGGACTAGTCATTTTCCAACCTAAGACTGAAAGAGTGCAACAAGATGATGGAAGCTATAAAGATGTCGTAAAAGAAGGAACCACAATCTTTACTTTAACTTCAGCAAAGAATAAAGTTTCTACTTCCATAAAAGTCGAATTTAAGACTGAGACTATCAATGCTATAGAAGTCAAGGATAACAAGCCTAGCAACAATGACTTTGGTGATGTCTATTTGAATGATAATTCAAATTACTTTACATTAAAAGCTTCACCTAATGATGATCAGAGTGAATATGAATACGAAGCTATAGATTCTCAAACTGGTGCTTTACTATCGGATTTGAAAATCGATCACTATGTAGATGGAAACATCGATGGTTTATCTAGCTTCTATTACTATATTGTTGGAAGCAAGGTTGGAACATATAGCTTCAAAATCAGAGTTAAAGGAACTGCTGTTTCTACTAAAGATATCTTTACTATAAACATTAAATCTCCTTTGTCTGATACTGAGATATATAACCATGTAAAGGATAAGACTTATAAGGTAACTACAAGTACTTCAGTCCAGACTCTTAAGTTCACATCTAATACAAGTATTGCTTATACTTATAAAAATGAGAGTTCTGGAATAGATCAAACCGAGAGTATTGCAGTGACTATCGCTGATGGAAAAATCAAGGTTAACGATGTCGAAGAAATTAAGATTACATCTAATAAAAATGACGATACTGGAGATTCAGAAGGCTCTACTTCAAATTCTACATACACTATCACTTATAGAGGTCAAAAATTCAACTCATCTACTAAGTATTATATCGGTGTGATGGCTGAGAATATCAGAGTATCTTCTGACTTTAATACTTTGGGAATATTCTTCATCAACAATAATGGTGGATATGAGAAACGAGAATTTCAAGTGGATAAATCTAGCCAAATTAATATAGATAACCTTCCTTCTTATTTGAATGGAAAGACATTGGTGAATAATGATTTGAGTTGGATTATTGGTGCAGGTAACTGCACGGTCAGTGTCTCCTTTACTTCGACCCACGCCTCCTTGACAATGGTCAATAATCAAAATACAACTATTGGAACACTTGAGTTTGACTATGCTTACGATTCTACAAGCAAAGAAATAGTTGTTTCAAACAGCACTTCTATTACTGTACCTGCTTCTATGGGTGGATATTCGTTATCTATCACGGGATTGACTTTGTCGGCGGATAAGTCATCGATCGATATCTCTATTGGAGCCTTATCTCAGTATTCTGAAGAGCCGTTGACTTCAGAAGTCGAAATCAAATTGTTCTAGCATTTTGTTTCTTTAAGCTGATAGCCGAGAAAGGCTATCAGTTTTTCTTTTAAGCTTTAATTAAGGATATGGTCAAAAAAACATAAAAATGATTAAAAACTATAATTAGATTTTTAAAAGATGATATAATTCTATCAGTTCAAGTAAAAGGACAGTATTAAACATGAAAAAAACATCAAAATTAGCTCTTATTTCTTTGCTAGCTGCTATTTCATTAACAGCATGTGGTGGTAAAGAAAGTAGTAAACCTTCGTCTACTCCTACCAACAACACCGGTAATTCTCAGACTCCCAGTAAGCCTTCGACTCCATCGACACCTGCACCTAAGCCTTCTTATGCTATTACAGCTACTGAGGGTGAAGGTTATAAGATTGAGGGATTGCCTGAGACTGCTAAGGAAGGTGAGACAGTCACATTTACACTTACTCTTGATCAAGGAAAGGAAGCAGATTCAGTCAAAGCTGGTGATGTCGATTGCACTTTGAATGATGATGGTTCTTATTCATTCACCATGCCCGGTGAAGCAGTGAATGTTGCTGTCACGGTCAAGAACAAGAAATTCAAAATCAACTCTATTTATTTCGATAGTGGAATGAGTTACTATAACCCAACACTAAGTTTTAATGTTGGAGATGAGTTTGAATTTGGTCAGAAAGTAGATTTCACATTGAGCGCTGCAAGTTATAGCTTTTACGCTTCTACTCTTGGAAGAGAAGCAATCTTTATCAATGACGAGGTTATCGATTTGGGTAGCCTTGGCCTTTCCGGTTCAGTGACAACTGTCGATAATTTGAGTTTCACAATGCCTGCAGAGGATGTCGACATCTATGTCATGCCTAAGGCAGTGGATATGACATCTGGTGATGCTGATAAGAGAATTAATAAGATTGTTATCGATGAAGCTCCTTCAGGAATCAAGGTTTTCTCTTCTGAAAAATTTTTATATGATTCAACATATAATTATGTTTTCAATAGCCTTTATGTAGCAAGAACCGATTCATATATTGTGACAAAGGTTTCTTATAAGGCAGACAATGTTTCTGAATGGACTGAGTTGGCTTTATCGATGACATGGACAGACAATATCTCTTTTATTTCTTTGAGTAATTTAAATCGTGGTACAGTCACTGGAGATCTTCATTTAAAGATTGAAGGAAAGAAGGTAGCAAGTCACAAATTGACAATTGTCAATGGTGATGTCGTAACCTTTAATAAACAACCCGCTGCAACTTATGTAGAAGGAGATCCCGTCAGTTTGTCATTTACAGGGGTCGATGCAAACAAGGTTATCAAGTATGATATTCAAGGTGCTACAAACACAGCATATTCAACTGATACTAATATTCAATTCAACATGCCTGGAAATGATGTCACCATCACATTCTCAGCTACCGATAAAGGAAAGATTACTTTTGAAACTATTGAAGGTGTGGAAAGTGCAGTTGCTAAAGATTCTGCCTATTCATACTATGCAAATGAAATCACTTCAGCATACCCTGGAGCTATATTATATGTATACGCAACCCCTAAGGCTGGATACACAATCACTGCTGCGTATATAAACGGAGACAAGGAACACAAGGTAACAATGGGTAATTATGATACCTGTTTCAAACTTACTATGCCAGAATCGGGTGATGCATTGATAGGATTTGAAGTGGAAAAGAATGGTTCTATCAACATCGAAAATACAGTTGGAAAAGATGAAACCATAACTGAAGTCAAATACTATTCAAGTTCTTATGCTTCATCTACTTCCGAAAAGACATATAACGGATTTGGTGCAAATGCTAACGTCTATATGTTTGTGAAGGTTAAGGATGGTTATAGTTTAGGTGATGCTACAATTACAAATAATGGAACTAATACTACATGTAAAGTAACTAATAGTTCTAGTGGAAGTTATTATAATTTTAAGATGCCTTCTGATGGAAGTGATGTTTCAATCAATATTAATGTCGTCAAAAACGGAACTATAACAGTACAAGTAGATTCGAATTATGTTGAGTCTACATCTTTATCCAAGAGTTATTATTCATCAGATAACCTAGCTAATAATGCTATAGGTGCTGGTGAGACCTTCTATGTATTTGTTAAAATGAAGGAAGATGCCAGTGGATATAGTTTAGGCCAAGCACAAATTCAGGGCAAGGATGATACAGCTGTAGACGTTAGAGAAAATTACGGAAATACTTATTACCAGTTCACAATGCCTTCTGATGGTAGTGATGTGACAATTGTTATAAGTATGGTAAAAAATGGAAGCATAACAATCGCTGAGAATGCTGATGTCTCTGAATCTAAGATTTCTACTGGCGCAAGTTGGTCACAAGATGCAAGCAAAGCCAACGATTTTGCTCCCGGTAAGAAATTCTATATTTTAGCTAAACCTGTAGATGGAAAACTTGTTACCAAGGCTAGTATGAGTGATGGTACTGAATTCAAAGCCACTGAAGTTGAGGCTACATATAATTACGGTGATGGATTCTCTTACTTTAAGTTCACAATGCCTAAAAATGGTGTTGCTAACATCAGCTTCACTACTACAGATGCAAAGAAGGTCACATTTGATACCGTTGATGGTTTGACCTTCTCCTTCCCTTCAGGTGCTACGAGTGGAACCTCATTTGCTGTCGGCGAAAAGGTTCAAGTAATGGCAACTGCTAGTTATGGTTATACAGTAAAATCGTTAGCTATCAAGGATCATGCTGATGTTCAAGTCGACAAAAAGACTGATGATAATGGAAATACTTATTATGAATTCGTCATGCCTGATTATGATGTGACATTGACTGGTACTGTTGAAGCTGGTCAAGTTGTAACCCTTTCTGTCTTGGGAACTAAGATGCCTAGTAAAGCTTATGCAGTAACTATTAAAGTAGACGGTGTTTCATCAGCACCTTCGTATTCTTACAATTCAGGTAAGACTGATGTTTCTATGACATGGATTGTTGGTGATACATTGACATTCACATATACCACCTCTGATTACAGAACAGATGATGATATTTATATAGTAATTACTAAAACAGATGGAACAGTTAAAGAAGTTCAAATGACAGCAGGTTACTACAACTACTCAGCAACTGCTACTCTTGAAGCTGATTGGGCTTCTATTTACTTCAGTGTAGGAAGCACACTTACAACCAAGTAATTTAAACTTATATTAGTGCACGCATTTGCGTGCACTTTTTTGTTTTTTTAATATAATAATCAAGAAATGAGGATAGAATTATGAATAAAAAAAAGAAGTTATACTCCATTATCCTTTTAGGTGCTGCTTTATTGTCTTCATGTGGTAAGTCGTCTTCCATCGATAGCAATCCTACTACACCATCGATAACTGGGGGTGACAATGGCAATTCAAGTGTCGATAGATATTTAGTGTCTTTTAACAAGGTTATTGACTGCTCTATTCAATTAGATCATTCCGATAACAAGTATAAAGAAGGCGAGTTGGTTTCTATAGTATTGAATATAAGTAATGAATCTAAAGAATTCGATAGATTTGAATGTGACGATGTATCGATAGAAATCAATAGTTCTACATCAAATCGCATAGAAGCATCTTTTGTAATGCCTAAAAAGAATGTGGTCATTGATGTGATTCTAAAAGATAAGGATTTAGATTCTTTTAGAATTAAAGAATTGAAGAACTATTCATCTTATGATGTTTCGTTAAAAGAAGGGGATAAATTCAAGGCTGGAGATAGTGTTGAACTTATATTGTCAGGGTCTTATTTTTCATCATCAGATGTATCTAACACATATATTCAAATAGATGATGAATATTACCATCCTTCATTGGTTGATTCTATCAATGGTTCTGCCACCTCTATGAGCCTATCGTTTGTTATGCCTAACAAAGACATATCTATTATTATTTCTACTGGAAACAATCAAATCAGCAACAAAGGATTTAAAGTTTCTTTAGATGAAAATGAATATGTCGATTTGATTGCATATAATCCAGAAGAAAAATATACTAGATTTTATGGTGGATTGGTGAGGAAGATTGGATATAAAGTGACATCTGTTCAATATAAGATAGGAGCTGATGGTCAATGGACTGATAACTATTCTTTGTTTGATATCAGCAATATTTGTAATTTATATATATCGGATATAACAGCAGATGTTGAAATAAAAGTTATAGGTGAATTTACAGGCGTTAGGACGATAACATATATAAATGAAGATGCCATTATTCCTACTACTGGTTCTTTATATTATGAAGGAACTGAAGGTGACACTTATAGTGTCTCGTTCAAGCCTCATCCTAAATATACTTTGACTGGCAAGCCGACATTTGAAGGTGTTGAAGTAAATGATGACGACGTCACAGAAACTTATTTTAAATTGACCATAGGTCTATCTGATATAACTATTACTTTCCCGGCAAAAATAAATAATAAAATCACTGTATTAGATAACGATTATCTTGATTCTTATATTATCAAAAGAAACAATATAGAAACTGATTATTGTGCTTCATCAGCCCTCTTTAATTTCTATCCTACTATGAAGAGAGGAAAAGTTATTACTGCCGCTAGAACTATAGATTCTAACGGAACAAAGGGTAGTTGGTGTTATCCCTCTGATGACAGCTATGGTGTTCAATCTATCGAAATGAGAATGCCTAAATCTGGAGACTGTCAGATAGAAATAAATACTGATGATGGATTCACTATAGATATAGACAAAATAGATCATGGTTCTATGACTATTAATAGAGATACATTTAGAAAAAACGATAGAGTCTATTTTACAATCCAAACAGAATCAAATTTTTATAGATTTAATAAATTGATAGATTCAGAAACAGGTGAGACTATAAAGACTACCATGAATGAGAATAGTGGATACTTCACTATGCCTGAGAAGTCCTTGAAGCTCAAGGCCATAATAGTTGAAGTAGAAAAAGCTACTGTCAATTTAATTGGAGATTTGGATAAATTCGAGTCCATTGAGATTCAAGGAAATAAATCTTTGACTAGAATGAATAAAGATAAAATCTTAGGAACATTCATTGTTGGAGAATACATAACTATATTACCGGTAACTTTAAAATCACAGTATCAAGATGATTATATTGTTACTGTTAAAAAGATAGTCAATGGAAAAGAAGAAGAGATTAAATCTGGATATGGATCATATTCATTTTCGGTGGAAGAAGGACTTACTGATATAGTTGTATCAGTAGAAGAAAAAGCACAAGTAAAAAGCTTTAAAGCTACTATCAATAAACCTGATGGTGTAAATTTAACGTTTAAAGTCAATTATCAGCCAGTTACTTCTTTAGATGATACTTTGATTCCCGGTGATGATGGGAAAGCAAGACTAGAGATATTTGTAAATGGAAATGCAAAACCATCGGATTATAATGTTCAAGTGTTGGATAATGAAAACAAAGAAGTTGTAGCTGTGTCTGGAATGATTAGTGTCGCTTATATGATTTATAGCGATATTACGATCAACATAACAGCTAAATAAAATGTGAGGATTCTATATGAAGAAATTTAAACTAATTGCTTTGATTTTGTTATTAGGTAGTGTTGCATCGTGTGGAAAAGAATCTATTAGCAATTCGACCATATCTTCCACTTCGAATAAAAAAACTGATGTATCATCGACAAAGAAGACAGAAACAATCGATGATAAATTCGATAAGTTGTTGTCTGATATGGCTTATGGATATAGATTTAAAACTACTGCCACAACATTGACTAGTGATGGATACTCAAATTATTGTCTTGATATAGGTGTAAAGGATAATGGATATGAGTTCATTAGATATGATTCAAAACAAAATCAAGAAGCAGATAGAAATTCTGTATATGTAGAATATTTCTATTCTTACGATCCGGAAGCTTTCACTCCTTTAGTATCTATGCCTATGTTAGATATTTCTAATAAGATAGATTATTATCCTTATACTATTAATGGCAAAAATCTCGAATGGTCCGACTCAGGATATCAGAATATGTTCACATATTTTGAAAAGGATAATTATTTAGATGATGAGGGTACTTATACACTGGATGTCGAGGATGATTATGTTAAAACATATCTTCCTTTATTAGCCACTCAGTTTTTGCATGAATACACCAGAACTATCAAAGAATTTTCTTTCATCTATAACAAGGATAATGATGGATTTGATGTAAATATAGTGTTCAATCCTATCACAGGATCTTTCTCTAATACTGAATTAGAGATTCAAGGTCAAGTAATTCCAGGTGATGATTTTGAATTTAAACAAGCTGAATATACTAAGACTGGTGAAGAAAAAGAAGAGTTGAACCAAGTCTTTTCTAAATTAAGGAATAACAAGTATTCTTTTGTAGATACAACTTATTCAATTGATGAAAACAGCAATAAGACAGTCGAATCGAAATATTCAGGTAAAACAGATGGATCTAGTCTGATATTTGAATCGGATACTTCAACGTCAAAGATGAATTTCTTATATAAGAATGTCGGAAACAATCAAATCCAACAAGCCAATAAACTTGGAAATTATTATTATGCTTATGGATCAGTTATCAATTCATCTATAACACCATTACTTCCATCATTTGATATGTCTTCTATATTCTTTAATAAGACTGATGATAATAAGTATGTATATGATGGTAGAGCAAATTTCTTAAAGACGAAAACTTATAATTTTTCAGGTGAAGGCTTAGCTGTTACTTCGATGAATGTAACTTTCGATGATGATTCAGTATTGTTTGAAATCGGATTTGATGGATCAACAAATATAGAAGAGATCAAGTATATTTTCTTGAATGAATCTAATATAGCCGATATTATAGAAATAAAAACTGATTGTTCTGATGTTGAATTATCGACTTTACTCGAAGGTTATTCTAAGGTACTGATTGGATTAGAAGAATTAATTGGTGGAAAAGATAACTTGAATCTTATTCCAGTGGTTGGAGGAAGACAATCTGTAGCAGGTCTTTATTATTCCGATGGAGTTGATGATGATGGTGAAGAAACAAAAAAGAAGTATTATGGAATAGAATATAGGTTGATTGGAATAAGTGGATTAAAACAAATAAATCTATATGAGACTAAATTGATAGAAGCAGGGTTCATAGCTACTAAAACTCAAGGAACTAATTTCTCTGGTGATTTGTTCACAAAAGAAATTCAAGTCAATGGTGAGACTAAGACATTAAGATTGGAAGTTGCGTCAGGAACCACTTATCAGACATTAGCCATTGCAATAGATGTAGCATAAAATAAAACTGGATTATCAGTGTAAACTGGATTACACTGATA
>ERZ1034626.1210-NODE-1210-length-17608-cov-23.649633_pt1 | contig 17608 bp, 8 predicted proteins | sample MGYA00520652_ERZ1034626 | MGnify/ENA primary metagenome ERZ1034626 (study PRJEB33766, sample SAMN09781765) | gut metagenome | biome: gut microbiome | host: Homo sapiens | place: Madagascar | study: EMG produced TPA metagenomics assembly of the PRJNA485056 data... | reverse complement strand
CTCAAAACCCTGTATCCAACATCGCCGAGGCACTGCAAGGCCAGTTGCCAGGTGTGTCTATTACCTCTCAGGATGGTCGTCCTGGTGCCACAATGAGTATTCGTGTGCGTGGTGGTGGTTCCATCACCCAGAGCAACGACCCTCTCTTCATCGTCGATGGCGTGCAGGTGTCTCGTATCGATGATATCCCTGCCGATAATATCGAGAGCATCGATGTGCTCAAGGATGCTGCCTCTACAGCCATCTATGGTGCGCGTGGTGCCAATGGTGTTATCATGATTACTACCAAGAGCGCCAAGGAAGGCAAGGCACAAGTGAAGTACAACATGTACTACACAGCCAAGGAGAAGCCTACTACCTACGACACTGAAAGCGCTTACGACTATGTATTGCGCAACTGGAGCTACGCCACCTCTTATGGTGACAGCTACGGAGCCAATGTAGCCAAGTATTTTGGTTTGGGCAGCGCAAACGGCAACCACTTGGAGGAGTACCGCAACATGGGTACCCATAACTATCAGGACGACCTGCTCAGCAGTTCTCACGCTTGGAACCACGACCTGAGTATCAGTGGTGGTACAGAGCATACCAAGTATTATGCTTCTATCAACTACACCAATGATAAGGGTTCTTTGAAGAACTCTGGCTTCCGTCGTTGGAATGCCAACTTTAAGTTGGCTCAGGACATCACCAAGAACTTGAAGTGGAACCTCGATGCTCGTTATAGCGAGATGCGCTTCCAGGGCTACAAGTTTGAATATGCTACATCTTCTTATGCATATCGTCCAATTGATACCCCATTAGGTACTGACGATCCATCATTGTTGGGTATGGGTGATGTTAATGTCGATCCAAAGATGAGTCCTGTTGCTATCTATGACAGCTATACTCAGATGAATACACATCATCGTTTGCGTGCAACAAACTCTTTGACATGGACTCCAATCAAAGGCTTGACTGGCAAAACAGAATTGACATTGGCTCGCAACTGGCGTGACCAACAGACATGGGATGATGGTTATGAGAATGGTTACAACCACGCTCAGCAGGTAAAGAGTGATGGCTACAATGTACGTTGGACTTCTACCATCAACTATGCTGTTCAAGGCTTGGGTGAGGATCATAAACTTGATTTTTTGGTAGGTAATGAGGTTTTGGCTAACAAGTCAAAGACAACTACATTTAATGGATATGGTTATCCTTTGGGTTGGGACATGGATACAGCCTTTGGTAATCTTGGCGGTACTCATCAAGATCCAAATGTAACCAAACCGGATACTTATAAATCTGAAGTATCTACACCAAGTCACACCACCTCATGGTTTGGTCGTGCAAACTATTCTTATTTAGGCCGTTACCTCTTCACTGCTACATTCCGTGCTGACGGAAGTTCTAAGTTTGCTCCTAACCACCATTGGGGGTACTTCCCAGCAGCCGCTGCTGCATGGCGTATCTCTGATGAGCCTTGGATGAAGGGAACACAGAATTGGTTGAGCAACTTGAAGCTCCGTCTCTCTATCGGTTCTTCTGGTAACGATGATATTGATGCATCATTGTTTAAACCAACATGGACACAGGAAATCGTTGAGGTAAATGGTCAGCAAGTTACAACATATAAGCCAGGTGAGATTATGGCAAATCCTGACTTGAAGTGGGAGACAACCATTTCTCGCAACTTAGGTCTCGACTTTGGCTTCTGGGATGGCCGTCTTCGTGGTTCTTTGGACTTCTATTGGAATACCACTAAGGATATCTTGATGAAGGTGCCTGTTGATACATCTACTGGCTATCCTTATCAGTTCCAGAATGTAGGTAAGACTTCTAACAAGGGTATTGAGCTTGCTTTGAGCTATGACATCGTCAATAAGAAGGATTGGGGCTTGACATTCGGCATGACCTACAACTACAACCACAACAACGTAGATGAACTCTTCGATGGTGTTTTGGCTGATACCCATACCAACTGGGGTTCTACCATGCGTTTGCCTAACTACGACTACATTATCCGTGTAGGTAAGCCTGTTGGCTTGATTCAGGGCTACAAGTCTTTGGGGTACTATACTGTTGACGACTTCAATGTTAGCGCAGATGGTGTTTGGACTTTGAAACCAGGTGTTCCTGATAATACAGTATGCAACTACTCTGCAGGTTGTGCCAAGGCTTATAAGACTCCTGGGGACCAAAAGGCATTCCCTGGTATGTATAAGTTTGCAGATGTAGATGGTAGTGGTACTGTTACTGCCGATGATGTTACTATTATAGGTAAGACAAAGCCTAAGCATACAGGTGGTTTCAACTTCTCCGGTCGTTATAAAGGTTTTGACTTCAATGCCAACTTCACTTATCAGATTGGTGGTGATGTTTACAATGCCAATGTAATGCACGACTTGATGGGCAACAAGGATACAGGTTTCGGTTCTGCACGTCTTTCTCAGTTGTCTGATTGCTGGAAGATGTACAACGTGGATGGCAATGGTAATCTCTATGCAGTTACCGATCCTACCGAACTTAGTGCATTGAATGCTGGTGCCAAGTACGCTTTGCCATATTGTGAGTATGGTTTGGTTACAAGCGACTTCATTGAGGATGCTTCTTACTTGCGTTTGCAGAACCTCTCTATCGGTTACACCTTCCCTAAGACATGGATGAAGCCTCTCGGCATTAGCAACCTCCGTATCTATGCTACTGTAACCAACCTCTTCTGCATCAAGGGTTATAGCGGAATTGATCCTGACGTCAACACAAATATGAACGCAGGTAACAATGGATTCCCTACACCAAACTATGATTATCAGGCTTATCCTAAGACTCGTTCTTGGACATTCGGCCTTAACTTAGCATTCTAATCTATAAAAAAGAATTTTGACATGAAAAATAGATTTTTATATATAGCTCTATGTGCGGCTGGCATCCTTGGTGGTGCTACCTCATGTAGCGATTATTTGGAAACTAAATCGCCATCAACCAATGATGCAGACTTTGTGTTTTCAAATATAACAACAGCTCAGGCTGCTCTTAATGGCGCCAAGTACCAAATGCATGGTGCGTTTGGTAGTCATATCTTTGGTGATGGCTTGTTCTATGCAGCCGATATTGCTGGTTCTGATATTATGCGTCATCCTGAGGCTTATTCAAATCAGCCTGGACGTCATATTGTAGAGGGTCTTTATCGTAATGGAACGGAAGCAGGAACCTATGGATTACTTTCTTATCTGAAGGAAGGAACTGATGGCTCTTATGGTTATTTGTTCTCTGTAATTGGTAGATGTAACGCTATCACTACTGCCATCGAAGAAACTGATGAATACCAGCAGATGATGCAGCAAACAGAGCCAACAGAGTTGAGTCAACTTTATGGTGAGGCAGTGGCTATTCGTGCTACTTGCTATCGTGAGCTTATCAAATACTTTGGTGACGTTCAGTTCCAATCTACCTTTGGTGTGAAAGCAGAGGGCTTGGCTTCTCGCGATTCAATCTATGATGTTTGTATCGACCAGTTGAAGAAGGTGGAGCCTTTGATGTATGTCTTGGGAAAATGCCCAACATACGAAGCAAGTGCTAAGAACTATTATTCTCGTACATACGTGGATGGTTTGATTGGCCGTATGGCTCTTGAGGCTGGTGGCTATCAGACTCGTCGTAACGACATCAAGCGTGTGGATGGACAAGGCAACACCTTGACATTCGAGACTATTGGTACAGAAAACAATGGTTCTACTTATGGTCGTCGCTCTGATTGGCGCAACCTTTACGAGACTGCCAAGACTTACTTTAAGAAGGCTATCGATAATCCTGGTACTGCTGTGTTCCATGATACCGATCCTCGTAAGACTGATGGTCAAGGACGTGTGTATGGCAACCCTTATCAGTATTTCTTCCAGCAGTTGCATGGTGCAGACGATGGTTATGCTGATGAAAGCATTTACGAGGAGCCTTATACACAGGGAGCAGATGGTATCATCAACAATGATGCTCGTCCATATTCTTTAGGTCGTCCTTCGAGCGGTGGTAGCAAGAATGCTTACCCATGTAAGAGCTATGGCCAGGGACGTATCAATCCTGCCTTCTATTATGGTGTATTCGATCCTAAGGACTTGCGCCGTGATGTATCTTGTACAGTTACTGGTAGTACGGGTAAGGGCTATGAAACCTTGATACCTCTCAAGCCTAACTCTAAGGCTGCTGGTGGTGGTATCAGCTGTAACAAGTGGGATGAGAATCGCCAGAGCAATATCTGGACAGCTAATCAGCGTCGTTCTGGTATCAACGCTCCTTATATGCGTTTGTCTGAAATCTATTTGGGTTACGCCGAGGCTTGTGCTACAATTGATCCTAACAGCGCAGAAGCTAAGACTTACCTCGCAAAGATTCGTAACCGTGCATTCCGCACACCTGCTGAGGCTAACGTAGAAGGCTTTATCACTAAAGAGGGTTCTTTGCTCAAGGCCATCATCGATGAGCGTGGCTTCGAGTTTGCTGGCGAGGGCGACCGTCGTTTCACTTTGATTCGTACAGGTTTGCTTCCTGAGAAGATTCGCGAAATCAAACAGCTTACTCGCAAGATGCTGGATGGCTTGGAGGCCAATGGCTATTATACTTTCGACAATGGTAATACCATCTCTGAATATGTTTACACCAAGAGTGTAGATGCCAAGGCTGAGAAGGGCTATCGTTTGACAGCTCAGTGCCCAGAGGGTCAGGAAAACGACCCTATTCTCTATCCTTCATGGCGTGGCCAGAATGATAACTGGGAGGCTTACGGATTGAGCTATGGCTCAAAGACAACAACTAACCTTGCCATCAAGGGCTTGTTCACAAAAGTTTCTGATGAGGAAGCTGCAGCTCTTGAGAACGCCGGTTACAAGAAGGTAAACTGGGGTAAGGACCTCGCAGACAATGATGACGAGTACTATAAGTATCTCTTCTACGACTACGATTATGTCAAGGCTCCTATTTACCTCTGGCCATTCACTCCTAATATGATTTCAACAGGTGGATTCTTGAATGGCTACGGCTTTAAGAACGAATAATACGAGCATTCAAGAAAGAATAAACTTAGAGTTTATAAAAAATCATCAGGCGGGAGGACGCAACTGGCGTCTTCCCGCTTTTCTTTTGTCTCTGTCAATTATAGTTACGTATCGTTATCTCCTAAAGAAGCACATCGTCAGCTAAGACATCTGCTATCCACGTGTTGCTTTTTTAAAAAAAGAAATACGCAAAAACCCTTCATCCTTCATCTATCCCTTGGAACCCCCTGTGTTTATCGGCATTCCGGGCGAAAAGATGAAGGATGAAGGTATTTTTGCATAATCTTTTTTTATAAATACGGATGCAACTTTTATAAATACAGATGCAGCCAAAGTGCCTACTTATGGCACAATAGTGCCAAGCGCAGGGCACATTTGTGCCTTTCAAAGAGCAATTTTACAGAAGGGGAAGTACCAACTTCCATACACTATTTCTTTTCTCGAACTAAGGTGTTTACCTCATCTTATAATAACGGCAAAGGGAGCCTAAACTCACGTTCCGGCTCCCTTTGTGGACTTGGAATATAAGCGATGACCGCTGTCATCATTCCAAGAACCAAATAAATGTATGTATATAAAAATCTTTTTTCTTAAGTTGCCATTACTCTTCTGGCACATTACCAATATGCTTGTCAAGCAATGTCTCGTTGGTGATGGTAAAGTCGCCATTAGCTGCATTCTTGAAGCCAGGATCCAGGTTCAAGCCTGTAGTATCAAATACCTTTCCTGCGCCGCCTTCTACAACATTAGCCTGCAGAGTAGGAGCATTGAAGTAGTTGTTGTTGGCAAACTGGTGATTGTCAGACTTGCTATCCTTACTGAAGAACACATCCTGACTCATCTCAGCGAAGACATTGTTGGTAACGTTGAGAGTATAGTCCTTATTGCCAGCCGCACCAGAACGAATGTAGAACAAGCCTTTCGATGTGGCCTCTACCTTATAAAGGGTGTTGTGGCTGAAGTTGATCACTATCCCCTTCTGTGCAGCGTTATAGTCGAAGCGGAAGAAATCGCTTCCTGCACACGAATTGGCCACAGTACAGTGGTTGATGTTCACCTTCATGATAGCGCATTTCTTCTTCTGGCTGTCGATGAAACGCTTGCCAGCACACATATCGTGGAAATAACTGTTAGTAATGTTCAATTCGTTGACAGTACAAACAGTCTCGCCTGGGTCGACCATAAAGTTACCATAACCGGACACCTCTACATTGTTCACACTGATAACACCCGAGCAGTTGGCTGTCTTGATGAAAGCATCAGCGGTAACACCCGTGTAACTGATATTCTCGGTGGTAAATCCTGTAGCACCAGAAAGCACATACTTCACGCGGGCAACAACTGGCTTGGTAGACAAGCACTTGATAGAGATGTTCTTGCTTACGGTAAGTTCCTGTGTAGAAGGAGTACCATCATCACCCAGCTTGACAAACTCGTTGGTAGAACCATCCTTGGCAGGAAGGAGCATGATGGTTTCACCATCCTCTGCGCCATCGATAAGTGCCTGGAGGTCATCACCAGGATAAGCAGGGGTATAGTTAGGCATGGTGGTGACACTTACCTTGCCACGTACTTTCTCACCATTGACAATGGTAAAGGTGTACTTGGTATCGTAGGTAAGGCCTGTGATAGTTGCACAGCCGTTGGCGATGTCATCGGCAGTGAGAGTATAGGTATCTTCCTTGCCACCAGTGATATTGATAGCTGTTACCGACAGTCCTGGAGTCCAGCGCAGTGTAACCGCATTCTTGGCGATATCGTCATCGCTCACAGTAAAGAAGATATTTTCTGAACCTGTAGTGAACGAAGTAACTGCCCACTTTGACTCCTTGCTCTCACCCACAGCCTTGATACGAAGAGAGTAAGTTGTCTCACCCTCAAGTCCGGTAATGGTGTAAGGATTATCGGTCACATCAGTAAACTCTACTGATGGATCACCCTCACAAGCCATATCGGGGTCATCGGCAAAAAGCTGTATGGTGTACGACTTTGCCTCAGAAAGACATTCCCAACCAAGTCGTACGTTGGTCTTGTTCTGAATCTTGGCTTCTACAGATGTAGGGCGGAAAAGTCGGTCATACTCTACACTTGTAAGTTCGTCCTCAGGGTCGGAGCAACCTGATGCGGCAAAGAGTACCGCACCAAGTGCCAAGACGTATGTTAATTTCTTAATAAATTTCTTCATGTTGTCTACTTGAATGGATTAATAATCATAATCATTGCTGAGCATGTTGTTGCTTCCGTCGATAAAGATTTGCCAGATAGGCCAGAACATCTTCTTGTCTGGATTGTTGAGGTAGAGCTTATTGACGTAGTTGTCTATCTTGTTGTTGTTGTCAGTAACACTCTTTTCATCAGTAGCACTCTCACCCTCTTCATGCTCACGATAGGTGAACCAGTTGGAACTGCTTTCGTAGAGGCTCTTGCCTTCTTCATCAGTCTGACCAGCCTCAAGACCATAGATTTCATAGCCGTCGGCATCAATACTTTCTGCACCCAAGCCCTCGTTGTAATACAACTTCTTAGGATAGGCTGCATAGATGCCTTCACGATTGGCAAGCTGACGCATCTTTTCTTTGGTCAATGCAAGCGCAGAACCCAACTTACCCCAGCGCATCAGATCCACCTTACGCAAACCTTCGCCAGCAAACTCAAACTTACGCTGGTCTTCGATGGTCTGCTGGAAAGCATCCTTGCTGGCTGTGGCTGTACTCAGAATAGCAGACACCTTAGCTGCTGGATAAGCACGATCGAGCACAGGTTTGAGATACTGACCTGCATTGGCAGGACCGTTGAGAGCATTCTCTGCCTCGGCAGCCATCATGAGAATGTCGGCATAGCGCATTACCTGATAGTTGATACCATCATCGTTAGCAGAATTGACGATACGTTTCATCCACTCGAAGCGCAGCTTACCAAAGCACCAGCCACCACCTGAGCCACCGCTGACGGTCTTTACACCTCCGTCCCAAACATAAGGAACACAGGTGATGTTGCGACGTGCATCATCCTTGTCAAAGTCGTACCAAAGAGTAGGTGCAGGACCATTGGTACCACCCTTGGCAAGTTTGGTCCATTGGTCGGCATTCTTATGCTTCACGCCCCAGTAAACCAAGGTTTGACCACGGCCATCAGAGAAAGGTATCTCAAAGAGCGACTCCTTACCTGCGGTAACGTCGTCCTTGCAGAGATTACGGAAGTTCTCGTCGAAGGTCTGACCGAGTTTGTTGCATTGCTGTGTAATAATGCTCACGCACTCGTCTCTTGCGATGGTGAACATCTGCTGACGGGCAGACTCATCAGTAAGATTGTAACGAAGTCCCTCGTTAGGCCACGTCGACTGTCCTGCCAAGAAGAGCGCCACACGTGCACGAAGTCCCTTTGCAAATGCCTTGCTCACGCGCTCTGTAGTCTTGGTATAAGTATTCTCATTAGGCCAACCGAGATATTTTTCCGCCTCTTCCAAGTCAGCAAGAACCTTGTTCAGTATGGTCACGCGGTCGGTCTTAGGCAAATATAAGGTCTCTGATGTGATAGGCTCAAAACGGTAAGGTACATCACCCCAGGTCTTCACTAAGTCGAAATAGATGAAACTTCTAAGGGTAAGCAACTCGCCATAGAGCTGTCCCATCATGGCATTGCCGTTGATGTTGCCATTGGCTTCCATACCTTTGATAGCCTTATTGGCGCGCTCGATAGCCTCATAATCCTGAGCCCATACATTCTTGGCATTATTCATACGCTCGGCATCTGCCGATGCTGAATAACATGCCAAGGAAGCATCCTTGTCTGTAGCAGCATCACTCACACCTCCATAATTGTTGAATATCTCGCAGTCGGTATTAAGTCCGAAATAAGGGATATATCTTCCACGGTAAGCGTAAGTATCTGTCATAGACTCAAAAATGCCAATAACAGCATCGTTAGCCAAAGCCTCCGTAGAGAATACCACAGTATCGTCAAGCGTCGACTGGTTGGGTGCATCCAGATCGCACGATGTAACGGTCATGGATGCTGCCAAGATGAATGAAATATATATTGATTTCTTCATTTTGTTCTATTATTATTTAGAGAAAATTAAAAGTTAAGATTCAAGCCAATGACAAACTGACGGCTCTTTGGATAAGCCGAGTAATCAACGCCTGGAGTAAGATTGGTTCTACGGATGGCAGATACCTCAGGATCATAGCCAGAATAGTTGGTCAGACAGAACACATTGTAAGCAGTTACGTAGAAACGCAGGCTATTGATGCCAACTCGCTTGGTGAGTGTCTGAGGCAAGGTATAACCTAAAGTAAGAGTGCTCAAACGCAGGAAAGAAGCATCCTCTACATAGTAGTCGGTAAGCACATACTTGCCTGTATAAGGCGACCACATGCTTGTATGGGCATTGAGAGCAGCCAATTCTTCTGCATTGTTCCAGTTAAGGAGTTCGCCATTAGCGTTGATGTTGGTCCAACGTGAACCATCGCGCATCAAGTCGATAAGGTTGCGATACTGGTACTTGGAGGTCTGGGTATACTCTATGGCGTTGGCATTGTACACATCGTTACCTGCACTCCAGTTGAAGTTGGCTGTAAGATCGAAGCCATACAGACGACCGCTGATATTGAAACCACCCGTATGTACAGGATTGGTATCACCAATGATTTGACGGTCCTCAGGTGTAACAACACCCGTCTTTTCAGCCTTGGTCTCAGCTATCTTCATGCTACCTGGTCTTACTGGTACACCAATAACTGATGAGCAGTCTGCCACACCATCTTTCAGCACCCACTTACCCTGAGCCTTAGAAGCCTCAATGTCGAAATCGCTCACCTCATAACGGCCATCGCTCTTGTAGCCATAGATCTGACCGATAGGATCTCCAACTCTAACGATGAAGTCTCGTTGTATCTCACTGGAAGCCCACTCTGTATTGATGTTGTCAAGAGACTGCAAGCCGCCTAAAGAAAGCACCTTGTTCTTATTGAAAGAGATATTGGCTCCAATGGTCAGACCATAGTTCTTCTTGTTGATGGCATTCCATGTAAGGGCAAACTCCATACCCAAGTTGCGAGTCTCACCCATGTTGCGATACTGGTATGCATAACCTGTACCCGACACTGGATACTGAATGAGCAAGTCCTTGGTATTGTTCCAATAGCCATCGATACTACCTGTCAACTTACTGCCGAAGAGCGTAAAATCAAGACCCACATTACGGGTAATGGTTGTCTCCCAAGTAAGGTCGGCATTTGCCATGACAGAAGAAGGAACCAAGATATTGGTTGCGCCATTTACCCATGAAGTTGTCTCGCCACTATACTCCTGTGTGAGATAATTGTCTTCAAGATTATTATTACCTGCAGCACCATAAGAGATACGTAGTTTCAAGTCGTCAAGCCACTTCTGTGTACCCTGCATGAAGGGCTCTGAAGAAATACGCCATGCGGCAGCTACAGATGGGAAATAACCCCAGCGATTGCCTTCTGCAAACTTAGATGAGCCATCGGCACGAAGTGTGGCTGTGAGGAGATATTTGTCCTTATAACCATAGTTGACACGACCAAAATAAGAGTTCAACTTGTCATCTGGAGAGTATTTGTCTTCAATAGAGAAAGCATGCCCCTTATTGGTCAACTTCCAGCAGTCAGATGCAGAGAACTCCACAGGGAAACCATGAACAACATTGGTCATCACCTCGTTTTTGGTAATGATATACTCCTGACCGACCAACACATTCAAGCTATGGTCACTATTCTTACCGAAGAGCGACTTGAAATCGTAGCTAAGGGTGCTGGTATTGCGGAACTTGTTGCGATACTGATTGGTAAGGATAATGGCAGGCTTTCCCTTATCCTCGGTAGCAGGTTTGTCCGTTACATAGAAGGCTGTGGTACCATAATAACGCTTGGTATCAACCTTGTAGGTATCGTAGCCAAATTCTGTCTTAAACTTCAGATTCTTGTAGAGCTCCCAAGTAAAGGCACCCGACATATTGAATGTGGTGCGTACACGTCTCTGGTCATTGTCACGCAAGTTGGTGATAGGATTATAGAAAGAAGAACCAGTAGCATCATCGTCGTCTGTCTCTGTCGAAATACCAGGAACAGGGAACGGAGTATACTGAATGGCATAACGCAAACGCTTGTCGGTACTGGATGTACTTTTTGTTTCATTGGCACCACCGCCATTGATCTTGGTCTTCGACCAACGAGCCTGGAAGTCAAGCGAAATGGTCTTCACAGGCTTAGCATTGAGCTTGAGGCTGAAGTTGTCACGTACGAAATCAGACATCTGCATGATTGCCTTGTCGTCCATACGGGCATAGCTGAACGCATACTTCATCTTTTCGCTGCCACCATTGATGTTCAGGTTGTGATTGAAGGTATGACCAATTCTGCCATACACGATATCCTGATAGTCATTGGTTGCCACGTTGTCGTACATATCCAAGTCGCCGAAACTGCCAAAGTAAGGCTCATATTTATCAGCCACGTTGTTTTTCAGGCTCGCCAGTTCGTACTGCCAGTTGGCATAATTGCGGGCACTGAGAACGTCGAGTGTATTGGCAATTTTCTTCCATGAATAGTAAGCATTGTAAGACACAGTAGTCTTGCCCTCCTTACCACTCTTGGTAGTAACAAGGATAACACCATTCGCTCCACGCGAACCATAAATAGCAGTAGAAGATGCATCCTTCAAAACTGTGATATCCTCAATATCGGATGCTGGAATATCACTGATTGACTCTACTGGGAATCCGTCAACAATGTAGAGTGGGTCATTACTCTGAGTAATGGAACCGCCACCACGAACACGGATCTTAACATCTGCATCAGGAGAACCCTCGGTAGTGGTAATCTGCACACCAGGCATCTTACCAGTCAGTGCTTCTGAAGCAGAAGCAACAGGAACCTGAGTCAAAGCCTTATTGTCAACTGTTGCCACAGCACCGGTCAAGTCTTTCTTCTTTACGGCACCATAACCAATTACAACAACGTCATTAAGACTGTTGGACTCGTCTTCGAGCGTAATGTTAATGGATGATTTACCTGCAACATTCACAACTTGAGTCTTCATACCAACGTATGAAACTCTCAATTTATTACTGTTGCCTTCAAGGGTAAGTGTCAGATGACCATCGAGGTCAGTTACCCCCCCTATTAGTTCCCACCTCAAGGATGGAAGCACCGATGACAGGCTCGCCTGTATTATCGATGACTGTACATTTTACGGTTTGCGCTGACAAGTTGGCAACAAACGCCAACAAGAATGCAATAAGCGCAAATCTTAAACTTTTTGTTTTACCAGACATACACTTTGGTTTGATTAATATTAAATAGCTGTTTTTAGCTTCAAAATTATCTATAATATATAAACCTTATTGTTAGTGGTTGCAAAGATACGAAAAAAATACATACGCAACAACTTATCGTATTAAAAAAAGGCTCGTAAACGTTTACGAGCCTTCTTTTTTACAAAAGCACAATCGGCTTTACCTATTCACAACTTAAAGTTCAATTACATATTCACAACTTTCTTGACGGATACATGACCCAGAGAGTCTGTAGCCTTGACGATGCTGATGCCATGGCAGGGAGCAGACAGGCGCTTGCCAGAGAGGTCGAAGTACTCGGTCTTGGCTGTCTGAGCAGCGGCATAATCAAACATCTCGATGCCTGTAGTAGAGGCACCCGACATCTCCTTTCCGGCAGCATCATAGGTCTTGGCTGTGCTGTAGTTCTTGATGGCATGGTCGAACTCTGCTACATCTACTGTAGGAAGAGCAGAGGTATAAGTCTTCCAGATTTCCACCTTACCTGCACCAGAATACTTCTCGCAGATGGCAGGAACATCCACTGTCTTGTCGAGATAACGCTGGGTGTAAGTTGAAGTTGTCTGGGTAGGAACCCAACCTATCTTGGTAACAGGAAGTGACTTGCTAATCTTAGCGCCATCAATATTTGTGTAACCTTCCATCAAGTTGTTACAACCCTTATAGATGCAGTCATAACCTTCAGCTTTAGAGATATTCAAGCTACCGCCTCTGTCTGAACGGATAGGCGACTTCGTATCTTCGAAATAGCAACCTTCTTCGTATGCCACAGCTCCTGTACGAATATCCCAACCATCCTCACAACCACGCATATAGTTATTATAATAATGTACATGACCACCACGTTGGAGAGGAAGACGAGAACCTTGAATATTATCAAAGAAATTGTGGTGAAAAGAGATGGTACGACAGTTTTCGTAGACATCTGAATCACCCTTACCCCACAAGCAGCTCTTATCATGGTCGTGGAAATAGTTATAACTGAAAGTCATCCACTGCACATTGTTCTTGCAGTCGAGCAAACCATCATAACGGTCTTTATTGGCAGCGCCACCATTGAAGAACTCGCAATGATCTATCCAGATATGTCCACCCCAATGATTCTTTGCATCTTTATCCTTATCTGCCTGGATTCCGATGCAATCAGGGTCGCCCACTTCTACCTGTGCGCCATTACGCCAAGCTACAATCTTATTCTCACCTGTTCTGAGCACAGGAACACCCTTCATGGTGAAACGGCAGTTACGGATGATGACATTATCAACAGACTGCATCACGAAGGTGATGTGAGAGAAGAGAGGAGCCTCGCCTGTCGTTGGGTTCACCACACCTATCAAAGTCTTATTTGGAGCTACCATAATACGCTCACCATAGACAGTTTCCACGCCAGATTTTCCACTCTGGTCGTCAAGCAAACGACCAGTACTCAAATCATCCACATAGCACTTGATGCCTGTAGTAATATCATGATCTACGATAACGATGTATGGATCCTTAGCCTGGAGATAGGCCTGCAACTGAGAGAAGTTATCAGCCTTCACCACCTTGCCACCAGCGCCGCCAGTAGTTCCTCCGGCACGATACCAGTTAGTACCAGGAACACCTTCGTAGGCAGCAAAGCCATCCATTGAGAAGTCACGACCATCCTGGGTCTGTGCATTTGCCATCATAGAGAAGCCACAGAGCAACGCTGAGGCCAAGAGGGTTTTACGACAAACAGCCTTGAGCTGTGCAGAAACGGTAGAGTTAATTTGTTTCATTGTAAGATTAGTTTAGTTTTTGTTTTATTTGTTTTTTGAAAAAAGGGCTGTCCTCGTCAAGAAGAGACAGCCCTTAGTTTATTTCATACTATATATCTTTCCCCTCGTTGAGGAAAACATGTGTTTATTATTCTGTTACTGGTACAAGTTTAATCATAAACAAATTACCAGTATCTTGCTTTGTCAAAACATAAGTACCAGCTTCCAATACAACTGTCAATGTTTTAGCTGAAGTATCAATAGTAGCACCTGTTTCCGATGTTTTCTTACCATTAATAAGCGCAGTACACTTTGAATCGTCAGATGCAAAATACATAGTCATTGTCATTTTCTGTGTCGTAGTAAAAGTAACTTTACCATCTGAATTTAACTTTAAACCACTCGCATAAGACACACCATCAATGGTTGCCGATTTCTTATTGGTAACAGAGCCTACTACAGTAAATGCTGAATTAGAAGCCTTTCCATCTACAAATGTGCAAACAACTGTACCCTCAATAGGAGTTACTGTGCTGCCACCTTCAGAACCACCAGTTGAGCCACCTGTGCTACCACCTTCGCCAGAACCACCAGTCTCGCCACCTTCAGTAGAACCACCAGTGCTGCCACCTTCTGTAGAACCACCTTCACCAGTTGCATTGCTCTCACCGAACACCTTAACAACGCCAGAGGTATAAGAGTCAAGAATGTTTGCCAAAGCAGGCCATGGCTGCTGATGACCATTTGTTACGACTGTCTCATCAGGAATAACGAAATCTATGTCACCATGATTCAAACGACCTGCGCCATAGAAACCTTCTACGATAGAAGGAACATCTTCTGCCTTATCTGCAGCGTATGCATACATGAGGCTTGGGTTGGTATCGAAGTTATCATAAGAAGTACCACCTACCAAAGTCTTTACGCTTGAAGGAACCTGCTGACTTGGATCAGAAACCTCGTATGCATCGAAGCTTGTATTGTTTTCTGAGTATGGGATATAGCTGAAGTTTTCTGGCTTGTTGGCAAATACATTGCCGTATGCCTTAATCAAACCACCTTTCTCACCTGAGAAAGTACCATCACCCTTGGCATCTGTACCCTGCAGAGAACTCATGATAGGACGCTTGGTAGCATCAAAGTAGTTAGACTCCATGAACACACTTGAACCCATTGTTGCACCAATACCATAAACATCACAATGCTGATAGTAGTTGTTGTACATGTGAACACTCATAGTACGAACACGAGCCATACGAGAGTCAGAATGGTCGAACCAGTTGTGGTGATAAGTAATATAGTTAGGACCAGTTTCACTCTTCATACCACACATAGAAGCCTTACCATTATCCCAGAAGCGGTTGTAAGCTACAGTAATATACTTAGAGTCAGCCTTGATATCTACAGTACCGTCACCTTTAGCCTGATCGGCAGCGCCACCCTTCTTGCCATAGAAGAGATCCATGTTGTGAATCCACACATGAGAGTTATCGGTATCAAGAGACATTGCATCATCCAAGCAACGCATAATAGCAAAGTTACGGAATTCAACACTAACAGCTTCTCTAAGCAAGAAACCGAAACCATATACAGTAGCATCATCACCGACGCCCTCGAATGTCATATTCATCTCAGCGCCCTTAATCTGCAAACCTTCTGCAGAACTTGAAATGTGATCCAAATCAGAAAGACTTACCTTACCGATAAAACGGAAGGCGATTGGTGTTTTATCCTTACCTTTTGAATATGCATCAATAATTGACTGAAGACCAGTGACAGGCTCAGGCTTACCAGTATTAACTGTTGTAGAAACGGTCTTAGCTGTCTTGGCTGTAATATACAGAACCTTAGCACCAGCCTTCAAAGTACCATCATTATTATAAGCACCTACACCATCATATTTGAAATGAGCAAAGCCCTCACGGTTGTAGCTCTTTACTACCAAATTAGAAGCTGTATTGGCACCAGCAATCTCTGTACCTTCAGCATTTACAGGAACAACCTTTACAGAATAAGTACCAGCCTTCAAACCGAGAACATCAGCACGATAGTAAGATTTATACTGACGAATCAGCTGAGCATCAATCTTCTTGTCATCTACATATACATTATAAGAAGAAGCACCCTCGAATGGAGCCCACTTCAGGTAGGCAGACTCCTGCCATCCCTTAGCCTCAGTAATCTGAATCACACCTGCAGGATTCTCAACATCACCACTCTCGCCCTGATCTGCTTTCTTTGCAAAGCTGATAGCCTGAACAGAAGCATCATACTCATCATTTTCAGCGCCAGACTTAGGAGCAATGATGGTCTTGTCGCCTTCGAACTTAACACTTGTCAAGTCGGCAGTATTATAATATTTCACATCACCAGCATTGGTAGTAACATACATCTGATTTACCTTGCTGTTACGAGCAACGGCATTAGTAATCTTGTCTGTAGAACCTGGAGTAACAGTAGATCCGCCACTTACAGTCTCAACCTTGATGCTATAGATGTTCATACCACCACCATTTGTGGTCAACACAACATCACCATCAGCAGTTACAGTTCCAACATTTGTTACTTTATCTGCAGAAGTAGCATTAAAAGAACCAGAAACAGGAGTAATGTTGGTTGCATTCAAACCACGAGCAGTTCCAGATTTACCAGTACCGCAGCTAACAGTTACTTTCTGACCAGCCTTCAGACTTGGAATAGTCAAAGCTACTCCATTACCGTTCAATTCCAAACGAGAAGAACCAAAGTTCAAGCGAACCTTTGCTTTTCCATCGGTTTTATCAGTTGGAGCACCAGCAGTAAACTTCAAGCCCTTAGCATAAGCCAATTCTGAGCCATTTGCTACAAGAGCTGCATTTTCTAAAGCTAAGGTGTAACCATAGCGATCGGTTCCCAATACCCAATTAGCATCAGCTGCACATAAAGCCTTATCAGCCTCACTCATTGCACCAAATGTCCATGTCTGTGCCATGGCAGCACTCAAGCTCATCAAGAGGAGTGCCAAAGTAAATACCATTTTCTTCATTTTACGTTCCTCCTTTTTTACTTGATGATTACTTTCTTACCATTCACGATGTAGATGCCCTTGTTCAGGTTCTGGGTAGAAGTACCCACAAGCTGACCATTGAGATTGAACACCTTGCCTGCAAGAACCTTGTTGCTTGTCTCTATGTTGCTGATACCAGTAGTGATATAAGCAAAAGAAAGTTTCACAAGCGACATGTCCTGAGTCTCATCAGTACCATCGGCATAACTAAGAGTTACATTGTCACCATCGAAGGTGATTTCTTTGACGGTCTTGCTAACCTGCGAGCCGTCGATTGTTACGGTTTGCTTGTTGTCTGCCATCGCAGCAGTAGACAAAAGCACTCCTAACAACATGAAGTACACTTTTTTCATTGTTTTTAGCGTTTTAGTAGATTTGTTGTTTTGAGTTTCTGCTGCAAAAGTAAAACAAAATAATAAAGGACGGAAACGTTTTCGTCAAAAAAGCTACGCAAACGTTTGCATAAGTGGCG
>ERZ1034626.1209-NODE-1209-length-17609-cov-42.545289_pt1 | contig 17609 bp, 10 predicted proteins | sample MGYA00520652_ERZ1034626 | MGnify/ENA primary metagenome ERZ1034626 (study PRJEB33766, sample SAMN09781765) | gut metagenome | biome: gut microbiome | host: Homo sapiens | place: Madagascar | study: EMG produced TPA metagenomics assembly of the PRJNA485056 data... | reverse complement strand
CTTTCCTTGCCAAATTGATGCCATAGAGTAATGCGTCGGCCCTGTGGCCAGTGGACGTGTTTCCACAGGCCAGTGGACGCTAACTCATCGGCGATTTCGCACGGATTTGACACCATGAACATTAAGGCGCTTCGCGCTTTTTTAAAACATTAATGTTTCATTAATCGGCCATTAATCTTGTTCATTAATCTTTCCATTAATCTTTCCATTAATCTTGTTCTATAGTTTACCATTGAACAAATCCTATTCTTGCTTGATAGCTGAAAAATGGGTAAACATACACGACATAAGGAAAATACCAACCGGGAATATCCGCTGCCCCGAGCAATTCAAGTTCTATTAACTCCGAAACATAAGTAAAGTGACCAATCCTGCTTCCTACATGGAGCCATATAGTGCATCTTTTTTAGTGCTTTTTTAGAGTGAGTATGTCTAAAAAGAAAGAAAAAATGAAATATTAACATATTTTACCCCCCCCGTTTGGTTTTTTTACAAATGGTGCGTACATTTGCAGCGGACACAGAAAATGCTATTCTTACATGCGTATTAAGCACATATCAACGTGAAGTGTAGTTGATCTGTGTGATTCCTTTATGCGCAACGCCCTAGAACGCTTGCGCTCATATTCAACTTAATAGGGAACAAAACTTTTGAAAAACTTCAACATTTTATAAACCTAACAAAAACAGACAAAAGCATGAAGAAATTTACTTTCTTACTTTCGTTGCTCCTCGCATTTGTAGGAGTAACGGCAAGTGCGCAGGGTTTAAAAATCTCTGACGCACCTGAAGGCGAAAATTGGGCAGCCAACACCCAATGGTATCTCATTAGAGTGGCTGCGATAGATTACTGGCATCCTAATGCTGGTTATTTAGGTACGGAGGAAGCTAATTTAAGTGACACTGATCTCCGTACTGATATAACAACAGTTTCGGCTACGGACAAGGTACTTTGGTGTATTGTTGGAAGTGAAGCTGAAGGTTATAAGTTTTATAATAAGGGCGAGGGTTCTTCAAAAGTGTTAGGTGTTGCTACTAATGGTAAGGCTAAATTGTATGAGGCAACTGCTACGGATGCTAAGGCTCTTACTTTCGATATAGCTTCGTCAACTTATGACAGCTTTGCAAAATGTGTGAAATGTCATGCTCAAAACGATGGTGATTATTGGTGGAATAACGCTAATAAATCTGGTAAAGAACTTTGCGTATTAGGTACATGGAAGAATAATGCTTCAAATGCAGGTACTAGAGGTAACGCCTTTTACTTTATTCCTGTAAGCAATGTGGAAGAGGCACCCACAGTAGCAAAAAAAGTAAACCTTATAGATCGTTTTCAGTTTATTCCTGGAGTTAAAGCAAATTGTGCAGAACAAAAAACTGCCTGGGAAGCTAATATAGATGAAAGCTCTTACAATGCTTATTATGCTTCAGCAAAAAATTACTTGGATAAAACTTATTATAGAATTACAAACTTAAAAACTGGTAAGAATGTTCTCACAGCTGACAAAACCCAAGCTGTTTGTGTTGACAATGCCCAAAAGAAGAATAACGCCTCAGCTATTTGGAAGTTCATCCTCTCAAATGATGGTGTAAAACTTTATAATGTTAATACAGAGTCTTATTTAGGCGAACTGAGTGGAACTAATTCGCCTCTTACTCCAATGAAGGCAGACGAAGCGCAAGGTAGTTTTTATAAAGTTAATGAATATGATACTCAAGGAACATATGGCTTTGTTTTGCGCGATGGTAATAACGGTCGCATGAACGTGGAAACCACTGGCGCAATTGACAAATGGGAAGGTGAAGCCGGTGCTTTCAATCAGGTAACTTGGACAATTGAAGTTGCTAACGAGTTAGAAGTTGCCCTCCACGCAGTAAATGGCAAGTCATACGCTACTACATATCTTCCCGTCGGTGTTAGCGCTGTTACGGATGCAAAGGCTTATGTAGCTGCTACTCCTGTTAACAATGAAACTGTAATGACCGAAGCTGCAAGCTTTGGTGCTAAAACAGGTGTTCTCCTTGTAAGCGATAATGCTGCTGAAAAGGCTGTGTTGACAATTGGCGATGTTACTTCAAATGTTAACAGTGCTCTTTCAGGAACTTTGCTCGCAAAGGATATTACTAACTCACAAACTAACTACTTGGTATTTGGTAAGAACAATGCTGATGCAAACGAAGTAGGCTTCTTCCAACCTTCAGCTTCTGTTACAAGCATTCCTGCTAACCGCGCATTCTTTGAGGGTGTTGCTTCAGCTGCAATTGCTTTGAACTTTGGTGGCAATGTAACGGCTATTGACCAAGTAGTGAACAATGCTAACGTAAATGCACCCATCTTCGACCTCACTGGCCGTCGTGTAGTGAAGGCTGTAAAGGGTGGCTTGTACATTCAGAATGGTAAGAAGTATATCGTAAAGTAATTAACTGAAACACATTAAACGTTTGTAACAATGAAGAAACAATATATAGCTCCCGCAAGCACTTCAATCTGCTATCTTGAAGCATTGCAGCCTCTTTGCGGTTCTATCACAGAGAAGGCTACACACGATAATAAGACCGACGACGTATGGTCTAACGGTAAGGCTTGGGACAGCGACAACTGGTCGGCTGACGAAGACTAATCTCATCATGCGAGGTGCGTGCGCGTACACGCATCTTGCATGTAGATAAGCATAAAGGCTGGAGGTAAGCAGCATAGCTGCCCTTATGCTCCAATCCTTTACCCTCTTGCAGGGAGTAGGTAGCCCTGTAAGTTAAAGTAATTTTTTTCATTTGACGGGCTGTGCGAAGTGATTCGCGCAGCCCGTTTTTCGTGGAATATAGTTTATTTTAGTTTCGGATTTAGTATGAGCGGGCTGAATCCGAAACTTGAGTTAATGAAAAGATTAATGGTCGATTAATGAAAAGATTAATGGTCGATTAATGAGACATTAATGTTAAAACAAAGCGCGAAGCGCGCCTTAATGTTCATTTCTGTCGAAAGTTGCGATGAAAAGGCGCTTTTTTGGAGTTATTCAGCTTTTCATTTAATGTTATTTGTGTTAATAAGAGTGTCCGATTGGTACCAATCGGACAACTATTTGGGGGCAATCGGACACATAGTACAAGCAATCGGACACTTTAAACGTTAGTGATGATATACTTTTGCAAATAATTTTAACGAAAACATGTTTAATATGAAAAAGAAACGACTTCATTTTTTGGCAAGGGCAGCAATGACGTTGCTACTTGTCATGTTCGCCACCATTGGTGCGAGGGCGGACGAGGGGACGCTTTCGGGTAGCGGAACTGCTACCGACCCCTATTTAATTGGCAGTGACGCTGATTGGGAAACCTTTGTCAGCTATATTAACGACAAAGGAGGCAGCTATCGCTACAAAAACTATAAGCTTACTGCCGACATTCATGTTACCTCAATGGCCGGAAAGAATAATGACGACAATGCTTTTAAAGGTGTCTTTGATGGTAATGGTCATACGATGACGCTCAATCTGACAACTGATGGTAGCTCGTACTGCGCTCCATTTCGTTATGTAGGTGGAAGTACTTTCAAACGATTACACATTGCGGGTAAGATTACTTCGAATAGTTATTACGTAGCAAGTCTTGTGGGTTATCACAGATGGGGTACACTGAATATCTACAATTGTTGGAGCAGTGTGGATATTGTATGCACTAAAAAAAGCTCTTATTCATGCAATGCAGGATTTGTAGGCTATAGTTATGATAGTAATATCAACATCAACAATTGCCGCTTTGATGGTAGTTTGCAAGGAGCTGATGCTGACGGGTGTTCTGGATTTGTTGGCCAACGTAATTCTAACAGCAGTTCGATGAAAATCAGCAATTGTCTCTTTGCCCCAACACAGCTGACAGTTGCTACTGATAATAGCTATACCTTTGCATACAAAAGTGATGTCAATACCAATAATTATTATACTACGCCTTTAGGTAAAGAACAAGGCACTGCTATTGGCAATATGACAGATAGTGAGCTACTAAATAAACTTGGTAAGGGTTGGGAAAAGAAGGGAGATAAAGTAGTCCCCGTCTTTGACATCAAAAACCTAAGTACTGGTAGCATTGAGTGCAACACATTCTGGGCCTATACAGGCGAAGACATCACTGTGACTCCCACGGTGAAGGATATGGACGGCAACACGGTGCCGTCTGAAAATTACAGCGTTAGTTTCTCGCCCAGTCCAGTAAAGGAAGTGGGCCGATACACAATGACCGTAACAAGCAATACCGCCAATGGCTATAGCGGTACGCTGACTCATCAGTTTGAAGTTGCTCAGAATATAAGCGGTACGGGAACGAAAGATGAACCCTACCTTATCAATACTACTGACGATTGGAATCTCTTTGCAAAATCGGTAGAAGGTGGTATCGATTATTATGGAAAGTACGTTAAACTAACCAACAATATTACCATTTCAACCATGGTGGGCGTTTGTGATGAAAGTGGTGACAGACCCTTTAGAGGTATCTTCGAAGGCGATAATCACACGCTTACCGCCAATATCACAAGCACAGCCACCGATGATAATAAAAACAATCAAGGTGTGGCTCCGTTCCATCTTATAAAACAAGCAACTATTCAAAACCTAACCGTTGCAGGTCAAATTACATCTGCAAGCAAATATGCTGCAGGTTTGGTAGGTTGGGTAGATGGTGATTATAACAGTTCATACATCAAAAATTGTGTAGTTAAAGCAACCATTACCACCAGTGCTGACTGGGCTGGAGGTTTTGTTGGTAACATTTGCTATAGCGATCGAAATAACTTATATTTTACCAATAGTGTATTTGCTGGTAAAATCAGCAACACGAGTAGCGACGATCGTCGCAGAGCGGGCGGTTTTTGTGGATATGGTTATGGTTATAGTTACTTTGCAAACTGTCTGGAGAATGGTTCCTATACCAATATTACTTACATGAATCCAAGGAATGCTTATGGTATTTTTTCTAATGAGAGAGTTAATAGCCTTTATTACGTCAACAAAATAGCAGTAAATAATAAGTACATCGCTAAAGAATATGGTTGCTACCAAGTGGCGAATACGGCTCCAGCTGATGAATTATATTTGAAACGCGAAATTAAGGGCTATCAATTTTATCAGTCTGTTTGGATTACAGGGCTAAACGATAGCTATCCATATAATAATGGCGAAGAAGTGAGCTTGGCCTATGAGCTGAAGACGAATAGCGGCAAATTGACCAAGGATACAGACTATACGGTGACGCTTTCGTCCAACGCACCAGCAGCTGCTGGCGATTATACGATTAGCTTTACGGCTAAAGAGGGTAATAGTGGTGGTTACGCGGGAACCACAACACGCACTTTTAGTGTCATGGAAGGTGAAGATTTGGATGGCTATGTATTTAAAACAGAAGGCGAAGGTGAGAGTAAGGTGTACCTCATCAATGATGAGCGTGACTTAGAGCGTTTGGCTGCCTATGTGAATAGTGGCCACGATGCTTTAGGCAAAACCTTTAAACAGAATGCCGATATTACTTTAACCGCTGCGCATACATCTATCGGTGGATACTTTGAAGGTAATTCCAGAAATTTTAAGGGTACTTATGATGGCAATAACAAGACAATTAGCAAATTAATTGTCAACGCGCCTAATAGTAACTATCAAGGTCTCTTTGGATATGCTTATAATGCAGTGATTAAGAATGTGATACTCGCTAATTGTAATATTACGGGCAAACAATATACGGGTGGTATTGTAGGTTATGCGTCGACGTCCACTGCCATTGAGAATTGCCATGTTAGGGGTAATATCAGTGCAACGGAAAGCGATGCAAGCGGACATGGTGGTATTGCTGGATCTGCCACATCAACAAGTATCACGAATTGTATCGTAACCGGAACCATTTCAACCTCAGTCAGCAATGACAATTATGGTGGTATCGTAGGCGCTGCGAATTCTGATGTTGTCATAACTTCGTGCGAAAATGCTGCCAATATATCAGGTGACGGACAAAATCATGGTGGTATCGTAGGTCGGGATAACAGTCGTAGTAATAAATTTAAGTACTGTTTAAATACAGGTGTGGTTAATGGCAATCAATTCGTGGGTGCCATTGCTGGTGAGGTGTATTCTGTATACAATTATGACCATTGCTATTATCCAAATGGAAGTACTATAAAGGCGCTCGGCACTTCTTCAAGCTCTAATGACTACAGAGGATATGGAGAAGTAGCGTACGCTGTCACTACAGGTGAGCATATCAATAAAATTGATATTGCAGAAGGAACTGTTGTCACCAGTGCAATCAGTGGTAAAAAGTATTGTACAAAAGGTGACTGGACATTGACCTTGACACCTGATCAAACCGATGTAACATTTGTATCGTATGCTTGTGAGGGTGGTACGCTTTCTGACTTAACAACTGCTGACGGTACACACAAGTTGACTATAACGGACAAAGATGTGACTATCTCAGCTCTTGTAAGCAACAATGATGCTACTGACGTCAATGGCGTTACGATTGCTGCCATACCCGACATGCGTTGGTTGGGTAATGTGGGTGTTGTCCCCACTCTCAAGGTGACCAACGGTGAAACTTCGCTTGTTTTAGGCACTGACTATATTGTAGAGGGTAGCAATAACACGGCTATTGGCGAGGCTACAATCACAATAAAGGGTATCAACAACTACAAGGGTACGACAACTAAAAAATTCAATATCGTTGACTTCACACTTCAGGATGCTTCAGCAGCTAATAGTGCTACAAACCCCTATTTGATTACAACCGCTGAGGATTTGGAGGCATTAGCAAGCATTGTCAATACAGGTTCACGTCTGGATGGATACTACATGCAGAGTGCTGATATCACTCTGTCCGATGAACATACAGCTATCGGAAATAGTAGTAATACACCATTCAAGGGTATCTACGACGGTGACAATAAAGTCATCAAAGGCTTGTTGATCAACCAAGCAGAGGGAACATACCAAGGTTTGTTTGGCAGAGCATATAAAGCAACTATTCAAAATGTAATTATCGAAAATTGCGATATTACTGCAAAAGATTATGTAGGAGGCATCTGTGGACATGCAAGTGAAACGACTATATCTAATTGTAAAGTTAGTGGAGCTATTAAGACAGCAGATGGGGTTGATGGAATGTATCATGGCGGTATTGCTGGGTACATCAATGATAAATCCATAAGCAGTTGCGTTAACACGGCCAGCGTTAAGGGTAATAATTCCAAAAGCCAATATTATGGTGGCATTGTTGGCTTTTCAAGTTATACAAGAGTAACCGATTGTTTTAATGCTGGAATTGTACAAGGTACTTCGTTTGTAGGCTCTATTGTAGGAAAGAATAATTCTACTTCAACATTAAGAGATAACTATCACACTACAACTACGACTGGTGGCGTCGGTGCTAATGGTGTTGCTACGGGTACAGACCAAACGGGTGCTACAACAGTAGCAAAGATAACGGCTACAGAGGGTGTAACATTAACACTGCCTACTACACCTACTTACGTATGGAATAATGAAAATCTATACGAAAGTGGCGTTGTTGTAACACTTGATTGCACCGTACCCGAAGGTAAATATTGGGATCACTATACAGTAAATAATGGTAAGATTAGCAATGCTGGTGTCAAAGGTGGTGAACATACTTTGACGGACTTCACTGCTGATGTCGTTATTTCTGCTACGTTTGCCAGTGAACTTACTGACATAGCTACCGCAGGTGCCATTATTGCTGATATAGAGGATTTGACCTATAATGGCAAAGAGCAACATCCAAGCCCCGTTGTTACATTGAATTCGAACGCACTTGAGGCGGGATCTAACTATCAGGTAACCTATAGCGAAGGATGTACCAATGTAGGTACTTATACAATCAAGGTTGAAGGTATTGGCCGTTACAGTGGAACGTTAACTAAGACCTTTAATATTGTGCCTTATGATATCAGTGGTTGCGATATAAAAGTTGAAAACAAGCCCTATACAGGCGATGTTATCAATGTGACACCTACCGTAAAGTATGGGTCTATTACGTTGGCCCAAGGTGCGGAAAAAGATTACACCTTTGTGATCAATCCTACTACTGTTAAGGAGGGTGGTGATTATACGTTGACAGTTACGGGTAAGGGTAACTATACTGGTACGAAGGAGGTACCATTCAATGTGTACTATTCAACGCCTACTGAATTGAGTTGCACAAATGTAACGGCGACAACCGCTACTGTAACGTGGAAAGATACTTATGCTGCGAAATGGACAGTAGCGTACAGCACCGACAAGACCTTTGAAAGTGCAGCGCATATCGACGTCGAAAACGCAAAAACTGTTTCACTTGAAAATCTCTCAGCAGATCAAGTATATTACGTTCGTGTGAAGGCCGTCTATGGAAGCCAAGAGAGCGATTGGAGTAACGTTTGCAGCTTTGAACCCACTACCAAGTTGTTGATTGGTTCGGGCAATAATACAAGTGAAAGTTTGCCTTTCCATAATTGGTACTATTATAATCTGACGCAACAAATTTACACGGCCGAAGAACTGGGAAAGAAGGCTGGTACTATTATGAGCCTTGACTTCTTCAAAACTGATGACAATGAATGCGATAATGCGATTGAAATTTATCTGGTTAAGACCGATAAGACTAAATTCGAGGGTGCTAAAGATTGGATTTCAGTAACAGAGGCAGACAAAGTGTATGATGGTAAGAAGCTATTCGAAAATAACCAATGGACTACCATTGAACTTTCTAAGCCATTTGACTATGATGGCGTTAGCAATCTTGCTTTAATCGTTTACGATAAAGAAGTGAGTGGAGATAGCTATGGAGGTGGTCGCAATTTCAGGGTCTATCAAGGCAATGACTCTCAGACATTGCAATACCGAAATGACAGAACAGGACCTTTCACAAGTGAAGGCAATAATGCGATTCTCACTCCTTCAGTTAGTGGAAACAGCCTTAGCAGCACAAAGAATCAACTGCGCATTCGCATGGCCGATAAGGTTACGATGAATGGTTTGGGTATTATGTCATACGCAAGTGACAACGTGCTCGACTTCTCTAACATCAGCGACCTTACGGCTCACTACGCAAGCGGCTTTACCTCTACAGCTAATAACGCTGGCGTGCTGACAATGACGCAAGTTGAAACAACACCTGCTGGTGAGGGCTTAATGTTGAAGGGTACTGCTAACGAGACTTTCTATGTGCCCGCTCTCTTTAATCTTACGCCTGAAGCACTGACTGGTAATAACCTTAAGGGCCTCACGAAGATTACTGAAGTTGAGACGACTGAGGGTGATAAAACCAACTTCATTCTCTCTCAACAGAAGGGTGTGATAGCTTGGTATCCTTTGGCTGCTAAGTATGCTTTGAAGGCTCATAGTGCTTACTTGCAATTGCTCACCAACGATGTCTTTACGGGTGAAGGTACACGCGCTATCAGCATGGATTTTGAAGACGGTGTAACGACCGGCTTCATTCAGATAGCAACTGACGACGTTGAAGACGGCGACTGGTATGGCATCGACGGCATTAAGTTCAATCAAAAGCCTACTCAGAGAGGTGTTTACATTAATAATGGCCGCAAGGTAATCGTTAAGTAACAAATGAATATGAAGAAAAGATATATTAGTCCTACCTCTCAGGTAGTATTGCTCGATATGCAGCAGATGTTGGCTTCAAGTCCTGGTAGTGGAGTAGATGGCAGTGTAACTGCCCCAGGCGAAAGTCAACTCTCACGTGAGTCTGACGACTTTGGTGCCAGTGAATACTGGGATACTTCGGAGGATTATTAATCCTTGTGTATAAATAAGAAGAGTGTGTGTCGTAAACAAGCATTTTGTTTGACACACACTCTTTTTTTGTTTGTAATATATGACAATCTAATGGATTAATTGCAACTTGTCAGCCTAATTGGGGGGCGCATCCTCACCTGGGGGCGACGCGTCCTCACTTGGGGGCGACGCGTCCCCGCGTCGGCATTGCCAACTTGGGGCTCGAGGCCCCAAATTGGCAATACTTGAAATATGGATATTTATGTATTTGCTTGTCAAGGCATCGAGCCTTGTCAAGCAAATGCCGACGCGGGGACGCGTCGCCCCCAGGTGAGGACCCGCCCCCTAATTATTAAGTGTTAAGTAGACTCTATTTAATCATTCTCCACACATCGTCTTCTGTTTGGCAGAAAGGCCCAGTGTGTTCAAGTTTGAGGGTCGACATGGCAGAGGCGAATTGACCTGCCTCGTCGGGCGAAGCTCCACGCGAACGCATATAAAGGTAGCCCGTAGAGTAAGTGTCGCCACAACCTGTGGCATCGATTACGGCTGTAGGCTTATAAGGACGAATGTCGTAGAAGTGATTGTTCTCAAGTATGACCGAACCTAAGTTGCCTAAGGTGACACACACCTCGTTTACACCCCATTCTGCAAGCTGAAGGGCGGCATCATGTGGTTCGTTCTGCCCCGTGAGCACTTCCATTTCGTACTCGTTGACCTTCAGTACGTCGATGTACTTCAGTGCCTCCAACTTATTGGCCCAATCGACGGCATATACCTTTTCGCCACGCACCTCACGTAGGTAGCCCTGTGAGTCGACGCTCACTACACCACGGCCGTTGAGAGAACGAATCACGTCGGTAGAGAAGTCGTCGGCAAGGAGTGAACCGAGGTGGTAGATGCTGGCCTTTACGTGGCTGAGGCTTTCGACGGTGAAAGGATCAGCCTTGGCGAGTACGCGCTGGGTGCGATTGTTCTGATTTTCACCATATTTATTTTCAAAGTGTACGGTGTTGCGCGAAGGAATTACCTCCACGTGAATGCCCATTTGACGCAGTTCGTCGACGGCAGCCATGTCAGTGGGAGCGAGAGACGTAATGAGATGAAAGTTCTTGCCTCCATTGAGGTGATACATTGCGTGGGCAAAGTAGTAGGATGTGCCGCCAGGCAGGTCGGCCTCGGTATGAGGTGTGATAATTTTATCGTGTGTGATATGTCCGATGCAACAAATGTTGTTCATAGGGTTGTCGTGTAATTTTGAATGTAGCGTGCAAAGTTACACTTTTTAAACCATACATTGCAAACTTTAAGGGCGTAACGGCAAACTTTAGGGAGTTTTAGCACACGGCCTCACCCCCTAACCCCCTCTCCTTGAGGAGAGGGGGGACAAGTTACCTTTTCTTGCTGGGTTTATAACTGAGAACCAGCAGAGAGTTCAAAAAGTAAAAGTAACCTGTTCCCCCTCCCCGGTCGGGGAGGGGGTAGGGGGAGAGGCTTCTTAATGTGCCTCCAACCAGTTTTGTCCTTTCCCGCAGTCGGCGAGGAGGGGGACACTGAGGGTGAAGGCATGTTCCATTTCGTCGATGACGATTTGTTTCACGCGGTCGAACTCCTCAGGAAGGACAGAAAAGTTAAGTTCATCGTGCACTTGAAGAATCATTTTCGACTGAATGCCTTCACGTTCAAAACGCTCGTCGATGCGAATCATTGCCACCTTGATGATGTCCGCCGCAGTGCCCTGAATAGGAGCGTTGATAGCATTGCGCTCGGCATAACCCCGTACAACAGCATTGCGCGAATTGATGTCAGAGAGGTAACGACGGCGACCAAACTCCGTGACGATGTAGCCACGTTGACGCGCCAGTTCTACGCTCTTCTCCATGTACTCCTTCACCTTTGGATAAGTAGCAAAGTAGTTGTCAATCAACTCTTTCGCCTCCGTACGTGACACTTCCATGCGTTCGGCTAAACCAAAGGCTGAGATGCCATAGATGATGCCGAAGTTAGCCGTTTTGGCCTTGCGACGCTCATCGCGTGATACCTCTTCCAACTCCTTATGGAAAACGCGTGCAGCTGTGGCAGCGTGAATGTCGCGTCCTTCGCGGAAGTCGTTGACCAAGTGTTCGTCTTGACTCAAGTGAGCCATGATGCGCAACTCTATCTGTGAGTAATCCGCTGAGAAGAAGATGCAACCAGGTTCGGGTACAAAAGCTTTGCGAATCTCGCGGCCGTCGTCCCCTCTCACGGGAATGTTTTGGAGGTTGGGATTGGACGAAGAGAGGCGTCCTGTAGCCGTAACGGCTTGATTGAATGACGTGTGAATGTGGCCCGTCGTGGGGTTAATCAACTTGGGGAGGGCGTCAATGTAGGTGCTGATGAGCTTCTTCAAGGCACGGTGCGCTAAGATTTTGCCTACGATAGGGTGTTTGTCGCGCAAGCCTTCGAGCACTTCTTCTCCCGTAGAGTATTGTCCACTTTTGGTCTTCTTCGCCTTCTCGTTGAGCTTGAGTTCTTCAAACAAGACTTCGCCCACCTGTCGGGGTGAGGTGAGCAAGAAGGGGTGTCCCGCGAGTTCGTACACCTCGCGTTCCAATTGCTCCATGCGTTGGCGGAAGTGGTTGCCCGTTTCGGCCAGCGCCTTTGTGTCGAGTACTACACCGTTGCGCTCCATTTTAGCCAACACGGGCATCAGTGGCATTTCGATGTCGTAGAACACGCGGGTGAGTTCATTCTTCTGCATCTCCTCTTCGAGAGGTTGCTTGAGGCGGAGCGTCACGTCAGCGTCTTCACAAGCGTAGTCGCGAATGTCGATAGGGGCGAGGTCGGCCATGTTCTTTTGGCTGCGTCCCTTCGGCCCAATGAGTTCGTCGATGTGAATCGTGCGATAGTTGAGGTAGACCTCGGCCATGTAGTCCATGTTGTGGCGCAATTCGGGTTGTACGAGGTAATGGGCTAACATCGTGTCAAACATTGGTGCGTGAAGCTTGATGCCATAGTTGCCCAACACGGTGAGGTCGTACTTAATGTTTTGTCCCACCTTCAGAATGGTGTCACTCTCGTAAAAAGGACGGAAGATGTCGACCATGCGTTGTGCAGCTTCCGTTTCACGTGGAACGGCAACGTACCAAGCCTTGCCGCCAGCTACTGCGAAGCTCAAACCGACCAGTTGGGCGCTGATAGCGTCGACGGAGGTCGTCTCTGTGTCAAAACTGACTTCTTGAAATGTCATGATTTCTTCACAAAGTTTAGCCGCATCTTTCTCATTATCAATAAGAACGTATTCGTGTTCTACGTCGGAAAGCGTTTTGTGAGGCGTTTGTACTTCGTTGCTAAACAAACTATTCGGCTCTGCGTCAAAGAGAGCGCCTAAAGAATTAGCTTTATTTTGCTTTTCGGCATTGTTGTCGTCCATTTTCTTCAAGAACGAACGGAACTCCAATTCTTCGTAGATTTTGCGCAATGCCTCTTGGTTGGGTGGGGTAGTGTGCAGTTGGTCGAGGTCGAGTTGGATAGGCACGTCCGTCTTGATCGTGACGAGGAACTTTGAGAAGCGGATTTGTTCTACATTCTCTTCTACCTTCTTCTTCATCGCCCCCTTGAGTTGGTCGGTGTGAGTGAGGAGGTTGTCAATCGAGCCGAATTGGTTGATGAGTTTGACAGCCGTCTTTTCACCCACGCCAGGGCAGCCCGGCACGTTGTCGGCCGTGTCGCCCATAAGGCCTAAGAGGTCGATCACTTGTTCCGTGCTCTCGATGCCATACTTCGCACATACTTCGGCTGGGCCCAACTTCTCCATGCCCGCAGCGCCATGACCTGGGCGGCGCATAAACACGCCAGGGCGCACTAACTGTGCGTAGTCCTTATCAGGCGTGACCATGTGTACTTCCAATCCTTCGCTCACGCCCTTGACGGCCAACGTTCCGATTACGTCGTCGGCCTCATAGTCGGCCACTTCAAGTAGGGGAATATTGTAGGCTTTGATGATGTCTTTAATAACGGGTACGGCCCACTTGATGTCCTCAGGCGTAGCCTCACGTTGTGCCTTGTATTCTGGATACTCGCGGTGGCGGAAGGTGCCGCCCGCGGGGTCGAAGGCGATGCCGATAAAATCGGGCTTTTCGGTGTTCAACACGTCGTTGAGCGTATTGACAAAGCCGTAAACGGCTGAGGTGTTTTGTCCCTTAGAGTTGATGCGCGGAGAGCGTATTAGGGCATAATAGGCACGATAGATGAGTGCGTATGCGTCGAGCAGATAGAGCGTTTTCATGCGTGTAGTTGTTTATTTTGTTCACAAAAATACATAAATACTCTCGTAAACACGGCCTTTTTCGTACTTTTGTACCCCAAAAGCCCCTTGGGGCTTACAAGTTAACGAGTTGACAGGTTAACGAGTTAACAGGTAAGTTATCTTTTTATCATGAGGTAAACAAAGACAAACTTAATCGTCAACTTGTCAACTCGTTAACTCGTCAACCCAAAAAACGATATGGACAAATTAACTGCTATACGCCGACCTGTAGAACAGGAATTAACCGCTTACAAAGAATTGTTTGATGCTGCTCTGGCTCATGAAGATGATTTTCTGGGTCAGGCGCTTGACTATGTGCGCCGTCGTCAAGGTAAGATGATGCGTCCCTTGTTGGTAGTGTTGATGGCTAAGGAGTTGGGCAAGGTGTCGGTCAATTCGTTGCGCTCGGCTGTTACGCTCGAACTCTTACACACGGCTTCGTTGGTACACGATGATGTGGTGGACGAGAGTGGTGAACGCCGTGGTCAGCGTTCGGTTAATGCCGTTTACGACAATAAAGTGGCTGTGTTAGTGGGCGATTATCTGCTCTCTACTTCCTTGCTTCAAGCGGCTCAGACGAGCAACATTCACGTGGTCGAAATCATTTCACGTTTGGGTGGTACACTGTCTGAGGGGGAGGTGTATCAGTTGGCAAATATTCGCAAGGAACACATCTCTGAGGAGGCTTATTTCCATATCATTTATCATAAGACGGCGGCCCTCTTTGCGGCTTGCGCGGAGTTGGGGGCGATCTCAGCTGGAGGCAATGCGGATTACGTGGCACGCGCCAAACGTTTTGGCGAGTTGGTAGGGCTTTGTTTCCAAATCCGTGATGATATTTTTGACTATTACGAAGACAGTAAGATTGGTAAACCTACAGGCAACGATATGCTCGAAGGTAAACTCACGCTGCCTGTCATTTATGCTATACAACACGCTGACAATGAACACGTTACGCAATTAGCTGCGCGCGTGAAGAGTGGGGAAGCTTCGGCTGCAGAGATTGCAGAATTAGTAGATTACACCAAGTCACATGGTGGCATAGAATACGCTGAACGTCGTATGCGTGAGTTGCACAATGAGGCTCTTCAATTGCTTGATGCGTGGCAGAACGCTGAGGTACGAGAATCATTGCGTGGCTACATTGACTTTGTGGTAGACCGCGATCTGTAATATTCGTCTACATGTCTACATATAATAAACGCGAAGCGCGAAACCAACGGGATGGTTTCGCGCTTCGTGTTTTACTTTGATGTTATGAGTTTGGCGCGCTTCGCGCGTTGGGGGAACATTAATTATCATTAATTGATCATTAATTTCTTCATTAATTATTTCATTAATGGTCATTAATTTTTTCTTTTTGTTTTATTGTTGCGAGTAAAATTAACGAAATAATTAATGAAGAAATTAATGAAATAATTAATGATCAATTAATGATAATTAATGTTCCCTCAACACGCGAAGCGCGCCAATCTTAATGTTCGTAGGCGTTAGAAGGGTTTAACGTCCTCGCCGAGAATGTCACTCACCAAGAGGTTGGCCAAGCGGCTTGTGCCGATGCGGAAGAGGCCCTGCTTAATGTAGTCCTCGCCTAAGAGTTCGCGTACAACCGTGTAGAAGTCGATAGCTTCGGCAGTGGTCTTAATGCCACCCGCAGCTTTAAAGCCTATATATTGGCCTGTAAGCGCGTGATATTCCTTAATGGCACTGCACATCACGTAAGCGGCTTCGAGCGTCGCAGCGACCTCTATTTTGCCCGTAGAGGTCTTAATAAAGTCGGCACCTGCATACATAGAAAGGATTGAGGCTTTCTTAATGGCTTCAGCCGTCTTGAGAGCACCTGTCTCGAGGATAACTTTGAGAGGCTTTTCGTTGCAGGCAGCCTTGATTTCTGCTATCTCGTCGGCACAAGTTTCGTAGTCGCCGCTTTGGAATGTACCTACGCTGAGCACCATGTCGCACTCGTCCGCACCGTCGTGTACGGCGAGGGCCGTCTCAGCGGTTTTGATTTCGATAAAGGTCTGTGAAGAGGGGAAACCGCCTACCACGCAGGCTACCTTCACACCGTCAGCTTCGAGGCTTTCGCTCACGATTTTGGCAAAGTTGGGGTAGACGCAGATAGTGGCGAGAGGGGGGAGGTCGGGGTGCTCGTCAGCAAAGCGGTTAACGTTCTCAGTAAAGCGGAGCACGCTCTCTTGTGAGTCGGTCACCTTGAGTGTGGTGAGTTCGACGGTAGAAAGGAGTTGTTTGAGCACCTCTGCGTTATCGTATTTGTCGCGATTGTTGGCCACGAGTTGGCGCACGGCGGCACTTACTTGTTCGTCAGTTTGACTCAGATCGAACTTCTCAAAAGCTTGTTCGTATTTGCTCTCTTGAGGAGCATCGTTGCGGTTGATCTTTAATTCCATAAGGGATAATATGCTAATGTGTTAATATGCTAATGTGCAAATGTGAGAATGTGCAAATGTGTAAATGGTCGCCTTTTGTGTATGCTATGCAAGTTCTTAGTCGTACAAAGGTAACAATTTGCACATTTGCACATTCTCACATTTGCACATTAACCAAGCATTTGCACATTAACCAATCATTTGCACATTAATCCTTGAGCTTTTTATTATTCAGATGCCGTGTGGCATCGCGTTTTGTCTTTTTTTCAAAGCTGCGTCGTATGGCTTCGTCGAGGTTGACACCCGTTTGATTGGCTAAGCAAACGAGTACCCACAGAATGTCAGCCATTTCTTCAGAAGGATCGTCACTCTCGCCTTCCTTGAACGATTGTTCACCATATTTGCGGGCCATGACGCGTGCTAATTCGCCCACTTCTTCGGTAAGGCAAGCCATGTTGGTAAGCTCGTTGAAGTAACGTACACCATATTGGTGTATCCATTCGTCAACGCGCGCTTGCAGTTCGTTGAGCGTGAATGTTGAGTCTTTGCTTTCCATAAAGGTATCACTCTTTGTTCTTCGTGTCCATACAGATTGTTACGGGTCCGTCGTTGAGGAGTTCCACCTTCATGTCGGCGCCAAAAGTGCCTGTTTGAACGTCCTTGCCAAGCATTGTGCTGAGCGTTTGGCAGAAGTATTCGTAAAGTGGAATGGCGTGTTCGTGTCCTGCGGCACGTATATAAGAGGGGCGGTTGCCTTTCTTATACGAAGCCATGAGCGTGAATTGGCTCACTACGAGCGCTTCTCCGTTAATATCAGTAATGCTGCGGTTCATTACTCCGTCTGCATCGTCAAAGACGCGTAGACCAGTTATTTTACGACACAGCCAATCGGCATCATCGTGCGTGTCGGCCTCTTCGATGCCCAAAAGGATAAGGTATCCTTGTTGGATAGCTGACTTTAATTGTCCGTCAATGGTGACAGAAGCGTGTTTTACACGCTGAATTACTACTCTCATAGGGCAAATTTACGATTATTTATGGCAAGCCCGTTATTTAACGTGTAAGTTTTTTGATAAACAGCATTTTGAAAACTTAACATGAATGAACATTAACAAAAAAAATTAATGAAATAATTAATGTTCAATTAATGATAATTAATGTT
>ERZ1034626.1197-NODE-1197-length-17718-cov-11.694389_pt1 | contig 17718 bp, 14 predicted proteins | sample MGYA00520652_ERZ1034626 | MGnify/ENA primary metagenome ERZ1034626 (study PRJEB33766, sample SAMN09781765) | gut metagenome | biome: gut microbiome | host: Homo sapiens | place: Madagascar | study: EMG produced TPA metagenomics assembly of the PRJNA485056 data... | reverse complement strand
CTGGCGGCGACGGTGGGCACCGGCAACATCGCGGGCGTGGCGGGTGCCATCGCCATCGGCGGGCCGGGTGCGGTGTTCTGGATGTGGTGCTCGGCGCTGCTGGGCATGTGCACCAAGTTTTCGGAAGTGACGCTGGCCGTCCGTTTCCGGGAGCGCAGCGCCACCGGCGAGTGGGTCGGCGGCCCGATGTACTACATTAAAAATGGCCTGAGCAAAAACTGGCATTGGCTGGCGGCGCTCTATTCGCTGTTCGGCGTGCTGACCGTCTTCGGCACCGGCAACGCCACGCAGGTGAACACCATCGTCACGGCCATCGACTCGGCCCTGACCGCCTACGGCGACTTCAGCAAGAGTATGCTCTCCACCATCAACCTTGTGGCGGGCGTGCTGGTGGCCATGCTGGTAGCCATGGTGCTGCTGGGCGGCATCAAGCGGATCGGCAGTGTCACCGAAAAGCTGGTGCCCTTTATGGCACTGTTCTATGTGGTGCTGGCGCTGGGCGTTGTCATCCTGAACATCCGGCGCTTCCCGGCGGTGCTGGCCTCCATCGTGGGCGGCGCGTTTGACCCACGGGCCTTCACGGGCGGTGCCATCGGCAGCGTTTTCCTCAGTATGCAGAAGGGCGTTTCCCGCGGCATCTTCTCCAATGAGGCCGGTCTGGGCACCGGCTCCATCGCCCACGCTTGTGCCGACACCCGCAAGCCGGTCAAGCAGGGGATGTTCGGTATCTTCGAAGTCTTTGCCGATACCATCGTCATCTGCACCCTGACCGCGCTGGTCATCCTGTGCAGCGGGGTGCCGGTGAACTACGGCTCTGCCGCCGGTGCCGAGCTGACCATCGCCGGATTCACCTCCACCTACGGCGGCTGGTCGTCCATCTTTACGGCGGTGGCGCTGTGCTGCTTCGCGTTCTCCACCATCATCGGCTGGGGCCTGTACGGCTCCCGCTGCATTGAGTTCCTCTGCAAGACGGATAAGGTCGTGCGGCCCTTCCTCGTGGTCTACTCTTTCGTGGCCATTCTGGGCGCGACGGTGGACCTCGGCTTGCTGTGGAACATCGCCGATACCTTCAACGGCCTGATGAGCATCCCGAACCTCATCGCGCTGCTGCTGCTTTCCGGCACGGTGGTCAGACTGGTCAAGGAGTTTTTTGAGACCGAATCCTGAAACCGGACACTTTTTCCACAAACGACAAAACAATTGCAAAATTTCACAGGAAGCAATTGACAAAACGGGCCGTTTATCGTATAACCTATATAGAGACGTCATATCCGGGAAGGGTGTGGCGTTCCCGGAACGTTTGGAAAGTGAGGCCGCAACATGAAGAAATTTCTGAAGAGGCTGATGCTGGGGGTCGTAACGCTGGCAGTGTTCTGCTGCATGACCCCGCTGGCGTTTGCCGCAGAAAAATATCACACCATCTATCTGGAGCCGCAGGGCGGTATCGGTGTGCCGACGCAGGTGTACGTTTACAACTACAACGACGTTTACCGTGCGTCCAGTCTGCCGACGCCTACCATGGAAGGCTACACCTTTGATGGCTGGTATGAGGATATCGTGGGCGGCACCGCGATCAAGGTGAGCAAGTACAACTTCAAAGAGGAAGGTCAGACGATCTACGCTCACTGGACGGTCGCGGACGGCAGTTCTTCTTCCGCCGCGGCTGCACAGCCAGAGGAGACAAAACCCGCTAAGACCTTTAAGATTGAAGAACATATGGGCGAAGTCCTGATCGTTGGTACGACCATTCTTGTAATCACGCTGGTAGCGCTGCACGGCTGAAACGGTCAGCTTTTGCCTAGAGTTATCTTGAAATTTTGAAAGCGAGGATTCCTTACTATGATGAACAACGAAATCAAACTGCCCGCCGCTTACGCTGCGATCGGCGAGAACGAGATGGTCTACCTGAACGGCGGCTCCATCACAGACACGCAGGGCTGGCTGATCTTCACGAATGTCGGCATCCTGTTCAACTACATCGCCCGCGTCTTCTCCGCTGGCAGCTCCATCGTCAACAACGTCAAGGTCATCGTTACCACCATTCAGGCTCTGAACAACTTCAAGCTGACCGGCAAAAACTAAACGAAATTTCCTAAAATGTCTGAGAAACGCATCCGCAAAAAAGCGGATGCGTTTTTTGCGCCGAAAGTGGCGAAAATCGGGCTTTCAGACGCCGAAAATCAGTGATGTTTTTCACGAAACCCGTTGCGAAAATGGAAGAGCGATGCTATAATCAACTATAGTAACTGGGTAATTATGACAATCATCCGTTAGGGAGATAAACTACATGGCGGAACGTGAACTGCGGCGGATGAGCCGCACCGAATTGATCGAGATCATCTACGCGCTCAAGCAGCACGAAGAAGAGCTGGAACAGCAGAACGCGGCGCTCCAGAAGCAGCTGGACGACCGCACCCTGCGGCTGGAACATGCCGGTTCCATCGCGGAAGCGTCGCTGGCGCTGCATCAGGTGTTCGAAGCGGCTCAGGCCGCTGCCGATGCGTATCTGGAATCGGTCAAGGCAATGAATCCGCCCCTGCCCAGTGAACCACCGCAGTCTGCGGATAACGGAGGTGCGGACGCAGAATGAAGGGACGACACGTGAAACTGGCCACGATCCCCTCGATGGAGGAAGTGGACAAGGAACGGCAGCGTCTGGAATACCGGAACCGCTACGTGCGGGTACTGAAAAGCACGGTCTACGCGCTGGTGGTGGTGGCTGCGGCGGCGGTGCTGCTGGCGACCCTCCTCCTGCCGGTGCTGCAGGTGTCGGGCGACAGCATGAACCCGACCTTGCAGAACGGGGATGTCCTGCTGCTGCTCAAGACCGATGATATGAAAACCGGCGATCTGTGCGGTTTTTATTGGCAGAATAAGCTGCTGCTCAAGCGGGTCATCGGCGGGCCGGGGGATGTGATCTCCATCGACCGGCGCGGCGTTGTTACGGTGAACGGGGAGGCTCTGGAGGAGCCTTACGTCGATGAACTCGCGCTGGGCGAGTGCGACCTCAAGTTCCCATATCAGGTGCCGGAAAATCGCTATTTCGTGATGGGCGACCATCGTTCGACTTCCATCGACAGCCGAAGCACCGTCATCGGCTGCGTGGACAAAAGCCAGATCGTCGGCAAGGTGTTCTTGAGGGTATGGCCCTTGTCACGTCTTTCATGGGTGCACTAAGGAGGTGCCATGATGGGGAATCGGTTCAATGAGATCATGCAGAAGCTGCGGGCGCAGCGCGTGAGAGCGCGGCGCTATACGGCGATGCTGCTGGTGCTTGCGATGCTGACATCACTCTCGGTCAGCTGGCGGCTGCATCAGGTGGGCACGGCGCTGACCACCGACAGCGAATATTACTGCGGCATGGAGGAGCACGTCCACACCGACGACTGTTATACCGAGGAGCTGGTCTGCGGTTACGAGGAAGGCGAGCCGGAAGACCCGGACTCCGCCGCTGCAGTGGACCCGGAACCGCCCACGGAAGAGCCGGAGACCGAACCGGAAGAGCCGGAGCCGGAAGAGACCGAGCCGGAGGTGCACCACCACACGGCTGACTGCTACGAGACCGTGCTTGTTGAGCACAAGGAACTGACCTGCGGCCAAGAAGAACATACCCACGATGAAACCTGCCCGGTCGATCCCGATACCGGTGACTTCATCTGCGGCTATGAGGAACACGAACACAGTGACGACTGCTACACCACTGAGACGGAGACCGAGGAAAAGCTGGTCTGCGGTTACGAAGAGGGCGAAGTGCTCTCGGACGGTACGGCGGCGGAGGACGGCATTGCGGCGCTGGAAGATACCAACACCGCCACGTCTGTGGCGGAGGACGACAGCAGCAGCGAGGCCGTTTCCGAGCCGGTGCTCCATCACCACACCGAGGCGTGCTATGAGAAGGTACTGACCTGCACCATCCCCGAACACACGCACACGCTGGCGTGCCTTGCGGATTATAGCGCCGACGTGGAGACCGACGACGACTGGGAAAAATACAGCGTCGGCCTGAGCGATAACTGGAACGAGGCCCTGCTGGCCGTGGCACAGGAGCAGCTTGGCTACAAGGAAAGCGAAAAGAACTTCCAGACCGACGAGGCACTGGGCGACATCATCGATGTCCACCATTACACCCGCTACGGTGCGTTCTATGGGAACCCCTACGCCGATTGGGACGTCGCGTTCATCGCGTTCTGCCAGCATTATGCGGGCATCCCTAAGACGGAGATCCCGCAGCGCTTGGGCTTGGAGGCGCTGCGCGCCGATATGGATACCATGGGCTTTGCCTACCTCACCGAGGGCGAAGATGCGGCTTACGAAGCCATCCCCGGCGATGTGGTCACCTATCATAAAAATGGAACTGCCGACGACGAGACCATCGGCATCGTGGAGACGGTAGGCGACGATTCGCTGACCGTTATTTCTGGTGCCGTCGAGGGCGCTGTCGCGGAAGTGACCGTTCCCTTCACCGATGTCACCAGCACCATCCTCGTGGATCAGGCTTACGACAACTACGTGGGCGAGGCCGACGACCGCGACGGCAGCCATGACGATGAGATCGCAGTGCAGCCGGCAGACGAAAAGGATGCGACGGCGGTGGATGCGAGCGAAGATATTTTTGATACAACTGGTGCACTCGACCTGAACAAAGAGGAAAATCAGAGACTTTTGGGCCTGACCTTCACGCTCGAAAATAAGCCGGATGGAAAAAAATGGGAAGAAATTCCTGATGGTTCAGAGATTCAGGAGGGCGACGAGGTTCGTCTTGTCTTGAACATGGGATCGGTGCCGGAGAACACCTTTAGTGATGCCCCGAACGGCAACAAGGCTTACTATCAGTTGCCCTATAAGTTGGCCGAGCCGTTGACGGATAAGCCGATTTATAAAGAGGGAAGCAAAAGCGAGGTGATCGGCCACCTGAACGTGAATACAGAGGGTCTGGCAATTATTACATTTGACAAGGTGCAAGGTTTTGATTATACGGAGGCTTTCAAGGCGACCATCAATGTCAGTGGCAAGATCGTTGCAAGCGGTGACGGTGCCAGCGAAGACATCCGTTTCTCGGACGGTATGAAATTCACCCTGAAAAAGAATAGCGATATCAAAACGGAAAAAACGGCTGCGGCGGAAGTGGTAGAGAAGGGCGGCAAGACCTATTTCAAGTATACGGTCAAAGTGTCGTCGGAGAACGGCACCGCCGGGCAGCCGGTCAAAATCGACGATGTGATCACGAACCTTTACAATTTGACCGGCAGCTATGATAAAGACTCTTTCGAGCTGACGAAAAAAGACGGAACCGAGGTTGATCTGACGGGCAAGCTTACATTTGCAAGCGATGGCAAGAGCTTTAAGATCGAGAACCTTGATTCGCTTGATAAAGGTGAGTTTTACGAGCTGACGTATCTTTATGAGGTTAGTGGTGCCAACAACTTTAAAACCGATAAGTGGGGCACGGTCGATAACACCGCGACGGCAAAGTCGGGAGAGAATGTGTCGGCCGATACTGAAAAGAAATCGCTCAGCAGTGATGACATTACGGTTGAGAAGACAGGTAAAATCAATGGAGCTTATAGCTCGGATAAGTCGCTTGGAAAAATCACGTGGACGGTTACGATCAATAACCCCAATGGCCGCGATTTGAACGGCTATGTAGTTGACGATGCCCTTAAAACCAGCGGAATCACCATCCGTGCGGGTGACAAGGTTAAAATTGAAGAATCGACGGATTCGAATAACTTCCATGACTTCAAAGTTAATGGGATACAGCAGTATGGTGTGATAAAGGAGGGGAAGACAGGCTTTACCTATACATTCCCCGAAGGTTCGAAGGGGACAAAATATCAGTTTATTTACTATACCACCATGCCGGATGGAACGGACGGAACCAAGGATGTTATAAATGGGGTAGATGTAAAGAAAGGAGAGAAAGAATACCATGCTGAGGGAACCGTGAAAGGCGCGGTGCGAGATTTGCTGGTGCTGAAGAACTCCAGCCGCAAGCTGGAAACGGTCAGCACCGGTAAAATGCAGGAAAAAAAGTGGAGTATTGCAGTCCGCACGGACGCATCGGTGGGCAAAAAGAATTCCTTCACCATAACGGATACATTCCAAAAGCCGACCATTGGTGGCGTGGAAGCAACCGGGCTGAAGCACTATGCCGTCAAGAGTGAGTTGGACACGCAGTTGAAGAGAGGCATAAAGTTTTACTGGGTCAGCGGGGAAACGTCCGGTACGGCATGGTACAGCGACCTTACAAAACCGACATTCAGCGGCGTAAAGATCAACATTACATATTACGATGCTGACGGAAAAGAGGTAACGGCGGATACCGGTGAAGTGACCTCCTTCAAAATTACGGTTGACTGGACGGGCGCCACGAATGATGACCTTGTGATTACTCAGTTGAATGCGGAACCTTATTCTTCCTATGTGGAAGATGTGGGTTCGCTGGAGGCTGGCAAAACGCTTACGGTGACCAATAAGGTTGAATGCGGTGGCACAGTCGCTTCGGCAGACTCCAGCTACACCAAACCGGCGGCGGGCAAGGCAGAACTGAAAAAGTATGTTTGCGATAATGCGGATCACGGTTTCTCGGAGAAGGCAACAGTCGAGTATGGAAAAATCATCTGGTTCAAACTGATTTTGAAAAATGTAACAGATGATACCGTAACGGTGACCGATACCTTGCCGAAGGGACTGAAGTATGAAAACTTTGCTGCGTTCGCTGATACGGGCTGGAAGTGTCCGTACTATGTTGGATTTTCGAAGAATAAAGAAAGCGGCGTGAATGCCAATGAGAGTTTGTTCCCGTTGAGTGGTCGGAGCAATACGGACGATGCTAGCCGCCAAGGTAAGGGTTATCTTACAGTGGACTCTACTGAGTATGAAAAGAATCAGGAACAGACGCTGACCTTCACTTTGAAGAACCTAAAAGAGGCGCAGAAAAATAATCCGGAAGGGTACGATATTGCCATCATTTTCGGCGTCCGAGTGGACGATGACAGATGGGAAGACATCGATTTTACCCACTGTACTTATACAAACACTGCAAAGTGGGATAAAGAAGGGAATGCAAAGACAGCCGATGTTACGGTAGAACGCACGAATTTCGGCTTGTGGAAGGCTGCCCAACAAAGCAGTGATGAGAATGCCGCGACCTATACCGTTGAGATCAACAAGGAGAGCAAGCAGTGGCTGTCTACACCGGGCAGCGAGCTGGAGCTGCACGATACCTTGACGATCCCCGCCGAGATCGATGCCGAGATCAACCGGCAGAGCGTCAAGCTGGAGAAATATGTCAATGGGGTGTTGGAGGATGTAACAACAACCGATCTGCGGAGCTTTACCCTTGAGCCGATGCAGATTGACGGAACGAACAAAGTCTATAAGATGACGTTCACCGTCCCGGATGGCTGCTACTATAAGCTGACGTATGAGTACCGCTTCCTCGTAGGCGGTAGTTTGGGAGCTCAGAAGTTCGAAATCAGCAACAAGGTGGACATGTTTGGGCACGGCGAGATCAAGAGCGGCTATCAGTATGATTATGCGGAAGGCGGCGGCACTGCTTCACAGAAAAACACCAACACCCTGCAATTGCTCAAGGTGGAACGGAATAAGTACCATAACACCTTGCCGGGTGCAACGTTCAAACTGTCCAAGTGGGACGGCAGCGTTTGGAGTGCGGTCAAGGAAGACTGCACGACGGATGCAAACGGCCAGATCTTGTTCCGGTACGCGGATAGTGTGAATGAAGGTGTTGTAAAGGTTGAACGAGGCGTACTCTACAAGCTCGAAGAGACCGCGGCCCCCAACGGTTACATCGGCGACAGCACCCCCCACTATTTCCTGATGCTGGATGCAAATCAGACAAAGGAGAGTGAAGCAATCACCAATGTTGTGCGGAATTCCGGCGTTGCAGAATCGCAGATCACCTTCGTTGCAGCCAACCAGACGGAACAGATGTACGTTGAAAATACTGCAAAGAAGATCACCATCCGCAAGGTGTGGCAGGATGCAAACGGTAAGCAGGAGACAAATGTCAACCATACGCCCATTACCGTTACGCTGACCCGCACGAGCAAGGTGACCGGTGACGTAGATACAAGTTGGTCGGCCGACATCACCCTCTCGTCGGGTAACGACTGGACGTATATCTATCCGGATACCTCGAAGACGGTTGAACCGGACGACCCCTTGGACGACAACTACACCTACGCCGTGAAAGAGGAAAAAGTACCGGATGGCTACAATGTTTCCTATACCGACCAGAATGGCAAAGAAACGCATACCGGCTTTACCAGCGGCGATACCGTGGTCATCAAGAACATGCAAAAGTCCGGCTGGCTGAAGGTCGAAAAGAAGTGGCTTGCTGAAAACGGTAGGACCGCACTGACCGATTTGCCGGAGAACACCGCCATTACGTTGAAGCTGTACAAGGTAGACGGTGAGGCAGATCCGGTCGATACCAAGACCTTGACAAAGGACGACGGCAACAACTGGAAGTGTACGTTCACCGGGTTGGATGAAAATGCACAGTATTACGTCGTTGAAGAGCCGCAGACTGCGGGCTTTAAGGTGACGTACAGCCACACCGACTTGAACGCCGCACCCACCGGTTCTACCGTGACGGTCACCAACACGAAGAAGCGCACCGAAACGACGCTGGATGTCGTGAAGATGTGGCAGGATTCGGATGGCAAACCGCTGACGGAGAATCTGCCGGACATTACGGTTCATTTGTATCGGCGAAATGCAGATGGGACGAATACAGATATGAAGAAGTCCTTGACGCTAAAGGCCGATAACAACTGGAAGGGTCAGTTCACCGACCTTGACCCCGATGCTCAGTATTACGTTGTCGAGGAAGTTTCTGTGGATGGCTACGAAGTGGTCAGCGGCACGGGCGAAAACAATGCGGCCCTGCCCGGTGCCACCATCGTCGTGACCAACCGCAAGAGCGCCCCCGGCTACGAACTCCCGGCGACCGGTTCCACCGGTACGGCCCCGTACACCACCGCCGGTGCGGTGCTGATGGGTGCCGCGCTGGTGGGTGGATACCGCAGGAAACGCAGGCAGGAAAGGAGGGGCGAGTGACCCTCCCGCCCCTGCGGGCGGAGCACAGATCACCACAAGAAGCACAGATTTTGGGATTGCTTGGAAGCCCAAAGAAGCAAATTGGAAATGGATTTATTTCACAAGGAGACGAAGAAAATGAAACACATGAAGAGATTCATGGCACTGTTTGCCGCGCTGGCTCTCGTGCTGGCGATGGCAGCCCCGGCGTTTGCGGACACGACGACGCCGCCTGAAACGGGCACGATCACGATCAATAATGCGGTCAAGGACGTGACTTATAAGTTCTATCGCATTATGGATATTGCGACCCATACGAGCGAGAGTTCCTATACTGGTGTTGTTTACAAAACGAACGATAAATGGAGTTCGTTTGTGAGCGATTCCAAGTGGAATGATTACTTTACCGTTAAAAATGGCGGTATAATTGAGGTTAAACCAGACACTGCGACCAACGCCACTTTTGCTGCGGCTTTTGCAAAGGCAGCGAAGGAGGCGATTGATGGCAACCATGCGGCGGACTATGAAGCAACGGCAACAACCAGCACACTGAAGGAGACGGTTCAGTTAGGCTACTATCTGGTCGTCCCCGAAGGCTGGGTTGATGTGAACCCTGTTGTGTGTTCGCTGGGCACTACGAACCCGAACGTCACCATCAACGAAAAGAACGGCAAACCGACCATTGAGAAGGAAGTCAAGGAAGGCAGTACCTTTGGCGAGGCAAACGATGCGGCCATTGGCGATTATGTCGAGTTCCAGCTTACGATCAATGTTGTTGACGGTACGCCGGTAAATTATGTTGCCCATGATACGATGTCTGCTGGCCTGACCTTTGTCAATGAGGGAACGCATGCCCTGAAGGTTACGTGCAATGGCACAGAGCTTACTTCCGGTTACGAAGTGGTTACTACGAGCCTTGAGGATAAATGCACCTTTGAAGTAAAGTTTACGGATGGCTTCCTGAAAACCAACGACAAAGTCGTTATTACTTACTGGGCACAGATCAACGAAAAGGCAGTTGTCGGCACCAGTGGCAATACGAACAGCGCGATCCTGAAGTATGGTACAAACGGCGAGGCAACGTGCACCCCGACCACTACCTATGTCTGGAGCTTTGATGTGAAGAAGTACACGAAGGACAGTGATAGTAGAGAAATTGCGCTGGCCGGTGCAAAGTTCCAAGTTAAGAGTGGAGATAAGGTCGCTTTCTTCAAACTGGACGACACCAACAATGTTTACAAGTTTGCGGGCTGGGATGTTACGGGTGAAACGAGTCTGGTAAGCGTTGTTGAAACCCCGGCAACTGGTGAAATCAAGTTTGAGGGTCTTGACTCTGGTACTTACGCTCTGGAAGAGGTCGAGGCACCCAAGGGCTATAACAAGTTGGATTCTGCAATTTCGTTCGAAATTAAGGGAGCAACAGACCCCAACAAGGGTCAGGTTTCTTATGGCACGGAGAGCACCGGTACAATCAAGGTCCTGAACAATGCAGGTACGACTTTGCCCACGACCGGCGGCATCGGCACCACGATCTTCTATCTGATCGGCGGCGGGCTGATGGTTGCAGCGGCCGTGCTGCTCATCGCGAAGAAGCGGATGGAAAACAAGTAAAACCAACCGGGAGCCGGCCGCTCCCCCGAAATAAGAGGGCATCTGCCCCGAACATATCCTTATAACATTAGGGAGTAGCCCATGAAAAAGAATCGCAGCACCATCATTTTAATATTGATCTTTCTCGTGGGTCTATCCGTGATGTTATATCCGACCGTCAGTGACTATATCAACCAGAAAAACCAGTCGCGCGCTGTGGCGAGCTACTCGGAAGAGGTTGAAAACCTGTCGGACGTGGACTATCAGGCCTATTTTGACGCCGCCGACGACTACAACCGGCGGCTGGCCGAAACGCCCGATGCCTTTTACCGGCCCGAAGAGGTGAGCGGCTACACCGACACCCTCGACGTCTCCGGTACCGGCATCATGGGGTACATCACCATCTCCAAGATCGGCGTGGAGCTGCCCATCTACCACGGCACCAGCGACGGCGTTTTGCAGGTGGCGGCGGGCCATCTGGAGGGCAGCAGCCTTCCGGTGGGCGGCGCGGGCACCCACGCCGTCATCTCGGCCCACCGCGGGCTGCCCAGCGCCAAGCTCTTTACCAATCTGGATGAGCTGGAAGCGGGCGACACCTTCACCATCACGGTGCTGGACCGGGTGCTGACCTATGAGGTCGATCAGATCTCCATCGTCCTGCCCACCGAGACCGATCTTTTGCAGCCGGTGGAGGGCAAGGACTACGTCACCCTGATGACCTGCACCCCCTACGGCATCAACACCCACCGCCTTCTGGTGCGCGGCAAGCGGATCGAGAACGCGGAAAACCAGAAACACATCCGCGTAACGGCGGACGCGCTCCGCATCGAGCCCATTATCGTGGCCCCGGCACTGGCTGTGCCCATGCTGCTGGTGATGCTGGTAGTCATGCTGGCCGTGCCGCATCTGCGCAAACGCAAAAATCAGCGAGAGGAGAACCATCATGAAGAGCATCCGTAAACGGCTGGCCGCTGTGCTTGCGGCGCTGACCCTGTTGGTGTGGTGCGCGGCTCCGGCCTTTGCCCTCGAAGTGGTCGATCTGAGCCGCACCGGTTCCATCAAGGTGTCGCTCTACGACAGCGAAACATCCGAGGCGGTGGGCGGCGGCACGCTGACCCTGTACCGCGTGGCCAAGGTCCAAAAGGACAACGCCAACCTGAGCTTTGTGTACACCAACGGCTTCGAGGACTGCGGCGTGGAGCTGGGGGATCTGTCGGAGGGGGAGCTGGCGGGCCGACTTGCCGAGAAGATCACCGCCACTGCCGAGTCCACTACCGTGGAGATCAGCGACCTCGGCGTAGCCGAGTTCGGCGACCTTGAGGTGGGCCTGTATCTGGTCGTTCAGACCACGGCGGCGGAGAATTACAACGTCATCAACCCGTTCCTTGTGTCGGTCCCGATTCAGGAGAACGGCAGCTACGTCTACGATGTGGACGCCCTGCCCAAGGTCGGCACTGCGGCCAAAAAGACCCCCGAACCCCCCGACAAGCCCGACACCCCGGACACCCCGGATACCCCCGACAAGCCGGACGAGGAAACCCCCAATACCCCGGCGGCTCCCGGCCCGGACAACCCGGACGGCTGGGTCCTCGGCGCCCACGGGGAGAAGATCTACCTGAACCCGGAAGCCCCCAGCCCGGACAACCCCAACGGCTATGTCATGGGTGCCCACGGTCTGCCCCAGACCGGCCAGTTGAATTGGCCGATCCCGGTGCTGGCAGTGACCGGCGTGGTGCTGGTGGCGGCGGGGGTCAAGCTCAAAAAGGGGACCCGCAAGGATGAAAAGTAAGCTGGGCACCCTCTTCATTGCGCTGGGCGTGCTGGCGCTGCTGGGGGCTGCGGGCCTCTTCGGCTACAACCAGTGGGACAATGCCCGCGCCGAGAAGGCGGCGGATGCCGTGCTGAACCAGTTGGAAGAGACCCTTGAGCAGCCCAAGACCATCCTGCCCGGCGAGAGCGAAGCGGCGTCGGCCACCGCTGAAGGACCCGCCGAAGAAGAAGCGGACGGTATGACCGTCACCTTTATTGATGGCTACGATTACATCGGCTATGTCTCCATCCCGTCCATCGGGCTGGCGCTGCCGGTGATGAAGCAGTGGAGCTATCCCGGCCTGAAGATCGCGCCGGGGCGGTATGCCGGCTCCCTTGCCGCCGACGATCTGGTGGTGGCGGGCCACAACTACGCCCGCCATTTCAGCCCCATCAAGCACTTGGCCGTCGGCACCGAGGTGCTGTTCGTGGACATGGACGGCAAAACGTGGCACTACGAGGTCAGCGCGGGGGAGGTCCTGCAGCCGACCCAGATCGAGAAGATGACCGTCAAGTCCTCCGGCGACGACTGGGACTTGACCCTCTTCACCTGCACCACCGGCGGTCAGGCGCGGTATGCGCTGCGCTGCGTCCGCACCGACAAGTAAATCAGACCCAAAATGTACTCGCTTTCCCGCTGGAAGGCGAGTATTTTTGTGTTATCCGACTGGGAAAGGGGATCGCACATGGAAGATTGGGTCCGCAGTTTGTTTGGGCTGGCCGGTGGGCTGGCGCTGTTTTTGTACGGCATGACGACCATGAGCCGGGCTTTGCAGCAAGCGGCGGGGGAGCGTCTGCGGGGCTTCCTGCGCCGGGTCACCCGCACGCCGCTGACCGGGGCGCTGGCGGGGCTGGCTGTCACCAGCATTTTACAGAGCAGCTCGGCCACCACCGTAATGGTCATCGGCTTCGTCAGCGCCGGGCTGATGGGGCTGCCACAGGCGGTGGCCGTGGTGTTCGGGGCCAATGTGGGCACCACTATGACGGCGCAGCTGGTGGCCTTCCGGCTGGAGGACTGGGTGTTCCCCCTGCTGTTCATCGGGGTGCTGGTCTGGTCGCTGGCCCGGCGGGAGCCGACCCGGCAGCTGGGGCTGGCGGTGTTCGGCTTCGGGCTGCTGTTCGACGGCATCGAAGTCATGTCCGGTGCCATGGCTCCGCTGGCGGTCAGCCCGGTGTTTCTGCGGTGGATGGCCGAGGTGCGCCGGGCCCCGCTGCTGGGCCTTGCGCTGGGCACAGGGATGACGCTGGTGGTGCAGAGCAGTTCGGCCACCATCGCGGTGCTCCAGCGGGTAGCCCAACAGGCCGGGCCGGACGGCATCCACAGCGTGCTGGGGCTGGCGGGGGCCTTGCCCATCCTGCTGGGGGACAACATCGGCACCACCATCACCGCCATCCTTGCGGCGCTCGGCCAGCCGCAGGATGCCAAGCGCACCGCCGCTGCCCACTGCTGCTTCAATTTGTCGGGGAGCGTGGTCTGTCTGCTGGCCCTGCCGTGGATGACAAAGCTCGTGGAGGCTGTTTCCCCCAAGGGGCCGGAGCTGGAGATCATTGCGCGGCAGATCGCCAACGCCCACACCCTGTTCAATGGGGCGTGCACGCTGGTCTGGCTGCCGCTGACGCCGGTGATGGTGAAGCTGGTCTGCAAGCTGGTGCCGGAGCAGGAAAGATCCGGCGGGGAACGTTAAAGATCGCGGTTTTTCTGTAAAAAAAAAGGCGCGGAGGGGGGTATTCACATGAGGGAGAAGACAAAAAGAAAACCACTGCACAATGTTCGTGCAGTGGTTTTTTGGTGGAGAATAGCGGGATCGAACCGCTGACCTCTTGCATGCCATGCAAGCGCTCTCCCAGCTGAGCTAATCCCCCACATATTCGGTTCAGTGTCTTGCGACGTGAGTTATTATACCAGCCGGGAAAGGAGTTGTCAACACCATTTTGCAAATTTCTGCACAAAAAAGCGCCCCGGCAGGCGGTAAAGCTGCCGGGGCGCGATGGTGCGTGGAAAATTCAAAAGATCAGTCCGCAGTGTACTGGCGGTCGAAGATCTGGGGTGCCACCTTGATGAGCAGGACGGCGGCCACCAGCGTGAGGAGGGTCTCCGGCAGCATGTAGCTGGCGTTGTAGACCAAGCTGTAGGTCCAAGCGCTCAGGCCCTCGTTCAGGTTGCCCCAGACCAGCACGCCGGACAGGAAGCTGCACATGAAGCGCAGGAAACCGGCCATGAAGGTGCCGAAGGCCACGCCGACCATCCGGTTCTTGAAGGGGCGGGCGAACAGCTCGGCGGTGCCCAGCGCCATGAAGGCCACGATGTAGTCCAGCAGGATCTCACCGAGGAAGTACAGGAAGGTGGGCGTCGGGGGTGCCCAGAAGCCCAGCAGCATCTGGAGGCAGCCGTTGACGAAGCCGGTGAACAGGCCCCACTTCACGCCGTGGCGGAAGGACACCAGCACGAAGGGCAGCATACTCAGCAGGGTGACACTGCCGCCGTTGGGCATCGTGAAGATCTTGATGTTGGACAGAACGGTGCCGATGGCGATCATCAGCGCGCACTCCACCAGAATGCGGGTCTTGGAATAAGTTTTCGACATTTTGGATTCGCTCCTCTGAAAATAGTACACAAAAACAAAATGCGTCCGCAACAGCAGACGCAGAGGCTTCGTTTGTGAAAGATGGGAACGTTTCGCAAACTACCTACGCCGGCATTACCCGGATCAGGTTCAAGGGTACTCCGCACGGTGCGGATCTCAGCCTTTCGGCGCCCCTGTTTTCATGTCCGCTTTTCAGTATAGCCGCCCGCGGCCAAAAGTCAAGCCCCGGCGGGCATATTGGCGCACTCCGCCTCATATTTTTTACCAAGGAGTCTTGCGGAGGAGGGGACGGGACATGAAAGTGGAACCGGAGCAGCGGGCCGCGCTGCTGGGAGAATACATTGCGGAGCACAGCGCGACGGTGCGGGCGGCGGCGCGGGCCTTCGGGTGCAGCAAATCCACCGTGCACAAGGACGTTTCGGCCCGGCTGCGGAAGGTGGACCCCGCCCTGTTCCGGCGGGTACAGGCCGTACTGGCCCGGAACAAGGCGGAGCGGCACCTGCGGGGCGGGGCGGCCACCCGCCGGAAATACAGCAAAAAATAAAAGCAGCGGCGCATTCCTTTATAAATAAGGTGTGCGCCGCTTTTGCTGCTAGTGGTGGGTGCGGAACTGTTCCAGCGCGGCCTTTTCCAGCCGGCTGACCTGCGCTTGGCTGATGCCGATCTCCCGCGCCACCTCCATCTGAGTCTCGCCCTTGAGGTAGCGCAGCTCCATGATCCGCTTTTCGCGCGGGGTGAGGGCGGCCACCGTCTCGCGGAATTCGAGGCCGCTGATCCAACTGTCCTCGCCGTCCGGGTCGCGCACTTGGTCGATGACGTACATCGCGTCGCCGCCGTCGGTGTAGAGAGGCTCTTCGAGGCTGAGGGGCTCCACCACCGATTCCAACGCTGCCGTCACCTCCGAGCGGGCAAGGCCCGTCTGCCGGGCGATCTCGTCCACGGTTGGCTCCCGGCCCAATTGCTTTTCCAGCGTTTCCCGCGCCTGCATGGCCTTGTAGGCCGTGTCCCGCAGCGAGCGGCTGACCCGCAGGGTGTTGTTGTCCCGCAGAAAACGCCGGATCTCGCCGATGATCATCGGCACGCCGTAGGTGGAGAACCGCACGTTCTGGGCGGGGTCGAAGTTGTCGATGGCCTTGATGAGCCCGATGCAGCCCACCTGAAACAGGTCGTCGAGGTTCTCGCCCCGCTGGGTGAACCGCTGCACCACGCTGAGCACCAGCCGCAGGTTGCCCTCGATCATCTCCTGCCGCGCGGCGGCGTCGCCCGCGTGGGCCTTGGTCAGCAGCTCCCGTTTCTGCGCTTCGGTCAGGATGGGAAGCTGGGCCGTATCCATCCCGCAGAGTTCCACTTTGTTGTACATCCGCGCTCCTCCGGTTTCGTTTTGACGTTACCGGAAGTATGGGGCGGGGGAGAGGGGAGAATACATGGGAATATTTGACGACCTTCTCTTGCGCTGTGCTGCACAAAGGCGCAGTGTTCTCGCTGCCGGGCTTGCCCTCTCAGGCGCTTCGCGCCAGCTGTCCCCTTCTGGCACTATCGTGCCACCTCCCCCGGCCGGGGGAGTCTTTCCCAAAGTGGGAGCCCTTGGCATGTCGGTGGGGCTTGAGCTGGATGAAAAAGCACGATGTTTCGGAAGATGGTGGGTTCCGCTTATTCCTCCAGCTTCTTCTTCAGTTCCCGAATGATCCTTTTTTCAAGGCGGGAGATATAGCTCTGGCTGATGCCGAGGGCGTCGGCGGCTTCTTTCTGGGTGCGCTCCACGCCGTCCACAAGGCCGAAGCGCAGTTCCATGATCTGCCGCTCCCGCGGGGAGAGCAGCGCGACCGACTGGCGGAGCGTGGCCCGCTCGGCGTTCTGTTCGAGCCGCTGGCTGACCAGATCTTCGTCGCTGCCGAGGATGTCGGAGAGGAGAAGCTCGTTGCCGTCGCCGTCCACGTTGAGGGGCTCGTCGATGCTGGCCTCTTGGCGGCGGTTGGAACTTTTGCGTAAGTACATCAGAATTTCGTTTCCGATGCAGCGGCTGGCGTAGGTGGCCAGCTTGATGTTCCGCTCCGGCGTGAAGGTGTTGACCGCCTTGATGAGCCCGATGGTGCCGATGGAGATCATGTCCTCGGCGGGGACGCCGGTGTTCTCGTACTTTTTGGCGAGGTAGACCACCAGCCGCAGATTGTGGGTGATGAGGTCATCCCGCGCGGCGCGGTCCCCCGCCATCATCCGGGCGAGCAGAGCCTTTTCCTCCTCCGGCGTCAGTGGCGGCGGCAGACTGGGCGCCCCGGCGACATAATGCGCCGAGGAGGGGCAGGAGAGGAGGAGAAGAAGGCGGCGGAGAAATGAGACGAGAACGTTCAAGAGTGTACCTCCTATTGTCAGGCTTGCCTTCGTACAACCTCTCTGTCGCTGGCGCGACATCTCCCCTAGTAGGGGAGACTCTGGCGAAACCGGAAACTCTGCAGGGACTGCCAAGGGCTCCCCTACTAGGAAAGACTCCCTCCGGCCGGAGGAAGATGTCGCGTATGCGACAGAGGGTGGACGACTGGCAATGCGGAGCATTGACTGAGAGGTTGTATGAAGGAAATGCTAATCAAGAAGAGCTTCTTCCCCCGCCAGCATCTCCCAGCCGCCCGGCGGGGGTGGGAGGTCGCAGAAAGCGGCGTAGAGGGGCCGGGCC
>ERZ1034626.1194-NODE-1194-length-17736-cov-9.407895_pt1 | contig 17736 bp, 22 predicted proteins | sample MGYA00520652_ERZ1034626 | MGnify/ENA primary metagenome ERZ1034626 (study PRJEB33766, sample SAMN09781765) | gut metagenome | biome: gut microbiome | host: Homo sapiens | place: Madagascar | study: EMG produced TPA metagenomics assembly of the PRJNA485056 data... | reverse complement strand
GCACCGTCTCCGAAGTCATGAGTATCGTCTCCGCTGTTAACGGTCTCTACGTCGGCACTTCGGGTTATGCAGGACTGACCGAAGATGTCATCATGAATACCTCCGCCATCCCCGAAAACTACAAGGATGGTCAAAATATCATGCACCCGTTCGGGGGAACTATTGAACTAGGGAACGTACTATTAGCTAATGCTTTTTATATAATCCTTAAGAATATTCCTAAAGGTCCCTGTGTGAACATTGCTTCCATGAACTTTGGAACTCAGTTAGTCGGAGTCGGGGTGGGTAATACTGCTGCTATTATCGCGCAATCCATCGTTCCACAAGCACCAACTGATGGCAGCCAGCAACTCAGTTCAACAGCATTATCTCCAGCTGGTGCTGCCAATGCTTGTAAAGAGGATAAAAATAGCATTGCCTTTCAATTGAGATAGCTCGCGCAACTCGTAATGATCTTACCCAGCAATAGTGGACACGCGGCTAGTAATGACGCTGGTCTCCCACAAGGTGGAGGTTTATAAAGGCTTGAGCGGTATGCGGGGAAACTCGTACGTACCGTTCTTAGGGGGCGGCGAGACAGTAATGAATCGCTGCTACCCGACAGCACGGAAGTAAGCTGCCGGGCGGGGGCGGGAAGTCTCCTCTTTCCTGAAGTGTGAGATATTTCAGGGACAGACACCCGACATGCCTGAAACCGCCGGTTCCTCCTGGGTCGGCACACAGGTTAAGATATTTCCTTTTTTTCAGTCATTGCATAATAAAAATCATATTAAATGGTCGCAATCAGAGATGATTGGTGTGTAAACACAGATCATTGTTACAACTTTCAGGGCTCGTCATTATTTTTATCGGGGATTTCTTTCACCATGAGTGATTTTGTATAGCGATCTGTTACCATCTGCGATAACACTCACTGTATAGCAAATTGTTACCAATTTGGAGGTCTTATGCCTACTACTACAAGCATCCGTAAAATACCACGAGAAAAACAGATTAACATCCGGGCAACGGATGAGGAACGAGCCGTTATTGATTATGCCGCTAGCTTGGTCAATAAGAACCGTACTGATTTCATCATTGAACTGGCTTACCGAGCCTGTTTAAAATTCTTTGTAAATGTCTTTTCTCAGAAGTGACCTGATCCTACCCACGTAATGTGGACACGGCCCTAAGCGAGATTATGGTTTTCAAATTATTCCGGGCTGAGACCGCCACAGGCACTGTGACGACGCCAGCGATTGTAATCACACTCGATATAATTAAACACCGTTGCCCGCATTATTTCCCAGCTGCTAAAGCGTTCCCCGTGGATACATTCCACCTTCAGCGAATGAAAGAAGCTTTCCACACAGGCATTGTCATAACCGTAGCCTTTCGCACTCATACTGCCACGCAGGTTGTGTCGCTTCAGCAGCGCCTGATAATCCCCTGAACAGTATTGACCACCACGGTCCGTATGAACAATGACGCTTTCCGGGCGTCTTCTCCGCCACAACGCCATTTGTAGTACATCACAGGCCAGTTGTGCTGTCATTCGCGGTGACATCGACCAGCCAATAACGGCGCGTGACCACAGGTCGATGACTACTGCGAGATACAACCAGCCCTCATCGGTACGCAAGTACGTGATGTTACCCGCCCACTTCTGGTTCGGGCCGCTGGCGCTGAAGTCCTGCTCCAGCAGATTCTCCAATACGGGCAGGCCATGTGCACGGTAGCTGACCGGGCTGAACTTCCGGCTGGCTTTCGCCCGCAGCCCCTGACGACGCAGGCTGGCGGCAATGGTTTTAATATTGAACTCCGGCAGTTCGTCAGCAAGGCAGGGAGCACCGTATCGCTGCTTTGCCTCAAAGAATGCCTTATGGACAGCGGCATCGCAGGTGAGCCGAAACTGTTGGCGCAGGCTCATCTGGTGACGACGCCTGAACCAGACATACCAGCCGCTGCGGGCAACCCGAAGTACACGACACATCGCTTTGATGCTGAACTCTGCCCGATGATTTTCGATGAAGACATACTTCATTTCAGGCGCTTCGCGAAGTATGCCGCGGCCTTTTGGAGGATGGCCAGTTCCTCAGCCTGCTCCGCCAGTTGTCGTTTAAGGCGGACATTTTCAGCGGTCAGTTCGCTTTCGCGCTCTGACGAACTCATTTGTTGCTGCTGTTTACTGCACCAGACATAAAGCTGAGATTCATACAGGCTGAGTTCACGGGCTGCGGCGGCCACACCGATGCGTTCAGCGAGTTTCAGGGCTTCGTTACGAAATTCAGGCGTATGTTGTTTACGGGGATTCTTGCTGATTGATACTGGTTTTGTCATGAGTCACCTCTGGTTGAGAGTTTACTCACTTAGTCCTGTGTCCACTATTGGTGGGTAAGATCAGTTTGCCTCCGGGAAATGGGCTGATGGTTTCCATAAAATGACGAACTTTTTCCAGCAGTTGCCACATTGAGCGGTACTGATGATTGCGCGTTATTGTGTCGTGAGGTACCTGCCATAGCCGTTCCACATGATTCATCCATGGCGAGTAAACCGGCTGATAAATGACTCTGAACTTTCAGCCAGCGCTGTGTTTCCCGGCTTCTGTGGATAATGTAGTTGTCCACGATCAGCGTGATAGTTTTCGCCCGACGGTATGTCGCTTTAACCCGCTTCAGCAGGCTGATGAACAGCGTCGAACTTTTGCTGTTGCCGCCCACATAGCTGACTTTGCCCGTTCCGCTGTGCAGCGCTCCGGCCAGATAATATTTTTCATTTTGCCCCGGTGTCACCACGCATTTCTGTTGTCCACGTCGCTGCCAGTCTGCACCGATTTTGGGATAAAGATGGATATCCACTTCATCTTCATAAAAGATCTGATGTTCTGCGTTGCTTTCGTCCAGTGCTTTGTGGATTGCCGCCATCTTTTCATCTTTATGCGGGTCACGGATACGCAGGGTTGGCGCAGCCCTTCACCACACAAGCCCCGCAGACGGCAACCAGCGACGAACGGTTCCGGCATGTAACTGGTAGCCTGTTATCTCATTGACTTTTATTGCCAGAAGTTCTGTACTCCAGCGTGAGCACTGGTAGCCAAAGTCGCCGGGAGAATGTTTTACCAGCTCACGTAATAACGTGCAGATATGCTCAAACGACCAGCGGCGGGCACGTCCGGCGGGTAATGATTTCAGTCCTTCAACACCTGACTGAGTAAACCTGTTAATCCAGTGCTTAATAGAGGAACGGGCGCAGCAGAGCGTTCTGGCAACGTCGCTGACACGGTTGTCCCGGTGCATCATCAGCATGGCCGTCAGCCTGCGGGCATAATTTTTATCGTGCATTTTATGGCTGGCTTTCTGCATCAGGCGTCGTTCGTCATGGGGAATTGGTGCTATGATTGGCATCGTTCAGTCCGGTTGGTGATTTGTTTTGATTTGGCGATTGATCAGATCGTACAATCCGGGCTGAGTTCCCTCAAAGTGATCTACTATTCCACGCAGCTATTTAGGTTTAGTTAAACAAATTTCGATTATTATCAGAAAATTATAGTTATATATCCCTCAGTTATTAGTGATTTGGCATATTATATCTACCGTTTTTCAATGACTGTACTTGTCTGAGCCTGTAAGTGTGCCAGGGGATTCTTGTGTTATCATTCAACATGACAACTTTGCACTATTATCTAAAGGAGGCTCTCCTTAACATCATAGAAAATAGAAGACAGAATTTTGCATTTCTTGTTTTTTTGTCTCTTAGCTTTATAGGGATAATTATTACTGACTCTTTGATATTCAGTGTTTCTTTAAAAGCTGAAGAAGAACTAAAAGTTCATAGTGACAAGATAATATTTGTTAAATTTCATCGACCTAAAACGGCAGAATATATAACGAAAAAATTTATTACGGTTAGTAAATTTCTTTCTTTCTCGAAGAATGCATTCCTCTATGTCGGCGATACACCTTTTTCCGGTGAACCATTTTTGGTAAACGGAATTGACAAACTGGGATTGAACACGGGATATATGGGAGACTTAAGTGATAAGTACAATGGAAATGTTGCTATTGTTAATGAATCCAGTCCATTTTTAGGAAAGAAACAAATATTTATCAATGGTATTCCGTTTAAAATTATTGGTGTCAGATTAAACTCAAAAACAGATTTTCTTGATAGTCTTGGGTTGAAAGTAAATCAATCAGATGAACATATTCTCATCCCACTGGAAACTATGTTTAAAATGAAACTCGATAACAGAGTCGATGCTGTTAAAATCTTTCTTGATAACATAGTAACAAAGAGAGATATAAACAACGTAAAGAGAGTTTTATATGACAATGATATAAGAAAATTCGATATTATCACATCTTTAAACGCCAAGGAAGCTGTGGACAGAGTGCTGGATCGGTTTTCATTACTCACTAACTCTGTTTACGTGATATTAACTCTTTCTGCATCGGTGACATGTTTTATTTTATCAAAGCGTAGCTTTTATTCGAGACGGGTAGAGTTATCATTAAAAATAATTCATGGTACAGAAAAGAAAGAGATTACAGTTCTAATTATCGTTGAGTCATTAATAATGCTGAGCGTATGTTTGTTTATTTCAATCATCTATGCGGGGGGAATACTGCATATTATTAAGTATTTTTTGGATGTAACAATAAGTATCAGGGCAACAATGATTACAATATCACTTGCTAATGTCCTATTGGTGTTTATATCTTCAAATATCATCTTCGGCAGGCTGTTTTTCAGCATAAACCCTGTTAATGCGATAAAAGGAAAGACCGAGTGAGGCACATATTATACTCATTTCTTGCACTAAATGCTTATCTATTTTCGACACAGACTCTGGCAAAAGACTGTATCATTGATAATTTCTTTCAGAAAAGTATCCAGTTTAATTCTTATTCTCTTGATATCGAAGAGTTAGATATTAATAGAAATAATAATATAAAAACGATGTTGCCAGATATAAATATAGGGTTAGGACAGTATATAAACAACAATCAGTGGTTCTCATCTCTTACAGACAGCAATTTTTATTTATCATTATCCTATAATCTTCTATCTGCTTATGAAGCAAAGATGCAGAATGATAAATTGAATGTTGCTAATTATTTAAAATATATTGAAATGCTTAGTGAAAGAAACAACTATATAATTAATTTGTTTTCGGAAGTTATTGACTATAAGATAAAAAAATCTCACCTTATGTTGATGCGCGAGAGATATAAAAAATTCAATAAAGAATACGAAATCGCAAAGCATCAAATGTCAGTTGGATTAATACCTGTTCTTGATGCCGAGATGAGATATAATATATTACAAAAAATCAGGTTTGATATTAATGTCCTTGAGGAGGAAGAAGGTTTACTGTCAGATAAAATTTCGAGAGAATATTATGTTCCTGAGAATGCAATCCCAGACATTACATATAATAAATTAAAAGAGTGTAAAACAGCAGATTTCTATACATTATTAGCTGAAAACAACAGACTCAAGATTAAGACTGTTGGTATAGATAATGATATAAGGAGACTATCTGAGATCCCATCTTTTTATTTATCATTTGGACTAACACCTAAGCAAGGAGGTGCATTGGGTAATATGAGTCTCAGAAAAATGGATTATAGTGCTAGTCTGGGTATCAGTTTTCCTTTGGTGGGATTATTTAGCTCTTCAGAAAATCAAAAAGAAAAAATTATTTCTATGTCTCGAACTAGAAATGAGTCATTGAAAGAAAATATAAAGCTAGAGCTATTGGAAAAAGAAATTCGCCAGAAAATTGATAGATTAGAGAAAAATCTTGCGGTGATGAAAAATGAACTAACTTTGAAAAGGAGAAAAGTTGAGTATATAAATTACCGAGTAAAGAACGGACAAGACGACGTTATCACTTATTTGTCTAGTGTAGAGAATTTACATGAAACAGAAAATGAATTCCAGAAAATTGGATATGAGATTGAATATTATCGCTTATATCATTATTTTCTTCTGCAGCATAATTCCAGTAAAGGGAAAATGTGAAAACTACTATGGTGTTCTACATGGAAGTAAAAACGTAAAATATAAGAGCCCTTTCGCAGGAATTGTAATATTTGAGGACATGATTGAGGGTAATATAGTCACTGTAGGGAAAAGACTATTTTCTATCATGAATCATGAGTATACTGCAAAGAAAGATATTGTGGCAATAAAAAGGAATATGGAAGAGAAAAAACTAGCTAGATTAAAGGGAGCAAAGACACATTCAACCTTTATGTTCTCAAAAGGGTTTATTTCAAGAGAAAATTTGCATGATATAGATGAGAAAATAAGCAATACTGAATTGACTATTATGGGACTGGACATAGAGTCAAAGAATCTGGAACACTTATTAAAGTTGTCATCACCATTTTTGCATACTCCTTTCATCATTCGAAATATCTTCGTAACAAATGAGCAGTATGTAAATGTAGGTGATGATATAATGTCTATAGAGCTTCTGGATAATTTCTACATAGATGTTAAATTCGATCCGGTCAGTATAACAGGAAATATAAGAGACAAGAGAATAAGGTATCGTTCTTTGGTTAATTCTCTAATGGGTTCTGCAACTGTGGTCAAAAATATCCGTGCCAGTGGAGAATCAAATCAAGATGAGGATACATCAGGTCTGCGAATTATTACGCTGTTAATTGATGGCGACCGGAATGAGTTGTCGAATCTATTAGATACTGCATTTGAGATTATTATCGATGATTAGAATAAAAATACGTAAAAAACCTATAGAAAACAGAACAATCCTGAATAATAGGGATATTGAGATAAAAGAGGGGTCGTTCAATATTATTACTGGTCCGTCTGGGGTTGGAAAGAGTTCACTACTTAACATTATTGGTCTGTTAGATAATGCCTTTGTTGGAGAGTATGAGTTTTTCGGTAAAAAAGTGGAAATAAAAGATAATAACATCACCACATATATCAGAAGAAAATATTTTGGATTCATCTTTCAGGATTCTCTGATTAATGTAAAGCAAAATATTACAAGAAATATACTATGTTCTGTCAACGCTCAAAATATAATAACCGCAAGGGAAAGGATTAATGATATCTTGGTGTCTGTTGGATTGTCCAATATTAATGATAATGTATCTTTTCTTTCAGGGGGAGAAAAACAGCGATTAGCACTTGCTAGGGCATTGATAAAAAATCCCAGTATACTTTTAGCAGATGAACCTACTGCTAGTTTAGATATAAAGAATAAAAAATTAGTGATGAACATACTATCTGAATATAATAAACTAGGAGGAACGGTCGTTATGGTAACTCATGATCTTGATTTAATCCAATTATTAAATACGTAGGCTTACACTTTATGAAATTCGCTATTGTCTTATTGTATTTTTTTGCCTATTATCTCGCAGCAAAGAAAAGATGGTGGAGGCTTTCTCTTGCTATTTTTTTATACTCTGTTATTTTCTCTGGAATGTATTTTTCTTGTGGTTTTTTAGAATGTTATAGCAGTTCTAATTTATACCTTTTATCTGTATTACTCTGCTATAATATGATAACTTTTGTCATATATGGTTTCCTGAATTCTTATGGTTTACGTGGGGCATGTCTACATGCACTCTCATTAACTTCATTATCCGCCTTCGGGATGTTTATACCATTAAATCCGTTGATTGTTTTATATTATGATTTTCCTGACATCTTACCAAAAACAGGTATTCCTGCTTTAAATTTATTAATATTAAATCTTATTCCTGCGATTACATTTAGTCTAAAAATATCATTTTTTCTTCGTTCTCTTATGTTATTGCCGTTGCTTCCGCTAATATGGAAAGCGCCGGTTAATATAACACATAAACCTCTGAATATTGTGATTGTACAAGTTGGCCTCTATTTTAAAAAAGTAGGTGTCAGAGGTGATTTTTATACTGACCTTAATGACTTTGTCAGAAATAAGAAGGTTGATCTAATTATCTTTTCAGAAAATGTTTTTTTCGGTTATAAGAATGATTATATAAAGGAAAGGACTAAACATCTCTTAGCGCAATTGAAAGATAATCGGCTCCACTATAAATATGGGATATTAATGAATTTTTATGGATATAAAGATATTAATAATGTAGTGTCTGCTTTCTGGCATAAAGAAGAGTTTCTTCTCCACCAGAAAAGCAAATTGATACCTTTTTTTGAGAAGAAAAGTTTTTATAATTTACCAGAACCATCGACATCACCTTTTCTATATTATAAAAAGAAATATAATGAACAGGATATCTTGGATCTCAACAATATTAAAATGAGTGTTCACATATGTTATGAGGGATTATTTCCTGAGGTTAAATTTCTAAGAAAAGACATGTCCATTGTTCAATCTGATTATTCATGGTTAAGTGGCAATCACAAATATGACAATATCCTTATTAATGGAAGCATATTATCGAAATTCTCTGTTTCGCCGAATACTCCTCTTGTTAATATTCAAAATTATGGTGGAACAGTTCTTATAGACAAGGATTGGAAAATTGATATGAACCTATTCAAAAGGTCAAAAACGGAGCCTTTTTTATTTACACAGATGTGAGTAATGCGCTAAATAATCACCACATTGTTATTAAATTATTGTCTTGCTTCTTATACATAAGAGAGACTGTGGTACCAGAAATCATCTGTAGATGAATTATAATTTTTGAGGTTATAATCCGATCTAAATAGCTGCGCGGAATAGTAGATCACTTTGAGGGAACTCAGCCCGGATTGTGCGATCTAATCAATCGCCAAAAAGAAAAAATCACCAACCGGACTGAGCGATGCCTGATGCTAAAAACTATCCATAAAACAAAGGACAAAAACCACGCCCGGCGGATCACCGCCATGCTGATGCTGCATCGTGGTGACACTGTCAGTTATGTTGCCAGAACAGCTCTGCTGTGCCCGTTCATCGATTGGTCGCTGGATTAACTTGTTCACGCTGTCGGGTGTTGAAGACCTGAAGTCATTGCCGTCAGTTCGTGGCATATTTTTTGTTTTGTTGCTCTCATTTTAAGCAACTTTGCGGTTTTTTGATGGCTTTGCGATTTTGTTGTTGCTTTGCAATTAAATGCAAGATTTAATAAAAAAATGCAAAGCGATGATTAAAGGATGTTCAGAATGAGACTCATGGAAACACTTAACCAGTGCATAAACGCTGGTCATGAAATGACGAAGGCTATCGCCATTGCACAGTTTAATGATGACAGTCCGGAAGCGAGGAAAATCACCCGGCGCTGGAGAATAGGCGAAGCAGCGGATTTAGTTGGGGTATCTTCTCAGGCTATCAGGGATGCCGAGAAAGCAGGCCGGCTACCGCACCCGGATATGGAAATACGAGGACGGGTTGAGCAACGTGTTGGTTATACAATTGAACAAATTAATCATATGCGTGACGTGTTTGGTACGAGACAGCGACGTGCTGAAGACGTATTTCCGCCGGTGATTGGAGTTGCTGCTCATAAAGGGGGCGTTTACAAAACCTCTGTTTCTGTTCATCTTGCTCAGGATCTGGCTCTGAAGGGACTACGTGTTCTGCTCGTGGAAGGTAACGACCCCCAGGGAACAGCATCGATGTATCACGGCTGGGTGCCAGATCTTCATATTCATGCAGAGGATACTCTCCTTCCCTTCTATCTTGGGGAAAAGGACGATGTCACTTATGCAATAAAGCCTACTTGCTGGCCTGGGCTTGACATTATTCCTTCCTGTTTGGCTCTGCACCGCATTGAAACTGAGCTAATGGGCAAATTTGATGAAGGTAAATTGCCCACCGAGCCACACCTGATGCTCCGACTGGCCATTGAAACCGCCGCTCATGACTATGATGTCATTGTCATTGACAGCGCACCTAACCTGGGTATCGGCACGATTAATGTCGTATGTGCTGCTGATGTGTTGATTGTTCCCACGCCTGCTGAATTGTTCGACTACACTTCCGCTCTGCAGTTTTTCGATATGCTTCGTGATCTGCTCAAGAACGTAGATCTTAAAGGGTTCGAGCCTGATGTGCGTATTTTGCTTACCAAATATAGTAATAGTAATGGTTCTCAGTCCCCGTGGATGGAGGAGCAAATTCGGGACGCCTGGGGAAGCATGGTTCTAAAAAATGTTGTACGTGAAACGGATGAAGTTGGTAAAGGTCAGATCCGGATGAGAACTGTTTTTGAACAGGCTATTGATCAACGCTCTTCAACAGGTGCTTGGAGAAATGCTCTTTCTATCTGGGAACCCGTCTGTAATGAAATTTTTGATCGTTTGATTAAACCACGCTGGGAGATTAGATAATGAAGCGTGCGCCTGTCATTCCAAAACATACGCTTAAGACTCAACCGATTGAAGATACTTCGTCATCGGCACCAGCTGCACCGATGGTGGATTCGTTAATTGCGCGCGTAGGAGCTATGGCTCGTGGCAATGCTATTACTTTGCCTGTATGTGGTCGGGACGTGAAATTTACCCTTGAGGTGCTCCGGGGTGATAGTGTTGAGAAGACCTCTCGGGTATGGTCAGGTAATGAACGTGACCAGGAACTGCTTACCGAAGACGCCCTGGATGATCTTATCCCTTCTTTTCTACTGACAGGTCAACAGACACCAGCATTCGGTCGAAGAGTGTCTGGGGTTATAGAAATTGCCGATGGGAGCCGCCGTCGTAAAGCTGCTGCACTTACAGAAAGTGATTATCGTGTTCTGGTTGGTGAGCTGGATGATGAGCAGATGGCTGCATTGTCCAGATTGGGTAACGATTATCGCCCAACAAGTGCTTATGAACGTGGCCAGCGTTATGCAAGCCGCTTGCAGAATGAATTTGCTGGAAATATTTCTGCGCTGGCTGATGCGGAAAATATTTCACGTAAGATTATTACCCGCTGTATCAACACAGCTAAACTGCCTAAATCAGTTGTTGCTCTTTTTTCTCATCCCGGTGAATTATCTGCCCGGTCAGGTGATGCACTTCAAAGAGCTTTTACAGATAAAGAAGAATTACTTAAGCAGCAGGCATCTAACCTTCACGAGCAGAAAAAAGCAGGAGTGATATTTGAAGCTGAAGAAGTCATCACTCTTTTAACATCAGTGCTTAAAACGTCATCTGCATCAAGAACTAGCTTAAGCTCACGACATCAGTTTGCTCCTGGAGCGACAGTGTTGTACAAGGGCGATAAAATAGTGCTAAACCTAGATAGATCTCGAGTTTCAACTGAGTGGATAGAGAAAATTGAAGCCATTCTGAAGGAACTTGAAAAAACGGCACTTTGATGCGTAATGCCGATTAGTTAAGGATCAGTTGACCGATCCAGTGGCTGTGTAAGAATCCGGAAACGCTCACTCGTTTCCGGATTTTTTTATGCTCATTGGACAGGCACTTGATTTGGTATCCCGTTACGATTCTCTGCGTAACCCACCGACTTCTCTGGGGGATTACCTCGCCCCCGAACTCATCTCTCGTTGCCTTGCCGAATCAGGTACTGTAACGCTACGCAAGCGCCGTCTTCCCCTCGAAATGATGGTCTGGTGTATTGTTGGCATGGCGCTTGAGCGTAAAGAACCTCTTCACCAGATTGTGAATCGCCTGGACATCATGCTGCCGGGCAATCGCCCCTTCGTTGCCCCCAGTGCCGTTATTCAGGCCCGCCAGCGTCTGGGAAGTGAGGCCGTCCGCCGCGTGTTCACGAAAACAGCGCAGCTCTGGCATAACGCCACGCCGCATCCGCACTGGTGCGGCCTGCCCCTGCTGGCCATCGATGGTGTGTTCTGGCGCACATCGGATACACCTGTCACGAACGGTGCAATAGTGGTTCTTCCGCAACTTGGGTGGAAGAAAATGGATGAAACTTTCTGGTGAACAAAGATCTAAGCTGTTTTAAGTTATGGGCAACGCAATGCACTCTCTTAAGACACTTCTACAGTTACCTTGCGGATGGCGATGCAGTCAACAAATTATTAGCCCTGACGGTATAACCCTCCATCTCCACGGAAAACGCAAAACAGCACAATGTCCTGAATGCTTTAAGCGTAGCGACTCTGTTCATAGTTGTCGTCGGCGCCGGATACAGCATCTACCCTGCTCAGGACATACGCTATGGCTTGTATTTTCCGTCCGCCACTGGTACTGCCGTAACCCGGCTTGTTCACGTAAAATTTTTGCCGAGTCGCTTGCTCCCTTCGCCGGTTCACACCAACAGTCTTCACAGGCGTTACAAAATTTACAACGTCAACTGGGATTAATCGCCGGAGGTGAGACCGGGAAACGGGCAGCAACGGCAGTGGGGCTCCGTTGCAGTGCTGATACTCTCCTTCGCAGGGTTATCAATACCCCGGAGACGAAACAGTCAGGCGCGCCTCATGTCGGTATTGATGAGTGGGCGTGGCATCGGGGCCACCGTTACGGTACGTTAATCGTCAATCTTGATACTCACCGTCCCCTCTTCCTGCTTCCCGGCCGTGATCAGCGTACGCTGGCGACCTGGTTCAGAAAATATCCGGAAATACAGGTTGTCTCGCGTGATCGCAGTGGAGTCTATGCGACAGCAGCACGTGAAGGTGCACCTCAGGCCAGACAGGTGGCCGATCGATGGCATCTGCTAAAAAATATTGGCGATGCGCCTGAACGAATGATGTACAGACATATACCTCTGATACGTCTTGTTGCCAGTGAGTTGTCACCAAAGAAATCACCTGATCCAGAACCATCTGTGCCTGCAGCATCGCTCCGTCATCCGGAACGCCTAAAACAACAAACCCGCAAAAAACGGCATCAGCGTTGGACAGAGGTTATGGCCCTGCATAACAAGGGATGTAGTTTCAGGGAAATATCCCGTATTACAGGCCTGTCGCGTGTGACAGTCAGTCGCTGGGTGTGTTCAGGAACATTCCCTGAAATGTCAACCCGACCTCCAAAGCGAGGGCTTCTGGACCCATGGAGGGAGTGGTTAAAAGAGCAACGAGAAAGTGGTAATTATAACGCCAGCCGGATATGGCGGGAAATGGTGGCCCGGGGATTTACAGGCAGTGAAACCATCGTCAGGGATGCGGTTGCCAAATGGCGTAAAGGCTGGAACCCACCGGTTACTACTGCCGTCAGACTTCCTTCAGTTTCCCGGGTAAGCCGCTGGTTGATGCCCTGGAGAATAACCAGGGATGAAGAAAATTATGCTTCCCGATTTATTAGTCTGATGTGTGAAAAAGAACCGGAGCTGAAAATAGCGCAGCAACTGGCACTCGAGTTCTACCGTATTCTGAAAACCCAAAATAAATCACAGCTAAGCAGCTGGTTCACTCGAGTCCACGAAAGCGGTTCAGCAGAATTTCGGCGCGTGGCGGCGGGGATGGAAGCTGATGCTGCAGCTATATGTGAGGCAATCAGTAGTCGCTGGAGTAATGGTGTTGTCGAAGGTCATGTAAATCGCCTGAAGATGCTGAAACGCCAGATGTATGGTCGAGCAGGATTTGAACTACTCAGGCAGAGGGTAATGAGTCCACTGGCATGAAAATCTCCACCCAGGTTGCGGAAGAGCCACTTTTCATCCGTCGTTGACAACACCAGAGAACGATGCAGCCTTCCCCCGCCAGACACATGCCGGGAACCCGGCGCTCTACCCGCAGGTCAAAATGGCCTGCCAGATGGAACTGACCAGCCTTCTGCTGACGGCTGCAGCCTTCGGCACGATGAAGAACAGCGAAAATGAGCTTGCTGAGCAACTTATAGTACAAACCGGCGATAACACTCTGACGTTAATGGATAAAGGTTATTACTCACTGGGGCTGTTAAATGCCTGGAGCCTGGCGGGAGAACACCGCCACTGGATGATACCTCTCAGAAAGGGAGCGCAATATGAAGAGATCAGAAAACCGGGTAAAGGCGATCATCTGGTGAAACTGAAAACCAGCCCGCAGGCACGAAAAAAGTGGCCGGGACTGGGAAATGAGGTAACAGCCCGCCTGCTGACCGTGACGCGCAAAGGAAAAGTCTGCCATCTGCTGACGTCGATGACGGACGCCATGCGCTTCCCCGGAGGAGAAATGGCGGATCTGTACAGTCATCGCTGGGAAATCGAACTGGGATACAGGGAGATAAAACAGACGATGCAACTGAGCAGGCTGACGCTGAGAAGTAAAAAGCCGGAGCTTGTGGAGCAAGAGCTGTGGGGTGCCTTACTGGCTTATAATCTGGTGAGATATCAGATGATTAAAATGGCGGAACATCTGAAAGGTTACTGGCCGAATCAACTGAGTTTCTCAGAATCATGCGGAATGGTGATGAGAATGCTGATGACATTGCAGGGCGCTTCACCGGGACGTATACCGGAGCTGATGCGCGATCTTGCAAGTATGGGACAACCAGTGAAATTACCGACAAGAAGGGAAAGGGCCTTCCCGAGAGTGGTTAAGGAGAGGCCCTGGAAATACCCCACAGCCCCGAAAAAGAGCCAGTCAGTTGCTTAACTGACTGGCATTACACTTTGATGTGGCACGTTTTAGTCTACATTTATCTGTCTTTACTTAATTTCCTTTAGCACAGGCTAGAAAACATAACTACTAGTCTTAATAATATTATATCTGGGACCACGGTCCCACTCGTATTGTTGGTCTGATTATCAGTCTGGGACCACGGTCTGTAGCGGATCGGTAATTCAGTACACCTCGAAATCCTGTTAATGTTAAAACAGTGAAAATGAGGTGATGCATGCTCAACACTCGTCGGACTAAACGAACCTTTTCCCCGGAGTTCAGGCTTGAAGCTATCGAACAGGTGGTAAAATACCAGCGTGATGCCAGAGAAGTCGCGCTGGCACTCGAGCTCAACCCTGACTATTTGCGTAAATGGATACGGTTGTATAAGCAGGAACTTCAGGGTATTGAGCCCGCTGGTAATGCTATTACCCCTGAACAACGCGAAATTCAGCAGATTAAAGCGCAGATAAAGCGCCTTGAGATGGAAAAAGAAATACTAAAGCAGGCTGCCGTGCTGATGAGCGAAATCCCCGGGAAGCTGTCGCGCTAATCACACGGCTGAAAGCAAAGTGGCCAGTGCGGGTTCTTTGTCATTTATTCGGTATTTACCGTAGCGTTTATTACGCGCAGGTGAAGCGTCCTGTTAATGTGCAAAGAATTGAATTACGAAGTCGGGTGAGGGCTTTCCATGCTCTCAGTCTCTGTCAGATGTTGCGCCAAAGTGGCGTTGATGCAGGCCGGTGGCTGGCTCGACGACTGATGCGGAAATACGGGCTGACAAGTCGACAGCCGGTTAAACATCACTACCGGGGAAACGAAGACAAAAGTCCGCCATTGCCAAATTTACTGAACCGGCAATTTAACCCCGCCGCACCAAACCGCGTCTGGTGCGGCGACATCAGTTTTATTCGCCTGCAGGACAGATGGTGTTATCTCGCGCTCGTTGTTGATTTATATTCACGGCGGATTATCGGTTCAGCCCTCTCATTAACCGCTGATGCTGAGTTGGTGTATAGGGCTTTGCGTTATGCACTGGAAACACGACCGTGTAATGGCCGCCTGCTGTTTCATTCAGATCAAGGTGTTCAGTATAAAAGCAATAAATACAGAAAGTTACTCTGGTGTTATGGGGTAATGCAAAGTCTGAGTCGCAGAGGGAATTGTCTGGATAATTCGCCGATGGAAAGAGTCTTTCGCAGCCTTAAAAGTGAATGGCTTCCGAAAGGTGGTTATGGTGATTTTAGCCATGCGGTACGCGATATAAACCAGTGGATTAATGGTTATTACAACGTTTATCGCCCCTGTTTTTGCTCATCTGTGTAACGGGGCTTATGACAAATGGATTCTATTGCTCCGCCACCTGCTTCCCATGAGCGGATCCAACACCGCAGATTTCTTTTCGAAGGATAGCCCAGTTCGCGTACGACGGGAGCCAGCTTCTTACCATATTTGAAATAAAGCTCAATGGCGCGGATTTTTTCTTCTTCAGTAAACATGTTTCATCTCCTGAGAGTCCAGGAAATCGTCCGCATCCCCATTACTGTCTTATATCGCGCTGACACCGCCACGGTTTTTACGTTAAAGTGGTAACCCTGAGAACACAGTTCATCCGTCAGGCGTGGTGCATCGTAACGCTGTTTTGACCGGGTAAAAGCCTCACGGACAACACTGTCGTAGTGCTGACAGAACTGCTGACGCTTGCTTATCCTTGTACGCCGCTGACACCATGTATACCAGCCGCTGCGGACCACCCGGAGCACACGGCACATTGCTTTGATACTGAACTCCGCCTGATTTTTTTCAATAAAGACATACTTCATTTCAGGCGCTTCGCGAAGTATGTCGCTGCCTTTTGGAAGATGGCCAGCACTTCATCCCGTTCTGCCAGCTGGCGTTTGAGACGTGCAATCCCGGTGGACATCTCCAGCTCACGTTCAGAAGAACGTCTGCTGATGTTGCTGTTTACTGCGCCAGTTGTAGAGCTGTGATTCATACAGGCTGAGTTCACGGGCTGCGGCAGCAACACCGATGCGTTCAGCAAGTTTCAGGGCTTCACTGCGAAATTCAGGCGAATGCTGTTTACGTACTTTTTGCTGGTTGATACAGATTTTGTCATGTGAGTCACCTCTGACTGAGAGTTTACTCACTTAGCCGCGTGTCCACTATTGCAGGGTAAGATCAATATTAACATAATGCTGGCTTCATATCCTTATTCAATAATTGTACTACTTTTTTATCCTTTTACATCTTGGAGTTAATTTTATTATTTTATTATCTTGACTAATTATGAAGCTGATAATAATGTGTCATTATTATTCTTGTTTTCTGTGTTTATTCAATAACCTTTAAGTTATGCTGGAAATGGATAGATGAATATAAGTAATAAAAAAAGCAAACTGATATTCAGTAATTATGTCAACGAACTTAAGATAAAAAATGTTAACATAAGCAAATACATTATCGTATATACAGATAATTGTACTGTTACGGTTAGCTATAATGGGAGAATATACACTTACGAACAAAATAGCTTTATTTTTATGGCTAAAAACACAAAAGTGTCCGCAAACATAAAAAAGATTGATCATAGAACCCCCCCCTATAAATATTTAGCTTTAGATGAAAAATCAATATTATCTGTGAAGAACATTATTGAAGGGGGCAGTGGAGACAGTACGTCTCTCATTAATATTAATGAAAATAGTACAGGAGTAAAAAGAATTGTTGGGGTGAAATCAGATGTGCAATTGGTTAATACTTTTAATAAAATACTTAATACAGAAGATCGATTAATTCAAATGATAAAAACGGCCTATTTATGTTGCAAGGCTGAAAATAAAGTTGATGTAATTAATTCTTTATATGTATCATCCGCTACAATATTTACTGACAGAATAAGACAAATTATAGAAACAGATTTAAGTAAACGCTGGCGATTAAGTGATGTATCAGAAATATTTAATGTTTCTGAGATAACTATAAGGAAGAGACTAGAGGCTGAAAAAAACTCATTTAACCAAATATTGCTAAGCTCAAAAATGAATAAATCAATGCAACTACTCTTAAGAGGAGATTATCAAATATGCCAGATAGCAAAGTTAACGGGATTCTCAAATTCTTCATATTTTGTTAAAATATTTAAAGAACATTATGGTATTACTCCAAAGCAATTTTTTATTTATTTTAAAGTCAATTAAGATAATTTTTCAGGGGCGGTAATGTCTATTTCATTTAAGGAAGGTGCGAACAAGTTCCTGATATGAGATCATCATATTCATCCGGAGCG